>Ga0209483_1000984_pt1 | contig 22896 bp, 18 predicted proteins | sample NGEPerA_FD_184508 | JGI IMG/M metagenome (GOLD analysis project Ga0209483, IMG submission 184508) | Arctic peat soil microbial communities from the Barrow Environmental Observatory site, Barrow, Alaska, USA - NGEE PermafrostL2-A... | ecosystem: Environmental > Terrestrial > Soil > Wetlands >... | reverse complement strand
GGGTGGGGGGTCTTGGTTCTTCGGCCAAATACGGGTCAGAACCCCCACCCCATCCCTCCCCTGGAGTACCGGGAGAGGGGGAAATTCCTCACGTTGGATTATCGCATCATTCGCCCGGCTCACAAGCTCGCGATCAACTGTACGGTCTTGTCCAGCCCTTCGTTCCAGAGCGGCTCCTCAATATTAATCGGCGGCGCCAGGCGAATGACCTTCTTGGCCGTCAGGTTGATGATGATGCCGCGCGCCAGGGCCTTTTCCATGAAATGCTCGGGGGCGTCCTTGAGTTCGATGCCGATGAAGATTCCCTTGCCGCGGACGCCGGCGATTTTGTTGCGGATACTGCTGTCGCTTTTCAGGCGGGCGATCGTCTGTTCTCCCAAAGTTGCGGCGCGATCGGTCAAACCATCGCGTTCGATGACGTCAAAGATGGTGCGCGAGACGGCGGCGCAAATGGCGTTGCCGCCGAGCGTGCAGCCATGCTTGCCCGGCCCCAGCAGCGCGGCGACGGCGGGCCTGGCATACATGATTCCCATCGGCAGCCCCCCGCCGACGGCCTTGCCCAAGGTCATGATATCCGGCTCGATGACCTTGCCGGCATCATCGAGATAATGCTGATGGCCGAACCATTTGCCCGTTCGGCCGCAGCCGGTCCAGACTTCGTCGAAAATGAGCGTCAGGCCTTTTTCGTCGCAAAGTCGGCGAACGCGCTGCACGTAGCCGGCAGGATAAAAATTGACGCCGCCCTCGCCCTGGATGGGCTCCATGATGATGCCGCCGACGTGTTCATCGACTGCTTTGTGAAGCGCATGAAAGTCCCCCGCCTCGACCTGCTCGAAGCCGGGCACGTCCGGCTCGAATCCCTGGCGGACGGCCGGATTTCCGGTGGCGGCGATCATCGCCAGCGTGCGGCCATGGAAGCTGTGCGTCAGCGACAGCATTTTCCAACGATGCGGGTTGCGCGCGTTGCCGCGCAGGCGCGCCAGCTTGCAAGCCGCCTCGTTTGCCTCCGCGCCGCTGTGGCAGAAAAACGCCTGGCCGGCAAAGGCGTGCCGGTTCAACCGCTCGGCCAACTCAATTTGCGGCGGGGTGTAAAACGTGTTGCCCACATGCCAGAGCGTTTTGGCCTGCCCGGTGGCGGCGGCAACGAGCTCTGGGTGGCAATGCCCCAGAATCCCGCCGCCAAATCCCGCGAATAAGTCCAGGTATTTATTCCCATCCGCATCCCAGACATGCGCCCCTTCGCCGCGCACCATGACGATGGGTTGGCGCGCGTAATTCTGCACCATTGTCCGCTTGCCCCGCTCCAGCCAATCCCGCGTTGTCTGCGTCATCTCCGGCATCGCTATTTGATCCTTCCAGCGAAACATTCGTTGCTGAAACAATTTATCCGAGCGCGGCATGCTGCCGCAACCTCAAGCAAAGTCGCGCGGAGCAGCGAAGGTGGTTGGCGAATCTTGCTCCTGCCCCCATCCCGCCACCAAGGGTCTATCGAAGAAGTAGAAAAGCGGCGGGGACACCGCTTCTACGATTCGCCCGAAAGCAACTTCACTGCTGGCTAACGCGGATCGCGCGCCATGCGTAGAAGCGACGTCCTCGTCACTTTCGGGAGCGCTGCGCGTTCGGAGAAGACACGCGGCATGGACGCCGCGTGCACGTAGAAGCGACGTCCTCGTCGCTTTTGGGAAGCGCTGCCCTTATGGGGAAGACACGCGGCATGGACGCCGCGTCTACGTAGAAGCGACGTCCTCGTCGCCTTGGGAAGCGCCGCGCCTATGGGGAAGACACGCGGCGTGGACACCGCGTCTACGTAGAAGCCACGTCCTCGTCGCTTTTGGGAAGCGCTGCCCTTATGGGGAAGACACGCGGCATGGACGCCGCGTCTACGTAGAAGCGACGTCCTCGTCGCCTTGGGAAGCGCCGCGCCTCTGGGGAAGACACGCGGCGTGGACACCGCGTCTACGTAGAAGCCACGTCCTCGTCGCTTTTGGGAAGCGCTGCCCTTATGGGGAAGACACGCGGCATGGACGCCGCGTCTACGTAGAAGCGACGTCCTCGTCGCTTACGGGAGAGCTGCCTCTGTGGGGAAGAAACGCCGCGGGGGCACCGCGTCTACGTAGAGTATCACCACATCGGCTGCTGCTGAGTAAGGCAGTGAATCGCGCCCAGGCCCCAGATGAGCTCCACGCACTCGATCCCGATCACCTGTCGCTTTGGCATGTGCTGCCCAAGCGTTTGAAGGGCCCGGCGGTCGCGCGCTTTGTTGCCGAAGGTGGGGACGAGCAGGGCGCCGTTCACGAAATAGAAATTGACGTATGTAGCCGGAAGGCGCTGGCCATCGTACTCGATGACGCCGGGCATGGGGAGGGTCACGATATCGAAAGCCCGGCCGTCGGCGTCGCGCAGCAACTGGAGTCGGCGGAGATTGTCTTTCAGGATTTTGTGGTTTTCGTCACGCGGATCATCTTCCACCCCGGTCACAATGGTGCGAGCGTCGATGAAGCGGGCCAGATCATCCACATGACCGTCGGTGTCGTCGCCGGCGATGCCTTCGCCGAGCCAAAGGACCTGATGTTGTCCGTAGTAATCTTTCAGATATTGCTCAACCTGTTGTTTGGACAAATGCGGATTGCGGTTTTTGTTGAGCAGGCAGGAGGTGGTGGTCAGGACGGCGCCGGCGCCGTTGAAATCCACGGCGCCGCCCTCCATGACGATGCCGGGGTAAAACACCGGCAGCTTCAATTCCTCGGCAATTCGCGTGGGCACGTCATCGTCATCATTGTAAGGCGGATACTTGCCGCCCCAGGCGTTGAACCCCCAGTCCACGATCGCCGCCTCGCGGACGCCGCGCTTGTTTTTGCGCAGCACGAATGCCGGCCCGTGGTCCCGGCACCAGCTTTCATTGGTCTTGATGTAATGAAAGAAAATATTTTTCGTCGGGCAGCCGTGCGCATTGAGCTGCTCGCGGACAATGTGTTCGTAATTCGCATTGGGAACATTGATCTCGACCCGTTCGCGCGGGGCAATCTCCCGGATGATGCGCGCCAGATTCTCCGGCACGGTGTGGTACTTGTCGGGAAATGAAATCCCCTCGGGCCGCGGCCAGGAAAACCAGGTGGCGCGATGGCGATGCCATTCGGGGAGGAAGGAGTAGCCGAGGGAGGCGGGGGATTTTTTGAGGATCTTAAAATTAGGCATGAAATTCTGGACATAAATTGTTTTAGCGCCTCAAGGCCGAGACGATTGCCCTGGCGCCGGGATATACACGTTTCGCCAATTGCTGGAACCGATAAATCTCACTGAGAGCAAAGACGCCAGCGAAGCTTGGGGCAATCCAATCTCCGGCGATCCGCTCGAACGGATACTCAGTGTTGCGGGCATGAAGACATCCGCCTGATGGGCGCCTTGGCGCCATCGCGTCCAAGGCCTTAATTTCATTTAAAACGTATTCGGTGAGCAAGATATTGATGTGATATTGAATATCCGTCGGATCGCGAGGTTTGGCAAGCCTTCGCAACGCGGAGGCAAGATCGGCAACGTCGTGTTTGTATCCAATTGGGATGGATACGATCAACCTGTCTTGAAGCGCCGCGGCGATCGCCTTTATCGATTTTTCAACGGTCTGCTGACATTTTGCGATCGTCTGGCAAAAAGAGCGCGGCTCATCAGGATCAAATAAGCGTGCCGCCGCCCACCAGTCGGAATTGGCCTGGCTTATCCAGAGATGCCCTCCCGCCTCAGCCATGAATGCGCGCCTCCAAATCGGGACGTGCCGGGTCCGCAAACACTGTAATGGCGCGTTTTGCCCTCACAGCTTCGCGGATCTCTTCCAACGAAGGCCAATCTTCACGATCGGCAACTTGAAATTCTTCTGGGTTCGTCAGGATCAGGTGCAGGCGCTGCCGGGGCTTCATGGGAAACGAGGGGGATGAGGAGAAGGTGACTTCGAAGAATTTGCGATCCTCTTCGATTCTTCCCGCGCCAAAACCATCAATTATCTCGAAAAGGAAGAGATCGCCCGGATCGCGCTGCGGCTGGTAAGATATCGCCAGCAGCAACGGTTCGTCGCGCAACTGCCGATGTTCTTTAACAAGCTGTTCTGTTTGCCGATTGACCGGTGGGGGCGCATCGATTGACATACTTAATGCCTCGATTGAAGTATACAACTATAGCATGCGGTCCGGCAAAGAACATCAATGGCGTGCCGCGCCCCCACGCTTTGACGGAGCAATTCGCGAACCGCCGACTATTCGCGGCCTGCCACGGGGCAGATGTCGCGTAGGTATTGGAACGAATAGATTCCCGTGGCATGGCTGTCCGACCAGTCGATGCGCAGCGCGTAATTGCCGACCAGCTCGGCGGCGACAGCCGTCACCGGGGAGGCGTAATTGCCCGGCAATATCCTGAGCAGGCTTTTGCTCTTGCGATCTCCCTCGCGCACCAGTTTGCACTGCGCGCAGGGGCACATCGAGCGGAGATAGCCGATGCTGTAGATGCACACCCGGCCATCCTGCCATTGGATTTCCAGCTTCTCATCCTTCTTCAAATCCAAGCGGATGGGCGTGATTTCAGGTGTCATTTGCGCCCCCGCCGAAGCAGGTCGGCCAGGCCGTTCACCATCCGCGCCAGCAGCGGCTGGCGGGGCCGGCGCGTCCCGGCTTCAAGCATCGCGGCACGATCCAGGCCCTTGCGGCGCTGCTCGCGATGAAACGATTCATCGGCGCGATGCGAGCGGCGAACCATGTTTCGCTGGGGTCCGAAAGACATGCCGTTACTTCCTTGCGATCAGCCCGATGACCATTATCGCCGCGAAGATCAGAATAATCAGGCCGCTGAAGCAAATACCCAGAATGCCAAATAGTTTTCGTCGGCGCTGAAAGAGGCTTACGATCCCCAAGGTCAGCGCGACCACGCACAAGAATGCGCCCGCGAACATCGCAAGGCCGCTGGCCACCATGCCTCCGCCGGCTGATCGAGGCGAGCCGCGGCCGCCGATGGACATGACCATCACTGTTGCCCGCCACAACTGCTCCCAGAATGATCAACCCGCCGACGACCGACATGATCAGGGAAGTCAGCCCAAGCACTGACGGCCCAAGTTGCTCCGCGCCCGGCATGTAATAACCCGGCACCGCCGGCCCCGAGTATTGCAACGGCGCGCCCGCGGGTGGATTGGCCGGCGGCCAGGACGGATCGGGCGCGGCCGAGTATGGATCGTTCGGGAAATTAGTTTGGCTCATGTGAAACCTTCGGTCCCGGCAATGCCGCGAATGACTCCATTGCTTGTCGATGACACGGGCGGCCCGCCTGTGCCATTGGCTCGGGAACTATGAGAAACGATGGTATACGAAGTTCGACGGGGACGCGCACGGGCGAGACGCCCCGTGTCACGATTGAGTTTATCACATCAGCTTCTTTTTGAGTTGTTCCTGCACCACTTTCGCGTTGTAGCCCTTGCCGCCCTTCATGACCATCCCCACCAGCGCGCCAAGCGCCGACTGCTTGCCGGCTTTGTAATCCTGGAGCGGCTTGGGGTTTTGCGCGATGAGGGCGTCGATGGCGGCGTCGATGCCGCCGGTGTCGCTCACCAGGATAGCGCCGATGTCGCCCGCCGCCTGCTCGGCGGAACGATCCTTTTCCATGATGCTCTTGAGCACCAGCACCGCGCTGCTGGCCGCCACTTTCTGTTCGCTCACCAGCCGGGCCAATTCCGCCACGCGGGCCGGCGAAATGCCCAGCTTAATCAGCGGGACGTTCGCTTCATTGGATAACTGACGGAGCTTTGTCATCAGGTTGATGGCCTGCCCGGGCTCGGCGCCGCCAGCGACGACGGCGTCAAAGAAATCGCCGATCTCGCGATCGCCGGCGATCGTTTCGATCTCCCTTGCCGCCACGTTCGGCAATGCCGCCGCGTAGCGCTTTCGCCGGGCGGCGGGCAGTTCGCCGATCTGCAATTTGATCTCGTTGAGCCACGCATCGTCCACTTCCACCGGCACCAAATCCGGGTCGGGAAAATAGCGGTAATCATTGGCTTGCTCCTTGTCGCGCTGCTTGAAGGTGGTTTCGGTCGGTTCGTCCCAGCCGTAGGTGCTTTTGCGGCCCAGCGAGCCGGTCTCTTCCCACTGGCGGATTTGCCGTTGAATCTCGTAAGCCGTCGCCCGCTCCAGAACGCTGAAGCTGTTGAGGTTTTTGATTTCGGTGATTTCGGTCTTATGTACTTGCCCATCCTGATCGGTGATATGCACGTTGATGTTCGGCTCGAAGCGCATATGCCCCATCTGCATCTGCCCCTCGCTGACGCCAAGGAACTGCACAAGCTTCTGCAATTCCTGCCCGAAGGCGACGACTTGCTTTGGCGTGGACAAATCAGGCTCGGTGACGATCTCCAGCAATGGAGTGCCGGCGCGGTTGAGATCGACAATGCTGAAGTCGATCGCGTACCCGCCGGGCGCATCGTGCAGCAGCTTGCCGGCGTCCTCCTCCAGATGCGCCCGCCGAATCCGCACGCGCTGCGGCTGGCCATCTTCCCCGTGAATCTCAAATGCCCCATCATGACACAGCGGCAGATCGTACTGGCTGATCTGATAATTCTTGGGCAGATCCGGATAGTAATAGCTCTTGCGATCCCACTTGGTGTGTTTGGCCACCTGGCAGCCCAGGGCCAGACCCACCTTCATGGAAAACTCAACGGCCTTGCGGTTCATCACTGGCAACACGCCGGGCAAGCCAAGCACCTGCGCATCCACCTGCGAATTAGGCTCGCCGCCGAATCCGTTTGCCGCGCCAGTGAACATCTTGCTCTTGGTGGCAAGCTGAACGTGAATCTCCAGCCCCACCAAAACCTTGTGGGACTTGCAGACGCGCTGAGACAGTGTGGTCGTCACCGAAAGTGCTCCAATTGAAAAAATCAGTTTTCGTAATCATCCGGCCGTCTGCAACGGTCAATGCAAACGATTTCTGAAAGCCCTTTATCGTATCACGGGCGTCCCGCCCGTGCCGGGCGCTTTGAGACTGGGATTATCGTGGTTCCTCTGCCACCGCGCCTTCCGCACGGGCGAAACGCCCGTGATACGATGCGGTATTCTTCCCTTGGATTCTGCATTATGCCAATCCTCAACGCGCGGCTGCCGTCGAAAGCGGTATTATACGAATTGGAGTCGGCATGCCACTCTGGCGTTTGGCAATCGCCGGTTGCGGCTCTACCCTAGTGCCAAAGATATGCCCAACACGCTCGCATTCCTAACCCAGCAGATGGAGCTTGCCGGCGAACTGCTGGCGGGCAGGGGCCACATGTTTGAACCGCAAGACTTGCCCGGCAGATTCGGGCGCGTGATTAAGGCCGTGGATCATCTCCTGGAAGTGGTCGGCGGCCAAGCCGTGCTCGGAGGCGGATGGGCCGTCTGGCGGCATGGGTTTCATGGGCGCATGACTCAGGATGTGGACATCGTTCTGGCGGCCGATCGCGTGGACGAATTCATGCGCGCCGCGTCAGTGAGTGGCTTTGAGATTCTGCCCCAGCCTCCTGGACGATGGCCCAAGCTGCTGCACAAGGCAACGGATATCAAAGTTGATATTTTGCCCGAGGGGCAAAGGCCCGGCACCGCCGCCCACCCCGCCCCAACCACGCTCGGGCATCCACTGACGATGGGCGCATCGGGCGCGGGCCTGCGATATATCACTCTCCCGTCGCTGATCGAGTTGAAACTCGCCGCCGGGCGTGCCCGTGACGAAGCCGATGTGGCCGAACTCATTCGCGCCAACCCGCAAAATGTCGCCGCGATTCGTGGGCATCTCGCGACTGTTCATGGCGATTACGTGATCGCGTTCGACCAACTCGTCCAGCGCGCTCAGGACCAGCGCGACGAATGACGCCTCATTTTTTTGACGAATCCCCTCGTTTGGTCCGATAATGGGAAAGCGATCCTGGCTGAACCCTGGCCGCCTTGCTGAAGCGGGCGGCTTTGGGGATCGACTCGGGTTTGCGCGGAATCCATGTTTATGCACCTGAACGTACCGGCACTGCTTATCTTCGTCGGGGCCCAAGCCCACGCCATTGGTTGGCTCAGCGGATTTCATATGCCGTTCCAGGACAATTATTATGTCTGGAAAACGGTCGGCTATTCGGGCATGCTTATCTTCGGCTCGCGCACGTTCGTGCAATGGCTCTATAGCGAAAGGCACAAGGAGAGCCGGGTTCCGCCGTTTTACTGGTGGCTGAGCGTGTTCGGAACGGTGCTGTGCCTGGCCTACGCGCTGCGGCTGAAGGATTCGGTTTTCATACTCATGTACACGTTTAATATGATCCCCTACGTGCGGAATCTGATGCTGATCCGCAAGCGGAAGCTGACGGATGAAGCGAGGGGATTTGAGATTGTGCCGCCGGCGTCGTCGCCCGTGGCGCACGGGCATTGATCGCAAATTGAGACATCCGCCGACAAGGAATTTGACGAAATGAATCTGACGACGACTCCGCAACCCACCCTCAGCGTCTGCGTGCCCGTTTACAACGAGGCCGAAAACCTGCCATTGCTTCATGCGGCCATCGCGCGCGTCTTCGATGCCAATCGGATCGATGGCGAAATCCTGCTGGTTGACGACGGCAGCACCGATGGCTCCTGGACGCAGATCGAGAACCTGGTAGCGTTGGATGCGCGCGTGCGCGGCCTGAAGTTCAAGACCAACTGCGGCGAAACCGCCGCCAGCGACGCGGGCCTTCGCGCGGCGCGCGGCAAGTTCGTCATGACCATGGACGCCGACCTGCAGAACGATCCGAAGGACATCCCCAAGTTCCTCGAAGCCCTCGCCGGCGGCTGGGATTGCGTGTGCGGCACGCGCGTCGCCACGCGCGGGCAAGGCGATAATTTCATCCGCGTCGCCAGCAGCCGGATCGCCAATTGGGTGCGCAACAAATTGAGCGATGAGCAAATCAGCGACGCCGGCTGCACGTACCGCGCCTTCCGCCGCGAGTGTGTTGAAAAGCTCAAGCTCTATCGCGGCCTGCACCGCTTCATCCCCACGTTGCTGAAAATGGAAGGATACACCGTCGCCGAAATCCCCGTGACCAATAACCCCCGCCTGCACGGCGAAAGCAAGTACGGCGTCTGGAACCGCCTCTTCAAAAGTGCCCGCGACCTCATCGCCATCCGCTGGATGAAGAGCCGGCTGTTGGCGTATCAGATCGACGTGGAACTCGACCGCTCGGCCGCCAAAGCCCCCGAGGCAACCGCCGGAGCGGCGTGATCGCTCGTTCAACGCCGATCCAATTCATATATGCGGCGCTGCTGAGCAAATCACGGGTGAAAATCCGAAATCCGAAGCACGAAATCCGAAACAAATCCAAAGGCGCAAAAAAAGAAAATTCAAAGGGCGTGTCCGGGGCGTTCTTGTTTCGAGTTTCTTGTTTTGGAATTCCCGTTTTGAGTTTTGAGTTTATTTCGGATTTCGTGCTTCGGATTTCGGATTTCTACCGTTATTTCTCAATCGGCTTGTCCGCCTTTTTGTACGCCGCCCATCCGCCGGAGAAATCATTGAGATCGGCAAAGCCCAGAGTGCCCATCAATTTCGTGGCCGCCGCGCTGCGCGTGCCGCTCTGGCAATGCACCAGGTATTTCCTGGATTTGTCCAGTTTCCCAATCTTCTCCTTGAACGCGCGCGAGTGCCAGTCGATGTTAACCGCCCCCGGCACATGACCGGCGGCAAACTCCTTTGGCGTGCGCACGTCCAGCACCACGTTCGCCTTGTCCTCGCGCAGTTTGTCGAACTGAGCGAGCGTGATCTTCTTGACCGCGGATTGATCGTCGGCCTTGGGCTCCGCCGCCGGTCGCGCCCCCGCGCCGATGCTTGCCACCAATGTGGCCGCGAACAAAAGAAGGAATGCCGGGCTTAAATGTCGTCTATGCGTGGAGTTCATATTCTTCATATTCATACCTACCTTTCCAAACGTTTATCATTTCAGCCTCTTGCAACAATTCGATTCGGATCGAGTGCCGATTCAGTCGATTGTATCACGGGCGTCTCGCCCGTGCTGGGTGCGACAAGATTAGAAATATTCGGGTTCCTCCACTGCCGCGCCATCCGCACGGGCGGGATGCCCGTGATACGTCAACCCCATTCGTTCTCGCCTCCCGCACGCTGCACCCGGCTGAAATCCCACAACATTTTATTCGTGTTCATTCGTGCCCATTCGTGGTTTCCCGCTCTTCATCCCCGCGTCGCCGCCAGCAGTTCCGCGCTGCGCAGCGTATTTTTCAACAGCATGGCCACCGTCATCGGCCCCACGCCATTGGGCACCGGGCTTAATCGGCTTGCAATCGGATAAACGGCTTCTCCATCCACATCCCCCACCGTCTTCTTGCTGCCATCGGCGAGCGTGATGCGGTTGATGCCGACATCGATCACCACCGCCCCTTCCCGCACATGCTCCGCCCCAATCAGTCCCGGCTTGCCGACGGCAACCACCAGTATCTCCGCCCGCCGGGTATGCGCCGCCAGGTCGCGCGTGGCGATGTGACACAACGTGATCGTCGCCATCTGCTCGGTCAGCAACAGCGCAATCGGCTTACCCGCGATTTCGCTGGCCCCCACCACCACCGCCTCCGCCCCCCGCAACGGCACGCCGGTCGATTTGATCAACTCGATCACCGCCAACGCCGTGCACGGCGCGATGAGCGTATGGCCATAAACGACATATCCAATGTTCGCCGGGTTCACCCCTTCGACATCTTTCACCGGATCGATCTGATACTGCAACTCCGTCGCATCCAAATGCCGAGGCACCGGCAAATGCAGCATGATGCCGGTAACGGACGGATCGACATTCAGCGCATGAATCACCCCCACCACTTCATTCTGCTGCGCCGACCCCGGCAGCGTGCGCAGCTCATAATCGATCCCCACCGCCTGACACGCCTCCCGCTGCCGCTGCGCATACAGCTCCCCGCCCGCGGATGAGCCGGCGAGGATCGCCGTCAGATGCACCGCCCGCCCATTGTCCGCCAGTTCGCGCACCCCCCGCGCCACATCCTTGCGGATGCTTGCCGCCAAAGCCGCGCCGTCGATCCATTTGTCTGCCATGAAGCGTGGGAAGGTACGGCAGAGGGGGGGAAAAGCCAACTTTATTTTGCAAATGTCCGCGCGGTGCGGAGAAATGCGTATTTCAGAGTGACCATCGATTTGCGGGCCATCGGGCAACATTTTACTTGTACTGGAACCAAGGCAATTGGAAGGTGGTGCGCCGGCGCAGCCCCCGCGATGCGGTGCGATGAGTCAGGACTTTGCCAGACTCCCTACGCGGTTCCCGGATGAGCCAGTAAAGGTTTAAGGGAATTTCTTTCGTCCCGGGCGAACTTGTCAGATACAGCTGCGGCTACTAATTCATGCCGGGTTCCGTTCTGAAGCGCGGTCAACTCCACATCCGCCAGTCGTTGTGGGCCACCGTCCCTGATTAGGGACGGTTGATGGCGCGGCGGAAACATGTTAAACGTTCCGGGCAGCGCGGAAAACCACGACAACTCCAATCTCGGGCTCAACACAGGATGGTTTCGTAAGGGATAATGATCATGCGCAAAAAGCAAAAACCCGGCCGCCGCTCCATTTCGAATTTCAACTCTGTTCCCGGCCGCGTGGAGCCGCTCGCGCAACAAAGACGCCGCAATGGCCCTATGCTTCCGGCAGTGAGAGCCTGCGTCGAAGCGTTGGAGCAGCGCGTGCTTCTGTCGGCCAACCCCGGCCCCTGGGATTTGCGGCAGAATATCACCAGCACGGGCGGCCCCCGAGGTCTATGGGGATCCGGATACATCAGCAGCCCATGGAGCTTCGGATACGGCAACCGCAATGACACCTCGTTCACTCCTTATGACGGCACGGGTCAGGCAGGCACACTTCACTTCTGGAACATTGGGGGGGGGGGGAGATCCTTCAGCGAGCTGGAACAGCGGGAATCCGAGTGATGTAAATGGATCCGCGTTCTTTGATGGGGCTGGATGGTGGAAAGATCAGGTAGGTCTTCGTCCTGGGCCGGGCGATACGGCCAGCAAGGTCGCCTTCGATGCCCCGGCGGCGGGGTGGTATGACGTATCTTCCTGGTTTTATGCCATGGAAGAAAGCTGGTTGGCGCCCAAGCAGACAACCAGCGATGTAGCCATCTGGGTTGTTCGACCCCTGGGTCCGGTCGGCAGTTCCGGCTATTTGTTTGGTCCTCAGAATATCGCGGGCAACTGGGCCGGCGGCCCGTCCACAACGAATACCCTGCAGATTTACCTTACAGAACAGGATCAACTGCAATTCACTGTCGGTAATGGCCCCGATGGCCTTGCCTGGGATACTACGGGCCTTGACGTCCACATTACATACGAAGGCAATAATCCCGTGCTTGTCACGAGCCCGACGGCCATCAGCGCGGTGGAGGGTGCCTCCCTCATCGACCAGGTGGTGGCGACATTCACCAACAACAGTCCCGACGCGTCTTGGGTCGGGTACGGCCGGCCAACCGTCGATTGGGGGGACGGCTCGCAGAGCTACGGAAGTGTTGTCTTGGATAGCATCACCGGGCGATACGACGTTTTAGCAAGCAAGCCAGCCGGCTATTCGACCACGGGGCCGCAAAGAATCACGGTTTCTATCAATGATTTCGAGGGAAACAGTGGGTCAATCGTTAGCACGGTTCAGGTTACGCAACCTGCCCAATCACATCAAATGATTGCAACTTGGGATCTCGCCAAAGACTTCAGCGCCACTCAAAATCCAAATGGGCCGTGGTTATACGGCACAACATCTTACGGCGGAGCGGGGGGTGGTGCGCTGGGTGAGATTTTCATGCCCGGCCCCGCGACGGCATCTCAAAGTCCCGGCGCTGGCGGCGATTATGATTTCTATGGAGGCCTTCAATATTTTCCGACCGGTTACAATTCGCCTGACATTATCATAGCAAATGGGCTGATCATCCCCGCCGGCGCTATCTCTCTTCAGCCTCCTAACACAGCAGGAACCGCTCCCGCCGCGAGTTGGACCGCACCCGCCGACGGGAATTACTATATCAATGCAACTTTCCAGGCATATGACGGCGCTACAACAGATGTCCATATTTTCGAGCGACCGCATAACAGCCCATCCGGCTATTCGCTATGGGATGGCGCCATAAATGGTTTCGGAAGCATTCAGAACTATGCGCCTGGATCGCCAATTCATCTCCAAGCCGGTGATAGCCTTGACTTCGCGGTCGGATATGGAAGCAACGGCAACAATGCTTCGGATAACACCGGATTGAGCGTCACGATCGGCCAAGCCCCCGCAGTGCAAGAAACCCGCCCGGCTTACGATCTAGGAACGGATTGGAGCGAAAGCGAAAATCCGGACGGCGCATGGATGTTGAGCGCGGGCGATGCAGCACTCAACTATCAGAGCAACTGGCAGGGAACCAGCCAATCGGGATGGACCGAGCCGGGCGACGTCAACGGCACGGGCCCGTTTCTGTTCAAGGATGCCGGACTTCAACTCCCGGATGCCCAGCCCGGAGATATCGTCGTTCAAACCGTAGTCAGCAATCAAGCCTCTGGCGACGCACCGGCAACTATAAGTTGGACCAGTCCGGCCGATGGCTTTATCTCGATCTCCGGCAGTCTCTGGATGGCCAAGGACACCGGCAATTCCGATCATTGGGATCTGCTGCACAACACGTCCATTGTGAGCGAAGGAGCGCTGGCAACTGGCGAATACACGCGTGACGCCCAGTTCGAGCTGTCAGCCGGGTCAGGCGGACCCGGATCGTTGCAGAACATTCAAGTCCATGCGGGTGACACGATCACCCTGCGCCTGATCAGCACATCCGGAACAGCCGACGATCTTGGCGTGAATCTCAGAATAGGAGTCACGAACGGGAGCGCTCCGTCCTATACGCTGGGCAATATTCCCACTCATTTCTATGCGCAAGGGGAGCCGGTGAGCTTCTATGTCGTTCCGCCTTCCGGCGACAGCGCCCCGCTTTCGATGCAGGTGTCATCCCCGCCGCAGGGCGACGCCACGTTCGACCCAGCGAGCGGCTTGTTCACCTATACGCCGGCTGCCGCCGACAAATATGATTTCAACGTTACCTTTCAATCCGCGTCGGCCATCGCTGGCGCGGAACCCAACGCGCAGCTAACTACGATCTCTCCAGTAACGCTTGCTCCGGAATACGATGTACTGGAGACGGGCGTGCCGGCGTCACCGCCTGCGGACACCAACAGTGATTATGTCACCAAAACGGTTCACGATGATGGGACAAATTTTTTCAACATCAGGTCGCAGGACACCAGCGACGTGGCGATCTCCGGGGTAACCATAACGCTTGCCCCCGGCGCCACGTTCGGCACGGGGCTGCCGCTCGATTGGGATGACACGACAGCGGGCGTCACCAACATTCAGAACCTCACGATTTACGCGCAGAAGGTGATAGTCAGCGGGCATTTTAGGCTTCCGAGGACGAACGTCACGATTTACGCGCAGCAACTGGATTTCCAGGATCCGGCGACGGGAGACGCCGCATCCCTCGATACAGCGGCGGTGCCGTTTTCAAATTCAGATCCAGCGCCACTCGGCCAGAACGGCGCAAATGGCGAAGCGGCTGGGAATATCACGCTTCATATTCAGACCGTTGACGTCAACGGCAACGCATGGATCAATGCTCCATCCGGCCAGACAACGGTTCCTCGATTCATCCTGAACGGCGGCGCTGGCCAGGGAGCGGCGACCGGCGCTCCGCCCAGCGCAACGCAAACGGGACCCGGCCCGGGGCAGGATGGTCCGGTTACACTGACCGTCTCGGGCAGCGCGGTGAACGCGCCGGGCAATGGTGGCCCAGCAGGACATCTCGCGTCCTATGACGGCATCGATGTTTCTCCGCTCACGGTCGCGGACGGAGGCGATCCCGGCGCCAAGTCGCAGTATTCAGACCCCACTTGGGGAGCGGGATATCCCGCACGCGGCCCGACCGGCGCCTCCGGCGCGCCCGATCTCCCCGAAGTAATCCCGCAAGCGCAGAGTCCGATCAACGACTGGCTCACCCCTCAAGCGCTCGCCGCGCTGGTGCAATACAGCAAGGACGTCTATCTCGCCGGCGAAATTGAGACGGCAGGACAACAGTTCAGCCAATATCAGCAGTGGCTTGATGTATTACCGCCATCATCGGCACAGCAGTTCGCGACGTTGCGGCCCGAAATCAACCAATACGCCAGCCAGGCCGCGATGAACCTCGATTACTTCGGCAAGCCGGCCGGCTGGGTTCCGGCGCTGTCGTTCGCGGCAAATTACGACGCGTATAAGAACGAGGTGGAAAATGATCTGAGCGTCGAGTTTCTGTCGCACATTATTCTAGACACAAACACGAGCCAGCAGAACATGCAGCTTGCGATGACCAACAGCATCGCGCAGCTGGGCACGGACATCAATCTGGCGCGAGGCCAATACGCCGGCGCGGAAAATCAGGTTGCCCCGCTGAACGCAAGCCTGGCAAAGGTTCAAGCGGACACGGCGTCGGTTCAGAGCCAGTTATCCGCGGAGCTGAGCTATCTTCAGGCAGAAGCAACGAAAAATGTTGCCGATCAGCACAAGCTGCCGTTCTGGAAAGAGGCGCTGGGGGTCCTCTCCACCGTCGCAACGGCGCTGACACCCGTGAACCCTGTTTTTGGCGCGGTCGGCGCGGGGCTGGGACTGCTCTCGGCGGGAAGTTCGCAGGCCTCGGACAACACTCAGTTGGCTGGCATCGCGACGGCAGTGAAGTCCTCGAATCTCGCCACGGCGGCCCAAGACCTCGGGAAAGTGATTAACGACCCATCCAAAAATACCGCCCAGATCATCGCTGTCATGTCGGATTATGAAACGGCAATGATAGATATCTCACAGGCGAGCCAGCAAACCCAGGCGCCCATGAGCGAAGTGGACGCAGAACTGAAATCCCTTGAATCGCAAGACCCGAGTTTCACGTCATTGGTCGCGCAAATCCAGAATCTGAATGCAGAGAAGGCCCAATTTCAGAAGACGTTAGCTGAAGCGATGCAATCCATCGCCAGTGCATCCGATCGGATCGTTTCCGATTACTCGACCGAGGATGCGTTGCAACGCCAACAGGCCGATTCAGCGGCAGCACTTACCCAGGACACGGTTCGACAGATCAAGGAAATGCAGCGACAAGCGTCGGATCGCTTGCTGGCTTACCAGTATTACATGGACAAGGCGTATGAATACCAAACACTGACGTCTTTCCCACTGAATTGGGACCTGAATCATCTGTCCACGGATATTTACAATCTGCTATCGGGGCCGACGCCGAAGGGGCCGTCCGATTTCAGCTCGACAGCCGTCATTCAGGCACTGGAAACGCCATATGAGAACAGCCTTCAACAAATCGGCTCCCAGCTCGGGTCCGTTCTCAACGACGCTCACCCAGAACAATCGCACCCACAGAACTTCCATCTTACTCCCGATCAGCTTGCGCAGCTCAACTCGCAAGGACAGGTCACAATGAACCTGGTTGATAGCGGCCTGATTCCGGCGACCGCCAACGCCACGATCCTGGAGATGGGAATAAGCCAGATGAGCGCCGCCCCCCTTGGCAATCCCTCGACGGCGGACGTGACCGTCGAGTTCGATCATAGCGGGACTTCACTTATGGAGTGGCAGGGACACCGATACCTGTTCCGCAACAACCTCGCCGCCGACCCAATATCATGGTCCACCGATTTTGATGCTATTCAAGGATATCAAGGCCAAAAGCCGAACGCGGTTGATCCGACTAGCGTGGCGAACGCGGCGACCTTCATGGGGCTGAACGTTGGGAGCCTCAGCAACGATCCGTCCCTGACGGAGATGCTTTACTCCGAGCCCGGCGCGTGGGGCGACGTCACCATCAAGTTGCTGGTGAACAATCAGCCGCTGAGCCCTACGTCCGTAAGAGTGAACATCAGCAACGCGACGTTCTACGCGACATGGGTGGCTGGCCGGTCACAAGACAGCGATTCACTGGTCAGTGTGCAGCCGACTGGCGCCCTCACGCCGAAGATCCTCGTCACTGATCCGACCACCGGTACACCTTTGGTCGACGACAGCGGCCGATCCGATGGCGTCGGATCATTCACGCGCGCCTTTTCCTCCTTCGGACAAAAGGTCGCCCTGACCGCCCAGCCGGCTTACGGCTCGCTCGCTTTCACCGGCTGGCAGGACGTAAGCGGCAATCTTTTGAGCACCAGCACGACGTATACAGTGCCGATGGATGGCGGCGCCCAGATCGTGCGCCCGGCCTACTCCGACCTCACACCACAGGGCGTCACCGCCGCTGCAAACGCCAATGGCGGCATCGACCTCTCCTGGACGGCATCGCAGGGTGCGGCTAGTTACAATGTCTATCGGTCCACCACGCCCGGCGGCGAGTATTCGCCCGCATTTGTCAGCGGGGTCGCCGGCACGTCATTCATTGATCAAAAAGCGACGCCGGGAGCAACGTATTATTACATAGTAACGGCGGTGAGCAATGGGGTGGAGAGTCTGTACAGCAGCGAAGTGTCGGCTGCGCCAACCGCAGCCGTCACCCTCCTGTCCACCGCCTTCGGCGATGGCATCACCACAAATACCACCCAGCGCTCCGAAGTCCGCACGATGACGCTGAAGTTTGACCAGCCGTTCGCGTTGGCGGCGTCCGATCTTTCGCTGTTCATGCTGAACACGGGAGGCAGCGGGCTTAACGACGGGTCGGCTCCGACGCCGATGGATGGTTCGGTGATTGGTTCGATGACCAGCCCGGATGGCGGATTGACGTGGGTGGTGAGCTTTGCCAAGAACACCGCGTATACGGATGCGAGCGGCAGTCTCAATGATGGGATTTATACTTTGACGATGAACGGGGCGGGGATTGTGCCGGTGGCGGGCGGGAGCTTGTCCACGACGTTCCATCGCCTGTTCGGCGACTTCAATGGCGATGGCACGGTGAACCTGACGGATTATCGCGCGTTTAAGGCGGCGTTCCTGAGTCAAACTGGCGGATCGACGTACAACCCCGCGTTCGATTCCAATGGGGATGGCACCATCAATTTGATCGATTACCGCCGGTTCAAGGCCAATTTTCTCAAGACACTGATCGGAGGATAGCTGTCTACCCGGCATCCGCTTGTATGCCTGTTGCGCGGGTGTCGTCGGCGCCGAGCGGTGCGTTCCGCGGCTGCTCATCCGGCGCGCAAAACCAGCAGGTACCCGGCGACGGGTTGATCGGCGTTCATGCGAACCGTCACGTCGGCGAAGGAAACCTCGGCCATGCCGTGCATCTTGGCGAGGATCTGAATGTAGTGCCTGGAATGCGCGAATCGGAGGCTGGGGTGGCGCATCTCGAAGCGGTCGCCTTCGGCGGCTTCGAGGGTGAAGGCGAAAAGGCCGCCGGGGCGGAGGCAGGCCTTGGCCGCCTCGATCAGGGGGGAGAGGTCGCCAAAGTAAATGAGCACGTCGGCGGCGACCAGCAGATCAAAGCCGCGCGGGGCGGCGCGCAGGGCGGCTACCAGGTCGATGAGTTCGAGACGGTCGTAGATTTGCCGGGCGCGGGCCTTTTCGAGCATGGCGGGGGAAAGATCGACGCCGACGAGGGTGCGGGCCAGTGGGCGCAGCAACGGGCCGCACAGGCCGGTGCCGCAGCCGAGGTCGAGAATGTCCAGGGGGATCGGCGGGTGGGCGGCCTGGATGGCCGCGACGATCATTTCAGGAGCGCGATATTGCAGGGTGTCGCGCAGATGCTCGTCAAATCGGTCGGCATATTTCTCGAACAAATTCACCACCACCTGCGGCGGGACCTGGGCTGGAGGGGCGACGTTTAGAACCGCCGCCATCGCAAAATGCAGCTGATCCGCGTCCGGCGAGGGCGCGAGCTTGCGCTCCAACTCGGCGACGGCACGGGCGGATGCCGTGGGAATGTGAGGGCGGGTGCCTTGGGAAATTTGAGCCGCCAGCGCGGCGGCCCGCGCTGCATCCGATGGTTTGCCGGCGGCGCGCAGCGCCTGGGCCAGATGTTGGCATGTGGCGGCATCCGGGCGGACATCGACGGCTTTGCGGAAATGTCCCGCCGCCTGTTCGTATCGGCCCTCCTGGGCTTCAAGCATCCCCAGCGCCTGCCAGGCGCGGATAAAATCGGGATCGAGTTCGGCGGCGCGGGCGAGGCTTTGACGGGCTTCCTCGATTTTTCCCTTGCACCGCTGGGCGAGGCCCAGGCGAAGAAACGCCGAGGCATAATCACACTTCTTTTCAACGGCGGATTGGGCCGCGGCGATGGCATCATCGAATTTGCCCGCGTTCAGACAGGCCACCGCAAGGTGGTGAAAGCCCTCCGGCGAATGATCGCCGGCGGCCTGGGCGCGGCGGAGCAGGTCGATGGCCGCGCCCGCATCGCCGGGCGCTTTGCGGGCGAGATGCGCCAATGCGAGGGCCGTGAGCGTCTGGGCGCGATTGGGATCGAGGGCATCGGCACGTTCGAGCGCGGCGATTGCGTCATTGCCCCGGCCCAGCGCCAGATACGCCTGCGCGAGGTTATGATGGAACACCGGATCGCTCGGGCGCAGCGCGACGGCGCGTTCGAGCAGAGGGAGCGCCTCTCGGGCCCGGCCCGCCTGGCAGAAAAGCACGCCAAGCCAGTGCATCGCGTCGGCGTGGGCCGGGTCGGCGGCGATCGCGGCGCGATAGCCATCCCGCGCCGCGATCAAGCGACCGTATCGGTGATGTTCCAGGGCGATTTGAAACGGGTCTGGAGGCATGTTAACGGTGCGTGTCCGAGTCCACGTCCACACGGTTGGGTCACTGCTCTACGGGCAAACGCTATAGCAACATGGTAACACCGCAGTTCCTCTACTCCCGCGCCATCCGCACGGGCGAGGCGCCCGTGATACGTTCATCCCATTCCTCCACATATCACGCCACGTTGCATTCGGCTGAAGTGCTACGCAACATAAAACTTGCTCGAGTGCCGAAAAGCGCGACTGCCGGTATAGTGCGATATAGTGCGATTCCCGCTCGCCCGGGCAACGCGATCCGATGCGAAAGTGTACAAGAAACAATTGGCGCAGACGATGCGCGGCAAGGCAGGCATGATAGTATGCCGATCCATTCCACCCCAAGGGTAGAGGAGGTTTCATGAAGCGGTTTTCGGTTCGTAAATCGTCGGCGCTGTTTGGCGCCGCAGTTTTGGCGCTTGCGGGCGTGTTTGCCGTCGCGCAGGAGGCGCATGGCCCCAAGCAGCCGTGGTCGAAGTATTTCGTGCATGACATGCAGCGGCCCGCGCCGCCGGTGGTTGATCCGGGAACGGCCAGCACGCCCGACCAGCCCGGCAAGCCGCCCTCAGACGCAATCGTGCTGTTTGACGGCAAGGACATGTCGCACTGGCAGGCGGACGGCGGCGGTGAGCCGACCTTCAAGCTCGCGAACGGCGTGATGCTCTCTTACGGCCCCAAGGATCTGCAATCCAAGGACAAGTTCGGCGACATCCAGCTTCACGTCGAGTGGGCCGAGCCCACGCCCGCCAAGGGCTCCAGCCAGGGCCGCGGGAACAGCGGCGTGTTCCTGATGGGGCTTTTCGAGATTCAGGTTCTGGATAACTACAAAAACCCCACCTATCCCGATGGCCAGTGCAGTGGGATTTACGGGCAATATCCGCCGCAAGTGAACGTCTGCCGGCCTCCGGGCGAATGGCAGACGTATGACATCATTTTCCACACGCCGCGCAAGGGTAGAGCGACCGCCGCCAGCGAAGCAAAGCTGCGGCCCGCATATGTGACCGTGTTGCAGAATGGCGTGCTGACGCAGGATCATCAGCGCATCGAAGGCCCATCTGGCCACATGATCGTCGCCAAGTACCCGGAAAACGTCGGCAACACCGGTCCCATCAAGCTCCAATTCCACGGCAACCCGGTTCGCTATCGCAACATCTGGGTGCGCCCCCTCGCCCAACTGCAAAAGCAGCAGCATACCGGCGAAGTGGCGCAAGCCACGGAGAAGGGAACCGAGGGGCAGGAGAAATGACTGCGGGGATTCGACACCCGCGAGCAACTGACAGGATCTCATGGCCCCGGATCGACAATCGATCCGGGGCCGCTTAAATTACAAGGCGATTGCCGCCCCGGCTCTCGAAAATTTCCCGCACGACGGCGTTGATCTGGAAGGTAGTTTTTGATTGGCAGGCAACCTGGCGGTTTAGGGCTGGTTGGAATAAAAAAAGCCGTCCTAGGCAGGGACGGCCTCATGGGGCTGTGAATGAGTTCCTGGGGTTGTGTAACAGGAACTCGTTCTCAGGGAGGAATAGTTTTTGTGAAAGAGAACGCGCGTGCCGTCGAATCCCTTTCACTACAAACGAAATTACAATTGGAGTGCCATATCTTTCCAATTTCACGATGGTTCCATTCGCCGGCCACTCATAACTCAATATAATTCCATGCGTTAACTTATTTCTCATTGCGTTCTAATATGCCATTCGCTGGAAGCCGTCGGGGCACACACCACGACGTTTGTGCCGGCTGTCGTACTTGTTGTTGACAATGTGACATTGCGCGAGCAAATTGAGGGCGTTCAATCAGTTCGGGCTCTGGTGGGGCTATTGCGGACGACATTCCCGACTTTTGCAGACTCGCCTGTGGAGTTTTGGCCGCATCCTGCGATATTCGAGCAGGTTGGACGGCTACTTTCAAGGAACACTTGTGCGAATTCTCATCACCGGCGGCGCCGGGTTTATCGGGTCCAACCTCGCCCGGCGGCTCGCTGCCGAGCGGCATGCCACCACTGTTTGCGATGACTTCTCATCGGGGGCATGGACCAATCTCATCGACTATCCCGGCGACACTCTCACGCTGGACGTGGCCGACGACATTGCGCCGCTGGCGGCGATGGAACGCTTCGACGTGATCTTCCACCAGGCTTCCATCACCGACACCACGGTCATGGATCAGCGGAAGATGATGCACAACAATGTCGAGGGGTTTCGCAATGTGCTGGAACTGGCGGTGAAGTGGGAGAGCCGGGTGGTGTGGGCCAGCAGCGCGGCCACGTATGGCCGGGGCCCATCGCCCAATCGCGAATCGCAAACGCCTGAGCCGTTGAATGTTTACGGCTATTCCAAGTTGGCGATGGAGCGGCTGGCCGAGCGATACGCCAACCGCCTCACGCATCCGATCGTGGGCCTACGCTATTTCAACGTGTACGGCGCCGGCGAGCAGCACAAGGGGAAGTTTGCCAGCATGATCCATCAACTCGCCAAACAAATGCGGGCCGGCAAGCGCCCGCGCATCTTCACCGATGGCGAGCAACGCCGGGATTTTGTGTATATCGACGATGTGCTCCAGGCGAATCTGCTGGCCATGCACTCCAAAGCCGCCGGCGTATTTAACGTCGGCAACGGAGCGGCATGCAGCTTCAACCAAGTCATTGCGGAACTGAACCGCGTTTTGAAGACTGATCTTCAGCCGGACTATATCGAGAATCCGTACGATTTTTTCCAGACGTGGACGGAAGCCGACCTCGCGGCTTCGCGAAAGGGGCTGAAGTATGAGCCGAGGTTTGATTTGCGAAAGGGAACGGAGGCATACTTCGCGTCGGGATCGCTCGGGACGGGAAATGATAAATGACGAAGGGTGAATGCCCAATTCGAGCGTCGAATGCGTCGGTCGTATCACGGGCGTCTCGCCTCATCTTTCGTCACATTTTTTTGTGTCCGCCAGCGAGTATAACATATTGGTGGCATTATCGTTCGATTGATTCAAAGGAGTATTGGCATGGAAGCCAGAGCGAACAAGGTACGAAGGCGTTCGATCCGCAAGGCCCGCAAGCAGACGAGGGATCGCATCCGCCGGAACGTGCGGCGGAAAGTGGCGGAGATGGCCTTTGGACGCACGCACTTTGGAGCGGCGGTGC
>Ga0209483_1000983_pt1 | contig 22906 bp, 35 predicted proteins | sample NGEPerA_FD_184508 | JGI IMG/M metagenome (GOLD analysis project Ga0209483, IMG submission 184508) | Arctic peat soil microbial communities from the Barrow Environmental Observatory site, Barrow, Alaska, USA - NGEE PermafrostL2-A... | ecosystem: Environmental > Terrestrial > Soil > Wetlands >... | reverse complement strand
ATGATAAGGCGCAGGAAGGCCACTACAATTTGATCAGCGCGTTGCATAAAGCCGTCCGCGGTTCGGATGTCGATGCGGCGCTCTATTGGCTGGCGCGGATGCTCACCGGCGGCGAACACCCGATCTATATCGCGCGACGTCTCGTGCGCATGGCGGTCGAGGACATCGGCTTGGCCGAACCTGCCGCATTGCCGCAGACGATAGCCGCCTGGGAAGCCTATGACCGGCTCGGCTCACCCGAAGGCGAGCTGGCGCTGGCACAGGCCGTGATCTTTCTGGCAACCGCGCCCAAATCGAACGCCGCCTATGCCGCCTTCGGACAGGCGCAGCGGGCGGCGCGCGATACCGGCTCGCTGATGCCGCCGCCGCATGCGGTCAATGCGCCGACCCGGTTGATGCGCGATCTCGGCTATAGCGAAGGCTATGTCTACGACCCCGATACCCCGGAAGGCTTTTCGGGGCTGGACTATTTCCCGGTGGCGATGGGCCGCCGCAGCTTCTATGCGCCGCTGGAGCGCGGCTTCGAGCGCGAAATCAAGAAGCGGCTCGATTATTGGCAGAAACTGCGACAGGACCGGGACGCCAATTCGCCCGAGAGAAAGCCAAAATAAGCCGTAATCCAGAATAATTCGCGACCCCAGGGATACTCCATCGCGCTGCGCCGTTTTATGGCATTCGCATTACCCCGACCAGGAGGTCACTCATGCTGTACAAATATTCTGCGCCTGTCGCCTTGACGGCGTTCGGCCTGATTCTCGCCGGTTGCTATACTCCTCAGACGGCGGCGCCCGCGGCGCCTCCAGGCTATTCGGGGTCCGCCAGCGGCGGATATGCCCCAAGCACCTACGCGCCGAGCGCGCCGCCATCGCCGATCGTCGAGGTCGTGCCGCCCTCGCCCAACACCATGGTCTATTGGCAACCCGGCCACTGGGCGTGGACGGGGGCGCAATGGTCTTGGGTCTCCGGCGGCTACGCGGAGCGTCCGCGGGTGCAGGCCGTGTGGGTTCCGGGCCACTGGCAGCAGAATGGTTCGGGCTACATGTGGATGGACGGACAGTGGCAGTAATTTCGCCACCTTTGTTGCTCAAAGTATAAAGACGCCGGGCATGGGAACGTTTCCCTGCCCGGCGCCCTAGTATTTGATCAAGCAGACATTGGAGATCAACAATGCGTAAGCCTTCCCTCTCCGCCGCCACAGCGGCGTTCGGCGCCCTGCTCGCGCTGACGCTGGTCGCCAGCGCGTCCTTTGCCGCCGAAGTCATCATCGAGACCGCGCCGCCGCCGGTGCGGGTCGAGGCGGCACCGCCGCCGCCCCCTGCCGGCCCCGGCTATATGGCTTGGCGCCCCGGCTATTGGCGCTGGGACGGTGCACGCTATGTCTGGATCGGCGGCCATTATGTGCGCGGCCCGTATGCCGGAGCACAGTGGATCCCGGGTCACTGGGACCAGCGCCCGCGCGGGTATGTGTGGATTCCCGGTCACTGGCGCCGCGCCTAAAGCTCTAAGACAGGCCTAATCCATCCGGGGCGCGCGGGTCCCGGATGGTGCCGTGCCCCCGCTGCGGCTAGCATGCGGCGCATGAGCGAAGTCACCACCGTCACGGTCGCGGCGGCCGATTCCGATATCCGGCTCGATCGCTGGTTCAAGCGACATTTCCCAGCCCTCGGCCATGGCAGGCTGGAAAAGCTGCTCCGCACCGGCCAGGTGCGGCTCGACGGCAAGCGCGCCGCGGCTCGCGATCGCGTCGCCGCCGGACAGCTCATTCGCGTGCCCCCGCTGGGCGATCTCACCACGCCGAAGCCGCCGCGCGACGCCACGGCACCTTCCGCCCGCGACGCCCGACTGCTCCAGGCGGCGATGCTCCATCGCGACGACGACGTTATCGTCATCGACAAGCCGCAGGGCTTGGCGGTCCAGGGCGGTACCAATACGGCGCGTCATCTCGACGGACTCCTGGACGCGCTGCGTTTCGACGCCAAGGAGCGGCCCCGCCTCGTGCATCGCCTCGACAAGGACACCAGCGGCGTCCTGGTCCTGGCGCGCAACGCGCGCGCCGCGGCGTTTCTCGCGCAAGTCTTCCGTAGCAAGGAGGCACGCAAAATCTACTGGGCGGCGGTGGTCGGCCAGCCTTCGCCGCGCGCCGGCCGCATCGATCAGCCGCTGGCCAAGCTGCCGGGACGCTTGGGCGAGCGGGTGGTTCCCGCCGAGGACGGCAAGCGCGCGGTCACCTTCTACCGCACGGTTTCGCACGCCGCCGACCGGCTTTCCTGGTTGGCGCTCGAGCCGGTCACCGGCCGGACGCATCAGCTTCGCGCGCATTGCGCGGCGATGGGCACGCCGATCCTGGGCGACGGAAAATACGGCGGCGCCGATGCCCATCTCGCCGGCGTGCCCGAGGCGCGCCGCGTGCATCTCCATGCGCGTGCGCTCGCCATCCCGCATCCGCAAGGCGGCACGCTCGTCGTCATGGCGCCGCTGCCGCCGCATATGAAGGCGACATGGGATTTCTTCGGCTTCGAGGAAGGCCAGGAGCGCGACGTGTTCGCCGATCTGGCGCCTGAAAAGGCGCGCGGCGAGCGATGAAGCCGGTCCACAAAAACGCCGCCGCCTGCGCGTTCGCCGGCGGCTTCACGGTGATGCTCCAAGACAAGCCGATCATGACGCCGGCCAAGGCGCCGCTCGTCCTGCGCAGCGGGGCGCTCGCCGAGGCGATCGCCGCCGAATGGCGGGCGCAGGGCGACAGGATCAAGCCTGCCGAACTGCCGCTGACGCGCATTGCCAGCACCGCGATCGACAGGGTGCAGCCGCACCGCATGGCGGTCGTGCGGGAGATCGCGAAATACGCCGGCACCGACCTCGTTTGCTATCGCGCCGAGCGGCCGCCCGAGCTTGCCGAACGCCAGCGCCAAGCCTGGCAGCCGATCCTGGATTGGGCCGCTTCACGCTACGCGCCGCTGACCGTGACCCAGGGCGTGGCGCCGGTGACGCAGCCCGCACCCTCGCTGGCGGCCTATGCCGCCGCGGTCGAGGCCTATGACGCGATGCTGCTGACGGCGCTCAGCATGGCGACACCGGCGCTGGGCTCGCTCGTGCTGGCTTTGGCGCTATTCGAGGGCCGGATCGGGCCCGAGGAGGCCTTTGCTGCCGCCGAGCTCGACCAGACCTTCCAGATCGAGCAATGGGGCGAAGACCCCGAACAGGCCAAGCGCCGCGCCGGCATTAGGGCCGAGATCGACTTGGTGTCGCGCTTTATCGTCCTGCACCGTACCGCCTGAGCACCGCGCCGCCTGAGAGGCCGGGCTGGCGCCCGGCAGGCCGCTCGATGATAATTGGCCCGGACGGCCAGGGGGAGCCATGCGAGAGATATTGCGGCGGCTGGAGGCGAAGCGCGAAGCCGCGCGCCAGGGCGGCGGCGCGAAGCGTGCCGCCCAGCAGCACGCCAAGGGCAAGCTCACGGCGCGCGAACGGCTCGATCTGCTGTTCGATCCCGGCTCCTTCGAGGAGTGGGACATGTTCGTCGAGCACCGCAGCCACGATTTCGGCATGGAGAAGCAGAAAATTCCGGGCGACGGCGTCGTCACCGGCCATGGGCTGGTCAACGGCCGGCGCGTCTTCGCCTTCAGCCAGGATTTCACCGTCTTCGGCGGCTCGCTCTCCGAGGCGCATGCCGAGAAGATCTGCAAGATTATGGACCAGGCGCTCAACGTCGGGGCGCCGGTGGTGGGGCTCAACGATTCCGGCGGCGCGCGCATCCAGGAAGGCGTCGCTTCGCTTGCCGGCTATGCCAATGTGTTTCAGCGCAATGTGCTGGCCTCGGGCGTCGTGCCGCAAATCTCGCTGGTCATGGGGCCTTGTGCCGGCGGCGCGGTCTATTCGCCGGCGATGACCGATTTCATCTTCATGGTGCGGGACACGTCATACCTCTTCGTCACCGGCCCCGAGGTGGTCAAGACGGTGACGCATGAGAGCGTGACCCATGAGCAGCTCGGCGGTGCGGCGACGCATACGACCAAATCGGGCGTCGCCGATCTCGCCTTCGACAACGACGCCGAGGCGCTGCTGCAGCTGCGCCGCTTCCTCGATTTCCTGCCCTCCTCCAACCGCGAGAAGCCGCCGATCCGCGAGACCCGGGATCCGGCCGACCGCGTCGACGATTCGCTCGATACGCTGGTGCCGGCCAATCCCAATAAGGCCTACGACATGCACGAATTGATCGAAAAGATGGTCGACGAGGGCGAATTCTTCGAGCTGCAGCCGAACTACGCCAAGAACATCCTTGTCGGATTCGGACGCATGGACGGCCATCCGGTCGGCATCGTCGCCAACCAGCCGATGGTGCTGGCGGGTTGCCTCGACATCGACAGCTCGCGCAAGGCGGCGCGCTTCGTGCGCTTCTGCGACTGCTTCAATATTCCGATCGTGACCTTCGTCGACGTGCCGGGCTTCCTGCCGGGCACGGCGCAGGAATATGGCGGCATCATCAAGCATGGTGCCCAGCTGCTTTACGCCTTCGCCGAAGCCACTGTGCCCAAGGTCACGGTGATCACGCGCAAGGCCTATGGCGGCGCCTATGACGTGATGAGCTCGAAGCATTTGCGCGGCGACGTCAATTACGCGTGGCCGACGGCCGAGATCGCCGTCATGGGGCCCAAGGGCGCGGTCGAGATCATCTTTCGCGGCGATTCCAAAAACCCCAAGCAGACGGAGGCGCGCGCCGAGGAATACCGCGAGAAATTCGCCAACCCCTTCATCGCCGGCGCGCGCGGCTTCATTGACGACGTCATCATGCCGCATTCGACGCGCCGCCGGATTTGCCGGTCGCTTGCCATGCTGCGCGGCAAGCAGCTGAGCAATCCCTGGAAAAAGCACGACAACATCCCGCTCTAGCCCTTGTTCAAGAAAATCCTCATCGCCAATCGCGGCGAGATTGCCTGCCGCATCATCCGCACGGCGCGGCGGATGGGGATCGGCACGGTCGCGGTCTACAGCGAGGCCGACGCCGATGCGCTGCATGTCCGCCTAGCCGACGAGGCGGTGCCGATCGGACCGGCGCCCTCGACGCAGAGCTATCTCGTCATCAAAAAAATCGTCGCCGCGTGCAAGGCGACCAAGGCCGACGCGGTGCATCCGGGCTACGGCTTTCTCTCGGAGAACGAGGATTTTCCCAAGGCGCTGGCCAAGGCCGGTATCACCTTCATCGGTCCCGGCGCCGCGTCGATCGCCGCCATGGGCGACAAGATCACCGCCAAGAAAATGGCGGCGGCGGCGGGCGTGCCGACCGTGCCCGGCCATCTCGGCGTGATTCCGAGCGCCGCGGCGGCGATCAAGATCGCGCACCGGATCGGCTATCCCGTCATGCTTAAGGCGACGGCGGGCGGCGGCGGCAAGGGCATGCGCGTTGCATTCAAGGATGCCGAACTCGATGAGGCGTTCCGCCTGGCGACGAGCGAGGCCAAGTCAAGCTTCGGCGACGGGCGGCTGTTCGTCGAGAAATACATCGAGCAGCCGCGCCATATTGAAATCCAAGTGCTCGGCGACGGACACGGCAACATCGTCCATCTCTTCGAGCGCGAATGCTCGATCCAGCGCCGCCACCAGAAGGTGATCGAGGAGGCGCCCAGCCCCTTCCTCGACGCTAAGACGCGCGCACGCATGGGCGAGGCGGCGGTCAATCTGGCGCGGGCGGCGAAATACCGCTCGGCGGGAACCGTCGAATTCATCGTCGACCGCAAACGAAATTTCTACTTCCTCGAAATGAACACGCGGCTTCAGGTCGAGCATCCCGTGACCGAGATGGTGACCGGCCTGGATCTGGTCGAGCTGATGATCCGGGTCGCCGCTGGCCAAAAGCTGCCTTTCGCGCAAAAGGACGTCAAGTTGGACGGTGCCGCGATCGAGGCGCGGCTCTACGCCGAGGACCCGCGGCGCGGCTTCCTGCCTTCGGCAGGCCGTCTCACGCGCTATGTGGAGCCCGCGGGAGACGGCGTACGGGTCGACAGCGGCGTTTACGAGGGTGCCGAAATCCCGATCTATTACGACCCGATGCTTGCCAAGCTGGTGGCGCACGGCAAGGACCGTGCCGAGGCGAGCGCGCGCCTCGGCACGGCTCTCGACGGCTTTGCCATCGCCGGCGTCTCGCACAACCTCGATTTTCTCTCGGCAATATTGCGCCGGCCGAAATTCCGCCAGGGCAAGCTTTCGACCGATTTCATCGCCGCGGAATTCCCCGGCGGATTTTCGGGGGTCGCACCTTCGCGGCACGAAATTGACGACGCGGTGCTTGTCGCTGGGGCGTTGCAGGCGATTGCCGCGCCCGCCGGTTCGGGTGAAGACCGTCGTTCGGTTTTTCTCGGCGGCCGCCAATACCCGATTACGGCGCGGCGCATCGCCGAGGGGGCGGCCGTCGTTCGCAACCGGCGGGCGCAAATCCTGTGCACGGATTGGCGCCTGGGCCTGCCGCTCATGCTGGCACGCATCGGCGATGCCCGGATGATTTTCCGTGTCGAGCGACGCGGCATTGGCTGGCACCTGTCACGCGGCGGCGTTTCGTACGAGGCGGTGGTTGTGCCGGAGCGCGCGGCATTGCTGCTCGCGCGCATGCGGCCGAAGCCGCCGGCCAGCCCATCGCGCCATTTGCTGTCGCCGATGCCCGGCCTGTTGGTTTCGCTTGCGGTACGAATTGGACAGGACATCAAGGTCGGGGAGGAGCTCGCGGTGGTCGAGGCGATGAAAATGGAGAACGTGCTGCGCGCCGAGCGCGACGGCCGGGTCGCCGGAATTCTCGCCAAGCCGGGCGAAAGCCTTGCCGTCGATCAGGTGATCCTCGAATTCGCCTGAAACTTTTTTCGGGCGCCAGGGTGGACTTCGGCCGCGCCCTTCCCTAGCTTTCGGGAATGAAGCGCCCCCTGATCTTCATGACACTTTTGCGGATGCCATGACCACTGCCGCCCGGCTATCGATCAAGGGCCGCGTCCAGGGCGTCGGCTACCGCGCCTGGACGATGCGCGAGGCCGCGCGGTGGAAATTGCGCGGCTGGGTACGGAATTGCCAAGACGGCAGCGTCGAGGCCTTGCTGATCGGCGAGGAAGCGGATGTCGCAGCCATGGCGGAAGCCTGCCGCACGGGCCCTCGCCTGGCGCGGGTCGACGCCGTCCGACGTGATTCGGCGAGCGACGACGGCACGCCCGGTTTCCGCGAATTCCCGACCGGATAGGCTGGCGCTTGGGGAAAAATCTTTACCGCCTGCTCGTCAGTCGCCGCCTGGGGCCGCTGTTCTGGGCGCAATTCGCCGGCGCGCTGAACGACAATCTGCTCAAAAACGCTTATGTCATCCTGGTGGCCTATCGCGAGGCGCAGTCCACCAGCGCCACCGAGATGATCGTCACCCTGGCCACCGCGATCTTCATCCTGCCCTTTTTCTTGTTCTCGGCGATTGCGGGCGAGCTCGCCGACAAATACGCCAAGTCCCTGCTCGTGCGCCGCATCAAGGCAGTCGAGATCATGATCGCACTGCTGGGGGCGCTGTCCTTCGCCGTGGGCGATATCGGGCTGCAACTTTTCGTGCTGTTCCTCTTGGGCGCGCAAGCAACGTTCTTCGGCCCGGTGAAATACGCCATCCTGCCCGAGCTGCTCGCCGAGAAGGAACTGCTCGACGGCAATGCGCTGATCGAGGCGGGCACTTTTCTCGCCATCCTGGTCGGCACCATCGCCGGCGGGCTTCTGATCCTGCTGCCGTGGGGCAAGACCGTGACGTCGGCGGCGCTGATCGCCATTGCCGTGGCCGGCTATGGCGCGAGCAGCTTAGTGCCGAAGACCCGGCGTACCTCGCCAAAATTGCGCGTCTCTCTCAATATGCCGATGACCATTTGGGCGGTCATCGCCGATGCGCGGAAGAATCGCGAGATCTGGCTCACCGTGCTCGGCAATTCCTGGTTCTGGTTCGTCGGCGCCGGGGTGATCTCGCAATTCCCGATTTACGCCAAGGAATATCTTTCGGCCAACAACGAGGTCGTCACCACGTTCCTGATGATCAATTCGGTCGGCGTCGGGCTCGGGGCGCTGTTCTGCAGCCGGTTCTTTCGCGGCGAGATCAGCGCCCGCCTCGTTCCGATCAGCGTCTCGGGGATGGCGCTGTTCACCTTCGATTTGTGGTTCGGTGCGGCGGCGCCGCACGGCGGTGAATCCTTGATGGGCATCGCGACGTTTTTGGCCGAGCCGGCGCATTGGCGAATACTGGTCGACCTTTTCGGCGTTGCGTTCTCGGCCGGGGTCTATGTCGTGCCGCTCTACGTCATCATGCAGGCGCATAGCGAGCCGGCCGAGCGCTCGCGCATCATCGCCGCCAACAACATCCTCAATGCGCTGTTCATCGTCGTAGCCGGCGGCGGCTCGGCAATCATGCTCAAGCTCGGAACGGGGGTGCCGGCGATCTTCCTGGTCTTGGCGGTGCTGAACGCGGTCCTGGCGGCCGCGCTGTGGCTCAGGCGGCGGGCGCTTCGGATTCCGCCTCGGCGGTGACGACCGGGCCCGAATCCTGGCCCTTGGCGTCGACGTCGCGGTCGACCAGTTCGATCACCGCCAGCGCCGCCGCGTCGCCGTAGCGGAAGCCGGCCTTGATGATGCGGCAATAGCCGCCCGGCCGCTTGGCATAGCGCTCGGCAAGGTCCGTCATCACCTTGCCGGTGATCTTGGCGTCCTGCAGCGAGGCCATCACCTGGCGCCGGGCATGCAGCCCGCCGCGCTTGCCGAGGGTAATCAGGCGCTCGACGATCGGGCGAAGATCCTTCGCCTTGGGCAGCGTCGTGGTGATCTGCTCGTGCTTCAGCAGCGCATGCGCCATGTTGTCGAACATGGCTTTGCGGTGGGCGGATTTGCGGCTGAAACTGCGGCCGCGGATACCATGGCGCATGACACGAACCTCAGACGATCAATACGGTTCCTCGAGGCGCTTCGCGAGCTCCTCGATATTCTCGGGCGGCCAGTTCGGGATTTCCATCCCGAGATGCAGGCCCATCTGGGCCAGCACCTCCTTGATCTCGTTCAAGGATTTACGGCCGAAATTCGGCGTCCGCAGCATGTCGCCTTCGGTCTTCTGCACCAGATCGCCGATGTAGACGATGTTGTCGTTCTTGAGGCAGTTGGCCGAACGAACCGAAAGCTCGAGCTCGTCGACCTTGCGCAGCAGGTTCTTGTTGAAGGGGAGCTCGGACGGACGCTCCTCTTCGGAAGCGGCGCGCGGCTCCTCGAAATTGATGAAAAGCTGAAGCTGGTCCTGCAGGATCCGGGCGGCAAGCGCCACCGCGTCCTCCGGCGTCACGGCGCCGTTGGTCTCGATGCGCATCGACAGCTTGTCGTAATCGGTCACCTGGCCGACGCGGGTGTTCTCGACCCGGTAGGTCACCTTGCGCACCGGGCTGAACAGCGCGTCGACGGGGATCAGGCCGATCGGCGCGTCCTCGGGACGGTTCTGGATCGCGCCGACATAGCCTTTGCCGGTCTCAACCGTCAGCTCCATCGAGATCTTTGCGCCGCTATCGAGCGTGCAGATGAGATGGTCGGGATTCATGACCTCGATGTCATGGCCGAGCTCGATCATGCCGGCGCGGACCTCGCCCGGGCCGGTGGCGCGCAGGCGCATGCGCTTTGGCCCTTCGCCATGCATCCGGAGCCCGATGCCCTTCACGTTGAGGACGATGTCGGTGACGTCCTCGAGCACGCCGGGCAGCGACGAGAATTCATGCAGCACGCCCTCGATCTGCATCGAGGTAACCGCCGCGCCTTGCAGCGAGGACAACAGGACGCGCCGCAGCGCGTTGCCCAGCGTGAGGCCGAAACCGCGCTCAAGCGGCTCGGCGACGACGGTCGCACCGCGCGCCGGATCGTCGCCCGATTCGATCGAGAGCTGCTTCGGTTTGATGAGGGTCTGCCAGTTTTTCTGAATCACGTCCCGTTCCTTTTGCCTTGTGACGGACGCGCCAGGGTGGCCGTCTCGTCGATCGCGCGGCCGGAAAATCCCCGAGGAATTCGCGGCCGCGCGCGCCTGTTCGCCCGAATTAAACGCGCCGCCGCTTGGGCGGACGACAACCGTTATGCGGAATGGTCGTCACGTCGCGGATGGAGGTGACGGTGAATCCCACAGTCTGCAAGGCCCGCAACGCGGATTCGCGTCCCGAGCCCGGTCCCTTGACTTCGATCTCCAGCGTGCGCATGCCGTGGTCCATTGCCTTGCGGCCGGCATCCTCGGCGGCGACCTGCGCCGCATAGGGCGTCGATTTGCGCGAACCCTTGAAGCCCATGGTGCCCGACGACGACCAGGCGATGGTGTTGCCCTGCGCGTCGGTGATCGTAATCATGGTGTTGTTGAACGTGGCGTTCACATGCGCCACGCCCGACGTGATGTTCTTGCGCTCGCGCCGGCGGATGCGCGGCGCGGCCGCCGGCGCGGTTGACGCGCTTGCGGGTGCTCCGGCGGGAGCGTCGGGGGACTTCGCCATTTACGCCTTATTCCTTCCGCACTTATTTGGTGACCATCTTCTTGCCGGCAATAGCCTTCGCCGGGCCTTTGCGTGTGCGGGCGTTGGTGTGCGTCCGCTGGCCGCGCACCGGCAGGCCCTTGCGATGACGCAACCCGCGATAGCAGCCCAAATCCATCAGGCGCTTGATGTTGGTCGCGACGATGCGACGCAGATCGCCCTCGACCGTGTAGTCGCGATCCAGCATCTCGCGGATGCGCAGAACCTCGCCGTCGGTGAGTTCGTGCACACGGCGCGCGGGCGGAATGGCCAGCTCGCGGCAAATCTTCTCGGCCGTGGTGCGGCCGATGCCATGGATGTAGGTCAGTCCGATCGGAACGCGTTTCTGACTCGGGACGTTTACGCCGGCGATGCGCGCCATGCGCTCTCCACTATCTGCAATGATGGACGACGGCCCAAGCTTCGGGGACCGAGGCGGAGGATTATAGAAATCCGAGAGATAATGTCAACCATTCGGCGGGGTCCCCGGGTTTTCTAGAATCCGTTCAATCTGTCCGGCCACCAGGTCGATGGGGGCCATGCCGTCGACCTGCCGCAACACGCCCTGAGCGGCGTAATAGGGCAGAATCGGCGCGGTCTGGCGCCGATAGGCGTCCAGCCGGGCCTCCACGGTCTCCGGCTTGTCGTCAGCCCGGCGGGTGAACTGGGTCGCGCCACAGGCGTCGCAGACCCCCTCCCGCTTCGGCCGATGGTTGCGGTCGTGGTACCCGGCGCCGCATTTGGCGCAGGCGTAGCGGCCGGCGATGCGGTCGACCAGGGTCTTCTCGTCGACCTTCATCTCGATGACGCGGTCGAGCTTGAGGCCCTTCCGCTTGAGCATGGCATCCAGGGCCTGGGCCTGGGGCACCGTGCGCGGGAAACCATCGAGGATAAAGCCGGGGTTGGGGCCGAGCTGGTCGATGCAGGAAGCGATCAGGTCGATCATGACGTCGTCCGAGACCAACTGGCCGGAATCCATGATCGCCTGGACCTTCTTGCCGAGAGGGCTGCCCGAGGCGCGCTCGGCGCGCAACATGTCGCCCGTGGAAAGTTGAACCAGACCGAGCTTTTCTTCGAGGCGTTTGGCCTGGGTGCCTTTGCCGGCGCCCGGCGGCCCCAGCAGGATGAGGTTCACCCCCGTCTCCCACGGAGCTTCGATTTCTTGATCAGCCCTTCGTATTGATGAGCGAGCAGATGCGAGTGGATTTGCGCCACTGTATCCATGGTCACGCTGACGACGATCAGCAGGCTGGTGCCGCCGAAATAGAACGGCACGGCATATTCCGAGACCAGGATTTCCGGCAGCACGCAGACCGCGGCGAGATAGAGCGCGCCGATCACGGTCAGCCGGGTCAGCACATAGTCGAGATAATCCGCGGTGCTCTTGCCGGGCCGGATGCCCGGAACGAAGCCGCCGTATTTGCGCAGATTGTCCGCCGTCTCGGTCGGGTTGAAGACGATCGCCGTATAGAAGAAGCAGAAGAAGACGATCAGGAAGACGTAAAACAGGATGTAGAGCGGGTGGCCATGGCCGAGGAAGGCGGCCATCTCGCCCAGGAAGCCGGTCTGGTTGGAACCGAAACTCGCCAAGGTCGCCGGCAACAGCAGCAGCGACGAGGCGAAGATCGGCGGAATGACGCCCGAGGTATTGAGCTTCAACGGCAGATGCGAGGCCTCGCCGCCGAACATCTTGTTGCCGACCTGGCGCTTTGGATACTGGACCAGGATGCGGCGCTGGGCGCGTTCCATGAAGACGATGAAGGTGACGACGCCGACCGCGATCAACAGGAAGATGACAATGAAGAAAGGCGACACCGCGCCGGTGCGGCCTAATTCCAGCAGGGCCGCCATGGCGGACGGCATGCGCGCGACGATGCCCGAGAAGATGATCAGCGAGATGCCGTTGCCGACGCCGCGCGCCGTGATCTGCTCGCCGAGCCACATCAGGAAGACGGTGCCGCTGGTCAGCGTCACCACCGTGGTGACCCGGAAGAAGATGCCCGGATCGGTCACCGCCGGACCGCTCAATCCGCGCAGGCTCTCGATGCCGACGGCAATGCCGTAGGCCTGGATCATTGCCAGCCCAACGGTGCCGATGCGTGTGTACTGATTGAGCTTCTTGCGGCCGGACTCGCCTTCTTTTTTGAGCGCTTCGAGCTGCGGCGAAACCGCAGTCATCAGCTGCACGATGATCGACGCCGAGATGTACGGCATGATGTTGAGCGCGAAGATGGTCATGCGCCCGAGCGCGCCGCCGGAGAACATGTCCACCATACCGAGGATGCCGCCGGCGTTGCGCTGGAAGACCTCGGCCAGCACCTGCGGATCGATGCCGGGCAGCGGGATGTAGGTGCCGAGCCGATAAATCACCAGCGCACCGAGCGTGAACCAGATGCGGCTCTTGAGGTCGGTTGCCTTGGCGAAGGCCGAGAAGTTGATGCTGGCGGCGAGCTGCTCGGCGGCAGAAGCCATTTAAATCACCCTTGCTGGGGCTGCGCCGGCGCTGCGGCGGGCTTGGCCGGAACGTTGACCTTGCCGCCCAGCTTCTCGACCGCCTCGATCGCGGCCTTGCTTGCGCCGGCGACGGTCAGATTAAGCGGCGACTTCAGCTCGCCCTTGGCGAGCAGGCGAACGCCGTCGCCGACGCGGCGGAGAATGCCCGCCTCGACCAGCACCGCGCCGTCCACCTCCGCACCCGACTTCAACGCTCCGGAATCCAGCGCCTGCTGCAGCCGGCCGAGATTGACGATCTTGTATTTCTTTTGGAAATCCTCGCGAGTGAAGCCGCGCTTGGGCAAGCGGCGATGGAGCGGCGTTTGGCCGCCCTCGAAGCCGTTCAGAGCGACGCCCGTACGCGCGGTCTGACCCTTGCCGCCGCGCGCGCTGGTCTTGCCCTTGCCCGAGCCGATGCCGCGGCCGCGCCGCTTGGCGCGGTAATGTGCACCGCGATTGTCCTTGATCTCGTTGAGCTTCATGGCTGTCCTACCGATTATCGCCGGGAGGCCCGACGGCCGCAAATGACCATCATGGTCACCGCGCGTCCTCGACCCGCAGCAAGTGTTTCACACGTTCGATCATGCCGCGCACCGACGGGGTGTCTTCGAGCACGCGCGTGCGATGGAGCTTGTTGAGTCCCAACCCCTTGAGGGTCGCCAGCGCCCAATCGGGACGGCCCGCCGGACTGCCGATCTGCGTCACCTTGACCGCCTTCCCGGGCGCGGGCTTCGGCTTCGCCGCCGCTGGCGCCGGCTTCGGCGCCGCTGGGGCCTTCGCCTGGACCGGGGCAGCCTTCGCGGCCGGCTTGGCCGCGGGTTTCGCCTTGGCGGGCGCTTTTTTCGTGGATTTGGCGGGATGTGCCTTCTTTTCCGTGGTCATGGCTTAACCCTGCGCCTCGGCAATTGCGGTGGCACCCTTGCCCAGAATCTCGCTCACCTTCTTGCCGCGCCGCTGCGCCACGGCGCGCGGACTGACCGAATGGTGCAAGGCATCGAAGGTCGCCTTGATCATGTTGTGCGGGTTGGAGGTGCCGATCGACTTCGCGACCACGTCCTGCACGCCCAGAGCCTCGAAGATGGCGCGCATCGGGCCGCCGGCGATGATGCCGGTGCCGGCCGTCGCGGCGCGCAAGACCACATGGCCTGCACCGAAATGCCCGACGATATCGTGATGGAGCGTGCGGCCTTCGCGCAACGGCACGCGGATGAGGCTGCGGCGCGCCTGTTCGGTTGCCTTGCGGATCGCTTCCGGCACTTCGCGGGCCTTGCCCGAGCCATAGCCGACACGACCTTTGCGATCGCCGACGATGACAATGGCGGCGAAGCCGAAGCGCCGGCCGCCCTTCACCACCTTGGCGACGCGGTTGATGCCGACCAGCTTTTCGACGAATTCGGATTCGCCGCCGTCGCGATCGCCGTCGCGCGGACGCCGATCGCGCTGCGGACGGTCGCCGCCTTCGCGTCGCGGCGGGCCGCCGGCCGTGCGTGATCCTGGGGTGCGTGCCATGAGAGCCTTTCCTAGAATTCGAGACCGCCCTCGCGGGCGGCGTCGGCCAGGGCCTTGACCCTGCCGTGGAAGATATAGCCACCGCGGTCGAAGACCACCGCGGTGACGCCGGCCGCCTTGGCCCGTGCGGCCAAAAGCTTGCCGACCGCCGCCGCCGCGTCCTTATTGGCGCCGGTCTTGACGCTTTCCCGGAGGTCCTTATCGAGGCTCGACGCAGCGGCCAGCGTCTTCCCAGCCAGATCGTCGATCACCTGGGCATAGATATGCTTCGACGACCGGAAGACGGCGAGCCTCAGCCGACCGCGCGCGTTCCGCGTGATGCGGTGACGCACACGGGTCCTGCGGCGGGTGAGGAGCGCGACGGATTTGCGGCTGCTCATCGGGACACCTATTTCTTCTTTCCTTCTTTGCGCCGGACGGTCTCGCTGCTGTAGCGGATGCCCTTGCCCTTGTAGGGCTCTGGTTTGCGGTAGGCGCGAAGTACCGCCGCAACCTGGCCGACGCGCTGTTTGTCGGCACCGGTAATGGTGATCGTGGTCGGCTTTTCGCAGGTGATCTTGACGTCGGCCGGGATCGGGAATGTCACTTCGTGACTATAGCCGAGCTGCAGCACCAGATTCTTGCCCTGCACCGCAGCGCGATAGCCGACGCCCTCGATCTCGAGCACCTTGGTGAAACCGGCGGAGACGCCCGTCACCATGTTGTTGACGAGGGCACGCATCGTTCCCCAATGCATGCGCGCGCGCTTGCTGTCGGATTTCGCTTCCATCGTCACCTTGCCGTCTTTGACGACGGCGGCGATTTCGTTGGAAATCACGAGCTGTAGGCTGCCGAACTTGCCCTTGGCGGTGAGCTTGTCGCCGGCAAGCTCCACCGTCACCCCTTGCGGGATCGCCACCGGATTGCGGCCAATGCGTGACATGGATGCCCCTTAAAACACGCGGCAGAGAATCTCGCCGCCGAGATTGGCAGCGCGAGCCTCGTTGTCGGACATGACGCCCTTGGGCGTCGACAGAATCGAAATGCCGAGACCATTATAGACGTTCGGCAGGTCGGCAACGCGCGAATAGATGCGGCGGCCAGGCTTCGAAATACGCGTGATCTCGCGGATCACCGGCTCGCCATCGAGGTATTTGAGCTCGATCTTGAGTTCGGCGACGCCCGGACGGACTTCTTCGCGCGTATAGCCGCGGATATAGCCCTCGCGCTGCAGCACTTCGAGGACATTCGCGCGAATTTTCGACGACGGCGACTGAACAACGGTCTTGCGCGCCGCTTGTCCGTTACGAATGCGCGTCAGCATATCAGCCAATGGATCGGTCATCATGCCACTGGTCTCCTTACCAACTCGACTTGACCATGCCGGGGATCTGCCCCTGCGAGGCCAATTGGCGCAGCGCGATACGCGAAAGCTTGAATTTTCGATAGAAGGCGCGCGGCCGACCCGTCAGCTCGCAGCGATTATGGATGCGGACGCGCGACGAGTTGCGCGGCAATTCGGATAGCTTCAAGCGCGCGGCGAAACGGTCTTCCGGCGCAAGATCGCGGTCCTTCGCGATCGCCTTGAGCTTGGCGCGTTTCGCGGCAAACTGCTTCACCATCGCCTCGCGCTTGCGGTTGCGGCCGATGGAACTGGTTTTCGCCATATCCTGGTCCTCAGTTGACGAACGGCATCGAGAAGCCGCGCAGAAGCGACTTGGCTTCCTTGTCGGTTTTCGCCGTGGTGACGATGATGATGTCCATGCCGCGCACGGCATCGACCTGATCGTAATCGATTTCGGGGAACACGAGCTGTTCCTTAAGGCCGAGCGCGTAATTGCCACGGCCGTCGAAGCTTTTGGCGGAGGCGCCGCGAAAGTCGCGGACACGCGGCAGCGCGATGTTGACGAGCCGATCGAGGAATTCGTACATGCGCTCGCGCCGCAAGGTCACCTTGCAGCCGATGGCCAAATTCTCGCGCAGCTTCCAGATCGCGATCGACTTCTTCGACAGCGTCGTCACCGGTCTCTGTCCGGCGATTGCCGCCAGATCCTTGACCGCATTGGTCACGTGCTTGGCATCCGTTACGGCTTCGCCGACGCCCATATTGATGACGATCTTGTCCAAGCGCGGAACCTCGAAGGAATTCTTGTAGCCGAATTCCTTCATCAGCTCGGGGCGGACGACCTTGTCGTAATGTTCCTTGAGCCGCGTAGCCATGTTGCCTCTAAGCGTCGATCACTTCGCCGGAGCGGCGTGCGACGCGCACTTTCTTGCCGTCTTCCAGGACTTTGAAGCCCACGCGCGTCCCCTGCTTGGGCGATTTCGGGTCGATGAGGGCGATATTCGAGGAGTGGATGGAGCCTTCCTTCTCGATAATGCCGCCGGGCTTACCGGGCTGCTGCCGCGAATGGCGCTTCACCATGTTGACGCCTTGCACGACGACGCGCTGCGCGTCGACCAGGACAAGCAGCACTTCGCCCTGCTTGCCCTTGTCCTTGCCGGTCAGGACGATCACCTTGTCGCCTTTCCTGATCTTGGCCATGGCTAGAGAACCTCGGGCGCGAGCGAGACGATCTTCATGAACTTGCGCGCCCGCAATTCGCGCGTCACCGGCCCGAAGATACGGGTGCCGATCGGCTCGTCCTGATTATCGATCAGCACGGCGGCGTTGCGGTCGAAGCGGATGGCGCTGCCGTCGGCGCGGCGGATCGCCTGCGCCGTGCGGACGATGACCGCCTTGTGGACGTCGCCCTTCTTGACGCGGCCGCGCGGGATCGCCTCCTTGACGGAAACGACGATGATATCGCCGACCGTCGCCCAGCGCCGCATCGAGCCGCCCAGCACCTTGATGCACTGGACGCGTCGCGCGCCGGAATTGTCGGCCACATCGAGATTGGTTTGCATCTGGATCATGACGGATCAGCCCTGTGCCTGGCCGGCCGGCGAAGCCGCGGGTTTGACGCGCGGCGTACGCGGCTTCTTTTTCGGGTCCTGCTCCGGCGCCGCCGTATGGTCCGAAACCTGCCGCGCGCGGGTCACCATTTCGGTCACGCGCCAGCGCTTGCGCTTGGAGATGGGACGGGTCTCCTCGATGCGCACCAGATCGCCGAGCTTGTAGGTATTTTCCTCGTCATGCGCGGCATATTTCTTCGAGCGCGTGATGAACTTCTTGTAGACCGGATGCATGAAGCGGCGATCGACGCGGACGGTCACGGTCTTGTCCTGCACGTCGCTGGTCACCACCCCCTGGAGCACGCGTTTTGGCATCTTGCTTTCTTTCCTAGGAGGCTTTGCGGGCGCGTTCGCCCATGATCGTCTTGATGCGCGCGATGTCGCGGCGCACCTGACGCACGCGTGTCGTGTTCTCGAGCTGACCGCTCGCCCGCTGGAAGCGCAGATTGAACGCTTCCTTGGTGAGCTGGGCGATCTCGCCCTTCAGCTCGTCGTCGGTCTTGGCGCGAATGTCGGCGGCCTTCATGCCTTAGGCTCCTCATGACCCAGCCGGGTGATGAAGCGGGCGCTGATCGGCAGCTTGGCGGCGGCGAGCGTGAACGCCTCGAGCGCCAGCTGCCGCGGCACGCCGTCGAGTTCGAACATGACGCGGCCCGGCTTGACCCGGCAGATGTGGAATTCGGGATTGCCCTTGCCGCTGCCCATGCGTACTTCGGCGGGCTTCACCGACACCGGCACGTCCGGAAAGATATTGATCCAGACGCGGCCGACGCGGCGGATATGACGCGTGATGGCGCGGCGCGCGGCCTCGATCTGCCGCGCGGTGATGCGGCCGGGCTCGGTCGCCTTGAGCCCGTAGGTGCCGAAATTGAGCGTGTTGCCGCTGGTCGCGAGGCCGTGGATGCGGCCTTTATGCGCCTTGCGGTATTTGCTGCGTGCGGGTTGAAGCATGACTCGACCTTGATTCTTTCGCTTAGGTGCGTGCCGGCTGGGCCTCGGCGGCGCGCTTGTCCTGCGCCATCGGGTCGTGAGCCAGCACCTCGCCCTTGAACACCCACACCTTGACGCCGCAGGTGCCGTAGGTGGTCTTGGCGGTGCCGTAACCGAAATCGACCTCGGCACGCAACGTATGCAGCGGCACGCGTCCCTCGCGATACCATTCCATGCGCGCGATCTCGGCGCCGCCGAGGCGGCCCGAGCAGTTGATGCGGATACCGAGCGCGCCCAGGCGCATGGCCGATTGAACGGCCCGCTTCATGGCACGGCGGAACGCGACGCGACGCTCCAATTGCTGGGCGATGCCGTCGGCGATCAGCTTGGCGTCGATCTCGGGCTTGCGGATCTCGACGATGTTCAGGCTGACCTCGGTCGCGGTCATCTTGGCGATGTCGGAACGCAGCTTCTCGATGTCGGCGCCCTTCTTGCCGATCACGACGCCGGGGCGAGCCGAATGGATCGTTATGCGCGTCTTCTTGGCGGCGCGCTCGATGACGATGCGCGCGACGCCGGCTTGCAGCAGCCGCTCGTTGAGGAATTTACGGAGCTTCAGATCCTCGTGCAGCAGATTCGAATAGTCCTTGCGTGCGAACCAACGCGAATCCCAGGTTCGGTTGATGCCGAGCCGGAGCCCGATGGGATTGACCTTCTGGCCCATTAGGCCTTCTCCTTACTTTTATCTTTGCCCTTGGCCTTCGATGCGGCTCGGGACTTGCCCTTCTTGCCATCGGCTGCCTCGGACTTGTCCGCGGAGTCCGCCGCGCCCTGCTTGACGCCGCGCTTGGCTTTCGTTTTCGCCTGCTCCTCGCGCTCGCGCACGACCACCAGAAGATTGGAATAGTACTTTTCGACCGGCGACATGTGACCGCGACCGCGGGCATGGAAGCGGCGCAGATTGAAGGCGCGGCCGACGGTGGCTTCCTTGACGTAGAGCCGGTCGACGTCCAATTGATGATTGTTCTCGGCGTTGGCGATCGCCGCCTGCAGCACCTTGCGCACGTCGCGCGCGATGCGGCGCCGGTTGAAGGCGAGTTCGTTCAGCGCGGCGGTCGCCGTCTTGCCGCGGATCGACTGCGCCACCAGGTTGAGCTTGCGCGGGCTGGTCGGCATCCCGCGGGCATAGGCCGAAGCCTCGGTCTCGGCGAGCTGGCGCGGTGTGGCCTGCTTGCTCATCCGGCATCCCCTTCGCGCTTCACCTTCTTGTCGGCCGCCGAATGGCCGTGGAAGATGCGGGTCGGGGCGAACTCTCCGAATTTGTGGCCGATCATGTGCTCGGTGACGAGCACCGGCACGAATTTCTGGCCGTTGTAGACGCCGAAGGTCAGCCCGACGAATTGCGGAAAAATCGTCGAGCGCCGCGACCACGTCTTGATGATCTCGTTGCGACCAGACGCGCGCGCCTTTTCGGCCTTCTTCAACATGAAGCCGTCGACGAACGGGCCTTTCCAAACCGAACGTGCCACTCAGGGCCTCCGTTACTTGTCGCGCTTCCGCCGCAGGATGTAGCGGTCGGTCGCCTTGTTGTGACGTGTCTTGTCGCCCTTGGCGCCTTTGCCCCAGGGCGAAACCGGATGACGATTGCCGCGCGTACGTCCGCCGAGCGGATGGTCGACGGGGTTCATCGCCTCGCCGCGCACATTGCCGAGCCGGCCGAGCCAGCGCGAACGCCCGGCCTTGCCGAGGACGATATTCTGCTGATCGGGATTGGAGACGGCGCCGATGCTCGCCATGCATTCGGCCGGCACCATGCGCACCTCGCCCGAGGCGAGGCGCAGCAACGCGTAGCCGGCATCGCGGCCGACGAGCTGAACGAAGGTGCCGGCGGAACGCGCCAGCTGGCCGCCCTTGCCCGGCTTCATCTCGACGTTGTGGATGATCGTGCCGACCGGGATGCTGCGCATCGGCATGGCGTTGCCCGGCTTCACGTCGACGCGCTCGCCCGATTCCACCTTGTCGCCCGCCTTGAGGCGTTGCGGCGCCAGGATGTAGTTGAGCTCGCCATCGGCGTATTTGATGAGCGCGATGAAGGCCGTGCGATTCGGATCATATTCGAGCCGCACGACTTCCGCCGGCTGGTCCATCTTGCGCCGCTTGAAATCGATCATGCGGTAGCGCTGCTTATGCCCGCCGCCGCGCCAGCGTTGCGTGATGCGACCTGTATTGTTACGGCCGCCCTGTTCGCGCTTGCCTTCGGTCAGCGCCTTGATCGGCCCGCCCTTCCACAGCTCGCTGCGATCGACGATGACGAGATGCCGCAGGGTCGGCGTGACGGGCCTGAATGTTTTGAGTGCCATCGATCAGACCCCCGTCGTCACGTCGATCTTCGAACCCTCGGCGAGGGTGACGATCGCTTTCTTGTAGTCCGAACGCGTGCCGATCCGGCCGCGCGTGCGCTTTTCCTTGCCCATGACGCGCAGCGTGTTGACCGCCGTCACCTTGACCTTGAACAGGCCTTCCACCGCGGCCTTGACCGAGCGCTTATCCGCATCCAAGGGCACACGGAAAGTGACCTGGCGATGCTCGGAGATCATCGTCGCCTTTTCGGTGATGATCGGCCAGCGCACGAGCGCATACATCTCGTCATGCGTGAGCTTGGGCGTGGCGCGCGGGATATAGCGGAACCGGCTCATTTGAGGCGCGCCTCCAGATGCTGCACGGCGTCGCGCGTGAGCACGAGCACGTCGCGCCGCAGGATGTCATAGACGTTGGCGCCCTGCTGCGGCAGCACGTCGACCCGCGGCAGGTTGCGCGCGGCGCGGGCAAATTTCTCGTCGAGGTTCGGGCCGTCGATGATGAGCACCGAGCCCCAGCCAAGCTTGGCGAAGCGCTGCGCCAGCCCCTTGGTCTTGCCGTCCTTGGTCTGGACGCTGTCGAGCACGACCAGCTTGCCTTCGGCATGCTTGGCCGAGAGCGCGGTCTTGAGCGCGAGGCGGCGCACTTTCTTCTGGATCGAGAATTCGTGGCTGCGCACCACCGGGCCGAAGATCACGGCGCCGCCACGGAACTGCGGCGACCGCAAGCTGCCCTGGCGGGCGCGGCCAGTACCCTTCTGCTTCCACGGCTTCTTGGTCGTGCCCTGGATGTCACTGATGCCCTTGGTCTTGTGGGTCCCGGCGCGGCGCTTGGCGAGCTGCCACTGGACGACGCGCGCCAGAATGTCCTTGCGCACCGGCAAGCCAAACACATCGTCGGCGAGCTCGATGTCGCCGGCAGCTTTGTTGTCGAGGCTTTTTACCGTGAGCTTCACTTCTTGCCTCCGGCTTGCCCCGCTGGCGGCTTGGGCTTGGTATCGCGGGCCGGTTTACCTTCGGCGGCCGGCTTGGCCTTCTGCGGGACGGAGGGCTTCTTGCCCTTGGCCGAATCCTTCACCAGGACATAGCCGCCCGGGACGCCCGGCACGGCACCTTCGACCATCAACAAGCCACGCTCGGCATCGGCCACCACGACCCGCAGATTCTGCTGCGTGGCGCGGACGTCGCCCATATGGCCGGCCATTTTCTTGTTCTTGAATACCTTGCCGGGATCCTGGCGCTGACCCGTCGAGCCGTGACTTCGATGAGAGACCGAGACACCGTGCGTCGCGCGCAAGCCGCCGAAATTGTGGCGCTTCATGACGCCGGCGAAACCCTTGCCCATCGTCGTGCCGATGACGTCGACAAACTGGCCCTGTGCAAAATGCGAGGCCTTCACCTCGGCCCCCACCTCGAGCATGGCATCGGGCGTCACACGGAATTCGACGAGTTTGTGCTTGGGCTCGATCTTGGCCTTGGCAAAGTGGCCGCGCATGGCCGCCGACACGTTCTTCACCTTGGCTTTTCCGGTGCCAAGCTGAACGGCGGTGTAGCCGTCCTTCTCCGCCGTACGCACGGCGATGACGCGGCAATCGTCGATCTTCAGCACCGTCACCGGGGTGTGGTTACCCTCCTCGGAGAACAGCCGGGTCATGCCCATTTTCTTGGCGATAAGGCCGCTACGCATTTTGTTCAAACCTTAGAGCTTGATCTCGACGTCAACGCCGGCAGCGAGGTCGAGCTTCATCAATGCATCGACCGTCTGCGGCGTGGGGTCGACGATATCGAGCACCCGCTTATGGGTGCGGATCTCGAACTGCTCGCGTGACTTCTTGTCGATGTGCGGCGAACGGTTGACCGTGAATTTCTCGATCTTGGTCGGCAACGGAATCGGCCCGCGCACCCGCGCGCCCGTTCGCCTCGCGGTATTGACGATCTCGCTCGTCGACTGATCGAGAATGCGATGATCGTAAGCCCGCAAGCGAATGCGGATGTTTTGATTATCGGGAGGCATGAGCGATTCCTAACCTTTGTCCGTCGCCTACTTAATGATTTTTGCGACGACGCCGGCGCCGACGGTATGGCCGCCCTCGCGGATGGCGAAGCGCAGGCCCTCGTCCATGGCGATGGGGGCGATGAGCTCCACCTCCATGCTGATGTTGTCGCCCGGCA
>Ga0209483_1000982_pt1 | contig 22912 bp, 25 predicted proteins | sample NGEPerA_FD_184508 | JGI IMG/M metagenome (GOLD analysis project Ga0209483, IMG submission 184508) | Arctic peat soil microbial communities from the Barrow Environmental Observatory site, Barrow, Alaska, USA - NGEE PermafrostL2-A... | ecosystem: Environmental > Terrestrial > Soil > Wetlands >... | reverse complement strand
TGGCGGCGGCGCGCTGAGGTAGCGGACGACCACGACGCGGCGATCGGGGATCCACTGCACGTAGGCGCCCATCGCCTCCGAGATCACCCGGACCGGGACGACGACGACGCCGCGGTAGATCATCGGCGGGACGTCGAGCGGGCGGTCTTCGCCGTTCACGACGACGACCGGCTTGTCGAGGGTGACCTTGACGTCGGAGCCGGGCTTCGCGACGTCGGCGGTCTTCGTCGCCTCGTCCCAGGTGACGGTCGCGCCCATCTGCTCGAACATCGAACGCAAGGGCACCATCAGGACGCCGTTCCGCACCAGCCCGGCCAGGACGCGGCCGGCCTTGAGCATGTCGGGCTTCGCGTAGACGTGGGTGTCGTCGAAGATGATCGGAATCTCGCCGGAGGGCGGGCTCCCGAAGGCGGGCGCGGGCGTGCTCTGGGCGAGCGCTCCGGTGGAGGGCGCAAGCACGCCGGCGGTGATCGCCAGCGTCAGCGCGACGGCGACGCGCCGCAAGGGATGGAAACGGCCCACGGGACCTCCTCGCAATACCGAACAGCGCTCCGGCCAAGGTAGCATGTTCTGCAAGCTTTCCCATGAGCATCGTCCGAGCGGCATGCCTTCCGTCCCTATGCCGCCGGGCCGTCTGTCGGTAGGGCCGCCAGGCCGTCCGGCCCCCTCACACAGGGGCGCGCTCCGGCCGATCACTATTCCAACGTGGAGACCGTGACCTAGTGGCAACGGCGGCTCCGGCGCGCCCGGGGCTCCTCGACCGTCTCGGCTCGACCTCCCATGCATGGGTGGCCGCGGCTTCGGTCGCCCTCGTGGTCCTGATGATCGTCCCGGTGCCGCCGTGGGTCCTCGACCTGCTGCTCTCGACGAACATCACGCTCGCGATCGTCATCCTGTTGGTGACGCTCTACACCGAGAACGCGCTGGCGTTCAGCGTCTTCCCGACGCTGCTGCTGATCGTCACGCTGTTCCGGCTCTCGCTGAACATCACCGGCACCCGGCAGATCTTGCTGCACGGCTACGCGGGCCAGGTCATCGAAGCGTTCGGCAACGTCGTCGTCGGCGGAAACTACGCCGTCGGGCTCGTGGTGTTCGCGATCCTGGTCGTCATCCAGTTCGTCGTGATCACCAACGGCGCCGGACGCGTCGCCGAGGTCGCGGCGCGGTTCACGCTCGACGCGATGCCGGGCAAGCAGCTTGCCGTCGACGCCGATCTGAACGCCGGGCTCATCACCGAAGCGGAAGCGCGCCAGCGCCGCAAGGACATCCAGCGCTCGGCCGACTTCTACGGCGCGATGGACGGTGCGTCGAAGTTCGTGCGCGGCGACGCGATCGCCGCGGTCATCATCGTCTTCGTCAACATCATCGGCGGCTTCGTCATCGGTGTCGCCCAGCAGGGGATGTCGATCGTCGAAGCGCTTCAGCGCTTCACGCTGCTGACGATCGGTGAAGGGATCGTCACCCAGATCCCCGCGCTGCTGATCTCGACCGCGACCGGCATCATCGTGACGCGCGCCGCCTCCGAAGGCTCGTTCGGCAGCGACCTCTCGCGCCAGCTCGTGCAAGAGCCGCGCGCGCTGCTGATCGCGTCCGGGCTGCTGGTCGTCTTCGGGTTCGGGGGCCTCGCGCCGATTTGGACGTTCCCGCTCGCGGCCGGCATGTTCTTTCTCTTCCTGCGCCAGCGCAACGTGCAGAAGCTGGCCGCCAAAGCCGGCGCGAAGGGGATCGCGGGCGCGCCGGGCGCGCCGGGGATCGCCGGCGGGACGCAGGCCGCCATCAAGCCGGCCGAATCGGTCGTGCCGCTGCTCTCGTACGACCCGATGGAACTGGAGATCGGCTTCGGCCTGATCCCGCTGGTCGACGTCTCGCAGGGCGGCGATCTGCTCGAGCGCATCACGATGATCCGCCGCCACGCCGCGCGCGAGTTGGGGATCGTCGTGCCGCCGATCCGCGTCCGCGACAATCTGCAGTTGAAGCCCTCGACGTACGTGGTGAAGATCTACGGGCTCGAAGTCACGCGCGCCGAGGTCATGGTCTCGCGGCTGCTCGCGATGAACCCCGGCACGGCGACCAACGGAATCGATGGGATCCCGACGACCGAGCCCGCGTTCGGCCTCCCCGCGCTGTGGATCGCGGAGAGCGCGCGCGGCGATGCGGAGATGGCCGGCTACACCGTCATCGATCCGACCTCGGTGATCGCGACGCACCTGACCGAGATCATCAAGACGCACGCACCTGATCTGCTCGGGCGCCAAGAGACTTCGGCGCTGCTCGACAACGTCAAGCAGCACTATCCGGTCGTCGTCGAGGAACTGATCCCGAACCTGCTCACGGTCGGCGAAGTGCAGCGCGTGCTGCAGAACCTGTTGCGCGAGCGCATCCCGATCCGCAACCTGCTGCTGATCCTGGAGAACCTCGCCGACGGCGCACGCGCTTCGAAAGAGATCGACTACCTCACCGAACGCGTGCGCGCCGCGATGGCGCGCCACATCTGCGCCGAGTACGCGGAGAACGGTCTGCTCTCGGTGATCACCGTCGACCCGCGGCTCGAGACGCTGCTCGGTGAAGCGGTGCGCCGCGGCGAGGACGCGTACGCGCTGCTCGACCCCGCCACCGTCGCCAAGATCTACGCCTCGCTCACCGCTCGCGTGCAGGAGGCCCAGCAGGGCGGACTGCAGCCGATCGTGCTGACCTCGCCCGGTACGCGCCTGGCGTTGAAGCGGCTCACGGAGCGCGCCGCGCCGTCGCTCGTCGTGCTCTCGTACAGCGAGATCGCCTCCGGCCTGCGGGTCGAGTCGATCGGGCAGATCTCGACGACCGATGACGTGCGCGAGACCGTCGGAGCGCCGGCCTGACCATGATGCGCATGCTGGGGTTCGGGCCGAAGCCGGCGAGCGCGCAGCTCAAACTGAAGCTGCCGCAGCTCAACAGTTTCGTCGACCTGACGATCACCGGCGGCGGGCCGCGCGGTTCGGTCTGCGTCGAAACACTGACCGAGCGCAGCATGGGCGTCGGCGCGCTGCCCGGCACGAAGCCCGGCGGCACCGGCGTGTTCTCGTACAGCAACGCCGTCGGCCGGTTCCGCTTCAGCGCGAAGTGCGTCGAGCTGCGCGGCGGCAACGCGTTCTTCGCGATCCCCGAGCGAATCGAGACGCTGCAAATCTTCTCCGGTGCGTCGCAGCGCACCGCCGTGCGCATCGACGCCACCGTCCCGGCCCAATGGCGCTTCGCGCCGAGCGGCAAGGGCTCCGGCGACTACGTGCGCGGTTCGCTCACCGACATCAGCCGCTCGGGTGCCTCGCTGATCGTCGACCGCGAAGTGAAGAAGGGGACGTACGTCGAGACGCGCTTCTCCGTCAGCACCTCCTCCTCACCGCTCGTACTCCTCGGTGAGGTCATGCGAAGCTCCGCCATCGAATCGTCGAAGAGACTATCGTTGGGTCTTCGGTTCCACGGAGTCAAGCCCGAAGAAGACCGGGCGATCATGGAGTTCATCAACAAGCGGCAAGCCGAACGGCGAAACCGCGGCTTGGCCTGAGGGGAAAACGTACAAGGATGGGCGCGAAGCGAGTTCTCATCGTCGATGACGCAGTCGTCATGCGGATGATGATCAAAGGAATCCTGAGCAAGAACGGCTACGAGGTGGTCGGCGAGGCGCAGAACGGTGTCGAGGCGGTCGAGAAGTACCGTGCCCTGGTCCCTGACCTGGTCACGATGGACATGGTGATGCCCGAGATGGACGGGATCACGGCGGTGCGGCAAATCGTCGCCGGCGATCCGAACGCGCGGATCATCATGTGCACCTCGATGGGCCAGCAGGCGCTGGTGGTCGAGGCGATCCAGGCTGGCGCGAAGTCGTTCATCACCAAGCCGTTCCAGCCGCCGAAGATCCTGGAGACGATCCAAAAGGTGCTGGCATGACGCACTCGCTCACGCTCAGCGACCTCCAGCGCGACGCGCTCAAAGAGGTCGGCAACATCGGTGCGGGGCACGCCGCGACCGCGCTCTCGCAGTTGCTGAACACCACCGTCAAGCTTGCCGAGCCGACGATCGACGTGCTCAAGTTCCGCGACCTCTCGAACCGCATCGGCAACCCCGACCGCAGCGTCGCGGCGCTCCACATGTACATCCGCGGCGAAGCGCCCGGCCAGATGGTCGTGCTGTTCGACCGCGACCAGGCGCAAGAGTTCGTCAACCGCTTCATCAAGCGGATCATCGGCGACATCCAGATCTTCGACTCGATCATCGACTCGACGCTCAAGGAGCTCGGCAACATCATCGCCGGCTCGTACCTCACGGCGCTGATCTCGTTGACCGGGATCAACCTGCTGCCGTCGGTTCCGACGCTCTCGTACGGCACGATCCAGGCCGCGTTCCGCACGCTGATGTCGATCCTGCCCGATCAAGACGTCTTCCTGATCGAATCGCAGTTCCTCGACAAGGACAAGGCCGTCTCCGGCCAGTTCATCCTGATCCCGGAGACCGGTTCGCTGGAACCGCTGCTCTCGGTCTTCGGCGTCGAATAACATAAGGTAACGATGCCTGCCGACGACTTTTTCGACCGCACCGAGTTCGTCCAGTATTTCCGCGACGAGACGGACGAGCTACTCCAATCGATCGAGGGCGACTTGCTGCGCCTCGAGCAGTTCGTCGATGCCGATGCGGTCGACGCCGAACTGGTGAACTCGCTCTTCCGCGCGCTGCACACGATCAAGGGCAGTGCGGGAATGCTGCAGTTCACCGCCGTGCAGCTCGTCGCCCACGCCCTCGAGAACGTCTTCGACCTGCTGCGCAAGGACCGCATGCCGCTCACCGAGAGCGGGATCACGCTGCTGTTCGACGGCCGCGACCTGCTCAACGCGCTCGTGCGCGCCGCGGTCGGCGGCGGTGTCGAGCCGGCCGGAGTCGCCGAGTACCTTGCGCGGCTCGACGCATTCGCCGGCGTTTACGAGGAGACGGCGCAGGCGATCGAAGGTCCGCGCAACGACGACGAGGCGGACGAGGAACTGCGCCCGGTCGACGACGCCCAGGTCAGCGCGTTCGAAGCCGAAGTCGCGCGTCTGCTCGCGCAGGCCGAGGCGGCCCAAGCTGCGGTCGACGACTTGTTCGCGGCGCCGCTCGCGTCGGCGCCGGCTCTCGCGGTGCCGGAGCTGGCGCCCCACCCCGTGCCGGATCCGCGCGCCGTCGCGCCGGCTGCGGCCGCGCCCGACCCGAAGCGGCCGGTCTCCGCGAAGAACCAGACGATTCGCGTGGACATCGAGCGGCTCGACAACTTGCTCAACCTCGTCGGCGAGCTGGTGATCAACCGGACGCGCATCTCGGATATCGCGGCGACGCTCGGTCGCGAGCTCGGAACGAACGGACGCGCCGGCAGCGACGTTTCGGCGTCGCTCGCCAAGGATCTCTCGGAGTCTTCGGCGCTCCTCGCCCGGACGACCAACGAGATCCAAGAGAGCATCATGAAGGTTCGCATGGTGCCGATCGGACAGGTCTTCGACCGTTTTCCGCGCGTCGTGCGCGACCTGGCGAAGGCGCGCGGCAAGGAGATCCACCTCGAGATCGACGGTGCCGAGACCGATCTCGACAAGACGATCGTCGACGAGGTCGGCGAGCCGCTGATGCACCTCATCCGAAACTGCGTCGATCACGGGATCGAACCGGCCGACGTGCGCGAAGCGCGCGGCAAGCCGCGACACGGTACGATCACGCTGAACGCGTATCACGAAGGCAATCAGGTGATCGTCGAGATCTCGGACGACGGCGGCGGGATCGACCTGCAGCGCGTGCGCGACAAGGCGATCCGGCTGGGCGTCGCCGACGAGAACGAGCGGCTCACCGACCGCGAGATCGTCGAGCTGATCTTCACGCCGGGTTTCTCGACCGCCGATCAGGTGACCGACGTCTCGGGCCGCGGCGTCGGGATGGACGTGGTCAAGAAGAACATCCTGCGCTTGAAGGGCGTGTTCGACGTCGACTCGGTGCAGGGCAAGGGCACCACGTTCACGATGAAGCTGCCGCTGACGCTGGCGATCATTCAGGCGCTGCTGGTGCGCGTCGCGGACGAGCTGTACTCGATCCCGCTCGACGCCGTGATCGAGTCGCAGCGCATCGACGCCGCCGACGTGCGGACGGTCCACGGCGGCGAGGTGATCACCCTGCGCGGGCAGGTCGTGCCGCTGATCCGCGTCGCGGAGTTCTTCCGGCTCGACGCGCCGCGCGATCCCGACAAGGTGATGATCGTCATCGTCGGGCTGCAGGGCCGTCAGGTCGGACTCGTCGTCGACTCGTTCCAAGGCGAACAGGAGATCGTCATCAAGCCGCTCTCCGACGTGATCGGCCGGATCGCCGGGGTCTCGGGCGCGACGATCCTGGGCAACGGTTCGATCTCGCTCATCATCGACGTTCACTCGCTGGTCGCCGGCGCTTACGGCACGGGCAAAGCCGCCCGCGCCGAGTTTAGTGGAGTATAAGCCATGTCAGAAACAGTGCAGGTCGTCAGCTTCAAACTCGGCTCGGAAGAGTACGGGGTCGACATCGCGCAGGTTCAGGAGATCAATCGCATGGTGGCGGTCACGCACGTGCCGCGGGCGCCGCAGTTCATGGAAGGCGTGATCAACCTGCGCGGGCAGCTGATCCCGATCATCGACTTGCGGGCGCGGTTCGGGATGCCGCGCGCCGAGCACACCAAGAACACGCGCATCGTCGTCACCGAGATCGGTTCGAAGCGCGTCGGCATGGTCGTCGACTCGGTTTCCGAGGTGTTGCGCCTGCCGCTCGCGCAGATCGAGGACGCACCCGAGATGATCGCCGGCGTCGAGACCGAGTACATTCGCGGCGTCGGGAAGATCGAGGACCGTCTGATCATCCTGCTCGACCTGGGCAAGATCATCACCGGCTCCGAAAAGCGCGAGCTCGAGACGGCCGAGGTCGAGTCGAGCGCCGCCTGACCGCTACGCGGCGACGGTTCTCGCTCGTTTCCAGACCGGCAACCGCACGACGACGCGCAATCCGCTGCTCTCGCAACTCGGTGGCTCGACGACGAACTGTCCGCCGAGCGCGCGGACGAGCAGCAGCCCGCGCCCGCTTTCGGCTTCGGAGTCGGGCACCGTGTACAGGAGCCGCTTGGCCGAGCCGCGATCGCTGATACAGAACGTGGCCTGGCCGGCGTGCCAGTCGATGCACGCGCCGAACGGCGGTGCGCCGTGGCGGACGACGTTGGAGAGCAGCTCGCCGACGATCTGCTCCGCGCCGTCAAGATCGGAGTTGAGCGGCTCGGCGTACCGTTCGAGATAGGTTCGCGCGTCGGCCCGCAGATCGCGAGCGGACCAGTCGTCTGCGCACACCCGCGACCAGCTCACCTTAGGGAGGCTCTGAAGAAGTCCGCGCGCCAGTCGCCGACGGTCTTTTCCGCCGGACTCTTCGTCGCTGCGTCAGTCACAATGCTACGGCATTGCTCCTTCCTCGCTCCTCGATCCGACGAAAAATCCTCGTCGGCTTTGTGGCACGGCACTTCTTCAGAGCCTCCCTAGGTCACCGCCGCGCGATGAGGCTCTGTTTGCGAAGCAGTCGCGCAGCGGGCGAGCCGCGCCGCGCCGCGTCGACCGCGTCAACGAGCGCGGTGTAGCGGTCGCGCAGGCAGCGGCACGCCTCGCGACGGTCGCCGCCGCAGCCGGTCCGAGCATGAGCGTCCAGACTATGGCCGCACGGGCAGTTCACCATCACACACCTCGTCGTCGTCAGGCGGCTTCGAACGCCGGGTCGGTGAAGCAGCCGCCGCCGATTCCGCGCAGCAGGCCGATCGCCGTGGTGTCCTCGCTGCCGAGTTTCGAAAGCAAACAGTTCGCGCCGGCGAGGTGACACGCGAGCCCCCATGACTGCTCGAGCCGGTCGGTGAAGATCGCGATCACACCGGCGCGCAGCAGAAAGCGCGCCTGGCGAATCGTTTCGAGCGGATCGGTCTCCAGCGCGTCGACGTCCAGCACCAGAACGTGGGCGTCGAGCGAACCGATCGCGGTGGTGTCGGTCGCAGCCAGGATCGTGGGTTCGTCGGAGCCGATCAGCACCAGCGCGGCGACCAGCATCGGAACCGCGGCCGGTTCGATGCCGGCGAGACACGAGCTGAAACGTCTCGTTTGTGCCACGATGGAGTTTCCTTGGGTAAGTAAGTGTCGTCTCACGCGCCGTTCGGAAGCGCTTCTCAGGTTAGCATGGGCTTGGAGGCGATACTATCGTGGAACTGGGGGATGCCGGGCCCGGGGCCGGCGGCGAGCGGTCGACCGCTGAGCGGTTCGACCCGCGCGATCCCGCCCGGGACATCGTCGGATCGATCGTCGATCTCGTTCAGGTCAGCGAATGGGCGTTTGCGGGCCTCGCGGAAGGCTCGCTGGAGCGCTTCACGGCGTCCAGCGCGACGCTCGACCGCGAGTGGTGGAAGCGGCGTGCTGCGCCGGAAACCCATGCGCGCGCCGGTTATCGCATCGCACCGGTAACGCATGGGTTGGGCCGTTTCGCGAGCGGCTTGATGCTGACGTTCGCGGACCGGCGCACGCAGTTCGGCGTGCTCACGCTGCTGCGCACGGCCGAACTTGGGCCGTTCACCTCGGGCGAGATCCGACTGCTGGTCTTCGCGCTCGGCTGGGCGTCGGAGCGGCTCTCGACGCGGCGCCTCATGGAGGCGCACGAGCTCGAAGAAGAGCGCGCGGAGCGCGACCACCTCGAGGAGCTCAAGGACGCGCGCGATGACGGTTCCGCGCTCTACGTGCTCGATCAGGACTACGCGATCGCGCTCGCGTGGAGCGCGGTGCCGGAAGAGACGGCGGCGGTCGCCGCCTCGGAGACGCGCTTGCCGCACCGCATCGAGCAGAGCGTTCGGCGGCTGACGCGCAACTGGAGCGCCGACCCCGCGACCCGCACGACGGGCGTCGCGCGCCCGACCCCGTTCCTGGTCGTGCTCACGCAGCCGCTGGCCGGCCAGGGCGGGTATTTCATCGGCGTCGTGATTCAGCTGTTCAAGCAGCCGCATTCGCTGACCGCGGCGGCCGCGCAGTTCGCGATGTCGCCGCGCGAAGCGCAGGTCTTGGCGCTTTTGCTCGACGGCGCGCAGATCCCGGAGGTCGGCGAACGCCTGTCGATCGCGCCCTCGACCGTGCAAGACCACATCAAGAGCCTGCTGCACAAGACATCGTCGACGAACCGCTCGCAGATGATCGCGAAGGTGCTGGGATGGGGGCGCAGTTGAGCGCGGCGGCCGAACGGAGCGCGGCCGGGTTCCGACGAAACATCGGTCCGTGACCGATCAGACCAGCGCCCCGAACTCGGAGACCGACGCTCCCTCGCGGACCCGATCCGCACCACTCGGCCGCACGTTGCTGTGGGTCGGGATCGGCATCGGCGGCGTCTCGGCCGCCGCACTGACGTACTTCGTCCTGCGGGCCACGCTCATGCGGCACGCGCCGGCGGCCGACGAGACCGCCGGCCGCATCCAGGACCTCATCGAAGAGGCCAACCGGCTGATCAAGACCCTCGACGAGAAGAAACAGTCGTAGTGCCCGCGGCGCGCCCGGCGAGCGGCCTCGTTCCGGGGACCGTGGCGCCGGTGCGTTTCACCGACCTGCTCGCCAACGGGCAGGCGGTCGGTCGTGTCAACGGGGTCGTCGTGTTCGTCGCCGGCCCGCTGCCGGGCGAGCGCGCGAGCGTGCGGATCACGCAGCTCAAGCCGAAGTACGCCGTCGGCGAGGTCGTCGCGTACGAGTTCGAGTCCGAGATGCGCACGAAACCGTTCTGCGCCGTTTTTGGAACCTGCGGCGGCTGCCAAGTGCAGCACCTCGCGTATCCCGCGCAACTGGCGTGGAAGGAACAGATCGTCCGCAGCGCGCTGCGCCGCATCGGCGGCTTCGAGAACGCGGACGTGCGCCGGCCGGTCGGCATGACGTATCCGCGCAACTACCGCAACAAGATGGCGCTGGTCGTCGACCGGACGGCCGGCGAGACCGCGTTCGGCTTTTATCAAGCGCGCTCGCACGCGCTGGTGCGGATCGACTCGTGTCCCGTCGTGCTGCCGCAGCTCGACGCTGCGATCGCCGGATTGTACGATGCATCGCGCGCAGCGGACTCGCGCGATGCGTTCACGGGCGCGAAGCACGCGATCGTGCGGGCCGGCGCCGCCTCGGGTCAAGCCGTCCTTTCGATCACGACCGACCGCCAGTCACCGGAGATCCGCAACCGCGCGCCGGCGATCGCGCGCCGCGTGCGCGGCGTCGTCGGCGTCTCGAACTCGTTCGAGCCGCGCACGGCGAACGCAGTGCTCGGTCGCAAGATGTCGTACGTCTGGGGCCAGCGCGAGATGGAAGAGACGATCGAAGGCGTCCGCTACCGCGTCTCGCCGGCGTCGTTCTTTCAGGTCAATAGCGAGATGGTCGGCCGTATCTTCCGCTTCCTCGCGCCGGGGCTCGCACCGAACCGCACCGTCGTCGATCTGTACTGCGGCGCCGGCACGTTCGCGATCTTCTTCGCCTCGCGCGGTGCGCGCGTCGTCGGGATCGAGGAGAACCCGGCCGCGGTGCGCGAAGCACGCGAGAACGCCGCACTGAACAAGGTCGAAGACCGCGTGCGCTTCATCGAAGGCCGCGTCGAAGGCGCGATCGTCAACAAGGATGGGAAGGCCGCGCTCAAGGACGCCGCGATCGTCTTCCTCGACCCGCCGCGCAAAGGCAGCGACGAAGCGACGCTCGACGCGATCGCGACCGCCGGCGTGCCGAACCTGTGGTACCTCTCGTGCAATCCGGCGACGCTCGCGCGCGACCTCGCGTACCTGGCAAAGCGCGGCTACGCGCTCGGCGTCGTGCAGCCGTTCGACATGTTCCCGCAGACCGGCCACGTCGAGACGCTGGCCGCGCTGCACAAAGCCGGCGTCGAACCCGAGGTCACGCTCCCCGAGCGCGAAGCGACGCCCTGGGACGACACGATCCCGGCCTGGCCCGCCGACGACAAGTACGCGAAAACCGAGTACCCCGACTTCGTCGAGCAGTAGAGCAGCTCAAGCAGGCCTTGATCCTGCAAGACGGTATTGCGGTAAAACCGTTTGTCTGGTATCCTTCGGCTGTGTCGCGCGCAGCAAAGACCCTGGTAGAGGTTTCCGATCGAGGCACGATCACGCTCCCGAAGCCGTATCGAGATGCGCGGCTCTATGAAATTCGGCCCCGCGAAGGCGGCGGCTTCGAACTCATCCCGCAGCACACGGTCGACGCGTCTCAGGCGTGGTTCTGGTCGGAGCGCTGGCAAGCGATGGAGCGCGAAGCCGATGCTGCGATCGCGGCGGGGCGCGTCCGGCAATTCGATTCCGCAGACGACCTCCTGACCGAGCTCGGCAAACTCTGAAGTTTCAAACGACCGACCCGTTTCTCGCGGATTTTCGTTCGCTGAAACCGCACGAGAAAGTGCTCGCGATGGAGGCCGTTCGCAAAATCAACGCGGCGTACGAACTCCACGTGGCGTCGGGTAGCACCGATCATCCGAAGCGGCCGGCAAACCTTCGGATCAAGGGACTTCAAGCAGCTCCGGGCGTCTGGGAAGTGACGTGGTCGTTCACGGGCCCGGACGGTCGTGCGACGTTCGAGTACGTCGACGTCGACGGAGAACTTGCGATCCGTTGGCGGCGGATCGGTGGCCACGAGATCTTCAAGTCCCCTTGAGGATCATACCGGGGCGGGTGCACAACGCCAGGGCGCGGCGCGACGACCCGCCGAAGAGCACGCGGTGTCGATGACGACGCTTGTTGGCCAGAGCTCCCTGAACGACCCGGCCCTCCCGTCTCGCCTCCGGCTGCCGTTCGCGTTCGATGCCGATGCGCTCGCGCAGGAGGCGCGCGCATTCGATGAGAGCCAGTGGTGCAAGCACTTCAACAAGGCGTACTACGAGGGCGATTGGAGCTACGTCTCGCTGCGGACTCCGTTCGGCCGGCTGCCGGCTGCGCCGGATCCGACCGGGACCGCGCCGTGGGGCGATACGCCGAACCTCGAGCGCTGTCCGGCGGTGCGCGGCGTCCTCGCCGATATCGGCTGCGACACGCGGTCCGTCCGCCTGATGAGGCTCGGCCCGGGCGCGCGGATCCTCGAGCACGAGGATCACAACATCGGCGTCGACTACGGCTTCGTACGGCTCCACATCTCGGTCGTTACCGGGCCGGGCGTCGAGTTCGTGCTGGCCGGAGAGCCGCTGCACATGGCTGCCGGTGAATGCTGGTACCTCGATGTGTTGAACGCACACAGCGTCACGAACCCCGGCCCCGGCTCCAGAATCCATCTCGTCGTCGATTGCATCGTCAACCCCGGCTTTCTGCACGTGCTGGCGGGGGCGGTTCCGCCGTCAGGCTGAGCGCAGCGGTGTCGCGAGAAGGTTTGCGCGCGCTGCGCGAGCGTGTGCACGGCGATCCGGAACTCGCAATTCGGCTGCGCCGCGTCGAACCGGAGCGATTCGCCGCCGACGTGCTTCGGCTCGCATCGGAGAACGGATATGACGTCACCGGCGCGGATATTGCGGGTGCCAGAACCGAGGCGCAGCGCGCATGGACGCTGCGGTGGGTTCGGTAGCGATCGCGAGCCTGGACGGGTGGACGCCGATTCGCGTTCACGGCAGCGCCGCTGAGCCGCTGGTGGATTGGGCGGTGATCGATGAGCCGTTCACCGATCCGTTCTTCGAACAAAGCGCGTATCGTGCGATGCAGCATCCGTTCAATCTGGTGTTCCTGCGCACGACGCCGCTCGACGTCCTGGACGAATTTCCGCAGACCCTGCGCGACGGTGAGCCGACAGGGTTCGTGTTCCACATGTCCCGCTGCGGATCGACGCTGATCGCGCAGATGCTCTCGCGTCTCTCCGACACGATCGTGCTTTCGGAGCCGCAGCCGCTCGATGGCGTGCTGCGGCTCCGGCACGCGCGTGCTTTTGACGACGAAACGACGGCGCGGCGATTGCGCGGTATGGTCGCGGCACTGTGCCGGCCGCGCCGTGGCGAGCGCCGATCGTTCGTGAAGTTCCATGCGTGGCACGTCGTCGACTTACCGTTGATCGCACGGGCTTTTCCCGCGACGCCGTGGGTCTTCGCGTTCCGGGAGCCGCGCGCCGTCATGCGATCGCAGGAGAAGAATCCAGGATCCGAGGTCGTCCCCTTGACGATCGACCCGCGGATTGCGGGCGTCGAAGCGGGCGCGATCGCGTCGATCTCGCAAGCGGAGTATTGCGCGCGCATCCTGGCCGCATTCTGCGACGCGGCTCTCGCGAATGCCGGACGGGGCCGCTCGCGCTTCGTCGACTACGACGACCTGCCCGGTGCCGTCTTCACGGACGTGCTGCCGTCGTTCGGCGTCTCGCCGGGCGCGGACGAGACGCGGCGCTTGCGTGAGATCGCCACGGTCGATGCCAAGGGCGAAGGCAGCCCGTTCCAATCGGCGACGAGCCTGCCGCAGCCGTCCGCGGAGATCGAACGGCTCGCATCGCAATGGCTCGACCCACTCTACGCGGCGATGCGCGCGCTACGATGTCATCCTGAGCTTGTCGAAGGGGCGGAATCGTGATGGAGTCCGAGCGGCTTACGCTGCGCCCGCCCGAGGAACACGACGCCGAAAAACTGCGCGACTACTATCGCCGCAACGCCGAGCGGTTCGCGCCGTGGGAGCCGGACCGGCCGGACGATACGGCGTTCCACGCGGCATGGATCGCGGCGCAACGCGACGACTTGCGCCGCAGCGGATATCCGCCGGCATTCTTGGCCTTCGCGAACGATGCGCCGGATCTCGTCGGCGTCGTGACGCTCGACGGGTTCTCGACGGAGGACCCGCCCGGCGCGATGCTCAGCTATACGGTCGACGGCGCGTACGAAGGACGTGGATACGCGAGCGAAGCGGTCGGCCGCGTCGTGCAATGGGCGTTCGAAGAGCGCGGGCTCGCGGCGCTGACCGCCTACTTCCATCCCGACAACGCGCGCAGCGGGAACCTGCTCCAGCGGCTCGGGTTCGCGATCGTCGCTCGAACCCCGGTGGTGCCGGGGTTCGAGCACCTCATGCGACCGCAGGTCGTCGCCGTCCGTCGCGCCCCTTACTGAAGCGCGGTGCGGAGCTTCGCGACGTCGAGGCTGCCGAGGCCCGTCGTGTAGTCGTACTTGGGCAGCGCGGTGTACAAACCGTTCGTGCCCTGCAGGACGTCGTGGAACGGCCCGATCAGCTCGGTGGCGGGCGGCCCGCTCGATACTTGCTGCGGCGTGCTCGCTGCATACACGCGATAGAGCAACGGCGCTGCGAAGCCGAGTGAGTTCCCGTGCGCGCCCTGCATCCGCGCGTACGTGCCGGCCGCCAGCGGCGAGGCGAGGCTCGTTCCGCCGGTGATGTATTGGGTGCCGCCTTCCCATAGCAGCGCGCCGGTTTCGAGCGCCGCATCGAACGCGACATCCGGCACGCCGCGGAAACTCAGTCCGGCAGGCGTGCTCGAGACGGGCTGGATCCCTTGCTGCCAGTAGGGCGAGTATTCGAACTGGCTGACGCCGCCGCCGCCGGACTGCCACGCCTGCTCGCCGAGATACGTGCCGTCGACGTTACTGAAGAGCTGCGTGCCGCCGACGGCGACCGCGTACGGGGAGCTCGCGGGATACTCGACCAGCGGCGCGCCGCCGACGCCGCCGTTCGGCGGGACGCCCGCGACGCCGCAATAGCCGCCGGTATCGCCGGTGGAGGCGAACAGCGTTTGTCCCTGCGCGGCGGCCTCGACCAGGATCATGTCGGCGACCAGCATGTCGCCGCTTTCGTATGGGAACACTTCACAGCCGCCGACCGACGCGTTCATGATCGGCGCGACGTCGTCGCTGGCCCAGCGGTTTAGCGCGACGGTCATGTCGCTGAACGCGAACGAGCCGGCGGTGTAGAGATCGATCTGCGTCGGCCCCCACGCCATCGCCTGCGAGTAGGTCATGTCGAGGGTCCACTCGCCGTTGCCGGTGATATCCGTCGTCGCCGGCTGCACGTTCACGACGTTGGCCGGAATCTGCGAGAGCCCGAAGCGTCCTTCGTTGTCGTGAAAATCGGCGATCGCGATCGTGGGGTCGCCGACGGCGAAGACCGCGATCTCGGTGCCGCTCGCCGCGACGCGCGTGGCGTCATAGGTGATATTGTAGGTCTGCGGGTCGTAGAAGCGCGGGCACACCGCGGTGCCGGTCGTGCCGTTCACGTTTTGCGTGCACGGCGTCGGCTGGCTCTGGCGCGGGAAGATCGCGTCCTGGGGTGCGAGCTGCCGCGAGAGCGGGCCGGCCTTGAGCCCCGGCACGTTGGTCAGACCGAGCACCGCGACGACGTTGCCGGCGAGCGAGCTCGGCACGAAGGCCGGCTGCGTGTTCGCGAAAACCGGCTTGCCGTTCACCGTGAACCCGTGCAGCGAGGTGTTGAATGCTTTCTCCACGTTCGCGGCCGACGCGCTCGCCGTCACGAGCATGTTGTTCGGCGTCGCGGTGACGTTCATGAATCCTTGCGACTGCAGGTAGGACACCGCCGCTGCGACCTGGCTCGACGTGGGCGCGTACTGGCTCACGAAGGTCTGGCGCGACATCTTCTGGCCGGCCGCAATCGCGGACTTCACCGCATCGGCGTTGCGCATCTGGAGTCCCAGGACCACGTTCACCGTCTTCGCACGGTCGAGCTGGCCCAGATCGATAGCGTTTGCGGGGGCGATGGCGCCGGTCGCCGTGTTGGCCCAACCCGCGGGCGCTGCCACGAGCGACTTGGGACGTATCGTGCGGGCGCCCTGGGTCGCCGTGGTCGCGGCGGCGCCGGTCGTGACGAGGCTACCGGCCGGGCCGGCCGGCGGCAAGGCGGAGCCGGCGTGTCCGCACGAGGCGGTCGTCAGGCCGATGGCGACGGCAAGGGGCGCGAGCTTGGTCATGTAGGGTTCCTCCCGCATCCAGGCTACGGGATCGGAACCGGGGTCCTACATACACAAAACCGGGTAGGCCGGGCCTTCGCCGGGCCGCTTCAGGCCGGGACGGTACGCTCGAGCAGGGCGATGATGTTGCCTTCGGAGTCGATCGCGTATCCGAACCTCCCCAGGCCGGGGATGTCGTTGACGGCCCCCTGCTGGCCGCCCTTCATCGCGACCTGGAACATCACCGTGTCGATCTCTTCGACCTCGATCGTGGGGGTCGGCGCCTTGACGACACTCTGCCGCTGCGTGATCGCCGCCGGAATACCGGCACCGCCCTCGCCGTTCTGGTGGACCAGATAGGGGACCGGGGAACCGGCGAACGGCGAGAACTCCCACCCGAACACCTCGCGGTAGAAGGTCGCCGCCCGCTCGACATCGTCGGCGGGAAGATGGAAGTTGACGATTTTCCCCATGCTGCGAGCTTCGGCGTTAGCCGCTTTGTGCCATCGTCCGCAGCGTGTGCAGCTGGTCGCTCGTGAACGCGATCTCGACGACGTAGCGCGACGCTTCGGTTTGCGGGTCGGGATGCTCCATCCCGGACCATCCTTGGCGAAGCGCACGCTGCGTGCCGTCAAAGATCCCGAGCAGTGCGCGGGCCTCGCTTCCGCTCAGCGCCGAAGCCATCGCGTTCGTCGCCTGGTCGACGGTCGTGCGCCCCGCCAGGATCGCATCGACGAGCCCCAGGACGCGCGCCTGATTTGAGCCGCTCAGCGCTGCCAGCACGTTGGTTCGCGCCTCTGCTTGGACGCCATCGATGCGGGCGACGAACTCCGGTGACAGCCGCTGCACGCCGGACGGCCCCGGGCGAATCGCGGAAGCGGAAAGCTGCTGCGACTGACGGATCGCGGCGGCTCGCTTCTCTGCGACCGCTTGCTGTTTCGCGGAGAGGGATCGCAGCATTCCGCGCTCTTTCGCGCCGGGTCCCAGCGAGGCGATTTTCGACGTGACGCGCCGGCCCGACGCCAGCACTGCGGGACTCGTGGGGAACACGCCGGCGGCGGCGACGATGTAGCCGAAGCCCGGTTTCGGCAGAGCGAACGTCGCCGTCCCGCGATCCTGCGCGGAATGGCCGAGGATCGAAAAGAGCCTCGGATTGTCCGCGATCGGCAAGGCCTGACCCTGCGCGAGCACCCAGCCCGCCGGCACGGTACTTCCGTCGAAGCGCCGTGCTTCGCCGATGATCGGGTTGTTCATCACGGTGTCCGGGATCGGATCGGCTGTTACCGGGACCAGCGTTCCGCTGAACTTCCCGGAGGGGGAGCTGGAGTTCGAAGACGCGACACCCGGGAGCGCTCTCATTGCGTGGGAGCCGCCGCAGCCGGCGAGGATCGTCGCTGCAGCGGCGCCCAAGAAGGGGGCGCGTTTCACTTGATTACCTGTACCTGTGGAGATTGGGGTAGCGTCCGGCACCCCCAAGCCGGATCGATCAGTTTTGGCTCGGAAAGACTCCCTGGAGCGCGATGACGAAGTTCACACAGCTGAAGGGCTGCATGTTGGTGTGCGGCTGACTGCCGCCGGCGTTCGTGACCATCGCCGGGTTCATCGCCGTTGTTTGGGAGCCGTTGCCGAGTGCGGAGTAGATCTGATTCGGAGCGGCGAGCGCGGGATAGTGGTTGATCGGGTTGAACACGGTTCCGGCGGCCGAATCAACTTGCGGAACATGGTTGTGCGCCGGCATCTCTGACTGTGTCAGCGTGTGATTTTCCTCGCCGCCGCGCTCGCCGAGGGTGTGGCCTTGGCCGGTGTGCATCGCGACTTTGCCGCGGAGTTCCGGGAGGGCGAACGTCGTCTGGCCGTTGCCGCCGTACGTCGTGCCGAGCAGCGAGAACAGCGCCTGGTTCTGGTTGATCGGCAGGAGCTGGCCGTTGCACAGCGCCCAGCCCTTCGGGGCGAAGTTGAACGAAACGATCTTGACCTCGCTGAGGAACGGTTGTGACATCTCTTCTCTTCCTTGTCCGTCGAGAGTGCTACCCTGCGCTCACGGGCGCTGCGGGAAGACTCCTTGGAGCGCGATGCAGTAGTTGAGGACGAGGTACGGCTGGAGATTGTTGTGCGGCAAGCTACCGCCCGCGATCCCGATCATGAAGGGGCTCATGGGCGTATTCGGGGTGGTGGTCACCGAGTAGATCAGCCTCGGCGAGGTGTTCCCCGGCACGTTGGACGTTGGACTCGCCTGCGACGTGTTCAGCGCGTTGGTGTCGCACTGCACCGTATGGAGGTGCGCCGGCATCTCGGAGGTCAGCAGAGTGACGGTGTCCGAACCGCTCGACGTGCCGATCGGGAACTGGCCGCTGCCGGAGAACTGGTCGGTGTGCATCGCGACGCTGCCCTGCAGGTCCGGCAGCCCGAACGTGCTCTTCCCGTCGCCGCCGTAAAAAGTGCCGATCAGGGAGAAGAGCGCGGTGTTCTGGGAGATCGACATGAGCTGTCCGTTGCAGAACGCCCACCCCTTCGGGGCGAAGTTGAACGGGAAGATCCGGATCTCTGCTACGAATGGACTCGACATCAGTTTTGACTCGGGAAGATGCCGAACATCGAGATGATGTAGGTGACCGCCAGATACGGCATCATGTTGTCGTGCGGCTGATTACCGCCTTGCCCCGGCAGGGGGAACATCGGGTGAAGCGTGGCGGTCGCCGAGTAGTCCGTTTTCGGCGTCGCGTTTCCGTAGGTGCCGTTGGTCGGCGAGGTGTTGATCGTCGTCGCGTTGTTGTTGTCGGCGATGACGGCGTGGTTGTGGATCGGTATCTGATTCGGTGTCAGGGTGACGGTCGAGGTGCCGGCCGTCTGTCCTATCGTATAGTTCGTGCCGGTGCTGGGGCTTTGCCCCTGGTCGAGCGGAAGCCGTCCGCTGATGTTGGGCAGCGCGAACGTGCTCTGCCCGTCGCCGCCGTACGTCGTGCCGATCAAGTTGAACAGCGTATCGTTCTCCGAGATCGGAATAAGTTGACCGTCGCACGTCATCCACCCGGCCGGGGCGAAGCTCCCCCCGAACATGCGTATCTCACCTACATAGGGTTGACCCATTGTCTCCTCTCTCTACCGGTTATGGTTTGTATGCAGCGGACAGCGGGCTGTTGGCCAGCTGATGGAAGCCCGTCTGTTTCGGGCTGGCCGCGTACTGGTCGGCGTTGGCGTCGAAGCAGGTGCACGGCGACACGAGCGTGGTGACGTCGTAGATATAGATGCCTTGCTTGGCCGCATTATCGGACTCCAGGGAGACCAGCAGCTTCGTTGGGGTGATGAAGCGCAAGGCGTTGACGATGATCGTCGCGGTCCCGTAGACGAAGGTCGCGCCGCCGGGTGTCGTCGTCGCGTCGTACGGAATCGGCCCGCCGGTGGGGTCGTGTGACGGGTTGTAGACCTGCACCGAGGGTTCGCCGCTGGCCGTGATGCCGCCGACCGCTACATAGCCGCTCGAGGACGCCGCGATGACGCTCGCTTTCATGTCGCTCACACCGGTCGGTGAGGCCGCGCCGCCCGGCGGACAGTTGTTCCACGCGCCGGCACTGTAGCAGCCCTCGTCGTGGATCGCGAACTGCTTCACCACCGCGAAGCTGGTCGGGTTGACGAAGTTGAGCCACGAGTTCGCGCCGTTCGAGCTGCCGGCCGCGATCTGGTTGTTGAACGAGTCGTACGCCAGCGCCGGCGCCACGATGTGCGCGTTGTCGATCTGCGTCGACGTCCCGTCGGGGCGCTTGATCACGATGTGCGATACCGTCGTCCCGTTCGTGATCGACGAGGCGAAGCTTCCGGACGGATTCGTGCCGGTGGCCGGCAGGGCGATGACGCCGAGCGAGCCGAGGCCCGGATAGGTGGCGTTGGTGATGTTGCGCGTGCCGGGGTCGGGCGTGTACGCTCCGGCCAGCTCGAACTCTTCGACATGGACGCCCGCTGCGCCGGGGACGTTCGCCAGCGCGACGGTGTTGTCGGTACCGAGCGCCAGGAACGCAGGGTCGTCCATGTTCGTCGTCAACACGGTCGCGACGTTCGCGCCGGTCGTGATCGCACCGGCCGGGATGCAGGCGAAGTTCCCGAAGTCAGGGTTGCCGGCGCCGCCGTTCGCGATCAGCAGATCGGCGTTGGAATCGAACAGCAGGTCCTGCGGGAAGTCGACGTCGGGACCCGCGCCGGGGTTCGTACTCGTCAGCGTCGCCGGCGAGGCCACCGAGAACGAGTCGGTCGCGCCGAGCGTGAGCGTGAACAGATCGATCTTCCCCGACGCCGCGCCGGTTTGTTCGATCACGGCCAGCAAGCTCGCCGGCGGTGCCGGGCCGGCCTGGAAGCTGTGGTTCAGCGTTTTGCTGAACGAGAGCCCGTCGGTCCCGACATTCGGCGTCGCCGCGACCGCAACGGCGGCGGTGCCGGAACCCGTCGTAATCTGCAGCGTATAGTTCTGAGCGGCTTGGTTGACCTTCGTGTTGAGGTTGCCGGGGTCGGTGTAGCCCGCGCCCCCGTTGTCGTTGGTGTGCCCGTTGACGGTCAGTACCGGGAGCCCCGGTCCGATGATCGTCTTTCCCGCCAGGTCCTTGTAGGACGCACTGAACGTGACAGCCGTGGTTCCGACCGTCGGGATCGTCTGCGAATTCGCGACCGTGAACGCACCGGCGCAGAATCCGGACGAGGCGCTGATCGTCATCGTGTTTGCGTTCGCGTCGAGGGTGATGCTGAACGAGTTCGCCGTCGCGACGACGACGTTGAAGCTCGAAATCTGCTGCGAGAGGATGTTGCTCGAGCCGTCCTGCGCCGAGATCGTGACGCTGTCCGTTCCCGGCGGCAGCTTGATCGTGAGCGTGCACGTCCACGGCCCGGACCCTGGGCACGTCGCGCTATTGAGCGTGACGGCCTTCGCCCCGAGGTTGGCGGTGTTGAAGGTCGCAAGCGGCGCGCCGGTGAGCCCGACGGTGTCGCTGTTCAGCGTGAACACGATCTTCGTCGTCGACGACGACACGTAGGCCGGACGCCGCGCCTTGGCGCTGGTCGTGGGCACGGGGATCGTGATCTTGAAGGTCGCGTCGGAGAGCGGCCCGGTGTACGCCGCGCTGCTGCTCGTGGTGGGCTGCGCCTGCGGCACAGCGCTGACGTGCGAACCGCCACCACCGCAACCGGCGAGCAGCGATGCTGACGTGAGCAGAGCGAGGACCGAAGAGAAGAGCTTGTTCCCGAGCCGTGTCATGGGCACCATTCCTCAGGCGCTGAAGGCTGAACGTGAAAATCCGAGGTCGGAGAAATCACCGCCCGTCGTCCCCGGAGACGACGGGCGGTGCGGTAGCCGCTCGGGCTACTTGCGGTGCTTCGAACTCGCGCCGACCGACGACGTGGTGTACGTCACCACGGTCTTGGCAGTCGACACATGCCCGCCTTGGGTCAGGTTATCGTTGATCACGAGATCGCAGCTGCCGGCGGTCGGCGGCGCTGCCGCAGCCGGTGCCGTTACGGTAAAGATGCCGACGTTCGCGCCTCCACCCTGCGAGACGGTCGCGATCAGGTTGCACGCCGTCGAGAAGCCGCTCGTGATCGTGAACGTGGAGCTGAAGCTCTGCTGGTACGTTGCGCCGGTGAAGCCCGCTTCGGTGTATGTCGACGTCCCCGACGAACCAGTGCCACCGGTCGTGCTGTCGACGAAGAGGTCGATCTCTGTTCCGCTGCTCGGCGTGATCGGTTGCAGCGTCGGCTGGAAGGTGGTCGAGTTGTTGGTGGTCGCGCCAGTTGCCGCGACCGTGATGGTCTTCACGTTCTCTGCGAGCCCCGCGTAGTGCACCTTCACCGTTTCGGCACTGCCGTGCAGCGTCACGTTGGTGTTCGTGTTTTGGGTCGCGCCGCCGCCGGCGACGAGCGTCGCGCCGAGCGGGTTCGTCTCGTTGATCGAGACGGTGACCGGCGTGCCGTTCAGGCCGCCGCCGCTGATGTAGGCGGCCCCCGTGCTGTTGTCGCCGTAGGTCCCGGTGATCGTCCCGCCGGCCGCGTTGAGCGCGTTCACCGTCAGCGTCGCGTCGGCCGGGGTCGCACCCGCGTTCGGCGACGTTACGCCGCTGATCGAGAACGTCTTGACGACGCCGAAAAGCGTGATCGTCAAGCCGGTGTTGGCCGAGCCGGCAGTGATGGTGAAGTCCTTCGTCGCGGTCGAGAGCGCGTTTCCGGTGCCGTTCGTATTATCGAAGGTGGTCACCGAGTAGCGGTCGGTTCCGGGCGGCGACGGCGGTCCGGGGACCGTGCACGGGGCGCAGGGCGGGGTGACGTTCGTCGAGACTGACGGGTTGGTCACGGTCGTCGCGACCCCGTTGGTGCTGATGAGCGTGATCGTCACCGATTTCGTGTTGGTGGCGTCGATGTACTGAGGCGCCCGCGCCGTGCTGGAGCCTGACGGTCCCCCGAAGACGAACGAAAACTGCGGCGTGACCAGATTTCCGCTCGGCGCGGTAGTCTGCACGGGCGGAGGAGGCGATGTCGGCGCACTGCCGCCGCCCCCGCCGCAAGCCGCGAGCGCCAGAACGGCTACCAGACTGAGGATCTTACGCATGTCGGACATCGCTCCTTGATGAGGTGATTTGGGCGCGGTCACCAGTGACCGCCTGAGATGCTGAAACCGCTCGTCGTGACGACGACGTGGGTCGCCGCGGCCTGGGCTAACGCGTCGTGGAAGGTGACGTCGCACTGCCCGCCCGCGACGCCGGTCACAGTGTAATCGGAATCGGGTCCGTTCCCGGTCGACGGAGCTTTCAGGGCGACCGTCGCTATGCCGCTGCACGTGTCGGTCTCGGTGAACGCCAGCGTGTAGGACGTCTCATGGACGTGCACGGTTTGCGCGTTCCCCGAGCCCGTGCCGTTGACGGCGACCGGATTGGGCGACGCGCTCAGCGCGAACGGAACCGGCGTGGGCGACGGAGTGGGCGACGGTGTCGGAGTCGGCGTGGGTGTTGGGGTCGGCGTGGGTGTTGGGGTCGGCGTGGGTG
>Ga0209483_1000981_pt1 | contig 22934 bp, 18 predicted proteins | sample NGEPerA_FD_184508 | JGI IMG/M metagenome (GOLD analysis project Ga0209483, IMG submission 184508) | Arctic peat soil microbial communities from the Barrow Environmental Observatory site, Barrow, Alaska, USA - NGEE PermafrostL2-A... | ecosystem: Environmental > Terrestrial > Soil > Wetlands >... | reverse complement strand
TCCGCCGACGCCGCGCCTGGCCCGCCTGGCGCGCGGCATTGAAAACCGCGCATGCGCCGGCACGCTCTGAAGACCTGTTGCCCACGGCGTCGGCGCGCGAGCGCCTCGCTTATGACGAGCTGCTCGCAAATCAGCTCGCCATCGCGCTGACCCGCACGCATACGCGGCGACTCGCCGGCCGGATCATCGCGCCCAAAGGCACGCTGCGTGAGAAGCTGATCGCATCCCTGCCGTTCAAGCTCACCGGCGCGCAGCTTCGCGCGCTGTCCGAAATCGGCGCCGACATGGCATCGCCCAACCGCATGCTGCGGCTTCTGCAGGGCGATGTCGGCAGCGGCAAGACCGTCGTGGCGCTCAGCGCCATGCTCGACGCGGTCGAGGCCGGCGGCCAGGCGGCATTGATGGCGCCGACTGAAATTCTGGCGCGCCAGCACCAGGCGACGCTGAGCCGGCTGGCCAGGGAAACCGGCGTCACCATCGCGCTGCTGACCGGGCGCGAGAAGGGTCGCGTGCGCGACGATCTGCTGGCGCGGCTCGAAGCCGGCGAGATCGGCATCATTGTCGGGACCCACGCCCTCTTTCAGGACGACATCCGCTTCAAGGATCTGGCCTTCGCCGTGATCGACGAGCAGCATCGTTTCGGCGTCGAGCAGCGCATCGCGCTGTCGAGCAAGGGACGCGGCGTCGACATCCTGGTGATGACGGCGACGCCGATCCCGCGCACGCTGACGCTCACCGCCTACGGCGACCTCGACGTCTCCCAGCTCGACGAAAAGCCCGTCGGCCGCGCCAAGATCACGACCAGCGCCGTTCCGATCGAGCGCCTTGCCGAAATCGTCGCCGCGGTGAAGCGCGCGCTGGCCAACCGCGCCAAGATCTACTGGATCTGCCCGCTGATCGAGGAGTCGGAGGACAGCGATCTTGCCGCCGCCGAGGAACGCTTCGCCGATCTCAAGAAGATTTTCGGCACGCGCGTCGGGCTGATCCACGGCCGCATGAAAGGGCCGGAGCGCGACAAGGCGATGGCGTCCTTTGCCGCCGGGGATATCGACTTGCTGGTGGCAACGACAGTGATCGAGGTCGGCGTCGACGTGCCGGACGCCACCATCATGGTGATCGAGCATGCCGAGCGTTTTGGCCTTGCTCAGTTGCATCAACTCCGTGGCCGCATCGGCCGCGGCGACAAGCCGTCGGCCTGCCTGCTGCTTCATACGCCGCCGCTGACCGCGACGGCGAAGGCGCGGCTCAACATCCTGCGCGAGACCGATGACGGCTTCCGCATCGCCGAGGAGGATCTGCGCCTACGCGGCGCCGGCGAAGTTCTTGGCACGCGGCAGAGCGGCTTGCAGCAATTCCGCCTCGCCGATCTGGCGGCGCATACCGAGCTAATCGCCGTCGCATCCGATCATGCGAAGCTGGCACTGAGTCGCGATCCAGAACTCGCGAGCCCGCACGGCCAAGCGCTGCGCATGCTGCTTTATCTCTTCGAGCGGGATGCCGCGGTGCGCTATCTGCGCTCGGGTTAGATCAGGTCTTCTCGACGATCGCGTCGACGGCGACCGGCAAATCGTCGGGGCGACTTTCCGGCGTGATGATGCCGCCGGAGATGACGAATTTGAGGCCCTCCTCCACCGTCATCGACAGCTTCACGATTTCCGCCCGCGACACATAGATCAGGTAGCCCGAGGTCGGGTTCGGCGTCGTCGGCACATAGAGGCCGACGGCATCCCGGCCGACCGCCGCACCAACCTCCCCCTCGCCCTTCGACGTGACGAAGGCCACGGTCCAACTGCCGGGCCGCGGCCATTCCACCAGCACCACTTCGCGGAAGCTGTTGGAGCGCTTCGCCAGAACGGTCTCGAAGATCTGCTTCAGTGCGCTGTAGATGCCGCTGATCACCGGCATGCGCTTCATCACGCGATCGGAGAGGCGCAGGAACAGCCGGCCGAGATAGCCGGCCGCGAGCCAGCCGATCAATGTCAGCGCCACGACCGCGACCAGGAGGCCGAATCCGGGGATCGAGAACGGAAAATAGACGCCGGGGTTGTAATGCGACGGAAACAATTTGGCGACGGAATGGTCGATGAAATCGACGACGCTCCAGGTGATCCAGAGCGTGAACAGAATCGGGCCGGTAACCAGGATACCGGCGAGGAAATACGCGCGCAGGCGCTCGCCGATGCGCTTGCGCGCCGTTTCGCCCTTATTGTCGATGTCCTGGCGACGTTTTTTTGCCATGTTCAGTCCCGATATTTTCGCTGCCGACGACTCGCAAAGATTTGATCTCCCGCGGCGGCAAGTAGCGTACTGTATAAGACATTGCGTGCCGGCACTGTAGCGGCGCCCCGCCGTTTAGGCACCAGGAGTTTGTCCCTTGAATCCGATGCCTCGCCTCGCCGCGCTGTCGACCGCCGTGCCGCCCTATCCCCTCAACCAGGCCGACATCCAGCAGCGCGCGCGCGGCTATTTCGCCGGCTCCGCCGCGCTCGACCTTGAGCATCTGTTGCCGGTCTTCGCCAATGCCGGCATCGACACGCGTTATTCCTGCGTGCCGGTCGAATGGTACGATACGCCGCACGGCTGGACCGAGCGCAACGCGATCTATCTGGAGAACGCGGTGCAGCTGCTGGAGAAAGCGGCGCGGGACGCATTGCAGCAGGCGGCGCTCGCCCCCGACCAGATCGACGCAATCGTCGTCGCCTCCACCACCGGCATCGCCACGCCGAGCCTCGACGCCATCCTTATCGGCAAGCTGGGCCTGCGCAGCGACGTGCGGCGACTGCCGATCTTCGGGCTGGGCTGCGCCGGCGGCGTATTGGGGCTGGCGCGGGCCGCCGATATCGCGCGCGTGGTCCCCGGCGGGCGCGTTCTTTTCCTCGTCGTCGAGCTTTGCGCGCTGTCCTTTCGCAAGGGCGATCTGTCCAAGAGCAACGTCGTGGCGACCGCGCTGTTCGGCGACGGTGCCGCCGCGGCGGTGATATCGAGCGACGGCGACGGGCCGGCGATCGGCAATTCCGGGGAATATACTTGGCCCAATTCGCTCGGCGTCATGGGCTGGGACGTGCAGGAGGACGGCCTCAAGGCGATCTTCTCGCGCGACATTCCGGCGCTGGTGCGCAACGACCTCGGCCAGGCGGCGCGCGCGTTCCTGGCGCGCGAGAATCTTTCGCTTAGCCTGATCGACCACTTCGTCTGTCATCCCGGCGGCGTCAAGGTACTGGCGGCGCTCGAAGCGGCGTTCGAGACCGGCCGCGGCGCGCTCGATCTGGCGCGGCAGGTGTTGCGCGACTACGGCAACATGTCGGCGGCGACGGTCATGTTCGTCCTCGAGCGCACGCTGGCTGCGCGCGCGCGCGGGCGCATGATGCTGTCGGCGCTCGGCCCGGGCTTCAGCGCCGGGTTCCTCTTGCTCGACGCGGCGTGAATCTTCTTCCCATCGTCGTCGCGCTGGTGGCGGCCGAACGGCTGGCCGAGCTGGTCTATTCGGCGCGCAACACAAGCGCGTTGAAGGCGCGCGGCGCGGTCGAGATCGGCGCTGCGCACTATCCGCTCATCGTGCTGCTGCATGCGGCGTGGATCGCGGCGCTGCTGTTCCTAGTGCCGTGGGACACGCCGCCGCGCTGGACGTGGCTCGGCGCTTACCTCGTCATCGAGGCCGCGCGGGTCTGGACCCTGGCGAGCCTCGGCCGCTTTTGGACCACCCGCATCATCAGCTTGCCGGGCGCGCCGCTGGTGAAGCGCGGGCCCTATCGCTTCGTCCGGCATCCCAATTACGTCGTGATCGTCGCCGAGATCGCCGTGCTGCCGCTCGCTTTCGACGCCTGGCGGATTGCTCTGGTTTTCTCGTTGCTCAACCTGGCAATGCTCGCCTGGCGCATCCGCGCCGAGGAAGGGGCGCTGGCACCGCGGCGCGGCGAGACCGGCCCACGCGGTTGATTCCTCGCGACCCGCGGCCTATTGTCCGCCACCCCTCGAGCCCGTAGCTCAGTTGGTAGAGCATCTGACTTTTAATCAGGGGGTCGCGGGTTCGAGTCCCGCCGGGCTCACCAAATTACTCAGCACAAAAAGTCGGACGAACGATGAGCTATCTGCAACACATCCTCCAGCCCGGCGAAACGGTCAAATTCGCCACCCGCTTGCATTGGAGCGTCTATTGGCCGGGATTGCTGGCGGTGACGCTCGCCGGCCTCGGTTGCGTCGTTGCCTTGGTCACGGTGGACATGGACCGGATCAACCCGGTGCTGCTGTCGCCGCTCGGCCTGCTCTTTGCCTGGGGCGCATTCAGCCTCACCGTCGCCTGGGTTCGCCGCTGGACGACCGAAATCGCCGTCACCAACCGCCGCATCATCTTCAAGCACGGCTTCTTCCGTCGCCATACCATCGAGATGAATATGGACAAGGTCGAGAGCGTCGATGTCGACCAGTCGGTTGCCGGCCGCCTCTTCGGCTACGGCGACATCCTGGTGCGCGGCACCGGCGCCAGCCTGGAGCCGCTGCGGCGCATCGCGCAGCCGATCGAGTTCCGCAATCACGTCACCGCGGGCTGATCGCGCGATTAGTCTTGGTTAATTCTCGTTAGCCGGTTCATCGTTCGCGGACATTAACCGCAACTGCATCCGAATTAATTCAGATGCAAACTTTCCTTAACGTTGCGCTTACGATATATTTTCAGCGTCACGCAGAACGCGCGGCGGGCCCTGGCCCCCGCGCTTTTTTATTCCTTTTTTATTCGGGCGGGATTCCGGAATCGACCATGGCGTTTCTGAGCGAAAGAATTGCCGGCGAGTGGAAGCGTTCTGTCGCCTGGGCCCTCCCCGCGCGGATCGCGGCGCCGGCATTTTTCGCGCTGCTTTGGGCGGTATCCGTCGCGCGTATTGTCACGCTGCTGCACGGCCACTTCACCTACACGCTCGACGATTCCTATATCGAGCTGGCGCTGGCCGAGCGGCTGGCGCAGGGCTTTTACGGCATCAATTTCGGCGAATTCTCGGCGCCGAGCTCGAGCATCGCCTGGCCGTTCCTCCTCATCCCCGGCGCCGGCACGGCCTGGCATCAATATCTGCCGCTCGTCCTCAACTTTGCCTTCGGCGCCGCGACCGCCTGGCTCGTGGGATTCATGGTCGATGCCTGGAGCTGGCCGCGCCGCGACGGCTGGCACGCCCTGAAGCCCGCCGCCCTCGCCTGCCTGACCCTGGTGGCGACCAACGCGGTAGGATTGGCGCTCACCGGCATGGAGCATTCGCTCCAGCTCCTGCTTGCCATTATCGCCGCCTACGCCGTGCTCGAAGCGTGGCACGGCAAAGTCGTGCCGGCATGGTGCCTGTGGGCGGTCGCGCTGTCGCCGCTGGTGCGCTACGAGGATTTCGTGCTGGTTGCGGCGCTGGCGGCGACCCTCATCGGCCAGAACCGCATCAAGCACGCCGCCGGATTTTTCGCCGCGAGCCTGGTGCTGCCCTCGCTCTTCGGCGTGTTCCTGATGTGGCACGGCCTGCCGCCGCTGCCGACCTCGGTCTTCGTCAAGACCGGCGGCTACAGCCACGAATACGGCATCGTCGGCAATCTCCTGGCGATCGCCGGTAAGCTGCCGGCGCTGCTGCAGCGCCAGCGCGAAGCGTGGCCGGTCGCGGCCCTCGTCGTCGCCTTCGCCGCGACGCTGCCATTGACCCGCGCGCGCGGCCGCGCGTGGATCGTGCTCGGCTGCCTCGCCGCCTGCGCCGCCCATCTCTGCTTCGGCCGCTACGGCTGGTTCTACCGCTACGAGGCCTATATCGTCGGGTTCGGCCTACTCGTCATCCTGGGGTTTGAGAACCGGCTGGCGACACGCTGGTGGCCGGTGACAGTGTTGCTTCTGCTTTACGTGGCGCAGCCCTATGTGCGCGGCTTGATCGACATTCCGGGTGCCGCGCGCAACATCCACGAGCATCAATTCCAGATGCACCGCTTCGTCCACGACTATTACAAGAAATCCTTCGCGGTGAACGACCTCGGCTGGGTCAGCTTCCAGCTCGACCCGCATGTTGAGGTGCTCGACCTCGGCGGTCTCGCCTCCTACGAAGCAGCGCGGCAGGAGCACAAGGATTGGAACTGGCTCGACCTCATCACGCGGCGCGAGCGTGTCGGCCTAGTGATGATCTATCCCGATTGGTTCGAAGGCATCCCGGCCGATTGGACTCCGCTGGCCAAGCTTCGTCTCGGCAGCCCGCTTGTCGTCGCCGGCGGCGATCCGTTGGTGATTTATGCGACGCCGAACGGCAACCATGCCGAGATCCTGGCCGAGCTCCGGGATTTCGCACGCGACCTGCCGTCAGGCGAGCGCATCGAGCTCGCCGACGACCCGCAACGCGGCCTGCGGCCGTAGCCCACACTCCACCGCTACGGCGAAGGCGGCGGCCTTGACAAGCACCCCCTCCAGCCGCGCAAATCGGCCATGCCTCACGCCACCACGGACGATGGCATCCGACTCCATTACGAGGAAACCGGCGCCGGATCGCCGCTGATCTTCGTCCATGAATTCGCCGGCGACCTCGAAAGCTGGGAGCCGCAACTGCGCGCCTTCGCGCGGTTCTATCGCTGCATCGCCTTCAACGCGCGCGGCTATCCGCCCTCCGACGTACCGGAGGATGTAGGCAAATATTCGCAGGCCCGCGCCGCCGACGACATCGCCGCCGTTCTCAAGCATCTCGGCATTGCCCAGGCCCATGTCGTGGGCCTGTCGATGGGCGGCTTCGCCACGCTGCATTTCGGTCTGCGGCATCCGGCGATGGCGCGATCGCTGACGATCTGCGGCTGCGGCTATGGCGCCAAACCGGAGACGCGCGACATCTTTCGCAAGGAGAGCGAGGAATTGGCTGCGTTGTTCGATCGCGAAGGCAGCGCCAAGGCGACAGCACGCTACGCGGCGGGATCGGCACGGGTGCAGTTGCAGAACAAGAACCCGCGCGGCTGGCAGGTTTTCGCCGACCGCCTGGCAAAACATTCGGCCAAGGGCTCGGCCAACACGCTGCGCGGCGTACAGGCCAGCCGCCCCTCGCTCTACGACCTGGCCGACGAGATGAAAAAGATCACGGCGCCGACGTTGATCGTTGCCGGCGACGAGGACGAACCGTGTCTCGAGCCCGGGCTGCTGATGAAACGCTCCATCCCCGCTTCGGGCCTGGTGGTGCTGCCCAAGACCGGGCACATCCTCAACCTCGAGGACAGCGAGCTGTTCAACCGGACCCTGCGCGATTTCCTGCTGGCGGTCGAACTCGACCGGTGGGGCCTGCGCGATCCGCGCTCGATCGGCGGCGGCATCCACGGCATGCGCTGATCGTGCCGTTCAGTGCGCGGCAGCCGCCGAACTAGGAAGGAATCAACGAGACGATTTGTTACGCGGCCGGCTGGGCGCTATTGCGTTCGCCGGCGGCGCCTTCGGGCTTCCTCAAAACGAAGAAAATCCAGCCTTGCAGGCAATGGAGGGGGCGCGTGCGCTCGATCAGCTTCTGATAGAGCGTGGCGAGGAAGAAGAGCCCGCCATTGAACATGAAATAGCTCGGATACTGACCGACGTAGCGGAACTCGGCGACCTCGAGACCGTGGCGCCGTGCGTGGCGCGCCACGTCGCGCCGCGTGTTCGCCTTGTAGGCGGTCGGGAAAACATCTTCCTCGGGGCGACCCTCGGTGTGGCGCACGATCCAGGGATGGAACCGGTTCGGGATGAGCCGCGCCAGCAGCGAGGCGTAATCCCATTTGTTCGCCGTCAAAGCGATATAGGCGCCGCCCGGCACCAGCACGCGCGCGATCTCGGCGAAAACCTTGTCCGGTTCCTGCACATGCTCGACCACCGCCTGGCTATACATCAGGTCGACGGATTCGTCGGCGAGGCCGGTATCGGCCAAGTCACGCTGGCGCAGCTCGATGCCGTCGACTTTCTCGCTGAAGGGAACGACGTCGATGCCGATGAGCCGCCGCGCCTTGCCGCGGAACGGCCGCAGGCTCGGGGCGCCCCGGCCGCAGCCGGCGTCGACCAGCACCGCCTCGGCACCCAGGAGCGCCTCGACGCGACGCAGCAGCATGCCGTAGGGATGAAGATACCACCCGAAGTACCGCTGCTTGAGACGCTGGGCCAATGTAGACATCAAGCCAAATCCGTCGCTGTTGAGCGATTGGCTTTCTGCCGCACGTTTCCCGAAGATGAAAAAATCTAAATCAAATATTCAGCGTCTTCAAAGCAAATACAAAGTTAATGCAAAGAATCTATCGTTAATCCGCCTTCACCGTCGTTCGATTTTACATTTGCGGCGAATCGCGGGCCGCGGGCAGCATCGCGCGATGGAACGCGCCGACCGTTACCTCGCGCTGCTGCGCCGCGAGTTGATCCGTGCGCAAGCACGGTTAAGCCGCACCGAGCGCGAGATGGGACGCCTCGCCGCCGAGAATGTGCGACTGAAAGCGGCGCTCAGGAAACCGAAACGATCGCGCCGCTCGCGGCCGAGCTAAGGATCGCCTCAAGCGCAGCGATGTTGGCGATCATCTCCGTCTGGGGCATCGGATAGGGCGCGCGACCAGCGACGGCGTCGGCGAAGGCTTCGAGATTCATCCGCACCGACGGCGCCGGCGGGAAATCTTGCGTCGTGGTCCGGCTGCTCACGTCGCAGCGGGTCAGCACCCAGCCCTCGGGCTTTTCGGGATGGCTCAGGTCGCGTACCTCAGCCCACCCCTTGTCGCCGTAAAGCGTGAAGCGGCCGGCGAAAGGAGTCGCCAGGATGGCGTTGATCAGTGCCACGCCGCCGTTCTTGAAGGTGACCAGCACCGCCAGCGTGTCGCCATTGGCGAAATTGCTGCCGAGTTGTCTGCTACGGCACAGCGCGCTGTCCGCCGGGCCGAAGAAGCTCACCGCCAGATCGAGCAGATGGATGCCGGTCGCGGTCATCGGCCCCGCCGGCGCTTCCACGACGGACCTTCGCCAATTGTCGGCCGGCAGATGCATCAGCTTGTTCTGGCAGAAACTCGCCTCGATCTGCAGCAGGCGGCCGAGCTCGCCGGAATCAACCAGCCGGCGCAGCTCCCGCATCGGCGGCTCGAAGCGACGCTCATGGCCGATGCCGAGTACCACCTTGGCGGCGTTGCACAGCGCGACCGATTGCGCGGCCTCATTCCGCTTAAGCGCCAGAGGCTTTTCGCAGAAGACGTGCTTGCCAGCCTTTGCGGCACGGGCGATTTGCGCTGTATGGCGCGAATGCGGCGTACACAGGATGACGGCGTCGACCGCGGGATCCGCCAGCGCCGCCTCGAGCTCGGCAGCGAAAGCCAGGCCCTGGCCGCGCGCCCAATCGCCGGCGACCGGGTCGGTATCGATGCCGAGGACGACTTTTAACCGGTCGCTGGCGCGCAACGTGCCGACCATCGTCTTGCCCCACCAGCCAAGCCCCACCACTGCCGCCCGCATCATGCCGAAAACGCCTCCCGCCGCCGAAAATTATGGTTAAGAGTTAACGCTATTTGATTGGATTTTAACAATATTTTTGGATTGCGCTGAGGGGGCACGCTTTCTATTGTCACATCCAACAATAAAGACAAACCGCCCCAGGAAAAGCTTCGAGGTTGATGATGTTTCGCCAGATGCAAGCCGCCCTTGCGCGCCCGAGCTGGAGCCCGGACGCCCAAGAAGGCGATGAGCTGGACATGATGCGCCACCGTCGTTGGCGCATCATGCAGAGTATCCTGCCCTTTGACTCGACGCTTGACCCCCTGCCGGCCTGGGTCAAGACCCCGGATCAGTTCGTCGGCTGGCTATCCTGCCGCATCGATTCGGTCGGCCTGCGCGCCTATTTTCACGAGATCCAAGCGGTCGCCAAGCAGACCAGCGATCTCACCCTGCTGCGTTTCGCCCGCAAATACCTCGGCGAGCTATAAACCGCAGCCGCGGCGCGGACGTAAACCCTTTTTTAACCATCTTGCCGCTATGACGGGGATACCTGACACCGCTGGCGCGACGCCGGCGTGATCAGCCCCCCCCAACTTGAAAGCCCCGGCATTCGGGGCTTTTTTTTGCGTCGGCACGTTTGACAATTCAACGTCGCACCGTCCCGCCGTTTCCACTCATTCAATTGAAACACAACGATATTCTTCACTTGGCCCGAGTCTTGCGTTGTTGAGTGTGTCCGCCGGCGAAGAACCAACGATCAAAATTCGCTCGGAGCAGCCACCACACAAGTTCCATGGTAGGCGGACGACTGGACGGCGACTTCCCTCGCGGAAGTCGCCGTATTTTTTTGCCGGTGCCAGTTGGCCGTGTCGTGATTAACCCTGCGCTATCAATTCTTTAGCCATTTCGGGGGCATCCTCGCCGCATGACGCTGACGCTTGCCCGCGCCGCGACGACCCCCCGCGCCCCCAGGCCGGCGCAGCCTTCGGCGCGCCATCTGGTGCATGTCCTGCCCGGCTTCGGCGTCGGCGGCATACAAATCCGCCTCGCCCGCCTGATCAACGCCCTAGGCGGCCGCTTCCGCCATACCATCCTCACCATCAACGGCCAGGACGGCTGCCGCGATCGCCTCGATCCGGCGCTCGGCGTCGCCATCGAGGCGGCACCGGTAAAGGGCGGGTTGTTCTCGCGCGTCGATGCCGATGCGCAGCGCCTCGCTTCGCTTCGGCCGGATCTGCTGCTGACCTACAATTGGGGCGCCATCGAATGGGCGATGGCCAACCGTCTGCTCGCCCATCGCCGGCATATCCATGCCGAAGACGGCTTCGGCCCCGAGGAAGCCGAGCGACAATTGCGCCGCCGAATCATGCTGCGCCGCTGGGCGCTGCGCCGCGCCGAAACATTGATCGTGCCGTCGCGCACGCTCGAAAGCATCGCGATCGCGCAATGGCGGCTACCGCCCGAACGCGTGCGCTACGTACCAAACAGCATCGATGCCGACGACTTTGCCGCAACCGCGGCTGGTGCGCCCCTGTTCGCACGCGCCGCGGATGAAATCGTCATTGGCACGGTTGCGCCGCTGCGGCCGGAAAAGAATTTGGCGCGGCTCATCCGCGCCTTCGCCCGCATCCCGGCCGGCGCACCCCTGCGCCTCGTCCTTGCCGGCGATGGCCCGGAGCGCCCCGCGCTCGAAGCCCTCGCCCGAAGCCAGAACCTCAGCAAACGCGTGCTTTTCCTCGGGCCGGTGCGGGAGCCGCAGCGCGCGCTGGCGCTGTTCGATATTTTCGCGCTGTCCTCCGACACCGAGCAGATGCCGATGACCGTTCTCGAGGCCATGGCGATGGGCTTGCCGATCGCCAGCGTCGATGTCGGCGACGTCAAGCTGATGGTGGCGCCGGGCAACCGCGCTTTCGTCACCTCGCGCGGCGACGAAGCGGCGCTCGCGAGTGCCCTCGCCGCGCTCGCGCTCGATGAGACGCGGCGCCGCGATCTCGGCCGCCTCAACCGCGCGCAGGTGCGGATGAATTTCCCCTGGCAGCGCATGGTGGATACCTACGCCCGACTCTACGAGACCGGGCTCCGGCAGGAACGGGTATGAGCCCGGACACGCTGGCGCGGCCTCCCGCCCTGATCGTCCGGCCGCTCGCCACGAGCGAGGAAGGCGCCTGGGAAGATTTCGTCCAGCATGCCGCCGCCGCGACGTTCTTCCACCGTGTCGGCTGGCGCCGAATCATCGAAAGCACGCTCGACCATCGAACCCATTATCGTGGCGCCTGGCGCGGCGGCGACCTCGCCGGAATTCTTCCCCTCGTCGAGGTCAAATCGCGGCGCTTCGGCCATGCGCTATTGTCGACCGGCTTCACCGTCGGCGGCGGTATTGCCGCTCTGGATGGTGAGACGGCGCAGCGCCTGGCCGATGAAGCCGCCCGGCTCGGCCGTACGCTCGGCGTCGATTTCATCGAGCTGCGGCAGGAAACACTGCCCGCCGGTTGCGCCTTGCCCGGCTGGCGCGCCAAGGATGGGCTCTATTGCGGCTTCGCGCGTGCCCTCGCGCCCACGGCGGAGGCGAATCTCAAAGCCATCCCGCGCAAAAAGCGCGCCGATCTCCGCAAGGCGATCGACAACCCGGCGTTGCGCGTCGAGACCGCCGCCAGCATCGACACCTTCTTCCGCCTCTATGGCGAGAGTCTCCGCAACCTCGGCACACCGATCTTGCCAAAGCGCTTTTACGCCGCGGTGGTACGCGAATTCAGCGACGATGTCGAGATCTCGGCGATCGTCGGGCCGCGGGGCCCGGTCGCCGCGCTGATGACGTTCTTTTTCAAGAACCGGGCGATGCCGTATTACGGCGGCGCCGGCGCGGCTGCCCGGCCATTGCACGCCTATGACCTGCTCTATTGGCGACTGATGGAGCGTGCCGTCGCGCGCGGTGCGACGCTGTTCGATTTCGGCCGCAGCAAGCGCGGTACCGGCGCCTTCGACTACAAGACCTACTGGGGCTTCAGCCCGCTGCCTCTCGCCTATCGCTATGACCTGCCGGGCGGCGGCGAATTGCCCGAGATCAATCCGCTTAATCCGAAATACCGCGCGATGATCGCGATGTGGCGAGTACTGCCGCTGCCGGTTGCGAACACGCTCGGCCCGCTGGTCGCGCGACAAATCGGCTGACGGTCGCCCGATCAGACGACGCCGGCAGCGGCGTAGGATTTGAGTGTCAGCCGCAAGCCGGTTTCGAGATCGGTGCTGGCCTCGATGCCGAGCGCATCGCGCGCCCGCGCTGGATCGCCCAGTGCATGGCGCATATCGCTCGGTCGTGCCGGCCGATGGTCGATTTTCCGCGCCACTCCGACAATTCTTGCGATGGTTTGGGCCAATGCCGCGACGGTGACGCCGCGGCCAGTACAGACATTGAAAATCTCGGCCTGACGCGGACCGTGATCCATCGCCGCCAACAATGCCGCCACCGCGTCCTTCACATAGACGAAATCGCGCAGCTGCCCGCCGTCGCCGAACAGGGAAATCGGGCGACGGTCGGCGAGACCGCGGCAGAAATTCGGCACGGCCGCGGCATGCGGCGAAACCGTGTCCTGGCGCGGGCCGTAGACGTTGAAGAAGCGCAAGCCGATCGTCGGGACGCGATGCATCACCTGGGCGATCTTGGCATGCAGTTCGCAACCTGCCTTGTCGGCACCGGCGGCGGAGATCGGCCGCGGCATGAGGCTCTCGCTCAGCGCGATGGCGCCCTGCTCGCCATAGACCGCAGCGGAGGAGGCGTAGACCACGGGCACCGGCGCGTCATTCCGGCCCCTGCGCGCGGCGTCGAAAACGCTGATCGTGCCCGTCAGATTGATGCGGTGCGCATCGAGCCAGCGGGCATGGCATTCGGCGATAGACGACACGGCGGCGAGATGGAAACAGCCGTCGACGTCCTGGATGGCGCGGCGCAACGCCACCGGGTCGGCGAGGTCGCCTTCGATGAATTCGACGCCGCGCGGCAAATTCTCGCGCTTGCCGTGCGACAGATCGTCGAGCACGCGCACGACGTCGCCGCGCGCAACGAGCGCCTCGGTGAGGTGCGAGCCGATGAAGCCGCAGCCACCGGTGACGAGAAAGAGCTGGCGCGCAGGGGACGCGGCTTTGCGATAAAGCAGGTCAGGCGCGGAATAGCCGTCGAGCATCCGTCATCCCGTGGCGCGTCATCTCGTTCGGATGCGCGCTTCTCATGGTTAATCGATCGCCGCGAATTACGATGATTTTGTAACATCATCGGCGAAGATTTTCAGTAACAGGCTATGGTTAACGGGAGATTTTTTCGCGCGGCGCGAACATGCTTAACGCGCCCGCCCTGCGAAGCGCGGGATGGGCCCGCGCGTCAGAACGACGTCGCGACGGAGTTGAAGATGTTCTTGACCGAGGTCCCCGTCACCGTGACGGAGGCGACAATGACGACCGCGATCAAACTAGCGATCAACGCATATTCGATCGAGGTTGCGCCGCGCTCGTCTCGTTGCAAAGTCCGGATAAAGTCTTGCATGACGTCTGCCCTCCCGGGGCTGGAGGGACGATGCTAAACAACACCGCATTAAAAGCCGCTTAAGGCGGCGCAGCCTTGGTTAATTATTCCCCGGCATCTGCCGTCTTCGGGCGGACAATCTTGGCACCGGGCCAGGTCTCGGCCGTGGCGCGCGCATATTGCGGCGGCGCCGGAATTTTCTCGCCGAGCGCCTCCGCCGCGTGCCAGCCCCAATGGGGATCGTCAAGCATGGCGCGCGCCAGCGCCACCATGTCGGCCTCGCCGCTGGCAATCACCGTCTCCGCCTGCGGCGCGGTGAGGATCATGCCGACGGAGCGCGTCGCGATCTGTGCCTCGCGCTTGATGCGGCCGGCGTATTCGACCATGTAGCCGGGCGCCACCGGGATCGGCGCCACCGGCACGACGCCGCCGCCGGACACATCGGCGTAATCGCAGCCGCGCGCCTTGAGCTCGCGTGCGAACACCACCGCGTCCTCGATGCGCCAGCCGCCGCGGAGAAAGTCGGTGCTGGTGACGCGCATCCCGAGCGGCTTTTCCTTGGGCCAAACGGCGCGCAACGCCTCGACGACGCGCAGCGGAAAGCGCATGCGGTTGGCCAAGCTGCCGCCGTATTCGTCGGTGCGGTGGTTCGCCAACGGCGAGAGAAACTGGTGCAACAAATATCCATGGGCGCCGTGCAGTTCGAGCGTATCGATGCCGAGCCGCTCGGCGCGTCGTGCCGCGGTGACGAAGGCCAGCACCAGCCGCTCGATGTCGGCAACGCTGAGCTCGCGCGGCGCCGGCGATTTTTCGCTGAACGGCAAGGGCGACGGCGCCACCGTTTGCCACGCACCCTCTTCGGGCTTCAGCGGCGCGCCGCCGTCCCACGGCTTGTGCGTCGAACCCTTGCGCCCCGCATGCGCGAGCTGAATGCCGATGGCGGCGCCGCCCCATTTCCGCATGGCGGCGATCACCGGCTTCAGACCGGCCTCGCAGGAATCGGAATAAAGTCCGAGACAGCCCGACGTGATACGGCCCTCGCGCTCGACGTCGGTCATCTCGATTACCACTAGCCCGGCACCCGAACAGGCCAAGCTGGTGAGATGCGCCAGATGCCAGTCGGATGCCACGCCATCATCGGCGCTGTATTGGCACATCGGCGAAACGGCGATGCGATTCTTGAGCGTGAGGTTGCGTAGCTTAAGCGGCGAGAAGAGAGCGCTCGTCATATCGGCAGGCCTTTCCGGTCGAAGGTCGACGCGCAACGGCGCCTGAACGCGCCTCGCGTGACATCGGGGATCTGGATGATGTCGAGAAGATTGGATCGCCCCGTCTGCGGCAGTGGAGGGACGCGCAGACGGGGCGGACCCAGGGCTCTATGCCCGCCAAGGGGGTCGAGGCAGGCGGGCGGCAACAAGACCGCCACGCCACATTACGCGTCGAGGCCATCGATCGAGCCAAGTTAATTCGGTTTCATGTTGCGGCTTCGTGGTGGCTCACGCGCTGCTTTTCTTGCTGCGATCCTTGCCGGCCTTGAAGCGCGCGGCAATGCGGCGCGCGACCCGTACGCTGACGAAAGGCGAAACGTCGCCGCCAAGACTGCCAATCTCCTTCACGAAGCGCGAGGAGATGAACTGGAAACGGTCGGATGCCATGAGAAAGACGGTTTCGACCTCGGCATTGATACGACTGTTCATGCCAGCCATCTGGAATTCATATTCGAAATCAGAGACGGCGCGCAGGCCTCGGATAATGACCGAGGCGCCGTTGTCGACGGCGAATTTCATCAGCAACGTGTCGAACGGCTTCACGGTGATGCGCTTCCTCGCCTCCGCCGGAAGATGCGCAATCTCCTCCGTGACGATGGCGACGCGCTCCTCGGTCGAGAACAGCGGACCCTTGCCGGCGTTGCGCGCGACGCCGATGACCAGGCGATCGACCAGCTTGGTCGCGCGCAGGATTATGTCGGCATGGCCGTTGGTGATCGGATCGAAGGTGCCGGGATAAACGCCGATGCGGACCGCGCTCATTTGCCCTCGCCTCCCGACGCAACGTCGGGGCCGTCGACGGAAGTGTCGCTCGCCTCGGCGAGATGCGCCACCGAAACCACGCGCGCGCCTTCATCGAGCTTGAAAACCACGACGCCGCCGCTGCCGCGCCGCCGGATGCTGATGTCTTCAACGGACGTGCGGATGACGGTGCCCTCATTGGTGACCAGCATCAGTTGGTCGTTACCGCGCACCGGGAAGACGGCGATGGTCGCGCCCTGGCCCTTGGTCGGCTTCAAATTCTCGATGCCCTGCCCGCCACGGCCGGTGATGCGGTAATCGTAGGCCGAAACGCGCTTGCCGTAGCCGCGCTCGGTGATGGTGAGAAGGAACTCCTCGCGCGCCGCCATCTCGTTGAATTGCTCTTCGCTGATGGTGGCGGCCACAACCGCCTCCTCGGTATCTTCTTCAACCACTTCGTCATCGTCGCCGCGGCGGCGCTTGTTCGCTTCCTTGATGTAGGCATAGCGCTGTTCGGATTCGACTTCATCGTGGCGCAGGATCGACATCGACAGCACCTCGTCGCTCTTGCCGAGCTTGATGCCCCGGACCCCTACCGAGGAACGGCCGGAGAAGACGCGGACATCCTCCGACGGGAAGCGGATCGCCTTGCCGTTGCGCATCGCCAGCAGGATATCGTCCTGGGCGGTGCAGATCGCGGCGGCGATGAGCCGGTCGTCGGCATCCTCGCCCTCGAACTTCATCGCCATCTTGCCATTAGCCATGACGTGCTCGAAATCCGACAACGCGTTGCGCCGGACATAGCCCTTGGCGGTGGCGAATCCGATGGTCATGCCCTCCGTCTCGGCGCCCTCTTCCGGCATCGGCAATACGTTCGAGATCGATTCCTTCTCCGACAGATTGGGCAACAAATTGACCATCGCCTTGCCGCGCGATTGCGGCGTGCCGACCGGCAGGGTGTGGACCTTAAGCTTGTAGACACGGCCGGTGTTGGTGAAGAACAGCACCGGCGCGTGAGTCGAGGCGACGAATACCTGGCTGACGAAATCTTCCTCGCGCACCGCCATGCCGGCGCGGCCGCGGCCGCCGCGACGCTGCGCCCGGTATGTGGCCAGGGGCACTCGCTTGATATAGCCGGCGTGGCTGACCGTCACCACCATGTCCTCGCGCTGGATGAGGTCTTCGATATTGGTTTCGACGGTGCTGTCCTCGATCACCGTCTTGCGCGGCGTCACGAACTGCTCGCGGATCTCGCGCAGCTCCTTGCGCACCACATCGAGCAGAATCGGGCGCGAGCCCAGGATGTCGAGATAGGTCTTGATCTCGTCGACGATCGCGCGCAACTCCTCGGCGATCTTGTCACGCTCGAGCCCCGTCAGGCGCTGCAGGCGCAGCTCGAGGATCGCCTTGGCTTGGTCCTCGGAGAGCTTGTAGCTGTTGTCGGAAGCAAGGCGCGAGCGCCCCTCCTCCTCGATCAGCCCCACCAGCGCGGCGACCGACGCGGCGGGCCAGGCGCGCGCCATTAAGCCTTCACGCGCCTCGGCTGGATCTTTGGCCTTGCGGATGAGGGCGATCACCGGATCGATATTGGCGACGGCGACGGCCAATCCCAGGAGGATATGGGCGCGGCCGCGTGCCTGGCCGAGCAGGTAGATCGTCCGCTTGGTGACGACTTCCTCGCGGAAGGCGATGAAGGCGGCGATGATCTCCTTCAGCCCCATAAGGATCGGACGCCCGCCGTCGAGCGCCAGCATGTTGATGCCGAAGCTCTCCTGCAGCGGAGTGAATTTATAGAGTTGATTGAGGACGATTTCGGCCATGGCGTCGCGCTTGAGCTCAACCACCACGCGCACGCCGTCGCGGTCGCTCTCGTCGCGCAGGTCGGATATTCCCTCGATGATCTTCTCGCGCACGCATTCAGCGATGCGCTCGACCATGCGCGACTTGTTGACCTGGTATGGGATCTCGGTGATGACGACCGCTTCGCGGTCCTTGCGGATTTCCTCGATCGCGGCGCGGCCGCGCATGATGATCGAGCCGCGGCCGGTGCGATAGGCGCTGTTGATGCCGACGCGGCCGAGGATGATGCCGCCGGTCGGGAAATCGGGGCCTGGCACCGTCTCGATCAGCGTCTCGATCGAGATGGCGGGGTCGTCGATATAGGCGAGGCAGGCGTCGACCACCTCGCCCAGATTGTGGGTCGGGATGTTGGTCGCCATGCCGACGGCGATGCCGCTGCCGCCATTGACCAGAATGTTGGGAAAGCGCGCCGGCAGGACCTTCGGCTCTTTCTTGCTGCCGTCGTAATTGGGCTGGAAGTCGACAGTTTCCTTGTCGATATCGTCGAGTAGGGAATCGGCGGCGCGCGACAGCCTAGCTTCCGTGTAACGCATCGCGGCAGGCGGATCGCCGTCCATCGAGCCGAAATTGCCCTGGCCGTCGATCAGCTCCAGGCGCATCGAGAAATCCTGCGCCATGCGCACCATGGCGTCATAGATCGCCGAGTCGCCATGCGGGTGGTAATTGCCCATGACGTCGCCGACGACGCGGGCGGATTTGCGGAAGGCACGGTTCCAGTCGTTGCCGGCCTCCTTCATCGCGAACAGGATGCGGCGGTGAACCGGCTTCAGCCCGTCGCGCACGTCGGGCAAGGCGCGCGCCACGATCACGCTCATCGCGTAATCGAGGTAGGAGCGCTTCATCTCCTCCTCGATCGCTACCGGCGTGATGTCGGTCGGCGGCGGAGGCGACGCAGGCGGCGACGGGTTGGCGACCACGGGCGGTTGGGCCTTTTTTGGCAGTTTTCTAATGCGAAACGCTGGCCTCGGCGCCAGCGTCAGGATGACAAAAGGTTACTCGATTTCGCTGGGGCGAACAACGCCGCTGGGTCATGAATCGCGCGCAAATCCGCCGATTTTTTGTTAGAAAAATATACTTTAGAATCAGATAATTAAAATAATATCCTAAAGTCAGTTTTCAGACGATTTCATGTCCGGCAGCGAGTCGATTTCGCCGGCGTTTTTCGCCCGTGCAAAATCGCCTGTTTGGACGCGAATCGACGACCCCGGAGATACCCGGGCAACCCTGGCTTACGCCAGAAAGAACCCTAGAACGGGATTTCGTCGTCGAGATCGGAGGACGGCGCCTTGCCCCGCGCCCGGCCGGCACCGGCCGCCGCCGGCTCGCCCGCATCGGCCGGCGGGAAGGCGCCGCTGCCCTCGCCGGAGCTCGAGCGCGCGCCATCGAGCATGGTGAGCTCGCCGCGGAATTTCTGCAGCACCACCTCGGTCGAGTATTTTTCCTGATTGTCCTTGTCGGTCCATTTGCGCGTCTGCAGCGCGCCTTCGAGATAAACCTTGGAGCCCTTTTTCAGGTATTTCTCGATGATCTCGACCAGCCGTTCGTTGAACACGACGACGCGGTGCCACTCGGTGCGCTCCTTGCGCTCGCCGCTGGTCTTGTCCTTCCAGCTCTCCGAGGTCGCGACCGACATATTGGCGACCCGCGTGCCGTCATTGGTCGAGCGGATCTCGGGGTCGCGGCCGAGATTGCCGATCAGGATCACCTTGTTGACGCTTCCGGCCATTGCCCAGCTCCCATTGACTTGCGTGTCTTGCGGTCGCCGCCCCGCCAGCCCATCTATGGGCTGCAACTGCCCTTCTTGGCAAGCACCCGAAGCCTAGAACACAATAGGAACATTGCCAAGCATGAAGTCTGTGCCGCATAGTGCCGTGTCCGTCGCGACTCGGGTGCCCCAATCCATGCAACAAATCCGCGTTCGCGGCGCCCGCGAGCACAATCTCAAGAACATCGATGTCGACATGCCGCGCGACAGCCTGGTGGTCCTCACCGGATTGTCGGGCTCGGGCAAGTCGTCGCTCGCCTTCGACACCATCTATGCCGAGGGCCAGCGCCGCTACGTCGAGAGCCTGTCTGCCTATGCGCGCCAGTTCCTCGAACTGATGCAGAAGCCCGATGTCGATCTGATCGAGGGCCTGTCGCCAGCCATCGCCATCGAGCAGAAGACCACCTCGCGCAATCCGCGCTCGACCGTCGGCACCGTCACCGAGATCTACGACTACATGCGGCTGCTCTGGGCGCGCATCGGCGTGCCCTATTCGCCGGCGACCGGCCTGCCGATCGAAAGCCAGACCGTCTCGCAGATGGTCGACCGCATCATGGCCATGCCCGAAGGGACCCGCTTGCTGCTGCTGGCGCCGATGGTGCGCGGCCGCAAGGGCGAATACCGCAAGGAGTTGGCCGATCTCCAGAAGCGCGGCTTCCAGCGCGTCAAGATCGACGGCAAGATGCATGAGATCGGCGAGGCGCCGGCGCTCGACAAGAAGCTGAAGCACGACATCGAAGTGGTGGTCGATCGCATCGTCGTGCGCCAGGAACTGGGCAACCGCGGCGCCGATTCGCTGGAGACCGCGCTCGGGCTGGCCGACGGCATCGCCATCGCCGAGCAGGCCGACGGCGGCAAGCGCACCATGTTCTCGGCCAAATTCGCCTGTCCGGTCTCGGGCTTCACCATCTCCGAGATCGAGCCGCGGCTGTTCTCGTTCAATAGCCCGCACGGCGCCTGCCCGGAATGCGACGGGCTCGGCACCAAGATGTTCTTCGATCCCGAGCTGGCCGTGCCCGACGAGCGCAAGAGCCTGCGCGACGGCGCCATCGCGCCCTGGGCCGGCAGCTCGAAGCAGTATTACGCCCAGACGCTCGACAGCCTGGCGCGCCACTTCCGCATCAGCACCAACACGCCGTGGCGCGACCTCGACGACAAAGTGAAGCAAATCATCCTGTTCGGCTCGGGCGACAAGCCGATCACCATGAAATACGAGGACGGCCGCAAGAGCTATGCGACGACGCGGCCCTTCGAAGGCGTCATCCCCAACATGGAGCGGCGCTACAAGGAAACCGAAAGCGTCTGGCGCCGGGAAGAGCTGTCGCGCTACCAGAACGAGCGGCCCTGCGAGGTTTGTCACGGCAAGCGGCTGAAGCCCGAGGCGCTGGCGGTCAAGATCGACCGCCGCGACATCACCGAGGTCTCGGCGATGTCGATCCTCGCCGCGAGCGAATGGTTCGGCAATCTGGCGAAGCAATTGACGGCGAAGCAGCGCGACATCGCCGCGCGCATCCTCAAGGAGATCAACGAGCGGCTCGGGTTCCTCAAGAATGTCGGCCTCGATTACCTGACGCTGGCGCGCGCCTCGGGCACGCTGTCGGGCGGCGAGAGCCAGCGCATCCGCCTGGCATCGCAGATCGGCTCGGGACTGACCGGCGTGCTCTATGTGCTGGACGAGCCGTCGATCGGACTGCACCAGCGCGACAACGAGCGCCTGTTGAAGACACTGGAGCGGCTGCGCGACCTCGGCAACACGGTGCTGGTGGTCGAGCATGACGAGGACGCCATCCGCCACGCCGATTATCTCATCGACATGGGCCCGGCCGCCGGCATCCATGGCGGCCACGTCATCGCCGCCGGCACGCCCGACGAAGTGATGAAGAGCCCGGACAGCATCACCGCCGCCTATCTCACCGGCCGCAAGCGCATCGAGGTGCCGAGCCAGCGCCGCGCCGGGCACCGCAGCCAGAAGCTGGCCGTGATCGGGGCGCGCGCCAACAATCTGCGGAACGTCAGCGTGTCGATCCCGCTCGGCGCGCTGACCTGCGTTACCGGCGTCTCGGGCGGCGGCAAATCGACGCTGGTCGTCGACACGCTCTACAAGTCGCTGGCGCGGCGGCTGATGGGCTCGCGCGAGCATCCCGGCGCGCATGACCGCATCGATGGCGCCGAATATCTCGACAAGGTCATCGACATCGATCAATCGCCGATCGGCCGCACCCCGCGGTCCAACCCGGCGACCTATACGGGGGCGTTCACGCCGATCCGCGACTGGTTCGCCGGCCTGCCCGAAGCCAAGGCGCGCGGCTATGGGCCCGGGCGCTTCTCCTTCAACGTCAAGGGCGGCCGCTGCGAGGCCTGCGAGGGCGACGGCGTCCTCAAGATCGAGATGCACTTTTTGCCCGACGTCTACGTGCAATGCGATATCTGCAAGGGCAAGCGCTACAACCGCGAAACCCTCGAGGTACAGTTCAAGGGCAAGAGCATTGCCGACATCCTCGACATGACGGTCGAGGAAGGCGCCGCGTTCTTCAGCGCGGTGCCGTCGATCCGGGAAAAACTGGCGACGCTCGAGCGTGTCGGGCTGGGCTATGTCCATATCGGCCAGCCGGCGACCACGCTGTCGGGCGGCGAGGCGCAGCGGGTCAAATTGGCGAAGGAGCTGTCGCGAAGAGCAACCGGCAAGACGCTCTATATCCTCGACGAGCCGACCACCGGGTTGCACTTCGACGACGTAAAAAAGCTTCTCGAAGTCCTGCAGGCGCTGGTCGAGACCGGCAACACCATGATCGTCATCGAGCACAATCTCGAGGTGATCAAGACCGCCGATTGGATCATCGACCTCGGCCCCGAGGGCGGCGACGGCGGCGGGCGCATCGTCGCCACCGGCACGCCCGAGGACGTCGCCCAAGCCAAGGGCAGCTACACCGGCGAATACCTCAAGGCCTATCTGGCGCGCACCGGCGGCGAGAAGAACCGCAAGCGGGCGTAAGCGATCGTTGCCAGCCCTCGCCGACGCGGTAAGCTGCGGGCGAGAAGCTCATTCGGGGGAACCATGCTCAAGGAATTTCGCGATTTCGCGCTGCGCGGCAACGTCGTCGATCTGGCGGTCGGCATCATCATCGGCGCCGCCTTCGGCAAGATCGTCTCCTCGCTGGTCGAGGACATCATCATGCCGCCCTTGGGCGTGGCGCTTGGCAAGGTCGATTTCGCCAATTTGTTCATCAGCCTGACCGGCCGGCATTTCGACTCCGTGGCGCAGGCCAAGGCGGCGGGCGCGGCGACGCTCAATTACGGCATCTTCATCAACAACATCGTCAATTTCGTCATCGTCGCCTTCGCGGTGTTCCTGCTCATTCGCTGGATCAACCACATGACGAC
>Ga0209483_1000980_pt1 | contig 22951 bp, 16 predicted proteins | sample NGEPerA_FD_184508 | JGI IMG/M metagenome (GOLD analysis project Ga0209483, IMG submission 184508) | Arctic peat soil microbial communities from the Barrow Environmental Observatory site, Barrow, Alaska, USA - NGEE PermafrostL2-A... | ecosystem: Environmental > Terrestrial > Soil > Wetlands >... | reverse complement strand
GACCTGCGGGGCGGCAGGGCTGGTCTGAGGGCTTTAGTGACGCGGTGTCGAGGGGGGGTAAGAAAGGGCGCAGCAATAGAAAAGCCGCTCGGATGCGCGGAGGCGGCTTCTCAATTCGAACTCGATGTTCGTGGGTCAGGCGGCCATCAAGGCCGGCTTTAACTTCCGACTGGTGGGTTTTCTGCCCGCAAGCGTTCTGGTTGGGGTTTCAGCGTCCCAGGCCGGCCTGCAAAACAGTAGACCGCCCCATTATCGGCGGCGACACCCGGCGCGCATGCCGTCGCAAAACAGCAGCGCGGAGGCGCCGGACCGGCGTAGGGACGTCCGTAACAAGCCGAGCAGGACAAGGCGGTGGCGCGGATGAGGGTATCCCTCCGCGGTAGGCCGCCTTGTTCAGTGACAGGTTTCCGTCGAAGCATGTGGCTTTAGAGCAAGCCTTAAGGTCGGTTGATGCAGGTAGAGGTTCTGGGCGTGGGTTGAGTGGCGCTTGCGGATCATCGAAGAGACCTGGCACCCGGCGCGGTGGTGACCGAGATCGCGCGGCGCAGTTTGGTGTTCACGTGGCGGCGGCGGGCTCGCCTTGCGACTGCCGCTTCGGCGGGACCGCGGAAAATCCTGGACGCCGCAAAAGAAAAGCCGCCCGAAGGCGGCGTTCCAAAATACGGTTGAGGATCAGGCGAAACGGAACGTCGTCGCCTTGTTCTTGCGGCGATAGGACATGAAGCCAATGCCGGCAAAGCCGAGAAAAAGCATGGCCCACGTGGAGGGTTCGGGGACCGCTGCTATTGACAGGTTATCGATGATGGGGGAGGCCTGCGTAGTTGAGGACTGCGACAGGGTCAGTGTTTCCGAGCTGGCAGTCGCGGTGAAGGCGTAATTTTCGACCGTTCCTGGGTTTGAGCCGGCGCTGCCATCAATGCCGTCGGTGACCCATGAAATGCCGCCGATCGAGATATCGAAAACGTAGGCGCTGCCGGGCCTGTTATCACCGGACAACAACAGGCTGATGTCATATTTCTGGCCGGCCACCAAACCCACGATCGTGGTGCCTACGCCGCCATTTTCATTGAGGAGCAGGGCGCCGTTTCCGGTCAGAACGCCCTGTGCATTCGTTTGTTCTGCGATATAGGTGCCAGAGCTATTAAACGTCCAGCCGTCGACATTGTTTATCGTGTAGTAGTTGGTGTTAGCCCACCGGTCACTGGATGCTGAATCGACCGTGCTGCCGTAGCCGAGCGACAGGGAGTTAATGAACGCTGGGCTATCGAAGTCCTCAGTATAGACTGCTGCGTTTGCTGCGCCGATATCTGCCGCGTTCACGGCGATCACCGAGCCAAGCGAAACGAATGCTGCTGCGAGGAACTTCTTCACGAGGGTCATCCCCATTCGCGGTTCCAAAACGGAAACCAATTACAAGGCGGGCTGATACCGCACCTTTGACTTCGATTCTGACACTGATTGCCAGAGAATGCAATGCGGTCAGTCATTCTAATAAATATGGGTGTGCAACCGCTCGATTTAAATGTGCGCATAAGCTGCCGCCTCAGCCAAGGCTTTCCCCGTGCGGAAAGGAGGCGGCAAGCAATGCGAGGCGCCACCTCTATACCGCCTATTGATGGGACGCCATTTAAAGCAGCCCGAAGGCGGCTCTGCAATCGAACTCCGATGATGGTGGGTCGGCCGGCCATTAATACCGGTTTTGACTTTCGACAATAGGTCGTGAAGCCGCCGCAGAAGCCGAGAAGCATTATCGCCCAAGAGGTAACCAATGCCTCGTGACGGCAAATGACCGCGTCTCGCCAGCCCCGCGAATCTGGAAGTCCGGTTTGGCGCGAAGGCGCCAGTTCAACTATTGGATACGGCAATCGTCCAATGAAGCGCCGGCGGCGATCAATTCGCAGACCCAGCGAGGCTGTTTGCCACGACCAGACCATGTCTCAGATGCGAGTTCTGGATTTCGAAACTTCGGCAAAACTTTTGGATACGGACGAGGTTGGGGAAGATCCTTCGGAGAGCCGCCGAATTTGACGCCAAGTTCCGCCAGCTTTTTTTCCAGCTCCCGCTTTTGCGCCTCGATCCCTGACGCAAGGATGAAGATGATCTCCTCGTGAAGCTTCCAGAGGTCATCAGTTGGTATTGTTTCTAGCTTGCGAAATTTCACGGGTGTCTTCTCTGCTGATTGAATTGCGCGAGAAGCGATGCTTTGCATTGACAGTTTAACGTTACGTTAAATGATTTTGTTTGATTGCAAATGCGAAATGATGGACGAAAGATTCCAATCCTTGCGGATCATCTGGTCTCCGCGGGCCATCCGGCTCCCAACTCTCTGCAGCCAGGCGAAGGGATAGATGCGGCCGCCTTTCAATGGCATCCAGATCTGATGATACAGCCTCGAGGGCTTGGCGCAGCCTCTTCAATTCGTCGCGAGGATCCTTGATGGAAGCGGTCATGGAAATAAGCTCGCGTGCTCAGCTTTGAGGGCCTGGCTTGCTGCCGGGCGGCATTTGATGAATGCCCGAGCGCTTCGTCCACGTTCAAGCGTGGTTTCTCTTCGGCCTTTCGGGGTCTGAGCGGCCCGACATGCAGCATCACCGCCATCGGGACCCCGGAATCAAGATCATCATCGCGCAGGCAATGCGAGGCGCCGCTTCCGATCCAGATGCGACCAAATAAAAAGCCGCCCGAAGGCGGCCTTTAAAATCGAAAATTTCAGATCGGATCAAGCGAGACGAAACGCCGAACCATTTTGCTTCCGCCGGTAGGCCATGAAGCCGACGCCGAAGAAGCCCAGGCGGAAACAGCGAATATCTGTCAATAGCGATTCAGCCAAAGTCGATCACCCCTATTTAATGTATTTAATGGCCCTTGTTTGGCCGGCTTAAATTCCATTGAATGATTAACCTTGGGCTTCGCCGGCCCCCCACCATTGCCAGGCGTCAGCGGCTAAACTCAAGGTCTTCAGCTTCATTTAAACCATTCTCCAAGCTAAACGGCGACTACGAAGTCTATTCCCTCCGGGCAAACGGCAAAGCGACCTCGGCCTCCGCAGATACGCCGACGTGCGGGACGGGGCTAACCAGAATCTCTTTAACGAGGGATTAGCTAATCAGGTTGGTCCGCGACCTTGGTAAAATTCCGCTTCGGCATTCCAAGCGGCGGCTTCGCTCCAAGCAAAGGCAGTACCGTCGATGCGGTCGGTGTTAATCCGCACCATGGGTTCAACGAATTCGCTCTGCTCAAGCAGGGTAACGGGGCAGGCGATGCCGAGTCGGGGCGCCATTTCTGCCGCAAAACGCGTGGCGAAAGCGCCTTGGCTCTCGACGTAGAAGCTCGGATTGAGCTTGATCACGCCATTTTTGGCGGCGACTTTGCTGACGAACGCCGCGTAAGCCTTGGCCAGCAGATCGACGTGAACGTTGTCGCGTACATAAAGCGGGGTACGCACGCTGGGCGTCTCACCCTTGAACCACGATTGAACGAGATAGTTGCAGAAACGCGGCTCCTCGAATGGCCCAAACGGGTTTGGGATCACGAACTTGCCGAGCGGAAACCCCATCGTCTGGGCCAAGAATCGAAAATATTGCCAAGTCAGCCCCTTTGACAATCCGTAGGGCGAAAAGGCGCGCAACGGCGTGTCGCCGGCACCCTCATCCTGTTCGAAAATCGAGCCGGTCAGCACCACGCCCGCGAGCCCGCGCGCCGACATCGCTTTCAGCACAGTGACGAGATTGCGCGTGTTCTCGGCGACCGCTCCGACGACGTCGAAGTCGGGATTACGGTAGTCACCGGTGCGGGCTGCATGATGGCACAGGAGGTCCCAAGAGCCGGTAGAGGTGAGATCGATGAAGCGGGGGGAGCCAAACGGGCAGCCCTCGGCAACCTCGGCAGCGCGGCTCAATTCGGCGACGCGCTGGCCACGTAGGCCGGAATAATCGCTGGTCAATCCCTTGAGCGGCGCCACGATTGTGTGCCCGGCCGCCGCCAGGCTGCGTGCGAACCAGAGGCCCGTGAAGGAGCTACCGCCAGTGAGAAGAATCCTCACTTCAATCCTCGAAGCGATTCGATGCCGTGAAATGCCGGGTCGAAATCGGGCCAGACACGATCTTTTGGGGAGACGTCGATCGGCGTTCGCGGCCAGACCACGCCAAAGCGGGGGTCGTCAAAGCGGATGCCGCGCTCCTCCTGCGGCGCGTAGAATGCATTGGTCAGGTAGAAGGCCTCGGTATCGTCGGTCAGGGTGATAAAGCCATGGGCGAAGCCCTGCGGCGCGTACATCATCAGGCGGTTTTCAGCGCTGAGTTCGGCGCCGAACCATTGCGCGAAGGTCGAAGAATCCGGCCGCAGGTCGATGATCACGTCGTAGAGTGCGCCGCGGATGCAGCGCACGACCTTGATTTCGGCGGCCGGCGGCAACTGATAATGCATGCCGCGCAGCGTTCCGGCCTTGGCGCTCAGCGAATTGTTGATCTGGACGATCGGCGTCGCAATGCCGGCCGCTTCAAATTCGTTTTGACAGAAAACCCGGGCAAAGAAGCCGCGGTCGTCACCGCGCTTTTCAAGTTCTATCGTATAGGCACCTTGAAGGGGCGCCTGATGGAATTTCATGACGGTTGCTCCAGATCACTGCCAACGCAGATCAAGCGAGAGCCGACCCTGCGCAATGTGTTGCTTCAGCGTTCGAAGTCGCATCAGGGGCGAGGCGCGGAAATCCTGATCCGAAAATCCCATGCCGCGCAGGCCTGACGCGAGGTTCTGGACCGATTTGACAAGCGGGACGGCCGGCACATGCGCGGGCGCCAGTTTGGCGAACAGCGAGAAGTCGACCTGGTAGGAGCGCTTGTCGGGGGGCGCGTCCCGGTTAATGCTGACTTTTGTGCCGGGCAATTCGCCGGAAACCACATCAGCGAGCTGTCGCACCTGATAGTTTCCCGCCTGATTGCCGGCATTGACGACGAGGAAGCGGCCGCCGTGCTCGGCCGAACGGCCGATCGCCCACTCGATCGCGCGCGCCATGTCGTTGACATCGATCAGAGGGCGCCACGGCGTTCCGTCGCTGAGCACGGTGATCTCGCCGGTCGCAAGCGCACTGGCGACAAAGTCATTGAGCACAAGGTCGAGCCGCAGTCGATCCGACATGCCGCAGGCGGTCGCGAACCGCAGGCACGTCACCGTCATCCGCCCGGCATTGCTGGAGCGAAGCGCGTTTTCCATCGCGACCTTGGAGCGCGCATAGGCGGTGAGTGGATTGAGCGGATCGGTCTCGCGCCGCGGGCTGCCTTCGGCCGCGCCATAGATGCTGCAGCTCGAGGCAAAAACGAACGACCCAACGCCGCGCTCCTGCGCCATTTGCGCCAGCGCGATGCTGGCCTTCTGATTGATCGCTTCGGTGACCGCCTCAAACTCTTTGCCCATCGGGTCATTGGAGATGGCCGCGAGATGGACCACTGCATCGACGCCGTCGAGCAGTTCCGGCGGAAAGTCGCGGATATCGCCAAAATGCAACTGATCGAGCAGGGTTTCCGGCAGGCGCAACGCGCCAGTCAGATTGTGAGCGAAGTATCCACTGTCGAAACCGATCAGTTCCGCATCGGGGAAACGCCCGCGCAGGTGACGTGTCAGGATAGGGCCGACATAGCCCATCGGGCCGGTAATGAGAATGCGCATTGCGGGATTTGTCCTGCCTACCATTTTTTCCAGGGCGCGTTGCCTCTTGCCCACAGATCCTCAAGATATCGCTTGTCTCTCAGAGTATCCATCGGATGCCAAAATCCATTATGAAAGAAAACGCTCAGCTGACCCTCCTTGGCGAGGTTGATCATCGGCTCCTTTTCCCAGACGGTGGCGTCGCCCTCGATATAGGTGCCAACTTTGGGCGACAGCACGAAAAATCCGCCATTGATCCAGCCGCCGTCGCCGCTGGGCTTTTCCTGAAAGCTGGTGACGCGGTTGCCTTCAAAATTGATCGCGCCAAACCGGCCGGGGGGTTGGGTTGCGGTGACGGTCGCAAGCCGGCCCTCGCGGCGGTGGAAGGCGATGCTTTCGGAGATGTCGATGTTCGCGACCCCGTCGCCGTAGGTCAGGCAGAAGTCAGCGTCGTCGCCGAGATAGGGCAGAATTTGCTTGATGCGTCCGCCGATCATGGTGTCCTCCCCGGTATCGATCAGGGTGACCGTCCAGGGCTCGGCGTGCTTATGCAGCACATGCATCTTGTTATCGCGCAGATCGAACGTCACGTTGGATTGGTGAAGAAAGTAGTTCGAAAAATATTCCTTGATGACGTAGCCCTTGTAACCGAGGCAGACGATGAAATCGTTGATGCCGTGGCTGGAGTAGATTTTCATGATGTGCCAGAGAATCGGCTTGCCGCCGATCTCGATCATCGGCTTCGGACGCACATCGGTCTCTTCTGAAAAACGCGTACCCAGACCACCCGCCAGCAAGACCGCCTTCATCACACCCGCCAATATCAAAATTAAAATGACACCGCAGCAAAGGGTGCCGAGCGATTATTAATGCAATATTGTCCGTACAACAACACGCGCTGCCAAGCGAGTCAGACCAGCGGGTCGTGTGACAAGATGGTTTATTTGCTGAGGCGATGCTGAGATGGGACGAAATAAAGCTTGATCGCGGCCAGATATGACGAGGTTCATCACATCTGGAGGTTCATGGCGCGCTTTTGGGGCGACTTCGAGGGTTCCCTGTCAATGGACGCGCGGTTTCTGGGGGCCTCGCTAGGCGCCGGTTGATGCAAGCGCGGGGTTTGCGACATCCTGCAATTTGAAGCCCTTCACGAAGACGCTATGGCGAATGGAATCGGCCAGCTGGTGAGGGGCGGTGCTGTCCTGCTTGCCGGTAAGCAGCACACGGAGGCGCCATAGCGCCAGTCCGACGATCATGCAGGCGTCGACCGTGGCGGCGTAAACGGGGCCATGGTTTTTTAAAAAGTAACGACGGCGGGCTTCGAGCAGATAGGGTGGAAGGCGTTTGGGCTTCCGGTTGACGCCCGTGGATTGCCCGACCAGGTGGACCACCCGACTGGCCGGGACGTACCATGTCGGCCAGCCATGCTTTTTGGCGTTGAAGCAAAAGTCGATGTCGTCAAAATAGGTGTAGTAGCCCTCATCCAACAGACCAATGTCCTCGAATACTTCGCGCCGGATGATCATGCTGGCCCCGGAGACCCAGTCGGTCTCGAAGGTTCGATCGACGACTTGTGGAGCGACAATCCATCGATGGAGCAGCCGGCTGACCAACCCCAGTTTGAGATTGCCTTCGAATTCACCCAGCGGCGACTGAAACCGAAAGGCCGATCGTTGCGGCGTGCCGTCGGGATCCTCGAGGCGGCTGCCGGCGATCCCGACTTTCGGGTTTTGATCCATGAAATCGACCAGCGCTTTAAAGGCATTGGGCCGGATAATGGTATCTGCATTCAACAGTAGAAAGTAATTCGGTTTGTCGATCGATTGCATCGAGGGTCGAAGGATCGCGTTGTTGCCGCCAGTAAAACCGAGGTTGACGTCCAGCGCCGTCAGCGAGCACCAAGTCCCCCAGCCGTTATCGTCGATCGCTTGCTGGATCCGTTGCGCCGAGTCATCGCCGGTTCCGTTTTCGCAGACAGCGACGCGGGCATCCGGGATCCCCGCGATCTGCCCAGCTACCGAATGCAGGCAGTCTATCGCCAGATCCGCGACCCGGTAGTTAACAATGACGACGAGCAACTTCACGGGGATAGCCAGTTTCAGCCGGTTCAAGGAGAGGCCATATTGACCTCAGTCATTACGGCATTGCGCCGGGCCGATCCAGACCGCGCGGCGTAAAATAGCTGACCGGCGCGGCCCATAGTTAAAATGCGCAGCCACTTTTCCAGAATGATCGTTCGCTTACAATTTGAACTGGCACAACTGACCTAGAAGACGAAACAAAAAGACCGCCCGAAGGCGGTCCCAATGTTGTTTGCAGTCCAATTCTGCTTCAGGCGAAGCGGAACGACGCCTTGTTGTTCTTCCGATAGGCCATGAAGCCGACGCCCATGAAGCCCAGGATCATCATGGCCCAGGTGGCAGGCTCAGGAACGGCGGATACGCTCACGCTGTCCAGAAGGTCGCCCTGCTGGTTGGAAGGGCCCAAATCAGTAAAGGCAACCTGCCCGGAAGCGTTCGTGAAGGTAATTGATTCCAGAAGGTAGTTATTACCGACGGGGGTAATATCCACAGTTTGGGTGCCAATGCTCACTTGCGTGGTCTGGTTGGGTTGACCGCGTTGATTTCCCGCAAGCTCAAACTGCACCACGTAATTGCCCGTGGCTAAAGATACGACGGATTGCAGCTCTCCGGCGGGGGTGTTGCCGCTCCCCGTCGAACCATCCAAATCGACGGTATTCCCGGAAAACGTCGTAATGCCGTAAGAATTGATCGCAGCCACCAAATCGACGGACGGCAAGCCATTGACATCTCCCGGCTGCGGGATCGACAAGAAGGTGCCGTCACCCGGCCAGTTCAGTTCGGCCGTGGAAGAATCAAAATTGTCGGTAATAATGGCCGCAGAAGCACCCTGAGCCGATGCTGCGAAGGCTAGCACTGCAATAAAGGGCAATAATCGCTTCATATTTAATTCTCCTACCAGCTAAATTAACTCACGTGGTGGGCAGTTTGGCGTATTTTGGGATTGGCTGCAAGGAGAATTTTTACCAAAAATTAACCTCGAAGGGTTCCAGCCTCCGTAATCGCCGGCATTCCGCTATCCGGCTATAGATTTGGCGTCAATTAATTGACGTTGGATCTTTGTTAAAAATTAACACGCGATGAATGCGAGGCTTCGAAATGCCACAGCAACGCGCCAGCAGCAGGAGAGGGCGTCTGTCGGCGGCCAAGGCCTGCGTGCTCTCGGGCTTCATTTTTGCCTTGGTGCACGGCCTCTCCGGCCCCGCATACGCCGCTGCATGGACGGCAAGCGTCGATCAGCGGAACGGCCTGCCCACCCTCGCCAAAGGTGGAAGCGTTGCGATGTCGAGCGATTTCGTGTTTTGGCGACGCAACTGGGCCTGGGCTGGCCTCTCCGCGCAGTTCGATGTGGTCGCGCCCTACGTCTATTCAATCCTTGGAAATGATTCCGCCCTCGATTTTACGCTGGATGGGCGCGTCAGGAGGCCGTCGGACCAGCAACTGGTTTGGCAGTTCGATCTAAACGCCCATACGACAACCCCCGATGCGATCGGAGGCGGCATTGCTTTCAAGCTCGACCTTGCAGCCTTTGGTGCTGAATTAGGAGAACCTGAGCTTCTGCCTGAAAACAGAGGCTGGACCTGGGGCAAGGAAGGCCGCCGCATCGAGATGCGCTTCGATCCTCCCCTGGCCTCGGTTTATTTCGAGCAAGGTCAAAAAAACCAGATCCGGGCATTTTTTTACAAGGGAGAGATTCCCAAAGGGCCGCGCCATTACGTCGCGACTTTAGACGTATCGGGCGACGTCGCGATCGGGCCGACAATCGCCGAGCGCTTTGGATTGGAGAACCAAGCCTTGTGGCCAATAGACCTCCTGGATTGGAAGACCGCTCCGGTCGATCTTTCATTTCTCAATGCACCCGAGCGACCCGCCGGCAAGCACGGCTTTCTGAATACCGCGCAGGACAGACTGGTGTTCGAGGATGGGACCCCCGTCCGCTTTTGGGGTACCAATCTGACAGCCTATACCCTGTTTGCAACGTCACGCGAAAACGTCAGACTTCAGGCCCGCCGTCTTTCGGAATTGGGCTTTAATCTGGTCCGCATCCACCACCACGATTCGCCGTGGGTGGTCCCGAATATCTTCGGCGACCGAACGGTGCCGGATACCAAAAGCCTGAGCCCGGCGATGCTTGAAAAGCTGGACTGGTGGATCACCTGCCTCAAGCAGGAAGGCATCTATGTCTGGCTTGATCTCGAGGTTGGGCGGCAGCTCAAAGCCGCCGATGGTATCGACGGCTTCGCTGAGATCAGCAAAGGAAAGCCGAGCGCAGATCTCAGAGGCTATAACTACGTCAACGCCAGCATCGAACGCGCGATGCAGCGCTTCAACGAGGAGTATCTCGGTCACCGCAACGGCTTCGATGGGCTCGCTTACAAGGACGATCCGGCGATCGTCACGCTGCTGCTGACCAACGAAAATGACGTCACCTATCATTTCGGCAATGCTTTGCTGCCAGACAAAAACGTACCCGAGCATGACGCGCTCTACATGGCGCAGGCCGACGCATTCGCGGCCAAATTTGGACTGGCCAAAGATCGGGTCTGGCGGTCCTGGGAGCAGGGCCCGTCGAAGCTGTTCCTGAACGACCTCGAGCATCGATTCGATGTCGACATGATCCAGCAATTGAGGGATATCGGCGTCAAAGTGCCGATCGTCACGACAAGCAGCTGGGGCAGTGAGCCGCTGAGCTCGCTGCCAGCGCTGCTCACCGGTGACATCGTCGATGTGCATGCCTACGGCGGGATTGATGAACTAAGGAAGAGCCCGCTAAGCGCCCCCACCTTTGTGGATTGGATCGCCGCAGCCCATGTGATCGACCGGCCACTGACTGCAACGGAATGGAACGTGTCGCCGTTTCCGGCCCCTGACCGCCCTATTGCGCCGCTTTACGTCGCGAGCGCGGCTAGTCTGCAAGGGTGGGCCGCACCGATGCAATTTGCGTATTCGCAACAATCGCTCGATCACCGTAGCAAACCGACAAATTGGGATGCGTTGAACGATCCCGGCCTGATCGCCACGCTGCCGGCAGCTGCCTTGCTCTATCGGCGGGGCGACGTCCAGGAAGCCAAGACGACCTATGTATTCGCCCCGAACCCGGATCAGCTTTTCAACCAGCTCATTTCGCCGAAAACCTCGGTTGCGCTGCGTACCGCGGTCGAGAAAGGCAAACTCGTCATTGCCATGCCTCAGGTTGCAGCGCTTCCCTGGCTTGAGCAAAGCCAGATACCGGCCGGCGCGCAGCTGATTACGGATCCGAACCAGTCCCTGATCGATGCCGGCGCCACCAGCGCCACATCGGACACGGGAGAATTGCGGCGCGACTGGGAGCAGGGCATCTACACCATCAACACGCCGCGCAGCCAGGCCGCGATGGGCTGGATCGGTAGCAAGCAGATCCATCTCGCCGATATAGACATCGCGGTTACCACGGGGAATGCAACGGTGGCAGTGCAGAGCCTCAACCAAAACAGCATACGTGACTCGCGCATGATTCAGATCTCGCTTGGTGCGCGATCGGTTCCGGATTCAAAGGACCAAATGCTGATGCACTCCGAACCGGTGATCGGTCACCTGACCATCCGCGCCGGTGAAGGGCTGAAGCTTTACAAGCAATTCGCAGGTTCAACGCGTCAGCAAGAACTCCCCATTTCGTACGAGGCCGGTCGATATCAAATCGATCTTGGCCCGCGCCTCGGGACTTATTGGTTGCAGCTAAGATGAATCCAAGTGTGGGTCGTCGCCCGGACGGATCAAGCGGACATTAACCTTTTCGACTACCGTAACAATACTACCGGACAGGTTACTTCACGTTGACTGTGTTACGAACGGTTCCAGTCCGTCAATTCTTTGGAAAGAACTAACCCGCAGCATGGCCCCGCGAAGTTCACACAGATGAATTCGGGGCGACATGTTGCTGGCTACCATGACAGACAAATTCGCAAGGCTCTTCCGCAGCCGGCAACCGGGCTTGCCCCATCGCGACCGGGATGACGCTGGCTAACGGATCCCGATCACCGACTTATGGATGAGTCCCGGTTCCGAATGCTTAAACTCTGGGCCAGCCGATTATCTGAATCAGCATTAATTTGGCGTCGGTCAAAGGCTTCGGTTACAAGGTAGGGTAGGTGAACAGACCTGCCGTAAGTAAATATCTAGAAATTTCTCGAACAAACGGTTGGGCTTGACGGATGACATTCAAATTGGACCGCAGAACTTTTTTGCGGGGCACGAGCGTTGCCGCGCTGTCAGCGATTTTGCCAGGAGGTGCCGAAGCCGCCACACCGGTGCCGCTGGCGGCGCCGGCAGCCGCGTCTCCCGCCGGCCTATCGGCCGCGATCGCGCCCGCCACATCGTTGATGGCAGCCAAATTCAATGGTGGTCGATCACAGGTGAATCTGAACCTCCTGCAAATAGGCGGAGATTATCCGTTTCTGAACTGTTTGAAAAACGCGCAGTCGTGGAGCTTCATTGACAACAGTGGGCCTCCCGAGCCGTCGAGCCTGGACAGCAATGGATATCCAATTTCGATTTCCCACGGTGGCGTCTACACCGTGTTTGATGTGCCTTCACAGTCGGAGCGGTCCGGGAATTATGTCATCACCTGGAGCGGGAACGGAACGATCTTTTGCGGAATGAGCAACACACCCGTTAGTGGCAGCAAAACCAGTTCGAACGGTAGCGGCCGGTATGTGTTCTCCACTACCGCCAACCGGTTCAACGTCGGTATATCCGCGGTCGGTTCACCGGGTGTGACCAACCTGCAAGTATTTCATGTCAACGACGAAGCGGCCTTGAATGCCGGGCAGGTGTTTGGTGTTCGATTCAAGCAAAGACTGGCGGAGGCCAATTTTGGCGTGATCCGGTTCCTGAACTGGCAATTGGGTAACACGACGAATGTCACCACTTGGGCAACACGAAAGCCGACAACCTATGTGTTTTATTCAGGATCGGAGTTTCGTGGGAGCCTGTACGCAGGACTTACCACCAACGTCGGCGCGGCCTATTCGGCCCAGCTTCCGGGTTTCAAGTTAGCCGACAAGGCGACTGTCATCGTCAAATTTAACGCGAGCAATAACAGCGCGTGCACTTTGAATGTAAATGGAACTGGTGCGATCAACATCTTAAGTGCATATACCGCCGCGCTTTCTTCCGTAACAAATTCCTATCCAATTGGCGGTGCGTGGCAGAGCATCGCGACACTCGTTTATGATGCAACATTGAATGCTTGGATCAAGCAAGGCGGCGATGTCTCGCTAGGTAGCACGGGGCTTAACAATGGTTGCCCGCCGGAATTAATGGTACGGTTATGCGCCGAGCTTGGTGCGCATCCGTATTTTGTCACCCCGGCATTGGCGATTGATCCAGCGACGGATTATATGCCGAGCCTTGCCGCATACTGCCGGGACAATAGCCCTTCCTGGATGATCCCACGCTTTGAAGGCCCTAATGAGACTTGGAACAACGCAGGCGGCTTTTATTCAACAGCTTATGCGATAGCCAAATCGCAAGCGTACGGCTGGGGACAAGACGTTCATAACTGGTACGGAAAGGTGATGTCCGTGCTGGGTCAGGCAGTGAGCGCAGTCTACGCAGGAGATCGAACAAAATATCAGGTTCTATGCGGGGTTCAAACCGCTACAGGTACGAGCGCCGGAAGTACCGCTTCAAGCAATCCCAGACTTGCCTCCACCAAATACCTCGCGCAGTCAGCATCGCCTCAAGCGCCCTATACCAGGAGCGCAGCATCGAATTGGGTAACGCACGTTTGTTGCGCCCAGTATTTTACTCCATCCGAGTACGGCAACGCGCAGGAGACATTGGATGCCGCTTCCTTTGCGGCAGCGGCGGCAAGCAATCCTACTCTGCAAACCTCGCTCGCAACGGCGTACGCGAACGCCGTCAATAGCGGAAGTGGAGCGTATACCCTTGCAAAATGCGCAGTCTTCTACGCGAACTGGCAAGCATGGGCGCTGAGCTTCGGTATCAAAAAGATGTGTGGTTACGAAGGCGGGTACTCGCCAGACTACACAGGAGGTGGAACATCGGCGGTCGACCTGTTGCGGGCCGCGTCAAAACAGGCGCCGTCACTGAGCGGCTTCACGACCATCAACTACAACAATTTCGTGGGCTTGACAGGTAACGGATTTACTGCCGAATTCCCTTCTTGCTTCCAATTCTCAGGCCGCTCGCCGTCCAACAATGCCTGGTCGCTGCTGGAGGATATTTACGCGGCTAATCCGCCCCAGTGGAACGCCATCGTCGCTTTTAATCACTGAAAGCGAACCGGACATTGCTTGCTGCGCTCCTCACGATGAGGGTTTAAGAAAACCTCATCGTGAGTTGGACGACGCTGCAACAAGAGTAGGGCGGTCGATCCGGAAAATTAGGAAATTCACAGACCGTATATCGTCGCTAAAACCATTCGCGGCTATTAGCGATATTTACCCGTTTCTCAGAATATTTTACATGCTTCAATGGGGTATGTGATATTCTTCGCGCGGCGAGGATACTATGGCTCCACGGTCTGATTGCGTCGTCTCCGGCGGAGAGACTTGATTGAATGCAAACATCGGAAATGACAGGGAATTGGTTCGCGGCGTTTGCAATTCTCGCATGGCCGCTCGTTGCTATTATCTTGTATCGTATAAGGCCTGCTGCGGAAGCGACGATATGGACCATACTGGGCGCGCTGCTGCTGCTGCCTTCGGGATCTGGCATCAAGCTTCCGATGATCCCGGCGCTTGATAAGAGCTCCGTACCCGACCTCTGCGCATGGATCGGGTGCTTAATCTTGGTGCCGCGCCGAAGGCGATCCGGCCTCGGATTGGTCGAATTTCTCATTCTGCTGCTTGTTGTCGGCCCGGTTATTACGTCCTCGTTTAACAACGACACCATTGTAATAGGTGATAGGGTGCTCCCGGGCGTCGGATATTATGACGGGATTTCGGCGCTGCTGAGCCAGTTAGCTATTTTCCTGCCCTTTATTCTCGGTCGACGCGTCCTTCACGACCCGGCCGATATGGAAATGATCGTACGTTGCCTCGTCATAGCGGGGTTGTTTTATTCCCTGCCGATGCTGCTCGAAATCCGGCTAAGCCCTCAGCTCTCGAACTGGATTTACGGCTTCCTTCCGTCAGGGTTTGGCACCGAAATGCGCTACGGAGGGTTTCGTCCGGTTGTGTTCATGAAGAACGGACTGAGTGCGGCGTTTTTCATCATGACAACATTCATGGCGGCGGCCGCGATGTGGCGGGTCAACGACCGCATCAAGCCGTTTCCGGCGGGGGCAACGCCCGTCTATCTCGCAGCGATCGTCGCTTTATGCAAATCCGGTGGCGCATTGGTCTATACCGTCGTTGGAGGGGTCTTTGTCAGTTGGATGAGGCCAAAGGCACAACTCCGGCTAGCCGTGGTGCTTGCCAGCATCGGATTACTGTACCCGGTACTTCGCATCACGGATACATTTCCTGACAAATTTCTGGTCGAGACCGCTGCATCGATTAATCAGAAACGTGCTGATTCTCTCAAGTTTCGTTTTGATCAGGAACGGCAGCTTTTGGCTCACGCAAGTCAACGCTTTGCCTTCGGATGGGGCCGATACGGACGCAACCGTGTCTACGAGGAATCGGGAAAGGATTCGACCATCACGGACGGGGAGTGGATTCAAACCTTGGGACAGTTCGGCGTCGTCGGCTTCCTGGCTCAGTTCGGACTCCTCGCACTGCCGGTTTTTCGTGCAGCTTCGGCCCGCAAATTTGTCAGGGCCGAACATGATCGGGTGTTTTTGGCGGTCATTGCGCTCATCGTCGCGTTAGGCATTGTTGAACAGCTTCCGAACTCGTCGGTGAGTGCCTGGAGTTGGCTTCTCGCTGGTGCTCTTTTGGGCCGGGCGGAAAGGATATCCGAACTGGCGCGCAAAACGAGACAATCACCAAACGGTTCGAAAATGCCAGGGCCCCAGCCAGGACCGGCAAATGCCTGAATTCACGCGTCGCACCTTTAATAAAATGATTTAGTTAGACAATGACACTGCCAGGTCAGTTCTCCCTCAGACAACGGGTGTTGAAGGCCGGAATGTGGAGCCTTGCGGGCTTTGCGCTTTCCCTCGCTATTCGGCTTGGGAGCAATCTGCTGATGACGCGGCTTCTCGTGCCGGAAATGTTCGGCGTGATGGCCATTGCTTCGACAGTCATGGTCGGCTTGGCGATGTTCTCGGACGTGGGATTGAAGCAGAACATTGTACAAAGCGAACGGGGTGACGAACCCGGCTTTCTCAATACCGCCTGGGCGATCCAGGTCCTGCGCGGCGTTTTGATCTGGGGCGTGGCGCTGCTTGTATGCCTCATCATTCTGCTTGGCGGCCGCCTTGGCGAATTTCCCGCAGACAGCGTCTATGCGGCTCCCAGTTTGCCGTATGTCGTCGGAATATTGTCGATTTCCGCCGTCATCGGGGGATTCGAGTCGACGAAGCTTTTCGAGGCCAGCCGTGGTATTCTATTGGGACCTATAATTCGTCTCGAAATCCTTGCACAAATCTGCGGACTGGCCTGCATGCTGGTCTGGGTCTCCTTCGATCGCTCGATTTGGGCGCTTGTCGCCGGGAGTCTAGGCTCGTCCTTATCCAAGACGATACTGAGCCACACCATGCTCCCGGGCGTGGCAAATCGCTGGCATTGGGATAAAGACGCCGTTCACGAAGTAGTCCATTTCGGCAAATGGATCATGGTCTCTTCTGTTCTCGGGTTTCTCGTCAATAGCGGTGACCGCCTCCTGCTCGGAGGATTTCTTGATACCAAATTACTCGGATATTACGCCATTGCCTCACTGTTTGTCGGCTCGATCGAAGGGATCCTGACAAAGATCATGGGTGACGTGTCATTTCCAGCATTTAGTGAAGTCGTTCGGACTCAAGCCGCAAATTTGAAGCAGAATTATTATCGCTTTCTCGCGATCATCGCGGCTATATCCTATTTTGCTTCGGGCTTCTTGATGGCATTCGGCCACGCCTTGGTTGATCTGTTGTATGATCAGCGTTATCATGAGGCTGGCTGGATACTACAGATTGTTTCCGCAATTTTGATGACGGTCCCGTTTCGCCTCGCGACACAGTCTTTCCTTGCTCTAGGTATGCCCCGACTCCAGTCGGATATCATCTTGGTCCGCTTAATCTCAATGATCGCGGCCATACCAATCGGCTTCAAGTGGTTTGGCCTTGAGGGAGCTCTGCTGGGGATCGTGTTCAGCCACTTTTCGTATATTCCGATCATCATTTATTATAATGTGAAATACGACATGCTCGACGTGCGGACGGAACTATATCTGCTGGCCATCGTGCCGGTGGGATTTGGAGTAGGTAAAATGAGCGCGTCACTGGTGGGTTATTGGATATGAGGGAGCAGGAGTTGCGGAAAAAGAGCACTCATGGTGCATATCGCGGAGTCGACTGGCTTTTGCGCCATAGCTTGCGTATTTTGCCTGCTTCGCTTTTGACCGAAAAGTGCGCGTTGTGGTGGGGTTATCGGTTCCAGCCGGCTGGTGGAGTGGTCTCCTTGCGATCCGGTCCAAGAATACAGATTACCCATGTGGATCATCTACAAATCTTGATTTACTACCTCGGTACCTTCGAACCCTATTGCGTGCCTTTCGTACACGCTTGCGTTGCAAAGGGCGGGACAGTCATCGACGTCGGAGCAAATATTGGTTTCTATACGCTCGAAAGCGCCGTTGCGGTCGGAAGCCAAGGCCGCGTCATTTCGATCGAAGCCGCACCGAGCCATCTCGAATCTCTGAAACACAATATAGAACTGAATGAAATGAAAAATGTTTCCGTAATCGGGTCGGCAGTCGGTGACGCAGCAGGCCAGGCGGCGCTAACACTACCTCGTGGGGATAACCTGGGCATGTTTACCTTGGGAGAGGTTGAGGGTGAGGAAACGCATTTGGTTGCGGTCGATACGATTGACGACCTGTTGGAGAAGCAGAATCTCCAATCTCTTGATCTAGTAAAAATGGATATCGAGGGATCAGAATTTAAGGCCCTGAGGGGGGCTGTCAGAACATTTCAAAAATTCCGTCCGTCACTTCTCATTGAGCTCAACGAGCTTGCGCTACGCCGATGCGGTTCCTCATCGCAGGCAGTCAGGGGATTGCTGCGTGAAATGGGTTATCGCGGATGGCGTATCGGACGTGACGCTGTGGTGACTGACAACGACGTTAGCGACGGTTGCGACGAATGTCTCTATATTCACCTCTCAAATCATTCGTTGATGCAGAAACTTGGCTTGCCTTTGTAGTTTGCTCGTCCTTATGCAACGACAAACTGCGCCACCTTTAAGGAACCTGCTTCGAATGCGTATCTCTTTCATTTTGCCAACTGTGACAATGGGGGGTGGTACAAGGGTTGTCGGTATTTATGCGCAGGAATTGATGAAACGGGGTCATGACGTTTGTCTGATTTCTCCCCCTCCGCAATTGTTACCGCCAAAGAAGAAGCTCAAGTCGTGGCTAAAAGGTGATGGTTGGCCCCAAGACTTATCCAAGCTTCCATCTCATTTGGATCAACTCGATCTGGACCATCGAATTATCGATGTCTGGCGCCCGATCACCGATGACGATGTCCCCGACGGCGATATTGTTATCGCCACCTGGTGGGAGACCGCGGAGTGGGTGAACAAGCTCAGTCCGGAAAAGGGCGCTAAGGTCTACTTTGTTCAGGGTCACGAAGTGTTTCCTCATTTGCCGATTATACGCAGCAGCGCAACCTATTTATTGCCGATGCACAAAGTGGTCGTTGCGCAATGGCTCAAGGACGTCATGATCAACGAGTACGACGATCATGTAGTCGACGTGGTTCCAAACGGCGTCGACCATTCGCAGTTTTTTGGGCCCGTTCGCGAGAAACGGCGCATCCCCACGGTCGGTCTGCTTTACTCCAGTGTCGCGCTCAAGGGCCTAGACCTTTCGCTTGCCGCGCTGGGGCTCGTCGGTGGAAGCTTTCCCGAACTGCACGTCGTAAGCTTCGGCAGCGAGCCTATTCGCCCGCACCTTCATCTTCCCGAGAATGCCGAGTTTTTCCTTAATCCCCCTCAGGAAGAGATACGGAACGTGTACGCCAGGTGCGATGTCTGGATCGCGGCAAGCAGGACCGAGGGCTTCAATCTTCCTGCAATGGAAGCCATGGCATGCCGGACTCCCGTGGTATCGACGAGGGCCGGTTGGCCTGCGGAAGCCGTGAAATCAGGCTGGAACGGCGTGCTGGTTGAAGTGGACGATTTGACCGCGTTCGCTAATGGAATCGAATGGGTTCTCACCCGGAGCGGGGAGGACTGGCGGGCGCTTTCCACCAATGCGTATGCCACGGTATCCTCAAGTTCTTGGGAGAAAAGCGCCGCCATGTTCGAGCGAGCGCTTGAGCACGCCTGCGGAAGGGCGGTCCGAAATGAAATTGCCGGCCGGTGCAATTCCCGCCGCGGGTGACTGTGCATCAATTTCACGTTATTTTGGATCGGCCGAACGAAAATGCCTCACATCTGAGCCTCCGGTGCTATGATCTGTCAGCTAAAGCCGCTTCGGAGTTACTTCATGAAAGTTACGCAGAATTGGGTTCCGGGGTTCACGCGCCGGATTTTTTGCTGGAGAATCGCCGCGGCGACTTCCACCAGCATGCTCGGGTTTGTGGCAGCAGATCCGAAATCATTGCCGGAGAAAAGCCTCGCGGATGATTATGTGATCGTAAATGGCTGGGTTTTAACTAGCAAGGACGCCCTATGGCAGGAATGACATTTGAATGCTGTATGATTTCAACGAAGCGTGGGAGCGAGTTTCCGCTGTTTCATATGACGTGTGTATTTGTGGCACCGGGCCCGCGGGGATAACCACAGCCAGAAAACTCGCCGCTCGCGGCAAGAGGATCCTCCTTCTTGAGGGAGGGGATCTTTCATACAGTGATGAGTCGCAAGATCTCTACAAGGGCGAAAGTGTCGGGCGGCGCTATTGGCACGTCGAGAGCGGCCGTCTTAGATATTTCGGCGGCACGTCGAATCATTGGGAGGGCCGATGTGGCGTCCTTGATCCGATTGACTTCGAAGACCGCAAATATTTCGGCCTACCGGGATGGCCGATATCGCGCCTGCAGATGATGACTCATCTTGAGGAGGCCCAGGATATTCTGGACATCGCGGGCAAGGATTTGTTGTCGTACAAAAATCCCGAATTCCCATCAGCCATGTTCGAGCAGAGCGGCTTTGCACTCAGCCCGCCGACCCGATTTGCAGAGAAGTACGAGGCGGAGCTGAAGCAGTCGGAAAAGATTGATCTTTTCTATAACGCAAATCTGGTTGACGTCCGGCTGAACGATAATCGGGATGCGGTCGCTGGCTTGTCGGTCGAGAGCTTCAATCGTCACAAGGTTGAAATATCTGCCAATCTTTATATCTTGGCCCTCGGGGCTATTGAGACCGCTCGGATTCTTCTGAATTCCGACCGTCAGGTTTCAGAGGGCATCGGCAACCATAGTGGGATGGTTGGACGATGCTTCATGGAACATCTCAACGTTCCGATCGGCCGTTTTCTCGTAACGAGCCCGGGTTTCTGGCAGAAGGATGTCGAACTCGTTCCCACGGCCGAATTTATGCGCCAGAATGACCTCGGCAATGGAATCGTGGATTTTGGACCGAACGGTTCGCCGCAGAGTTACGGCAGGCTACGGGTTCTCAAGCAGTTTCTCAGAGAGACGAGCTGCATTCTGCCGAATATTGCGGATCTTGCGCGGAGAATCGTTGATTTCGATTGCCCCGGTGATGGCCTCGTGACCTCGCTCATTGAGCAAGTCCCGAACCCGTCCAGCCGCGTCAGCCTCACGCACGAAACTGACAAATTCGGTTTGCGTCGGATCCAGCTGGATTGGGAATTGACCGACCGCGACAAGCGAACGATCCGCTTCTTATCCATGAAGGCTGCGCAGGAGATGGCTAGGCTCGATCGAGCTCGCGTGCAATTGGCGCCGTTTATTACTAATCCGGAGATCGACATCGAAGTCGGAGCCCATGCGCACCAGATGGGAACAACCCGCATGTCCTCGGATCCGAAGTTTGGCGTCGTCAGCGAACGCTGCCAAGTGCACGGAATAGAAAACCTGTACCTCATGGGTAGTTCGGTGTTTCCGACTGGAGGGGGGACAAATCCGACGCTTACGATTGTTATGCTCGCCCTTAACCTAGCGGACGAGTTAAGCACATAGAAGTTGTGCTTCGAGCAAGCAGATCTGTGACGGTCGTCATCTCTGTCCCGGGTGCCAAGCCAGTTCCAGGCGGATGCATAGCCGATATCGGCGACGTCTCACCGATCTGCCGCTGGCTGGCCGGCAGGTTCCACTTATGGTCGTGGCGCGCCGCTTCCGCTACGACAGCTAATGCACTACGCGGCAAAAACGCGGCGGCGATCTCGCCGGTCGCACTAGAGGCGGTCAGGCGCATCGTCGTACTGTTCGATATCGAGCGTGGCATCAACGTAAGCATCCGGCGAAGACCGCGTATCGGTCAGTTTCGGTTCAAGCCGCCTGATCGATTTGCCGGATGCCGGTGCGCCAATTCCACGGCAGGAACTGGTCGAGTCGTTGGACAGGATGCCCGGCGATGCGGGCGAGCACGTCGGCGAGCCAGGCCTGAGGATCGACGTCGTTGAGCTTTGCCGTCACGATCAGCGTGGCCATGACCGCGGCGCGGTCGGCGCCGCGATCGGAGCCTGCGAACAGCCAGGATTTCCGCCCCAGCGCAAAGCCGCGCAGGGCGCGTTCGGCCGCATTGTTGGTCAGGCAGACCCTGCCATCTGCGATGAAGTGGGCGAACCAATCCCAGCGCTTGAGCATGTAGTCGATCGGCCCGGCGACGGAGGCCGAGCGCGACATGCGAGAACGCTGTTCGCGTAGCCAGATTTCCAGCTCGGCGAGAAGATGAGCACTCTGTTCCTCGCGGATCCGCAGCCGCTCGTCGACGGCAAGGCCGTTGATGCCGCGCTCGATGTCGAACAGCACGTCAATCCGCCTGACCGCTTCCAGGGCGACCGGCGAGATCGCTGCGGCGTTCTTGCCGCGCCGCGCATTGGCAGCGATATCGGCAAGTTCGAAGAACTGCCGCCTGGCATGGGCCCAGCACAGCGCGGGCGTAACCGCTCCCTCAGCGCGCGAGGGATCGTAAAGCGGGTTATAGCCGCCATAGGCGTCGGCCTGCAGGATACCGGTGAAGCCTTGAAGATGTCGCACGGGATGCTCGTGCCGCCGGTCGCGGGAGGCGTAATACAGGGCTGCTGGCGGCGCATGTCCGCCAAAGGGACGGTCGTCCCGGACATAGGTCCAGATGTGTCCTTTGATCGTCTTGCCCTTGGCCAGGATTGGCACCGTGGTGTCGTCGCCGTGCAGCCGTTCTGCTGCCAGCACATGGGTCTCGATCAGGGTATGGAGCGGCCGCAAGACCATGGCGCAGGCGCCGACCTGGTCGGCCAGCGTCGAGACGCTGAGATCGATGCCCTCGCGGGCATAGCGCTCGCTCTGGCGATTGAGCGGCTGGTGCTGCCCGAACTTCTCGAACAGGATCATGGCCAGCAGATTAGGCCCGGCAAAACCGCGCGGCGTCACATGGAAGGGAGCCGGCGGCTGCGTGACGGTCTCGCAACTCCGGCACGAGAACTTTTCCCGCACCGTCTGGATCACCTTCCACTGCCGCGGGATGACCTCCAGCGTCTCGGTGATGTCCTCACCCAGCTTCGACAGCTTCGCCGACCCGCAGCAAGGACAACTTTCCGGCGCGGCGATCACGATGCGCTCGCGGGGCAGATGACCGGGGAACGGTTTGCGCGCAGGCCGCCTGCGCTCGAACGATTTGACCGTTTGTGTCCTGGCTGCCGCATTCTCGGCCGCCAGTTCGTCCTCGGTCGCTGCCGCCTCCAGATCTTCGAGCTGAAGCTCCATCTGATCCAGCAGCCGCGCCGTGCGCTCCGAGCGCGTCCCGTAAAGCTCACGCCGCAGTTTCTCGATCGCCAGCTTGAGATGGGCGATCAGCGCTTCGCTGCTGGAGAGATCCGCCTGCGCATTGGCCGATTCGGCCTTGGCGACCGCGGCATTGGCCTCGGCAACCGCGGCGTTGGTCTCAGCCATGAGGCGTGCGTGGCGCTCCGCGAGGATCATCGCATGCGCGGCGACGAGATCGGTTGGGAGCGATTCAGCAGCGTCT
>Ga0209483_1000978_pt1 | contig 22986 bp, 22 predicted proteins | sample NGEPerA_FD_184508 | JGI IMG/M metagenome (GOLD analysis project Ga0209483, IMG submission 184508) | Arctic peat soil microbial communities from the Barrow Environmental Observatory site, Barrow, Alaska, USA - NGEE PermafrostL2-A... | ecosystem: Environmental > Terrestrial > Soil > Wetlands >... | reverse complement strand
CAAATCGCAAGCGCTGCACCGAAGAACGCAGGCCACGAGAACATACAACTCTCCTCGCCACCACTTTAACCCAATTCGTTTGGTGGGGCAAAAGGCAAGAACGGACGGTTTCCCGCAGTCCGTCTCCACGCGTGATCCTACTGCTGGACGGACGAGGTCTGTGTGATTTGTACCTTCTGTTGCTGCTGGTACATTTGGTTCAGTTCCTGCTTCAGCTCGAGTAATTCCCGCAGTTCCTGCACGCTCGGCGCGGGAGCCGAAGCGTAGCTCGAAACAGCGCCACCGGAATTACTGGCTGGAACTGATCCGCCTCGCGTCGCGCCAGCGCCTTCACCGCCGGCGGGCTTCGCCAACACGATGTAAAACCGCGTGTTGCCCGGCACCGTTACGACGATGTTTTGGTGATAAGCGAGGTCGTTCAACTGCTGTTCTCCGGCGACGGCGACATTGTCGGCGACACGCTCGCGCAACAAGACATTGTTTGAGAGGGCATCCGTGACTCCGGTGCCGCTCTGAACCCCAACCGTCGCCGCCAGAATCGTGCCCACGCCCGTCAGGCTGCGAACCAGAAATTTTGTACCAGTGTTCCGTCCCGTCACATCGCCACGCAGCGGTTGAAATTGCAATCCTACCGCGTGCCCCTCGATTTTCTCCGTCGTCTCGTCGGGCATCTGGATCGTGTGGAACTGAATGCCCACATAGCCGTGTTCGTTCGCCTGGACAAGCTCACCAAAGGCCTTCGATCCGGCAGGTATTACCGTCTCGCCATCCCGTTCGTAGTTGTATTCGATGGCAGCCACTACCGGAGTCTTGACCGCGGAGCTGACAGGTGTTTGTAATCGCGCAACAAGTCGGGTGCCGGCGGGGAGCGCAGTAAATTCCGGATCCCGTTCGATCACGGTCGGCTGAATATTGCTCCTGGCGGGAGTAGCCTCGCGGGTCCCGGTCGTTGCGCTCACGAACACCAGCGACGCCTTCGTTAGCTTCGGAACGTTCGGGTCAGGTGGAGGCACTGGTACTGCCGGGGTCTCCGCTGGAAACTGAATTCTGTTCAAAGCGTAGTCTGCCGGGGTGGTTGATGGCGCTGGTGGCTCCGCCGAAGTTTGAAGCGAAGGCACGGCTTGCGCCAACGTCCGCTGCTTCGCTGTATTGTGGATGTCCTCGGGACTGACGTTACCGCCGCCCTCGTCCGGGCGCCGTGTGTCGGCGTTCAGCAGAGGTGTCACAGAGCGACTCGTATCTGTGGCCGCTCCGCTTTGTCCGCGGCCGAGGTTCGGATGGTCTACTCTCGCGGTGTCCTTTCGGCCCGTGTTCGGTGTCGAGAACATCGCAAAGAAAGCGAGCGAAAGGACAACGGTAAGCCCGGCCAGTAACAAAAAGCTCTTTGTCCGGTCCTCTTTGAGTTGCTGACGTTTGATGTTGGTCCTGACCTCGCCGTGGGTAGTACGCTGCATCGCTCGCCGCAACAGGCCGACCCATCCCGTGGGTTCGCTTTCTTGTGCCCCTGCCGCATCAACTTCGGGATCGGATTCGATCCTGGTGGCTTCTCCGCGATCCTCGGCGGGTTCGATTCGTCTGGTTTTGTCATCGGTTTTCATGAGCCGAACCTCCTCGAAAGCTACTAATTCCGAAACCGATCGGGGCCAGTGCAGGCAGATCGACGGCACCCGAATCGGCGACTTGTAAGAACAGGGTTTCGTTTGATTCTTTGAAACCCGGCCGTTCAAAAACCACAACTCCATCTGCTCTCTGACCCGCGCCCAGGCGCCGTGTGCTCAAGCGGAAGTCGATCACGCGCAGTTGTTCGGCGGTGGTCCATTTTTTCTTGACCTTGCCTCCCAGTTGCACTTGCGGGGGCAGAATCTCAATCGCATGGTTTGCTGGATTCACAACGGAAAACAGGACAACAACGTCCTCTCCCTCATCGAGAACCTCGCTGACACCGGCTTTGAGTCGCGGACCGGCCTCGATCTGTCCGGGATGCTGTCCATACAAGACTGGAAGCGCCGCTTGTTTCTGCCTGTTGAGCAACTTGTCCAGCACTTGGGTGGATTTCTCGTCAATGCCGCCAGATCCACCGATGGACGCTGTCTTAGTCAATGCTGCCAGCGACGCCATCTGTGTGCCGTTTGATGCCGCCTCTGGCGCCTTCCCCTGCAGGTCGAGCCTCTGGGTTTCGGCGATCAGCGATGCAGAGAAGGGATTCTCCTCGACGAGAAAGCTTCCCCCGGTGGGCTGACCGTATTTCAGCAGCACATCTACCGTCTGAGTGCCGCCGTTCTGCTGGCCGGAACTAATCAGCAGGAGATTCACCTGGTGTCCCAGCGTGGTCGTAATCAGCAGGTTCGTCTGCGCCGGCCCGGTGGCAACTGGTTTCACCGTAACGAGTTCCGGTTCATGTTCCGAGTGCTCGGCCTGAAAGGTTTCCGGATCCCCCACTACAACCGAGTTGATAGGTTCCGGCATTCGGATCGACGTCGCTACCCGGGGAGTCAACCGGAGCGTAATGACCTTTTCATCGAGACTGGCGCGCGTGAGAATCACCGGTTCGAGCTTCGTCACACTCACTGCCGGTCCGATCGAGACAGGAGACGCTGCCGCCGGCGGAGCCTTTTTGTTTTGCCCCGAGGCGATACCCAGTAATCCCATCGCACAGAAGCACGCTGTCAATCGGCGCATGTTAATTCCCTCCTGAGCGCCGTAATTCGGCGCGATATTGTTGTGCAATCCGTTGAACGTAGGCATAGACCTCTTCGGAGGAGTAGCTCAACCCGCGTGCACGAATCTGCCGCTCGCCGGCCGCGTAGGCGGCCATGACCAGGCGAAGGTCGCCATGAAAAAGTTGCTGCAGTTCGGCCAGATAGGCGACTCCGCCGCGCACATTTTCATGAATATAGAAGGGATGAACGACCCCGAAATGCTGGGCGGTTGCGGGCATCAATTGCATCAAGCCCATGGCACCCTTGGAGGACACGGCTCCCGGCTGCCACGCGGACTCGACCTGAATGACTGCTCGTACGAGGGCAGCCGAAACTCCATACTGCTGGGCATAGTAGGCCACGCACCGTTCCTCGTACTCGCGCACGTGGTGCGGGTCTCCTGCGAATGCGGGAATCACCGCAACAGCGATGCTTAGTAACGTCGTCGCTCCGCGCATACTGGTTCCTGTCCGCCACCCTCCGCACGGCCGGAGTCTCTGCTGTACCGCTGCGTGTCATATACGAGGCTCTCGAAGCCATCCCTCAGCAACAGACGTTTCCGATCGTTCTGCGTCTTCGCAATCAGGGGCAACAGTACATCTCGCAGCTCGGCTCGGATTTCGTCAGCGCCAAGGAGCTTCAGAGCCTCCGCCAGATCCAGCATTTCCGCGATCGAGGGCGGTTTCTCCAACGTGTAGCCACGGAGGGCCTGCGCGAATCCGGCGAGTTGGCCGTGCAATTCCGGGTGTGTTCGGGCCGTTCGCTTCTCCAGGATTCGTGTCTCCCGCTCAATCGTTGGATGCTCGAAACGCAGGTATAAACTCCGGCGCCGCAGTGGATCGCCGATACGGCGGACTTCGTTCGAGGTCAGCACAACGAAAGGTATGCTCGTCGCTTTGATGGTGCCGATTTTGGGGATGGAGATTTGCCAGTCGCTCAGGATTTCGAGGAGTTCCGCTTCGAACTCCTCGCCCACTTTGTCTATTTCGTCGATCAGAAGGACGCACGGCTTTTCGCACAAGAGCGCCCGCAGCAGCGGGCCTTCCTGGAAGAAATCGAGCGTATGGAGGTCGCGGCGCAGCGACGCCCAGCCCGCATCCGAGGCATTACCCTGCGCACTCAGGTAAAGACGCTGCAAGGACTCGTCAAACTTGCCGATGGCCTTCTCCTCATTGATGCCCTCGTAGCATTGCAGGCGTTCGATCGTGGTCTCCGCAGCGAGCGCGACCACCTTGGCCAGTTCCGTCTTCCCGGAGCCGGGAGGTCCTTCTGCGAGGACCGGTTTTTGCATTTGCGCGGCCAGATAGATGACCTTCAACGTCACGGGATCGGCCACGTACCTCGCAGCCGCCAGTCTCTCCGACAGTTCTTCGATCGAGGAGAACACTTGTTCGCTCCTTAAGCCCCATGTTAGTGTGGAATCGCTGAAAGGCTTCTGGTGGATTCTGCCTTGCCGTGTTCCCCCGGCTCGTCGCCCAGGATGCAACCCCTTGTGACTCAGCTACCGGCGACAACCGCGCAGGCTTTTTCGATTGGACCCACTTTTCCTCAGACCTTCTTCTTCGAATAACCGGCCCGAGTTGGGCCGAAACCGGCTTTCGGTTCCCTTCGCGGATTTCTTCGAGCGGACCCACTTTTGCTCAGCCCTGTTTCTTCAGTCGAATGCGTGGACGAAGCAGAGGCTCCTTATCCGGGCGGACCCACTTTTACTCATTCCTCGCAGCACCGGTCGAAACGACTGGGGTGCGTCCAGGCGGTAACGTCCAATCTTTTCGCGGTGGACCCACTTTTGCTCATACCGTGTGGCACACGCATAACGCGCCCTCCGCACGTGCTTTCTCTAATGTGTCGGAGTAACCAGGTATTGGAACTCGGGGAGTACTGAGAAAGGTAGCGTTGGGGATTCTACTCGCTCGCCCAACATCGTGATCCGGTTGGCGTTCAGATTGCCGAGGAACCGGCCTCCGTCTGACAAGTGCTGGACGCGGAACGGATCAAGACCCATCAGCCGTACACAGGTTGCGTCCGCGGCGATGGGATCGTCGGCGAGCACAATTTTCCCAAGGTCACGCGCGGTTCCCTGCAATGGACCATTGCCCTCCATGGCGGTGATGCCGTCTGCGATCACGAAATGAATCGGAACTGTCGCACAGATATCGAGAATGCTTTCGTGTATTCCGTGCCAGTGAAGCAGATTCTTCGGCCATCCGTACTTCATCCCAGGCACGATGCCGAACATATTCTTTAGACTCAGTGTTACGCCCGCCCAGTGATGGGTCTTCACCTTTGGCATTGAGACGATGAAGTCAGAATCGAGAACGGTGCGCGGGAACCACAGCTCTCCAAGGCCGCTGTAGTCAGCCTTCAGCTTCACTCGCGCGAGTTCGTCGCGGTTGAGGTCGACGAACTCGACCCGCCTGTCCGCGAGATGAGGTTTCAGGCCCGCGGTGTGCACTACGAGTTCAGTGTCGCGTTGATGTCCTGGACCCTCTCCGATCACGACCCTAGTCGCTCCCAGACGAAGGAAACAGCGGGCGGCCGCTCCAATGATGCTCGCACTCGTGTTTACCGGACCCGGCAAGTCTTCCACCAGATTCGGTTTGAGAAGAACGGATTTGCCAGGTACATTCAAGCGGAATAGCCGGAGGCCAGACATGAGGAGAGCCTCAACCTCCTCAGAGTAGTGGGCTGCATTCAGAACCGCCACCAGTGAGCGTGGCCTTCGATAGGACACCGAATGCTTCGGCCAGAACCAGTCTGCCGCCACGCCTGTTGTCGCAGCCATACCCGCCGCCGAGTCGACGAAACGTCGCCGATCGATATTCATCGCAGCACCACGAACGGATGAATCATCTCTCCGCACCTCAGCGCCAGAATTGCAGTGGCGAGAGTGGCATTGTTGCGAATGTCACGGCCGTCTCCGACGAGCGTCGCCAGTCTGATCTTGAGATGGTCGACAGGCTCTTGATACGCGAACAAGGTGAGGATGCACCAGGCGAGGCTCTCCACCGACTCGATGCTGACGGATCTCCGTTTGAGCCAGGCGAGGCTCGTGCGAATCACCGGGGTCCGTTCCTCGTCCTGCAGCGCCAGTAGAGCAATTGCCGTAGGCTCGACGTGCGGCAACAGCGGTACTCCGTAGACGACACTGTTTCCTGAATTCCAGCCGCCTCCAACGCACGCTCGATCAAGAAGCATGTCGACACCGAGGCGAATTCGGTTCTCCGCCCTCGCAAGACGATTGCAGACTGTGTATTGTTTGATGGCCATCAGGCTGAAGGCCGATGGGATCACCCAACTTACCGTCCCTGGGCTCCAGGGCCAGCCGTATTTGTCTGGACTGAAGCGAACTTCGCGGTCGGCGATCCTGAATTTCCATCTCCAGAGCCAACTCGCCTCCCGTCCGCGTCCCTCAAGGAGCCAGTGAAGCGCCTGTTCCCGCGCGGAGACGGCGTCGCCTGTGATGTTGAGAACGTTCAGCGCCAGAGCAGTAGTCCAACTGCTTTCCTCGTCTCCTGAAAATGCAGGCCAACTGCCGTCGTGGTGTTGCAGACGCAGCAGTCGATCCATTGAGGAGCTTCCAGCCTCTGGTTTCGGGGGCGACAAGGCGAGGAGGGCGAGACATGTGGCCTCGACGCTGATCTGCGTTGATTCAAAAAAGCTCCAGCCTCCCGAGGCAGTTTGACGCCGGATCAGGATCTCCTCGGGGCGGGAAATCGAGGCCATGCGTCCTTTATCCGCCATATTCCGTGTTCGATCAATCCAATCGGCAGATGCAGGGTGGTGGTCTGCCATATGGCGATTCGTTTGCCCGCTTTTCTGTTTTGGGTTATTGAATCTATATGTGATTCAGAGCGGCGTCATTGCCGCCCGGAGATTTCGATGTCAACCTCCCCCACGTTAGCAATTCCCGAGCAAGGCGATGTTTTCGCTCAACTGACGTCATGCCAGAGACTACTGACAGCGCGCGATGTGGCCAAGATTCTGTCGATCAGCGAGAAAACGGTGTACAGCTACGTCTCGCGGAACATGATTCCTTATTACAAAATCGAGGCGAACGTCCGCTTCCGCGCTCTGGAAGTGGCCGAGTGGTTGCGGCATCGGGCGGGCGTCCTGAGGTCGTAACTTATGCGCCCATAACCGCGAGGCACGGACGGCGTCGAAGATTGATTGCTCACTTCGCCTTGTCCTGTTTTTGGTGCGTATTCCGGAGGCGGCCTTCGTACGATGGCGGCTTGCGGCGGTTTTCGCGCTTCCGCGCACCAGGCATGCGGATTAGATCGAGCCGGTCATGAACATCTGGCGCGGGGGCCAGATAACGCATGGTCGTTTCCAGCGACTTGTGCCCCATCCAGTGGTGGACAGTCCGTACGTCGAAACCCAGCCGGAGCATGCTTGTGGCGTACATGGGCCGGAAGGTCTTCAGGTCAAATCGCACCCGTCGCCCGTCAGGTCTTGAGCTAAATGAACATAAACTTGCTGCGCGACACCGGACAGCTCAGCGAGTCGGGATTACGACGCACACCTGATGGAGGACTGAACGCATCCTGGGCTTTGAGCTGGCCCGAACAGCGGGCAGCCGGGATCTAGCCAATCGTGCTCCAAACCTACTTTGGAGGCGACTTCCACCACCCTCGTCTTCGAGGCACCACAGTCCGCGACTGGCCGTTGAACGTGTTCAGCGAGGAGGATGCGGCGGCGCAGCTATCCGTACTCCGGGCGATCGCTTCGAGCGAGCTGCACAATCTCGTCTATCTTTCGGGCTATCGGATCGTTCCCGTGGTGACGGCAAATCGCGCCAGCCCGCAGGGCCGTGGAGCCAGAGCAACCTGATTCCGCGATAGGGATCTTCAGTCCGACTGCACAGACTTCACTGCATATTCCTGGCAAAGCACCAGCAACCCGTCGCGTAACCGGACCACCATCCTTCTCACAAGTGACTCCAACACCGCGCGGATGGCTCTCGCGCTTGTAGCAGGCGAAGGCCATCCGGCTTCGCACTGTCGGGCCGCACCACTCCCGCTCAAGAACAAAAAGCCGCGCCGGGCTGCTGCCGCGGAGAACGCGCTCGAACTCGGCGTGTAGTCTGCGGTTATCTTGCGGATCTGCGCGTCCAGCACTTCGCCGGTGTAGGCGCCTAAACAAAAGACCACGGCGTCTGACCCGAAAGCGCCTCCGCGAGAGTCAGGAAAACTCAGGCCACTGAAGCATTGCCGCCCTGGCCACGGCAAGCAATTCCTTTTGCGTTGCCCCATCCCTAGCCTGAATCGTCATGCCCTGCATGACCGTCATATAAAACTTGCCCAGCGCGGCTGCATTCGTGCGGGGAGGGAGTTCTCCGTCCCTGACACCACGCTTAATCTTGGCGGTAATGCGCGCCTCCGCCTCAAGGCGGCAACCCCTGAGTGCGGCCTGCAAATGGGCGGATTGAGGCGAGCCGTTTATGGCGGACGCAACTACCATGCATCCGGGCGGATGGTCCTTGGTATTGGTCAACTCGATCGCCGAGCCTTCGAGAAGCCGCTCGATGGCGCCCCGTGCGGTTGCCTCCCCGGCGAGGATGCGGCCTGAATTCCCGAGGTCGGACTTGTAACGCTCCACGGCCTCCAGATACAGGCGCTCCTTGTCACCAAACGCGGCGTAGAGGCTGGGCGCAGTAATCTTCATAGCGGAGGTCAGGTCGCTGATTGACGTCGACTCATACCCCTGACGCCAGAATAATTCCATGGCACGATGAAGCGCCGCGTCCCGATCGAATGCCCGAGGACGTCCGCGTGCCTTTCTGGGTCTTTTCAAGGCTCTTGCCACCTGTAATGAAATACTAAACGGCTTAACTCTCTCCCGCAACATCTATTGTATAATGATCGATACAGAATTAGCTGCACACCCATAAGCGACGTATCAATGGAGGGCACAGTTATGAACGCAAATAAACTAGATGGAAAAGTAGCAGTTATCACCGGCGCTACTAGCGGCCTCGGCCTCTCCACGGCGAAACGGTTTGTCGCGGAAGGCGCCTATGTTTTCATTACGGGGCGCCGCCAGAAAGAACTGGAAGATGCCGTCAGAAAAGTCGGCCGCAATGTCACCGGCATTCAGGGCGACATCGCCAATCTAGCCGATCTCGATCGTTTGTATGGACAGGTAGAAAAAGAGAAAGGACACATTGACATCCTGGTCGCCAATGCCGGGGGCGGCACCTTTGCTCCGCTCGGTGCAATAACGGAAGAGCATTTTGACAAAACGTTCGATGGCAATGTCCGGGGCACGCTTTTCACAGTGCAGAAAGCCCTGCCGCTGATGAAAGACGGCGGCTCTATCATCCTGACCGCTTCGTCTGCTGCCTCGAAAGGCATGGACGCCTTCAGCGTTTACGCTGCCAGCAAAGCCGCCATCCGGTCCTTCGCTCGCGGCTGGACGACCGACCTCAAGGCGCGTAAAATCCGTGTTAACGCCATCAGCCCGGGCGTCGTGCCAACAGAAGGTTATAACACCAGCCTCGGTATGAGCGCCGAGCAAGTCGTTCAGTTCTCGCAGCAGATGTCCGCCAGCATCCCTCTGGGGCGTGTCGGAACGCCGGATGAAGTCGCCAAAGCCATGGTTTTTTTGGCATCGGATGATTCAAGCTACATCTCGGGAATCGAGCTTGCTGTCGACGGCGGCATGAACCAAATTTGAGGAGTGCCAACGCGTCTAAATCCCGGAAGGGGCATTCCCGCGGGGGAAGGACGAAGCGCATTTGGAATAAGGCGCAAGAACGCACATAAAAAGCAGGTATGCACTGGCCTATCATTCCCGCGGCAGCAAACAAGAAAACTTTTCCTTCTTCCGTTTCTCCCGGAGAGGCTAGTTACCGTTAATCGCTTTTGGCTCCAGAAGGGCGTGACAACGTCTATGCGCTCAGAGTGACCAGCGCCTTGATGCCAATGGCGTCGAGGATCTCTTGCAGTCGGGCGATCGCCACGGTCTGGTATTCCGTCTCTTCGTACCGGCTGATGACCTGTTTACTGACGCCGAGCCTGCGCGCAAGTTCAGTTTGTGACAGTCCCTTGGCAATCCGCATCTTCGCGACAAAGGGCGCGATCTGATCCAGTCGCTCGACGTTCGGCAGAGTTAAATCGCCGGACTTGAGTTCGTCGTATTCGCGCAGTTCGTCGTCAAGCTGCCGGATCATACCTTCGTAGCTGCCGCGAACCGCTACGGCGCGTTTGCCGGTCATCTCGCGGTCTACTTTGGTAAGTGCTTGCCGAAAGCCTTCAATCTGAGCCGCTGTACGTTCTCTCTGTGCATCGCTCTTGATCATAATGATTCCGACCTGACTACCTGAATTACGCCTCTGGGCACACCGTCTCGGTCCTGCCGGAAAAACTCAGGAAACCCAACCGCGGGTCTGGCCTGCATGGAGGGATGGATGAAAAACTCCACGCCGTGATCCGCCCACATCCGCCACTTCCACTTGCGCACCTGCGGTACAAGAATCATCTCGAAGTCGATCCAATACGGGTCGATCCGATCATAAACGTCGTCGTCCGGCTCCACCCAATAACCGTCCACATCGCCCGGATCGGGCTTCTCTGTGCAGAAGCTCCCGTCGATGAATATGTCCTCAATACCAGCCAGCCAAAATGCTTTGACGGCGGCCCGCAAGCCTTTCAAGAGCCAACGCCGTCGCGGAGTGAACCCGAACCGGCTTCCTATTTCTCCCAGTGTTGCCCTATGGTCACCGGGCGGCAACGCTCCGGTGGCAGGGTTGAAAGCCGGAATCACGCCACCTCCATGATGTCAGGGACAAGTCTTAATGTCAACACAAAGGCTGTCATCGTTAATTTTCCTCGTTTACCTGAATCGTCGATTCTTTGATCGGGCCAGACCCTTGAGCAGGAGCACGTGTCACGCCTCCTTGTGTCGCTTCGAGGCGTTACGTCGTGTCGCACGAGCCGGAGGCTTCTTCGAAACGGTGTTTGTCGGCGCACCGGGCACTCGGATCAGATCGAGCCTGTCATGAACATCGGGCGCGGGCGCCAGATAACGCATGGTCGTTTCCAGCGACTTGTGCCCCATCCAGTGCTGGACGGTTCGTACGTCGAAACCCCGCCGAAGCATGCTGGTGGCATACGTGGACCGGAAGGTCTTCAAGTCGAATTCTTCGGGATCGAGGCCGGCGCGTTCCGCGATCAGTTTGCAGCGCCGCAGGAAATTCTGTTCCCGATTGCCGGTCGGTGAAGGAAAGACGAACGGGCTGTCAATCGATACGGGATGGCGTTCCAGCAACTCAGCCAATTCGGCAGGTACCGGCACTTCGCGTTCTTCCCAGCGTTTTGGGTAGAATTTCAGATCGGGTTTGGAGAGGACGCGGACGGTCCTCAGCTTCGGATTGAGATCCTTCCAGAACAGGTACATCACTTCCTGTTCCCGGAATCCCGTGAACAGGAACGTCGAAAATAAAGTCCGTTCCCAGGAATTGCATGCCACGAGAAAGCGTGACTGTTGTTCTTCCGTGTACACCTTGGGAAGAAAGTGGACTGCCTCCGGAAGCTGCAGGTCACGCGTGAGATTAGGGCGGCCGTTACGCCGGCAGAATTGAGCGATGATGATGATGTTGTGGAGAACCGTATTCGCCGACAGGCCGCTCTTCCGGAGCTTGATGACGAAGTCGTTCAACTCCTCGTTTGAAATTTGTTGCAGCTCGCGCCCCGGGAACTGTTTATCGAAGCGCGTCAATACGGCGTCGTACTTGCGATAGGTGTTGGGCTTTTTGAGCGTGTCGATCTGATCGAGGTAACGCCGGATCGCGGCAGACAGCCGCATGGGTTCCGGCTCCGGTGTCTGTGAGGGCTTGTACCGCTGGAGTATTCCGACCTCCGTCGCTGCGATTTCCGCCATTTTGATGCGTTGCGCCTCGAGCGCCTGGGAAACGGTGCGGCCGGCGGGCAAACGCATTCGTTTGCCCTCTTCGCGCCACTCAATGAAATAGCTCCCGTCGGGCAGCGCACCCCAATCACGCTGGCCGTTGGACTTTCTCGGGATCGACTTCATAACCCAACCAGTGCCGGTTTTGAATTGTTTGAGAAGATTTACGTGCGCCACCGTGCCCTCTGAATAGCACGGTGTCGAAAAGCGCGCAAACGAGGACAGTAACTGGGACAGTAAGGCTTATAAGCTACAGAAAAATAAGGGGCGACTCGGAAGCTGGCATTCTGCCAACTGAATTACTCCCGCTCAAGTTGACACATTAAATATAGCAACGACAGTCGATTGCGCGCGAGGCCAAAATCGCCGAGCCTGAGAATCCAGATTCCCCCCGCGCAATTCCGATCTAGTGGTTTCAATAGCTTAGACGCAATCTTAATCGGGTTGGCATCTAAAATGGACAGTAAAACGATCCATAACTCCAAGTCGGTTGAGAGTAACGCAACCGTACGGCGCGCGTACTCTAACAAAAATCCTTCACGGGGCTCAGATGCTTCCCAGCAACGGAGGACGGAGGCGATATCGGTCAAAATAATCAACTGATGGTCTTACGGGCAATACACTCCGCTTGCCTCGTCAACCGTCGCACATCAGCCCGGCATGGAGCAGCACATTGGAACAGCCGAACGAACGCCGCGGCCGATATGAACCGCTATCGCGCCGCGTTAAATCCACGTAAGCCGGGATTCACCTTCGCCGACACTGGCAGACGCGAGCGCTATAGAGTGTCCCTTCCGGCAAGCGCAGGGACAAAACCGCGGCTGCCAGGACCAGCGCGGCCGAACCCCATAAACACCCGGTGAAACCTGCAAGCTGGAAGACCGCACCGGAAGCCAGAGTTCCGAGCAGGCGCCCAGCCGCGTTTGCCATGTAGTAGTAGCCCACATTGAGAGCAACACTGTCTTCATCGGTGTAGGCAAGCACGAGATACGAGTGGACAGCGGAGTTGATAGCGAAAATGACTGCGAAGACGGCGAGACCAAGCATCAGAGCCAGGTTTCGATCCATCCCGGTCCGCAAAGCGAGCGCCAAACCCGCGGGCACGAGCACCAGCACAAATGCCCACGAACTGGCTGCCGATCCGTCCACCGTTTTGTTTCCGAGAATGTGCAGCATTTCCGGAACCGCCGCCTGAACGAAGCCGTAGCCAATTACCCAGAGGGCCAGAAACGTTCCGACCGAGTAAGACGACCATCCGAGCTGGCTGAGGAACACCGGCAGCCCCACAACAAACCAGACATCGCGTGAGGCGAACAGAAAAAGGCGAGCTGATGAAAGCCAGTTGATCTCACGGCTCTTCGAAAAGAGCGAAGTGAATTTGGTTTTCTTCTTCGAGCGCCCAAGATCGCCGGACAGGAACGCCGCGGTCGTCAGCAACACCACAACGAGCGCCACCGCCATGGCCACGAGGGAGCCGACGAACCCGAAAACGGCCAACAGCGCTCCGCCCACGAAGAAGCCCAAACCTTTGAGCGCGTTCTTCGAGCCGGTGAGGCGGGCGACCCATTTGAACAGAGCGCTGTCCTGAGCCTGGGGCACGACAACCTTGATTGCGCTTTTTGAACTCATTTTGGTGAGATCCTTTGCGATGCCCGACAGCGCCTGTGCGGTCATCACAAAAGCCACGGATACCAGAGCCGTCCAATGTACGTTGAGCATCGCGAGCATGAGCAGCGAAAAGATCTGCAGCAGCAGACCGCCGAACAACGTGACCTTGACGCCAGAGCGCGACGCAATCCATCCGCCGAAAAGATTCGTGACGATGCCGAAGAACTCGTAAAAAAGGAACAGGAACGCAATGGACACGGCGTCGTAGCCGAGGCGGTAGAAGTGCAGAACCACCAGCATCCGCAAAGCCCCGTCGGTAATAGTGAAGCCCCAGTAGGCTCCGGTGACGAGAGCGTAACTGCGCAGGCTAGTCATTGTGCGGGTTTAGTCCCGTGGCGGCAGCGATGCCGCGACCTTGCAGGCCAGTTCCACGAGCCTGTTTGCATAGCCCCATTCGTTGTCGTACCAGGCGAGGATTTTGACCTGCGTGCCATCGATCACCATCGTCGACAACGCATCCACAATCGCCGACCGCGGATCGTTGAGGAAGTCGACCGAGACGAGTGGCCGCTCTTCGTATCCAAATATCTTCCCGAGCGTTCCTTCAGATGCCGTCTTCAGGAGCCTGTTCACCTCCGCGACGTCGGTCCGTCGTTCAACCTCGAAGACGCAATCGGTAAGCGACGCATTCAGCAGGGGAACGCGAATCGCGACCCCGTTGAGCTTGCCAAGCAGTTCGGGATAAATAAGCCCGATGGCGGTTGCCGACCCTGTGGTGGTCGGAATCAGCGACACCAATGCCGATCGCGCCCGCCGCAGATCCTTATGCGGAAGATCGACGATCACCTGCGTATTGGTCACATCGTGAATGGTGGTGATCACGCCGTGCCGAATCCCGAGTCCTTCGTGGATGACCTTGACGACAGGTGCGAGGCAGTTGGTCGTGCACGAGGCCGCCGTGACAACGTGGTGCTCGTCGGGCGAATAGAGATGGTCATTCACGCCCATCACTATATTGAGTGCCCCCTTTGTCTTTACCGGAGCAGCAACGACCACCTTTCGGACGCCGCGATCGAAGTACGGTTCCAGGGCGTCCGTCGTGATGAATTTGCCGCTGCATTCGAGGACAATATCGACGGCGTTTGCGTCCCACGGCACTTCATTTGGCTTCGAGCCATCCGTAAATGCCACTGTGCGGCCATCCACGATGAAGTTGTCAGGTCCGACCGTAGTCGGCCGGCTCCAACGTCCGTGAACACTGTCGAACTCAAGAAGGTGGGCTGCGGTTGCCGGACCTCCTTTGATTTCGTTCACATGTACGATCGACACATCCGGAGAGTCCCACACCGAGCGGAAGGCAAGCCGCCCCATACGTCCAAATCCGTTAATTCCGATTCGAGTCATGATTGTCCTTGAAATCCCGAAGACCCATGGTGCAGGGAGTACCCGTTATGGATCTGATCGTAATTCCGGGTTAGCGGCACATCGGAGGGCTCTCCCCAGATCGAATGCACCCTGGGCTGTTTCCCTGCCCACATTACCGCCCATAAAGTCGCGGCCAGTAACAAGGCGATCAACACCCAGCCCAGCACGTTAAGTATTCTCTTTAACACCGAGCGCTGACGGTGCGGCTGGTTCATTGGATTCCCGGTACGCCTCCGCGAACGCTAGCTCCGGCCAATTTTATCGATCTCTCTCTGGACAACGTCCTGTTCCAGCGTTGCCAGCGGCAACGAAATAAACAAAGCGATTCTGCGATCGAGAATTCTGTACGCTTCGAAATATGCGCGTTGAAGCTGGTCTTCCGTGCCCGTGGCTGCAGCCGGATCAGGAACGCTCCACTGTGCTGTTAGTGGCTGACCCGGCCAAACGGGGCACGGCTCCCCAACCTCCCTGTCGCACACCGTAAATACAAAATGGATCTCTGGCGCATCAGGCTTGCCGAATTCATTCCAACTCTTGCTTCTGAGCCCCTCAACCGGCATTCCTGCACCGGCAACCTGTTTCAGCGCATGGGGACTGACATGGCCGGCGGGATGGCTCCCGGCGCTGTAGCCGGTGAAATTCGGAAACCCCTTCCGATTCATGATGGCTTCGGCCATGATGGAGCGGGCTGAGTTCCCGATGCACAGAAACAACACGTTGAAGTGTCGGGGCGTCATTTTTCCTTCCTCCAAACACTTCGAGAATATTAGAAGTATAGAATCGTGTCAATGCGATTGTTGTAGAATTGTCGTATGAGCAGGGCTGCCCTTCAGACGAAGCGGGCTTCCGACGAGACGTGCACGTCGTGCGTCGAAGATACCGTGGAGACCCCGGGTAAGCGGCTCCGCAAGAGGCCTCCGATCGATTTTGCCCGCTTCGCGGATATGCTCTCGGCGATCAGTGCCGAACCACGCCTGAGAATCATGCATATGTTGCTCGCCGCACACCCCAAAGGGATGGTCGTGGGGAAAATTCAGGCGGAACTGGGCATCACCCCATCCACCTTGTCCCATCACCTTGACAAGCTCCGACATGAGGGGCTGGTCAGCGTCAAACGTGACAGCAAATATCTTTGGTATTCAGCCAATACCGCCGGGTTGGAGGAGTTGCTGGGCTTCCTGTTTTCGGAATGTTGTTCCCGCAATCAACCCGTCAAAACAGACGCGATATTTAAATTGTGCCGGTGATGGCTTCTGTGCGGCCCGCCTCCGTTGTTGGGCGAGCGCCCACAAAACCGACCCATTGAAATGATGCAATGGGCACCCCGTCACTTGATGTCGATTCGTCATGATTGACCGTTCGCGATACTAACCGTTATCGCGCCACGTCAATCCACAGAAGGGATTCAGGGTCGAGACCCGTCCGCCCTGTTACTTCGAAACCACGAGAATCGAAAACGAATCGGGCACCATCTTTCCTCCATAGCCCGCAACACCCGCCCTCGGTGGCCCGGTTGGTGGCAAGAAATCAGCGGCGAGCAGCAGTATCCTGTTCGTCTTGCTGTCCCACACCATCTGCTTGGCACTGTCCTTCGTCTGCACGGTCTGCTCAATCACAAAGCTAGTAGGACTCTTCTCCTTAACAATGGTCAGCGTTCCATCGATCTGGGCACTGTAAGCTTCCTTAGTCTGCGCGTTGAAGACAGCGGAATCCGCGGTGGATCCGATCGGCAGAGTATCCAGGATCTTTCCATCGGCGGCATTAAGAATCATCATCGTTTGTGGCATTCGGCAGCCGGCAAACAGGATTCGGTTCTTCACATCAATCGCGAGGCCGGAACACCGTCCACCGTTGGGCGCCACGCTGTAACGCGCGGCAACGGTGAGCGTCCTGGCGTCAATTACAGCGACGTCGTTCTTGTCCCGCACGTCGACGTAAACCTTGCCGTTACGATCCGTGGCGGCCTGCTCGGGCTCACCACCGAGGTCGATTGTTCCCAGCACGGAGCCATCGACCGCATTGATAACCGTTGCATTCGGCGCGATGTGGCTAAAGATGAAGACATGCTGATTGAATGGATCGAAGAGAATGGCGTCCGGGCGGCCCTGAACGTCGATCGTTTTGATCGTCTTCAGTGTCTTTGCGTCAAACATCGTCACCGGTTGGCTGCTCGCAAACCCGTGACCCGATTTTGGATCGACGACGACGCCGTTCGCTGTAGTCAATCATCAGAAAACGTAGTTTTCTGAGCATCTGGTCGGGAGCAGAGCCAACAACATCATCCGCGCCGCAGGCGCGATCATCCGTCAATCATCGTCGGTGAAAGTGGAAGTTGAGCGTGAAGGTAATGAACCCCGCCGTTAGCAGCGGCGGGGTTCTGGCTTGGTGGCGACCTTCATGGGAAAGTCAACCACACATCGAAGCTGGTTTTAACCTCCCATGAACGGATAGACGTTGTCAAAGCCCGCACGCCGGGCGCATGGCCATACATGGCGAGGCGGTTCTGCGGGCGCGGCTCTGTCGGGGCCGCGCCTGCAACGTGTTGTTCTTCATTTGTTCGCACTGTGACCGCGGGCAACGCTATTGCGGTGCGATCTGCAGCACAACAGCGCGGCGGCGGCAACGCCGCGCGGCCAATCGCCGGCACCAAAGCAGCCCGGAAGGACGACTGGATCATCGCGACCGGCAACGCCAGTATCGGCGACGTCGTGCGCAGGCCCGCGTGACGGATCAGGGTTCCCATTCGATCATTTCTCCGGCAATATCGAATGGTGGAGAAGAGACTGCAGCAACGGCAGCGATAACCGTGGCCGCGCCGGTTATTGGCATTCGCACCGCAACCGGCTTTTGGCTGCGCTGTTGCTATTGCGGCCGCGCCGGGCGCTTCGTCAATCCTTTTCCACGCATCCCAAAACGAAGACGGAATGAATGATCAGCCCTGAAACCCGCGTGCAGATACGTCGTTATTTTTATGCCGAACACTGGAAGATCGGCACCATCGCCCTGCAACTGGGGCTGCATGCCGACACCGTTCGGCACGCCATTGAGGTCGAAAGCTTTCATCGCACCGAACAGTTGCGCTCATCCATTCTCGATCCCTATCTGGAGTTCATACGCCAGACACTGGACCAATATCCCCGTCTGCGCGCTACCCGTGTTCACCAGATGATCCGCGATCGCGGCTACACCGGCAGCGTTGCGCACCTGCGCCGCGCCGTCGCCCGCCTGCGCCCCCGGCGTACGGAAGCCTTCCTCCGTCTGCATACCTTCCCCGCCGACCAGGCGCAGGCCGATTGGGCGCACTTCGGCCACGTCATGGTCGGTCGTGCCAGACGCCCGCTGTCGTGCTTCGTCATCACCCTGTCCTGGTCGCGCGCTCTTTACCTCGAGTTCTTCTTCGATCAGATGATGGAGAACTTCCTGCGCGGTCACGTTCATGCTTTTGAATATTTCTCCGGCGTACCCCGCGTCATCCTCTATGACAACCTGCGCAGCGCCGTACTCGAACGCCGCCACGATCAGATCCTCTTCAATCCCCGCCTGCTGGAACTGGCGGGCCACTATCACTTTGTTCCACGCCCTTGCCAGGTGCGTGCGGGCAATCAGAAAGGCCGGGTGGAACGCGCCATCCGCTATGTGCGCGATTCTTTCTGGGCGGGTCGCACTTTCACCACGCTCGAAGAGTGCAACCGCCAGGCTCTGCAGTGGCGCGATGAGGTCGCGCACCAGCGGCCATGGCCTTCCGATCACTCTCGTCCGGTGGTGCAGGCCTTCGGCGAAGAGCAACCACGTTTGTTGCCGCTCCCGCTCCATCCGTTTCCCACCGACCGGATCGTCGCCGTTCGCTCCGGCAAAACCATCTATGTCCGTTTCGATCTCAACGACTATTCCATTCCGCCCGCCGCCGCGGGGCGCGCATTAACACTGGTGGCCTCTGCCACCGAAGTGCGGTTGCTCGATGGTCTGGTGGAGATTGCGCGGCACCAGCGAAGCTACGACCGGCAGCAGTTCGTATTGAATCCGGCTCATCAGGAAGCGCTGCTTCAGCTCAAACGCAAGGCTCTTCACTCCTCCACGCCCGGCGGCCGTCTCGTTCAGGCGGCGCCGGAATGTGAAAAGCTCCTTGATCTGGCTTTTGCACAGGGTGAATCCGCCGGCAGTCAAACCGCTCAACTGCTCCGTTTACTCGACCTCTATGGAGCACCCGCACTGCGCCTTGCCGTGGCGGAAGTACTGGCTCGCGACACACCGCGCGCTTCCTCTGTCGCCTTTGTGCTTCGCAAACAGAAACGCCCCATCCTGCCGCCTGCCGTCGACCTGAGCAGGCATCCGCGCGCGCAGGCCATTGATGTCCGCCCCCATGATCTGGAGACTTACGATGAACTCGCCCGCACCGCAAAGAACAACGGCCCCGACAAGTAGCTTGCCCGATCAACTGCGACAGATCGGCTTGCGCGCGCTGCCTGCGCAACTGGACGACTTCCTCGCGCGCGCCGCCAAAGCGCGTTGGTCGCCTCACCAGATCCTCGAACAACTCACGCGCCTTGAAAACGACGAGCGATCTCGCCGAAGTCTGGAGCGGCGACTGCGACTGTCGGGCCTGAAGAGCTTCAAGCCCATGGCCGATTTCGACTGGGCGTGGCCCGCCAGTATCGACCGCGACGTAGTGGAACGCGCCCTGACGCTGGACTTCCTGCCGGAGGCCCGCAACATCGTGCTGATCGGGCGCAACGGGCTCGGCAAAACCATGATTGCCCAGAACATCTGTCATGCCGCGGTGCAAGCCGGCCACTCGGTGCTGTTCCGCTCAGCGGCTGCCCTGATCGAGGATCTTCACCGGCAAACCACCGAAGGCCGCCGCCGCAAGTTACGTACCTGCGCCAATGTAGGGCTGCTGTGTATCGATGAAGTTGGCTATCTTTCATTTGACGACAAGGCTGCTGATCTGCTCTACGAAGTCATCAACCGGCGCTATGAACGCAAGGCCGTCATTCTCACCACCAACCGTCCTTTCAAGGAATGGAACGAGGTCTTCCCCAACGCCACCTGCATCGCGACCATGCTGGACCGCTTGCTGCACCACGCCGATGTCACTGTTGTCGAAGGCAACAGCTACAGGGTTCGCGAAAGCGAACGCGAAACCGCCGCGCGGAGAGCCAAACCATGACGGACCCGGCTGCTTACATCGCGGAGGTTCTTCAACTGTACGCCGATCTTCCCGATACGCCCATCCACGCCGGAACTCCCGATCAATGGCTGGCTCGTCGCTTCTTCCACGACCAGATTCCACTCGACATCGTTGAGGCTGCCCTTCTGCTCGGTTCGCTGCGGCGCCTCGTGCGGCCTCCCGGCATGCCGCCACTTCCGCCCATTCGTTCGCTCGCCTACTTCCGCCCCGTCATCGACGAACTTCAGGCTCATCCTTTGCCCGATTCCTACCTCGACTACCTCCGCCTCAAACTCCAACGAGCCGCTCAAACCTTCCCGGCCAAATGATCAGAAAACTACGTTTCTTGATGCGCGTTAACACGTTGCAGGCCGGGCAGAACCGTTCGTCGTTGTCATGCTGATTCTCTTTCCCGCCCTGCTCACTAATTACGGTGGTGGAAGATGTCTCAGTCATGTTGGCACAGAGGGCGCCCAGAGATTCAACCGCACTGCGTTTCGCGGCCATACGCACGTGGGAGTAGTGATCGAGCATCTTTTTCGACAGGTGGCCCGCAATGCTCTGCATGGGGACCCCAGCCGCGTCCAACGCCTCACAGACAACATCCAACTTCGAGTGCCAATCCCCGTTCGGCACTTCACGCACGACAATATCGGCAACCAGCGACGCCGCATCGTGGTCAGGTTTCGGCCCGCGATTTCTCCCACGGGTGGTCCTGGCTCCAGGCGCAGGGTGTACCGACGCCGTGGCGGGTTCTGTGGTGGACGTAGCGGCATTGCGTACCGCGCTTGTGCCGCTGGTGTCTTTCGCACTTGTAGCTTCCAGCCAACAGCAGAAGTTAGCCGACGCCTCGCATACCGGCTGGATGGTTCGGAAACTGCGTCGTCCTTCAAAGGTTCCGTCCTCATTGACTTCCTTGATTGAGGGGCTGAGCTTCTTGGAATGCGTGCGAATGCAAAAGTCTTTCAGAGCGTCCAACCAAATAGTAAACGGGTCCCCCGATCCAGGGGCGAGAAGTTCTCCAGCGAGTTCGGCGTCCACTCTGAACCTGAGCGTTGTCGATTCTGAACGACCGTTCACGAGCAACCACGACCCGGATTGTCCGCTGCCAAAGACGTAGGTTACGTCCGCACGGAGGTGAGGGTCACTTATCGACGCAAAACGCTGGTCCAGTTCATGCCAAGTGACTTTTTCTTGCATTCGCCCTCCGAGCAAGACGGCCATCCTCATGGTAAGCCCCTGGCGGCTTGTGACGTGGTTTGTGACGTAAGTGGGGTTCTAGCCACCCGTTTTCAGGGTAGTTCGTCTTTGCTATTCGTGGCTGCCGATGGCTTGTATCTATGTGAAATACTAATGCTTATGGGCAAACGGGGGGTGTGCTGAACAACAAGCGTGCTCAACTTGGGCGCAGGGGGTCGTGAGTTCGAATCTCGCCGCCCCGACCAATAGAATCAGTGATTTAGGGTAGAGATCGAGACTGCCCAACCAGTCGTTGTGACGTGGTTTGTGACGCAAGCCATCATTGACGCCGGGTGCATTAATTAGCGCGGGGCCCCTCTGCGCGGGGACAATGCAGGCAAGAAACAATTTCGGCTAAGTCCATTGATTTCAACGATGGCACTTCTTGTTTCTTAGGTGGAGCTTGTCCCGTCTCCGATGATTTTCCGGGAATCAACTTAATGCCGCAAAGAACTTTTCAATAATCGGATGCCTGCGTGGCGTTGCGGATCGGATCTTCGATTTCCACTGCTGTGCCGCGGAGTCATTTCCATGTTTTGGCGCACGCTTCTCCCTCTGGCCGATCGGATCGCGTTTTGTTTTCGTGTGGCTCGCGCCGTTCAGCTTGCTTTGGCCAGCGCGCTGACCTGGCCTTGCGGCAGCCGCGCGATCACCCATAGATTGTGCGCCAGCACGCTCCAGGCAACCTCTCGGTTCTGGTTTCCGTACCCCTTGCTCAACAAGGGAGCGCCCAGAAATCCATTTTTGAAAATCGAGATCCGCGCCTCGGTTTGCGAGCGCCTTTGTTGCAGTCCGGCAAACTCCGTTTCCTTCATTCGCCGTTTCAACTCCACTGGCGCCTTCGGACAGATCGCGTTGTAGATCCCGTCGCCCTCCAGCAGTTCCCGATTCGCCTTGCTGTCAAATCCCCGGTCTCCGCACACCTTGCCGATCGATGTTCCTCCGCTGGCCTTCTTCAGACGTTCCAGGCTGCGGCCCAGCATCTTCGTGTCCGCCGTCGGATTGCCACACACCAGTTCCCAGTCCACAATTACTCCGCTCTCGCTTTCACCCAACAGCAACTGGCTTCCGAACTCCACTTCCGCCCCGGCCTTGCCCCGCACATAGACCGCCGCATGACCTTCATACAAGCTCAGAATCTTCTCTTCATTCAGCAGTTGTCTCTCGCCGATGATCCGCTCATGCGCCTGGCGGATGGCATACGGCAGCCGCTCCAGTATCATGTCGATCCGCTCCATGATCTGCCGGGCCTCCCCCTGACTGAGATCCGTTTCTTCCCAACGCTGCTCCAGTACGTCGCGATGCCTCTCCGCATGCCCCGCCACCAGTTTGCTGAGCCTCTTCATCTCTCGCAGCACCGCCTTGCGCGCCCGCTTGCCATCCTTCTTCCGGCGCGCGTGCGTCATCTTCATGCACAACTGGTTCATCCGCTTCAGAAACTCCGCCGGCTCATCCATCCGCACCTTCAGGCCCTGCTTGCGGATCAGCGTCGTTGCCTTCATCAGCGTGCGCGTCGCGTCTCTCAATAACACCCAGTCCACCGGAAAGTGAATGTGCAGTTTCACGCACGTGGTGTCCAGAAAGTACGCTTCCAGATCCAGCGCCTTCGTCAGTTTCAGCGTTTGGCCGACAGCCGCCTCCGCGGCGCTTGCCGCGCCCAGCAGCGTGTCGATCACCTGCCTCATCTCCTCTTCCGGCAGCCACTGGCCGTATCGCTGCAAGGCGCTCTTGCCGGGGATTCGCACCGTGTCGATCCGATCCAGCTTACAAAACCATTGCAGCAACATCGACTCCGACAACCGGCATCCGAAGTCCCGGAAACTTTCTCCCGTCAATGTCCGCGCCACGTTGCAGCGCAACGCCTGCGAAGACAACCGCTGGTACTCCGCCTGTTCTCCCGCGCTCAGTTGACGCACCGGGCGCTTCCGCTTTCCGCCC
>Ga0209483_1000977_pt1 | contig 23018 bp, 18 predicted proteins | sample NGEPerA_FD_184508 | JGI IMG/M metagenome (GOLD analysis project Ga0209483, IMG submission 184508) | Arctic peat soil microbial communities from the Barrow Environmental Observatory site, Barrow, Alaska, USA - NGEE PermafrostL2-A... | ecosystem: Environmental > Terrestrial > Soil > Wetlands >... | reverse complement strand
GGATTGAGAAGCAAAGTCACTTCAACAGGCCCGCGCGACGCGGAGTCGGAATTAGAAGGCAGTGGAATCCAGATGTGTTGTGAGGCTGAATAGAATGCCAGATGCGCCGCCAATGAAATGACGACCGCCATCGCAAGGACGAAATTGACATGTCGCGATCGCATCAGATTTCATCGGCTGTCCGTGGCAGCTATTTCAACTGCTGTTTGAGCGCATCAAGCGATTCGACGCCTGCGGGAAGCCGGGCCTCTTCCATGAGCATGACGGGGATGCCGTCGCGCACCGGATACGCCAGACCTCCAACCTCGGCGACCAGAAATTCCCCCTCAAGCCGGAGCCGGCTGTGCGTGAGCGGGCAGCGCAGGATTTCCAGAAGTTCGGGGTCCAGTACATGGTTGGGTGCATCGGCAGTCATGAAAGCGTCCTCTTCCCGTTGGGGTATTCATCACGCGCGTCGAGGCGCGCGGCAGCCGAATCATAGAGTACCGCGCCTCAACCGGAAAATCCCGTCGGCAATATTTGACGCAGAAAATGCCGGTTTGCTTAACCGGCCGCCGTTAATCAACAAGGTTTGCGGGCGCACCCTGGCCCAGCGTCAACCCGTTCTTTGATGGGAGTAGAACCACATTCCGGACAACGATCCGGTGTGGCGCGCAGATCATAGCCACAGACCCGGCAGGCAAAGGGCTCCGGACGACGCAGGCGGCATCGGACGGCGATCAACCCAAAAAGGACCGCCGGAATCCACAGCGGGAGGATGATGCCCCGCGTGACACTGGAGCGGGTGATCATCGTTGTGGTTCTTTTGAATCCTGATGGCAGAAATAGCCCCGTCCAGCCAGCGTCCCGATGGCGATAAGCGAACCAATCCTGCTGCAAGTCCCATATCCAAAAGGCTTGAGGTCTCTGGCCGCGAATGGTCAGATCCCCACTGCTGCGCTGCAAGTGATTGAGCGTCTGAAGGGCATAATACTCGCGCATTCCCGGCCCGGTTGATAGAGAGAATCCGATTTGTCCATCACTGATGCCGCACATTGCAGTCCGATACGGACTCACCCGCATCACATCCACCATTCGGATACAACTGAAAGTGCCGACGCCAACGCATAGCAGCATCAAGAATGTAGCGAAATAACCGAGGCGACTCAGCTTCATGTTTCACCTCACCTCGGCCAGCCGAACGGCGGGGCCAGTAGCGCGTGATAGGCGGTCCTTCAAACCGCAGTATACCCGCCATCGTTGAATTACGACTTGTGCCTGCGATGCGATTTTGTCGCCGGACGTGTGGCCGAACCCCATTCCGCGTCGTCCTTCATATGCTCCAGGCACTTGAGCCCATATATCTTGATCACCCGCTCCCGTGCCGGTTCGATGAATTCTTGCTTAAAATGGACGGCGTCCAACAAGGTTGCCGGGTCGATGTCATTGATGATCGGAGCATCATAAACGTGATCGGGGTCGGCAAAGCGTACGAACGTTGAAACCGGACACGGCAGGATATGAAGCCGCACGCCATATGCTGCACACTCCTGGCGCATGCGGGCCAGGTAGTGACGCGAGACCGGCGAGAGAATCACCGGCACGGACCCGGCCGGCACGCGCGGGACGACTGCCGGCGGTGAGGCGAGCCAGCGGCTCAACGGCGTGAGCAACGGCTCGGGGTCGGGCGGCAGCGGCGCCGTCCCCGCGGCACGCGGGCCAAGGGCCGTCTGCGCCGCCGGGCCCAGCGATGCCACCGGGCGCTGCAAACTATTGGCCAGCATGATGTGCGGCATCAACCACCGATCCGCGTGCGCGAACAACAATTCGAAATCGCGTTTCACCTTGAAGACCTCGACCACGTCGTCGAAGGTGTGAAAATACGCGCAGAAGTAATCGCGTGTAAACGCGCGCGGCATGTCATTGGTCCAACAAGCGGGCAGATAAAAAAGATAGACATCCTTAAGCCCGCGATAATGTCGAAGCGCATCATCCATCAGGTAAAATTGGCCCGCCGCCGTGACGGCTTGGTTGCTCGTCAGGAAACAGACGCCCGGCGGCTCACGGCCGGGGCGGAATAATTGATGTGAAACACTGTCACCCAAAAAAATAGCGCTGATGTCCGTATTTTTTCGGTGCGCCCGTTGCACCGCCATGAAGACTTCCCCGCCCAGTTTGCGCTCCTGATTGGTTCTGCGCAGCCATACGCCGATCATTTGGTCGAAGATCAGAATCGCCACCAGCAGCCCGGCCATGAATTGCGCGGAAACGAGTACGAACGTGCGTACCTGCCCCGAGCCCCCTGGCGGCGAGGCGGGCGTCTCGCGCGCCGCCGGTGGATCGATTGTTTCGATGGATGCAGTCATTGAACGCTCTTCAAAAGTTAAAACTGAAAATAGATAAACGTGCGTCCAAAGCCCAACGCGCCCAGCCAGAGAATCATCAATACCAGCGCGTAGTATGCCGGCCAGCGCACCCAGCGAGGCTGCGGCTTGACGATGGGACGCTTGCGACTCGCACTTTCATACCACTCCACGGCCTGTAGGAACACGGTCAGCCCCGCGCCCAGCCAAATATCGTTTATGGTGAACAACGGCAGGTTCATGAGCCCGTTGGCGAGAGTGTTTTTGCGGAAAAAGCCCGGCCCGATCATGCGGCTCAGCACCAGCCAGGCATCGCGCACCGAGTCGGCGCGGAAGAAGACCCACGCCAGCGCCACCAGGTTAAACGTCGCAAACACCCGCCAGATGTCATGCGCCAGCGGATGACGGCTGATGCCGGTGAAAGCGGCAATGCGGGCGCGCAGGCCCCGCGTCAATCGCGAGCAGATCAGGTAGATGCCGTGTAATGCGCCCCAGATGGCAAACGTCCAACTCGCCCCGTGCCACCACCCGCTGATGACGAAAACGACCATCACGTTAAAAACCCATCGCGGCAAACTCACCCGGCTGCCGCCCAGCGGGATGTACAGATAATCGCGGAACCAGGTGGACAATGAAATATGCCAGCGATGCCAGAATTCCCCGACCGACCGTGCCGCGTAAGGCCGGTCGAAATTGGTCATGAGCTGGTATCCCAGGACGCGGGCGGCCCCGATGGCGATGTCGCTGTATCCGGAGAAATCGCAATAAATCTGAATGGCGAAAAACCACGTTGCCAGCACCAGCATGGCCCCGCCCACATCATGCGGATGGTCGTACACCGCATCCACGATCGCGGCCATTCGGTCGGCAATCACCAGCTTCTTGAAAAACCCCCAGAGCATCTGCTTGAGGCCATCGAACACCTGGTCGGCCACAAACGGATGCCGCTCGCGGAACTGGTGAAGCATGTGCTGCGGCCGCTCGATCGGGCCGGCCACCAGTTGCGGGTAAAACATCACGTACAGCGCATAGATTCCCAGGTTGCGCTCGGCTTTCTGATTGCCGCGATACACCTCAATGGTGTAGGCCATCGACTGAAACGTATGGAACGACAGACCAATCGGCAGCACCATGCCCAGGTCGCGGACGGGATAGTTCCAATGAACGAACGTCGCGAGAGCGCGCAGGTTATCGTTGGCAAAGTCGAAGTATTTGAAGACCGCAAGCACGCCGATATTCGCCAGCAGACTTGCGATCAGAAACACGCCGCGCGCCCGTCCGCCGGCCCATTGAATCATCAAGCCCGCGATGTAATCGATCAGAATCACCCCCAGAAGAATCCATAAATAGACCGGGATGAAGGCGGCGTAAAATGCGCAACTGACCAGCAACAGCCACGCTCCGCGCAGGCGGCGGGGGAGCAGATAGTAGATCAGGGTGGTAAGCGGAAAAAACAGGAGAAAGGAAACGGAGTTGAAGAGCATGGGATATTGTGCGCTCAGCCCTCCGGGGGCGCCATCGGCACGGGCGAGACGCCCGTGATACGCGGCGGTTTTTTCCCTTCAGTTCCGCGACCGACCCAAATGCGGCTTATTTTTTCTCCGCGGCGGCCGGTTGTTCCTCGATCAGCGCGTCGAGCACCTTTTCGACATAGTCGGGCTGGAGCCCGACGGCGCGAAGCTTGCCGGTGCGATCGATGACAGCGTAAGTGGGCCAGAAGCGAATCTTCCAGTCGTTGGTCGCTTTGTCGCTGAGTTTGCCCGTTGGATATTCCATGCCGTGCTCTTTGGCGGTCTTGGCCATGGTGTTGGCGCCGCGTGCGCAGCAGGCGCCCATGACGACGACGCCTTTGTCGGCATACTTCCTGGCCATCTCATTGGCGTGCGGAATCTGCCCGATGCACGGCCCGCACCAGGTCGCCCAGAAATCGACCAATATGATTTTTCCCTTGGCGTTGGCCGGCGTGACGGCTTTCCCATTCCAGGCGGTCAATCCCAGCGCCGGGGCCGGCTTGTCGAGCATGGCCATCGCCGCCTTGTACGCGGCTTCCTGTTCCTTGAGCCAATAACCTTCGTGGGCCAATTTACTGACCTGCGAATCGTCCTTTGCCTGGGCGTGAACGCTCGCCCCGATCGCGATGGCCATCGCAAGACACGCCGCCGTCAAACCATAAATGCGTTTCATGAAATGCTCCTTGTAGGAACATGCTATCTTGCCGATGGCCCGCATGCCAGCATAAATTGCGGTCCGCGAAATGACTTTTTCGCCGAAGGATGAGCCCCGTGGAATTTTGAATCATGCCGGATTTCGCCCATCCGTCAGCGAAGGCCCATCATTCTTCACTTTATTCACTTGTGTGCTGACCGGATAGACCTCCATGCGGTCGGCGTCAAAGGGATCAAGCAAGTTTCCGACATCCTCGCCGGGCACGTCGCGGTCGATCCATCGGGCATAATCGTGGCGATGCAGGATTACCGGCATGCGATTGTGAATGGGCGCCGACAATTCATTGGGCCGGGTTGTCAGGATCGTGAAGGTGTCGATCGGCTCGGCATCGTCGGCAGGCCGCCAGCGCTCCCATAATCCGGCGAACGCGAATAACGAATCGTCCTTCATGTGAAAAAAGTACGGCTGCTTCGGCGGCGCCGCGCCCTTCCACTCATAAAACCCATCCGCCGGGATCAAACACCGGCGGCGGGCAAACGCCTGCCGGAATAGGCCGCTCGTCGCGAGGGTCTCGGATCGGGAATTGATCGGCTGGGCCCTGGGCTTGCCCTTTGTCCAGGACGGGATCAGCCCCCATCGTGCAACCCCCGCCACCGTCTGGCCCGCACTATTCATCCGTACAACCGGCACATTTTGTGATGGCGCGATGTTGAATCGCGGCCGCTCCGTGAACTCCTCGAATCCCGGCCCAAGAATCGCTTCGAACGTTCCGCGAATCAGATCGAGCCGCCGAAGGGTATAGCGTCCGCACATGGCAGGGCATTCTATACCCGCTTGGTTGGGCGTGCCGCATCGCCCCAAACCCACGCCAAATCACGATGTTTCTTCCCGAAATAATTTTTTCGGAATTTTGTACACAGCCGGGCGTAGGGATGGTATAAGGGATGAATCGGAAATCGTCGTTCGGGGATGCTGCGATCTTTCTTGACCTGATGACTTCGCATTTGAGGCTAAATGCCTAAATCGCGAAATTTTGTGTTGGTCTTTAGCGAGACCTGTGGTATAATTGGTAGTGGGTTCAGGTGATTTGGCATGTGCCTGTCACCGCAATGGAATGGAGTGGAAGACAATGTTGAAACGTGCAACCGGTTTTGCCGGCGGGCTTTTGGGTCTTGCCGTGCTCATCGCGCCCGTGGGGGCTGCGACAACAATTTACGATAGCAACGGGTACGAGCCGCCCACTTTTCACACGGGCGACCTTGTGGGACAAGATCTCACGAATGGCCCGTGGGTTCAGTCGGGAAATGGCACCGCGGTCGTACAGACTGCGGTAAAGGAAGGCACCCAAGCTGTCCAAGTCACGCGACAGGCGAACAACGACGCTTATTTCGCCGTTGTTAAGCCCGTTCCGTTTGTCAACGGCACCATCCAGGTAAATTGGGACATGAATGTCCCGGCAGCCACGGGCTCGCAGCAATTCGGGCCCTTCTTTGGGGTCTCGGCATACGATTCGCTGGACACCGGCACCGGCGCTCCCCTGCTGATCGGTTCGGCGGGAATGGATGCGACCACGGGGCAGTTTCTTTTCCAGGATGCGGGCACGGGAAGTATTGACGTGGGATCGGTGCTGTCATTCGGCGTGTTTCATAAGTATCAAATGGCGCTGAATTTCAATACGCAGCAATATTCCGTAACCGTGGACGGGGTTGTGCAGACAACCCAGGGATTCGTTGATGGTTCGACGAGCAGCCCCATTTCGAGTTTCACCGACGCCGACCTTTCCGCGCTGGCGGCAAGTGGAGACGCTTCGTCGCTGGCGGCAACGGGATCGGCATATTACGATAACTATGTAATAACGCAGACCCCGGAACCGGCGATGCTGGGGCTCGTACTTCCGGCAGCGCTGGGTCTGCTTCTGAAACGTCGCGGCGCTCGGCGTGTAGCATAAACCTACGGCTTATTCCCCCATTCACGAGATATCGATTTCTTACCGGCCCTATGAAGGGGCTAGTTAGGGTATTTATATGTTGACGAAATTCTTGGCAATCAGCTTGGCAGTTGGCGGGATCGCCGCTACGAACGCAGGCAGGGAATCCGTTTCGCGGACAGTGCCAGCGCGGCAGAGTGTAAGTCGCACTGCGGCAAAGGCGACAGTGCTTAACCCATTTACGCTGCGAACGGAGTTGGTGCATTCAGTGCTGTTGGTTGAGCGCCATGCAACGGCTGTATCCATCGTTCGCCCTCCATACCGACCGCCCGCAAGGAGCCCATTCCGTCCTCCAGTGCGGACTCCTTTTGGATGAGCGCGCCGACAATTGGACTGGGGACCGATTTGGCGTAGTCGTTTCAATGGAGATTCTTGCTTCGGGGGGCTGCGCCTTGGAATTTTATGGCTCTCCGCGAAAGCCGCTGATTAAGCGGCGCCAGCCGCCGGAAAAGCGGCGTTTTTTGTCGAATATCCATGGTTGTTACGGCTCAGTCCGGTGGATATTTAGCGGCTTTCGCGGAGAGCCAATTTTTGTAATGCGACTGCGGATTTGCGGGGGATTAGAGCAAACGAGGCGGAGCCACAGGATGGTTTTGCTTGGGAGTCGTTTCGTAATGCTTTCGTGTTTGTAAATAGGTTTGAACACAACCATCGTGTTCGTTTGTTCACTGTGGGGCGGGCGTGTTTCATTCGAGCATGGCTGTGGCGGGTGGCAACTTAAGCCTGGTGTGTCGCCTTCACTAACAATCGTCGCGCACGAAAGTTAGCATCCGACGTTTGGGGTCTTTTCAAAACGAATCCGACGCGTTTCCTCTTGGTCAGGCCCCTTGGGTGCCCCTGACCGTGGGTTGTCATATGATTGCAAAGATTTCTCAACCGGACGCCGAACGGATCGAAATACACGAAGCCAGCTCGGTTGCCGACGCAAACCGCCGGTCGGTCATCACCATTCTATGGCGCCGTCGTTGGACGGTGCTTGCCACGGTGCTGTTGGCATTGGCGGGCGCGACCGTCTACCTCATCGTCGCCACGCGAATCTACACCAGCCATTCCAGTGTCTACATCGAGCAGCAGGGCGTCAGGATTCTCAGCGACGCCCAGGGATTGATGGCCAAGTCCGACAGCTATCTCTACACGCAAGCCGAGGTTCTTAAATCCGCTCCGATTCTCAACGCCGCCCTCGAGCAGGTCAACTACCGAACCATGAAGACCTTCGACAAGGTTGACAACCCCGTCGCCTGGCTTCAGGCCGGCAAGGCGCTGCACGTTGAGGTCGGGCAAAAAGATGATGTCGTCACTGTCTCGCTGGATTCTCCCTATAAGCAAGAGTCCGCTGATTTTGTGAATGCCGTGGTTGATGCCTACGTCACGCATCAAAACAAGCAAAAGCGAACGACGGCCGCCGAAATGATGAAGATCCTCCAGAACGAAAAGAAAGTTCGCGATGCCGAATTGGAACGGCATCTCCAGGACATGCTCAATTTCAAGAAGGCCAACGGCGCGTTGTCGTTCCAGGACAACGATAAGGGCAACATCATTCTCGAACGCCTGGCGACTCTTTCCAGTAACCTGACTGCCGCCGAGCTTCAGACGCTCGGTTTGAAGAACGCAGTCCGCCAGGCGAGGGCGATCCTGCGCGATCCGGAATTGATCGCGAACTACATTGAAACATTTCAGACCAAGGAGCGCGACGGTTCGGACAGGGAACTGGAAGGACTGCGGGAAAAGATGGTGGATGCCCAGGTCGTCATCGCGACCCTCGGCGAGGTGAACGGACCCGAGGCCCAGCGCGTGAAGGTCCTTCAGGCGGACATCCAAAGGCTCAAGCAGATGATCACCGACAAGGAGCGGCGGCTTGCCGAGGCGCACCTCGCGGACAGCATCCAATTGGCTGATGCCGCACAACAAACGCAAACCGAGTTGCAGAATGCCTTTGCCGAACAGCAGAAAAAGGCGCTTGAGTTAAACACCAAGAACGCCGAATACCAGCGTCTTGTGGCCGATGTGGATCGCACCCAAAAGCAATGCGATCTGCTTGACAGCCGCATCAAGGAAGTCAACGTCAACAGCGAAGACGCCGGGGCTCTGAACATTCAGGTTCTCGAGGTGGCCCACCCCGAGGACAAGCCGAGCAGCCCCAGAAAGGCCATCACCCTGGCTGCAACGCTTCTGCTTGGCTTGATGCTGGGCGCCGGGCTGGCGTTGACGCGGGATTGGCTGGATCAGACGCTTCGGTCGGCGGAGGATGTTCTGGCGACATTGTCCGCCCCGATTCTCGGAATCATTCCTCACATACGCGGCCGCCACACGCAGGCGTCGCGTGGGCAGATCATCGTCAATGAAACCGGCTCTGAAGTTGCCGAGGCCTATCGAACCGTCCGCACTGCCGTCTACTTCGGCGCGCCCGAGAACGTCAAGACAATGCTGGTAACCTCTGCCGCTCCGGGCGACGGCAAATCCACCACCGCCAGCAACCTGGCAATCGCGCTGTCCCAGTCCGGCCATCGCACCCTTTTGCTGGACGCGGATCTACGCAAGCCAGTGCAACACAAAGTATTTGGCCTGACGGATAAGCCGGGGCTCAGCAGCGTGTTGGATCGCACCAATAAACTACGCGATGTGATATATCGCAGCGGCATCCCGCGACTGTTCGTGCTGCCTGTCGGCACAATCCCGCAAAACCCCTCGGAAATTCTAACCGGCAAGCAGTTTTCGCAGGTGCTGGACGCGCTCGCCACGGCATTCGATCGCATCGTAATTGACACTCCTCCGGTCATGTCGGTCGCCGACGCCCGAATCCTCGGTGCCGCTGCCGATGTATCGATTCTTGTGGTCCGCACCAACAAATCCAAACGCAAGTTCAGTAGCTTGGCGCTGGATGCGCTTCATAGCGTTGGAGCGAATGTGCTGGGTGTGATTATCAACGACATGCCCCGGACGCGCGAGGGATACGGATACCACTACGGCAGCTACCAATACGCCGGCGGCTACGGCGCACGCCGGTCCAGGCTCGCCGCTGAAAATGTTCCAGACGAACGTCAGACGGCCGCGCCTGAAGAGTCGCTTGAACTCGCACCCGATGCCTTGGTCCTTCAACACAGCGGCGTGTGAACAGCACCAGCATCACCCGGATGCACTTGAAGCAATTTCATGGCTTCCCGCTATGCCCAACCCCAGCAAACCCGTTTGACCCGCTTCGAGTCGGAGCAGTCGGTGGACATTCACTGCCACTGCCTTCCCGGCTTGGATGACGGGCCGGCGACCCTAGCCGAGGCGGTAACCCTTTGTCGCGCTTTGGTGGGTGACGGGATTACCGCCGTCATTGCCACGCCCCACCAGTTTGGCCGCTACGACCGAACCAACCCCGCCGACCGTATCCGGGCCGCCGCCGTTGTCCTGCGGGAAAAACTGGCCGGGGAGAACGTGCCGCTGACGGTCCATGTCGGCGCGGATGTCCGGTTAGACGAGCGCCTGATGCAATTACTTGACGCCGACGAAATCCTCACGCTCGCCGACTCCGGCAAGCATATTCTTCTGGAGCTGCCCCATGACAGCTTCATCGATCCGCTGATGCTGATCGACCGGCTTTCCCGTCGTGGAATTCAGGCGATCGTCTCCCACCCGGAGCGCTACCCGCACGTTTGCCGACGCCCGGATGTGGTGCGCGATTGGGTGACGGCCGGAGCCGTGCTTCAGATAACCGCCGCCAGTCTCCTGGGTGAATTTGGCGGGCCGGCGCTAACCATCGGCTGGGAATTGCTTGGCTGGGGCCTGCCGGTGATGGTGGCGACCGATGCCCACAATATTGAACGTCGCCCGCCGCGCCTGACCCGCGCCATCGAAGCGATCGAGCGCCGCCTGGGTTACGCCCTGGCCCGCCGCGCCTGCGTCGAGAATCCGCTGCGCGTGCTCAATGGCCAACTATGCGCGGGCCGAGCCCGCAACGAGGTTGCCCAGCGCGGGACGGTGCTGCAATGACGCACCGATACCCACTGAGTCCCGGCGAATTGACCGGCGAGTTCCGCGACCGCCTGGGTCTGGTCATTGAATGGCTGCTGGTTGCGCTGCTGATCTTCATGCCCGCCGCCTTGGGCGTTGTAGCGCCCTGGAGTGAAACCATTACGCTGGCGGCGGTCCTCCTGATCGCGTTGTTGCTGGTTTGCCGCTGGCTATTTGGCGGTGCGGCGGTCGGGCCGCGCCCGGCGATCGGGCTGCTGATTCCGGTTCTCCTTTTCGCGGTACTTGTTGCCGCCCAGTTGCTGCCTCTGCCTGCCGCATGGATCGGTGCGATCTCGCCTAAAACCCTGGCCACCCACCAACGTCTTCTGGCCGACCTGCCAAACGCCGCGGCGATTTGGAAGTCGCTGACGCTCAGCTTCTACCCACCGGCAACGCGTCATGACCTGCGCATCGTCCTGATTGCCATCACGGTATTCGTGACCATTATTGAGGTCTATCGCCGTCCGGCGCAAATCCGCCGCTTGCTGGGCGCGATCGCACTGATCGGCGGCGCGGTTGCCGTCCTGGCGCTTCTCCAGGACCTCTCGAAAACAGAGTTGATCTATTGGGTTATCCCAAGCCAATATCGCGCCGTGTGCGGCCCATTCGTCAACTACAGCAATTTCAGCCAGTTCATGAACCTTTCGATCGGCGCGGCCCTGGGACTGCTCCTGTTGAAATATGACGATTTTCGCCAGGCCAACCGCCTCTTGCTCGGCGCGCCCGATCGGACGATGGGCGATCTCGTGGAGGCGGCCAGCAGCCCCGCGTTTCGGATCGTCGGATTGCTCGCGGCGATGATCGTGCTTTCAGGCGCCGCCCTGTTCCTGTCCATGAGCCGCGGCGGGATGCTTTCGATGCTCGCCGCCACGGTCTTCACCGTGTTGATGCTCGCATGGCGGCGCGGGGCCAGCGCGCAAGCCTGGCTGGTCAGCGTGCTGGCGCTTCTGGTTTTTGGGACGTTGCTCTATGGCGGCTTCGACGCCGTCTGCGACCGCCTCACCACGCTGTACAACCGCGCCGATCCGTCGTCGGGCCGCTTTCAAACCTACAAGGACATCGCCCATATCTGGACGAAGTTCCCGGCGGTGGGAACGGGGTTGGGAACGCACCAATACATTTATCCGATGTTTGATCGGTCCACGGATCCCAAGATCGGCGAATACGCCGACAGCGATTGGTTCCAGCTTGCCGAGGAGACCGGCGCCGCGGGTCTTCTGCTGGTTGTCGCATTCGTGGCGATGATCTGGTTCCACTTCGTCCGCGCCACCCGCCACGCCCGGCACGGCATCCAACTCGCGGCGTTCGGGCTTGGATTTGGGTTTCTCGCGGTCCTGCTCAACAGCTTCACCGACTTCGGCCAGCATCTCCCTGCCGTTGCGGTCCTGTCGGCAATCACCTGCGGATTATTGGTCAACCTTTCGCGTATCGGCCGCCGTCGCAACGATCAAGCCCATGATTCACCCGAAGTGATATCCGAGCCGTCGCGGCCTGCCCGCGCCCGCACAAGCCCCTGGCGAACTCTGGGCTGGACCCTGCCGGCCGGTGGCCTTGTCGCCGCACTCGCCTGGGCTCTGGTTGGCAGCGCGACGGTACTGGGCGCCTCGGTCCACTGGGACCGTGCCGGCGTCATCGCCACCCGGCTTCAGGAGCAGAATTGGCACGGCAGCGACGAGGATTACATCGCGCTCTTAACGGACGCCCAGGCCGCCGCTCGCGCGGTCCCGGATGACGTTCGCTATCAGTACGCCCTTAACTGCTACCGCTGGTATGCCGTCAGCCGGCCTGTCGATGGCGCGGCCGCCGACGCGGGACTGCTCCCCGAACAACTCGAGCAGGTGCGGCGTATTGTGGCTGAACTGCAACTGGCCCGCCGCCTGTGTCCGACGTTCGGCGCCGCCTGCTCGCTGGCCGGCCAGCTTGAGTTCTTTACGCTTAATGAACCCCGGGGCGCCGATCGCGTGCGTGAAGGTTATCGGCTTTATCCGAATCATCCGGACGTTTGCTTTTCCGCCGGCCTGGTGGATACTTCTCAACAGAAATGGGACGAATCGCTGGCCCATTTCCGCCGCTGCCTCACGCTCGCCCCGGCCATGTTCCCCGAAATTGTCGCCGCCTACGTTGGCCAGGCCAACCGGCCAGACCTGGCCGTGGAACTGGCCAGGGGAAATGTGGATCGCCTGCTCGCCGTCAGCCGCGCCCTTGAGACGCTCGACAACAAGCAGCCGGCGACCCTCGCCGCCCAAAAAGCCTTCGCCCAGGCTGCCAAGGAACTAAATGCCCAGGGCGCCCCCGACGACGCCTCGAACTGGACGCTGTATGAAATGTCGAGGCTTTGCCAGCAACAACAAGACTTGCCCGCCGCCACTAAATACTTCAAACGCGCCGTCGAAAAAAACTACGGCGAACCGAGTTGGCATCTGGAATTGGCGTACCTGCTGAGCAAGCAGGGCCGAACCATGGAAGCCGTTCACGAGGCACGCATCTGCCTGCACCTGCGGCCAGGCGAGGACGCGGCAAAACAGCTCATCGGCAACCTGAGCCTCCGGCCGGATTTCGTGGCCCAGGAATGAACGATTTGTAGGGGTCGCCCGGACGCCGGCGTTTAGGGGACATTGAGGGGGCGACGGATGTTGTGGAGAGAAAATGACACCAGCAATTCTCGCATATTTTGTTGCGATGAGCGTTGCGGCGCTATTGACGCCGCTTCTGGTGTATTTCGCGCATTGGGTCAAGCTGGTCGACGCACCCGATGCGCGCAAGATCCATACTACGCCAATCCCGCGCATCGGCGGCGTGGCCATCCTGGTGGGCACGGCCGGCGGCATCGTCGCCGCGATTTTATTGTCGCCCGGGGCCGACTTCTGGCCCCAGCGGGCGCGGTTCGCGGCATTGGGGCTTGGCGCGGCAGCGGTCTTTTTGGTGGGATTTCTTGACGATCTTTGGGGACTCTCGGCAAAACTCAAACTCGCAAGCCTGATCGGAGCGGCACTGCTTTTGTGTCAGTCCGGCATCCGGCTTGAGGTGCTCTCACTGGGATCACTGGGGACATTGCATCTGGGGGCATTCGCATGGCCCGTCACGATTCTGTGGGTTGTAGGGGTGTCCGTGGCGATCAATTTCATCGACGGCCTTGATGGATTGGCCGGCGGCATCTCCGCCGTGGCGTGTGGGGCCCTGACGCTCGTCGCGGCCACCACGGGCCAGCCGTTGCTCGTGATTGTTTGCATGGGGCTGCTGGCCAGCCTGACCGCGTTCCTCTTTTTCAACATGCACCCCGCTCGCATCTTCATGGGCGATGGCGGCAGCATGTTTCTCGGGTTCTCCATCGCCGGCGCCAGCGTCATGGCGACCGCGAAGGCGCCGGTGATGGGGTTGGCCCTGCCGGCCGTCGCGCTGGGAATCCCGCTGCTCGATGCCGTACTGACGTTCGTGCGTCGCGGGGTGGTTGAGCGCCGCTCCATCTTCGCCGCCGAACGCGGGCACATTCATCACCGGCTGATGGACGCCGGCATTCCACACCGCCACGCCGTGCTTGTCCTCCATGGCGTCACCCTGGTCGGAACGCTCATTGCGTCCGCGCTCTTTCTGTTTGCCAGCCCCGCCGTCGCGGGGGTTATGACGCTGGTCATTATCGCATTGTTGTTGGGCCTGTTTCATTTCGCGGGCTGCCTGAACCTTTCGCAGGTTTTGGCCGCGGTGCGGCGCAACCGCGCGATGTCCCGCGACCAGCGCCGATGCCGGATCGATTTTGAGGCAAGTCAGCTGCGTCTCCGCAACGCGCAGTCGTTTGATGAATGGTGGAAGGCGTTGGGAGATGCCGCCGGGCTGCTTGGCTTTGCAAGCCTTACGCTCCGGGCCAGTGATCGCACGGGCGGCATACAGCTCCACCGCTGGATTTCCCGCATCGTGGGAAGCGCACCCGCGCAAACGCTCTGCGCGGAAATTCCCGTCCCGCAGCGCCGCGCCGCGGGAGTTGCGCGGGCGCTGATCGAGGTGCCGGCGGCGGGCGCGCTGGAGTCGGCGGCGGTGCGGATAAAGCTCTTCTCCCGCCTCATCGACGAGCACAACCTCGCATCCATTGCCGGTGGCCAGGGCAGCCGGGATGCGGCCGGCTCCCCAGCCGCCGCGAATAGGGTCCGGCCCAAACCCCTGCGCCTGCGCGACGTGCTGGCGGCGGGTGAGCCAATCGAGCAGTTGGGCTAGGCGCGCGTTTGGTCCGGCGTGCCCAAGGATGGGCCAGCGCCACCGGACAGGAGTATTCGAGAAGGTGTGTTGTTATGAAGATTTTACTTCACGATTTCGGGGGCCACGCGTTCATCGCCCAGTTGAGCCGCGAACTGGCACGGCGCGGGCATGAGCTGGTCCATGTGTTCTCGGCATCCGTCCAAACCCCCCAAGGCGTGCTGCGCCATTCGCCGGGCGATCCCGATACCTTGAGCTTCGAGCCAATCAAGCTGGCTCGCCCGATTGTCAAGCGGGCGCTGCTGAAGCGGCGGCGGCAGGAGTCGGAACATGGCCGGCGGCTTCTGGAGCTCGTGGAGCTGCACCAGCCGGATGTGGTGATCTGCGCCACCACTCCAAGCGAAATCCAGAACCGCCTGATCCGTTACTGCAACCGCGCCGGGATCCGCACGGTCACCTGGGTGCAGGACCTGCAGGGCGTTGCCGCGTATGAGATTCTCCGCCGAAAGCTCCCCATCGTGGGGGCGATGATCGGGCGTTACTACATGTGGCTGGACCGCCGCTCGCTGCGCAAAAGCGACGCCGTCGTGCTGATCACCGAATCCTTCCGCCCCCAGATGCGGGCCTGGGGGGTGGCGGCCGAGCGCATCACCTGCATCCCCAACTGGGCCCCGATTGCCGACCTTCCGCAGATGCCCAAGTCCAATCCCTGGTCGCGCCGCCACGGCCTCGCCGACAAAACCGTCATTCTCTACGCCGGCACGCTGGCAATGAAGCACAACCCCGGCCTGCTGCTCGCGCTCGCCCAACGCTTCAAGAGCCAAGACAATGTCCGCGTGGTGGTCGCCTCCGAGGGCGCCAGCGCGGATTGGCTCAAGGAATCCGCCGCCCAAAACGGCCTGGATAATCTGCTGGTCTTTCCCTTCCAGCCGTTCGAGGAGCTTCCCGAAATGCTTGGTTCCGCCGACGTGCTCACGTCGGTCCTCGAACCCGAAGCCAGCGCGTTCTCCGTCCCCAGCAAGGTGCTGGCCTACCTGTGCGCGGGGCGCGCGATCCTGCTGGGCGTCCCCAGCGACAACCTCGCCGCCCGCACCGTCCGCGCCGCGGCGGCCGGTCTTGTCGCCAGCCCCTCCGACCCGGCGGCGTTTATCGCCGCCGCCGAGCGGCTCATCGGCGATCACCGCCTCCGGGCACGCTGCGGCGACTCCGGCCGCAGATACGCCGAAGCCAGCTTCCACACCAATATCATCGGCGACCAATTTGAACAAATTCTCTGGCGCGTCGTACAGAAGCCGACTCAGCTTTATTCGGCTCAAAGGAACCGGAATCCATCGCTGCCGGAACCGGAAGTGGCTGGCGAGGCCATACCCGTTTAATTGCGGCAATCAAGCCATAGGCTTGCAAGCGTGGCGCACTATGGTCCAACTCCGGACTCGAATTGGTACTTGAACTCGTGCGCGGCACCCGTCGGACAGTATGATTTGCGTGGAGAGGCCGATGAGCGGGGTTGCGACGAAATCCAAGGAGACAGCGTTGTACCAAGACCTCTCGCGGTTTCGCCTCCCCGCCAACTTTCGCGGACGACCGGGGTGGATGGTACAACTCTGGTGGCTCGTGCAAGGGTCATTGTTTGCCTGGTCACCTCAGTTTATGTACGCATGGCGGCGGTTTCTTGTCCGGCTTTTCGGAATGAAGATCGGTAAGGCGGTGATCCTGCGCCCCTCAGCGACGGTCGCCTATCCGTGGAAGGTGAGCATCGGCGACTACGCTTGGATAGGCGACGACGTTGTTCTGTATAGCTTGGGTGAAATCGAGATTGGCGCGAATGCCGTGATTTCGCAGCGCTCCTACATTTGTGCGGCGAGCCACAATCACACGGTCCCCACGTTCGACATCTTCGATCGGAAGGTTACGATAGGGGCGGAGGCGTGGATCGCGACTGATGTGTTCGTGGGACCGGGTGTCACGATCGGGGCGGGGACGGTCGTCGGGGCGAGGTCGAGCGTTTTTAGCGATTTGCCAGGGGGAATGCTTTGCGTCGGTAGTCCGGCGAGGCCTACGGGCCCTCGGATTCCCGGCGGCACGGCATAACGCCGAATAGCTCCTGGCTCCGACCACCCCGGTTGAGGACTGCGAACCATGCGGATCAGTATCGTCACTGTCTCCTTTAACCAGGCCGCATTTGTGGAGCGGACGATCCAATCCGTTCTGGCGCAAGGCTACGATGATCTGGAATACATTATTGTCGATCCTGGCTCGACCGACGGAAGTCGGGAGGTCATCAAGCGATACTCGTCGAACCTCGCGACGACTATTCTTGAACCAGACAAAGGAGCCGCGGACGGTCTCAATAAGGGATTCGTGCTTGCCACCGGGGATATATTCGGATTCCTCAATTCTGACGATACTCTGCTGCCCGGCGCGCTGGAAAAGGTCGCCGCCCACCTCAAATCGCATCCGAATATCGACGTGGTATCCGGGAACGCCCATGTTATCGACGAGCATGATCGCGTCCTGCGAAAGACGTTCACCGACCGCTTTTCGCTCCGAGACGCCGCGTACCGCATCAGTTCCGTCATACAACCCTCGACGTTCTTTCGGCGTGAAGCTTTCCAGGGAACCCGTGGATTCAATCCAATCAATCGTTGTTGCTGGGACGGCGAACTTTGGGTCGATATGGCCGAGCAAGGCGCCCGTTTCGGCTGCATCAATGAATTCCTCAGTTGCTACCGGTTGCATGGCCAGAGCATCACGGGCACTGGAAAACTCGCCGGCCTATACGCCGAATACTCCGAACGTGTATTTCGCAGGGTCATCGGTCGGCCGAAACGCCCAGGGGACGAATTGATAAGGCAAGCCCTGCGCGCGCGCCGGCTTCTGGTAAATTGGCGGGATGCGGCAGAACGGCTCATGCGCGGCCCAATATTCGGGCGATGCACCGTATCGGAAAAGCTACCCGTGCAATAACTGGGAGCATGGAGACCGATGAAAGATCCAACTCCCGCGGAAACAAGGTCGGGAAGGCGCGGCATGCTTCTGCCAGCGCAGCCCAGCGCACGCGCAAAGCGTTTGAGCATGACGCAACCGCGCGCCGCCAACCCTGTAATCCGTGCCCCTACCGCGACGCGCTCACCCGGGACGCCGCCCTTCGATCGTGTCAAGCCTTTCGCAGCCCTCTGCGGCGCTCTCGCCCCATTCGTGATAAAGATTGTCGGCGATCTTTTCGCCGGGGAAATCCTGCTTTTCATCTTCCTGGCGGCAAGCTATTTAACCAGCGCGCCCGGTCGCAGCCGACTTGGAAGGCGCGTTAAGCTCTTTCTAATTTTACTCTGCATGTTGGCCACCGGCATGGTGCTGGCCGACGCGGCGCGTGGCACCCCGCCATCGGATTACCTCCGCGGTTGGGGGCGCGTCGCGCTTTTAGGTACGGATATCGCCGCAATGGGCCTATTTGCGCGACGTGGCCTATCCACCCTGGTATGGTACGTCGTTGGATATTCCGTCGGTGGTCTAGTGTACTGTGGTGTTGAAGGTCTGAATATCGTTTCCAACTGGAAACTCGGCTACGCAATTCCCTCAACGCTTCTTGGAAGCTGCATCCTTTGCACGGTGAATTCGAAAAAACTGCGGGTGTTCTTCCTCATGCTATTCGCGGCATCGAATTTCGTCCTCGACTACAGGTCTCTCGCAGGATTTTGCGTGGCTGGGGCAGCGGTGGAAATGGTGATCGGCGTTCGCCTCAAGGGCCCCGTAGTTTGGGTTTTGATGAGTGCCTTATTGTGCGTCTCCACGACCACGATCATTTTGGTCCTTGTCAACCAGAATTCACAAGTCATGGAACGGCAAGATGAGTCGAACTATGACAGGCTGATGCGGATGAAGTTCTCCATGGAGGCAATCGTCGCCAGCCCACTCTTGGGTTACGGATCGTGGCCAAGGGACAGAGCGCTAGCCGACGAGTACATTCGCGCGATGAGTCTGCATGTGGGCCACCGATGGTGGCTGCGCCAAGAAGAGCGGGACCTAATTCCATCTCACTCGCAAATAATGCAAGCCTGGGTTGAGGCGGGCATTCTGGGCATTCCGTTCTTCTGCTACCTGATAGTGAGTATATGCGTATGGCTGCGGCGGCTCGTCAGCGAACTCGAACTCGGTCCTGCAACGGGATTGGTAGTCGTCATTCTTACATGGTCCCTGTGGGATGCTCTGTTCAGTCCATTCAGCGGGCAGGTCCGCATAGCCATTGCAATCACGGTGGCTTTGATGGCGGCCCTCGACAGGTTATTCCAGGCGCGCTCGGCCAAAAGAATCGCGGTCTAACACTACACTGATGCGCCTGCTACACATCATAGGAACATTGGATCAGGGCTACGGCGGCCCGGTAACCGGCCTCGCCGGATTGTCCGAGTCACTTGTCGCGCTTGGCCACTCGGTCTCAATAGTCACTCTTGACGCCCCCGGCGAGGCTCCACTTCCCGCGATCCCCGGGGTGGAGTTCATCCAACTGGGGCCCACGTACGGGAAGTTGGGCGGCGCTCCGTACCGCTACTGCCCACGATTGGTCCCCTGGCTGCGGGCCAACTGCGGGCGGTTCGACGCAGTGATCGTGCATGGGATCTGGCAGTACCAGAGTTTCGGCACTTGGCGCGCCCTGCGGGGCCGGCTGCCGTACTTTGTTTTTGTTCATGGGGCGTTGGATCCGTGGTTCAAGCGGCATTATCCGTTGAAGCACTTGAAGAAGTGGCTCTACTGGCCCTGGGCCGAGTATCGCGTGCTTCGCGACGCGGCGGGCGTGATCTTCACGTCAGCCGACGAGCGGATCTTGGCGCGCGAGTCCTTTTGGCTGTACAAGGTTCGGGAGATTGAGTGGCGCTATGGGATAAAGCCCCCCGCCGACGATGTCGAGCAAAGCCGCCGGGCTTTCTTCGATGCATTCCCCCACCTCGCCGGCAAGCGGCTGATCCTGTTCCTGTCCCGGATTCACGCCAAGAAAGGGTGCGACCTGGCGATTTTCGCGTTCGCCAGAGTGTGCTCGCGCGATCCGGCTCTTGAACTGGTGATGGCGGGTCCGGATCAGGAAGGATCGGTGCCGTCCCTGCGGGAGCTGGCCCAGCAGGCGGGCGTGGGTGATCGCGTGCATTTTGTCGGCATGCTGAACGGCGCGGCCAAGTGGGGCGCGCTGCGCGCCGCCGAGGCGTTCATCCTCCCCTCCCACAGCGAAAACTTCGGCATCGCCGTCGTCGAGGCGATGGCCTGCGGCACGCCGGTGCTCATCTCCAACAAAGTGAACATCTGGCAGGAGATCGAGACGGGCGGCGCGGGCATCGTCGAAAACGATGACCTGGAAGGCACGATATCGAACCTGAAGAAGTGGCTGGACCTTCCCGCCGAGCGGCGCGATCGAATGAAGCTCGCGGCACAGCGCACTTTCGTTGACAAATTCGTCATTGGCAAAAACGCCAAAGAGCTCGTCGAATTGATGAGCAGAGCCTCAAATGGCGAGGATCACTTATAAACGCTCGCGCCCCTTAATTATGCAAAGATTTAACATTCTTTGGTTTATCTGCCATGTTGAAAGATTGTTATCGTGGCCCACCCGATGGCCCGATTTTTGAAACCCAGGAGACGAATGTCCAAGCTCCGCACCATAAAAATGAGCCTGAAAATCCGTTTTCCGCGTCTCTATGAAGGCGTGAAGGCGTGCATCCCAGCAACGCGGCGTCAGGAGCGTGCGCTGATGGGCAGGAGCGCGCAGGAGGTTTTCACGTCGATTTACCAAAATAAGGGCTGGCGCAGCGCGGAATCCGCGTCGGGGGATGGCTCGACCCTGGAGTTTACACAGCCGCTTCGAGGGGCGTTGCCGGGCTTTCTGGCCGAACTGGGCGTACGCGTTTTTCTGGATGCCCCCTGTGGGGATTTCAATTGGATGAGGCGGGTGCATCTGGGCGTCGATCGGTACATCGGAGCAGACATCGTCCCGGAAATGATCGAGAGGCTTCAGAGGGAATACGCGAACGATTCGCGAAGTTTTTTCGTTCTCAACATTTTATCCGAACCGCTGCCGGAGGCGGACGCACTTTTCTGCCGGGATTGTCTTCGCCACCTGTCCTTGAACGATGTGTCGGCGGTTCTGAAGAACGCGAAGAGGAGCCGCTGCCGGTACTTCATTGCCTCAACTTGTGCAAAAGTCAAATTGAACATCGACATCGCGACCGGCGGGTCGAGGCCGCTCAACCTCTGCCTGCCGCCTTTTAATCTGCCTCCGCCCATCAAGGAGATCAATGATGGCGATGGCGGGCCCGAGAGACGCACCATGGGTGTATGGCGGATTGACCAACTGTAGCGGTATTGCGTCTTGCGTCCGCCGGAGAACGCCAGCGTGAGCGCTACAAAAAAACATGGTCCTCTATACTATAGGCAGAAAGTTTACATTTTTGTTTGGAAGTTGGGTTTTGACAGAAGGTTACGGCTGCCCACCCCCCCGAACAGAATTCGAGGCGAAAGAAGGCGTGGCGTAACGGTGTGATCGGATGCACAAGGCGCGGCAAAGTGGGGCGCGACCATCGGGCGTGTAACGGAAAACAGTGGGGCGCGGGGCACCGGCGGGCCATTCCAAGGTTTTGAGACGTTCCGGGGCTCGCGCGGCGTAAGGACGCCGTTCTTTCCGCGATTCGCCTTCGGACGCCCGAGTTATGCCTCCAACATCCATCGGTCCATATCACGGGCCTGGTGAGCCGGCGCGTGTGTCACATTCACTGGAAGAAGGAGCGACGTCCTCGTCGCTTGGGTTTGTGCGGGCTTGGTGGAAGAAAGAAAGCGGCGAGGACGCCGCTTCTACGTTCTCATCGGGAGTCGGCGACAAGCTCATAACGTGAGGAAGACGGCTTCAAAAATGAACCCAACGGACGCCGCCCTTTGAATTTTCCGCTTTTCCTGCATTTGAATTTGTTTCGGATTTCGTGCTTCGGATTTCGGATTTTCACCCATCGCTTGGATGGTGAACGCAAGCCCCGCCGAGTGCTTTTGCGCACAATCATCCGGGCGTCCGCACCTCCTCAAAACACCCCGTCTTCGCGCTCTTGAGCACGCTGTCGCACACCGCCTGCGTTTCCAGGGCGTCGCGGAACGTCGGATGCGCCGGCTTGCCGCTGGCCAGGCCTTCGAGAAAGTCGGCGACTTGGTGTACGAACGTATGCTCATATCCGATCTGCAAGCCCGGCACCCACCAGTGGCTCATGTACGGATGATCGCTGTCGGTGACGTGAATCGAGCGCCAGCCGCGAAGCTGGCCTTCGTCGGCGTGGTCGAAGTATTCAAGCCGATGCAGGTCGTGCAGATCCCATTTTAGCGACGCCCTTTCGCCATTCACTTCCAGCGTATAGAGCGCCTTGTGGCCGCGGGCGTAGCGGGTGGATTCGAAGAGGCCCAGCGAGCCATTGTTGAAATGGCAGAAGAACATGCAGGCGTCGTCGATGCCGACCGGCTCCATCTTGCCGGTGAGATTGTGCTTGCGCTGCTTGACGAAAGTTTCGGTCATGGCGTTGACGTTGGCGATTGAGCCGTTGAGCCAAAGCGCGGTGTCGATGCAGTGGGCGAGCAGATCGCCGGTGACGCCCGAGCCGGCGGCGTTCACATCCAGCCGCCACAGCGCCGTCCCGCCCTGCGGCAAATCCGCGCTGATCGTCCAGTCTTGCAAAAAGTTCGCGCGGTAATGGAATATCCGCCCCAGCTTTCCCTCGTCGATCAGCTTCTTGGCCAGCGTGACCGCCGGCACGCGGCGGTAGTTGTACCAGACCATGTTGGCGACCTTCGCCTGCTCTGCCGCCTGCACCATTTCCAGCCCCTCGGCGGCGTTCATCGACAGCGGCTTTTCGCACAAAATCGCCTTCCCGGCTTTCGCCGCCGCGATCGCGATTTCCTTGTGGGTGTTGTTGGGCGTACAGATATCGACCACGTCGATGTCCTTGCGCTCGACGAGTTTTCGCCAATCGGTCTCCGTCGATTCGTAGCCCCATTTGCCGGCAAATTCCGTGAGCTTCGCCTCATCCCGCCCGCAGACCCCCTTGAGCACCGGCATATATTGCAGGTCGAAAAAGTTTCCCACCCTGCGATACGCATTTGAATGCGTGCGGCCCATGAAGCCGTAACCGATCAAACCCACATTGAGCGTTTTCATCGTTTCGTCCTCGCTTGCCATACATGGATCAAAAGCCGCCGCCCAGGCGTCGCGCCGTCTGGAGCGGTAGTTATAACGGATGCGAATCGAGTGGCAAGAAACCGGCGAGCAATCACCGCGCGCAACAGCTGCTGTCACCCCGCGCAACATGCCCCCACCCCAC
>Ga0209483_1000976_pt1 | contig 23026 bp, 25 predicted proteins | sample NGEPerA_FD_184508 | JGI IMG/M metagenome (GOLD analysis project Ga0209483, IMG submission 184508) | Arctic peat soil microbial communities from the Barrow Environmental Observatory site, Barrow, Alaska, USA - NGEE PermafrostL2-A... | ecosystem: Environmental > Terrestrial > Soil > Wetlands >... | reverse complement strand
TGGCATAGCTCTTGGAACCTTCGCCGGGCGCGACTGCGAGATGCGAAGTCTCGACGCCGGCCGCCTTAAGCACTTGCTCGACCGTACCGAGATGTTTCGCCGCCACCGTTTCGTCGGTGAGGATGAATGCCGTGGCCGTAGTCCGCAGCGCCTTGATGCGCGCGCCCAGCGTATCGACCGCGCCGCGCCCGATCACGATGTCGTAGGCGCGCGCCCCCAGCGCAACCGGCACCACGGTCGCCGCTTCGGCGGGCTTCCGCGCGGGATTTGGCGCGCTCATGATTTCTTCTCCAACTCCGCACCCATATCGAGATGCTTCGGCAACGCGGCGACGATCTCGTCGACGATGGTGTCATGCGGCTCGTCGCGCGATTGCACGGTGATGTCGGCCAGCGCATAGACCGGTTCGCGCAACGGCAAAAGGTCTTTCATCTTGTCAACCAGCGGCCGCTCGCCGCGCCGCTTGGTGCGCTTCATCAGCACATCGATATCGGCCTTGAGCCAAACCGAGATGCCTTTGATGTGGATGAGGTCGCGCGTGCGCTGGTCCATGACGGCGCCGCCGCCGGTCGCCAGCACCTGCGGCCCGTGGTCGAGCAGGCGCGCGATCACGCGCGCTTCGCCGGCGCGGAAATACGGCTCGCCATGGGTCGAAAAAATCTCCGCAATGGTCATGCCGGCGGCGATTTCGATTTCGCTGTCAGCATCGACAAAAGGAATGCTGAGCCGGGTCGCCAGCCGCCGGCCGACGGACGACTTCCCAGCGCCCATCATGCCGACCAGCACGATCGAGCGCGAGCCGAGCGCAGCCACAATGGCCGCCTGGCGGCCCAGTTCTTTTGCCGTTTCGGGGACGTTTTCGGCCGGCTTTTGAATGGCGCTGTTAACCATGTTAAGGTGTCCAAATCCGCGCAACGGTTCCATATACCAGCAAATCGGCCAACTGCGATGGCCGGATGCCCGGGCTTTCCGCCTTGTCAGCGGAAGGCGAACATGGTCGTAGTCGCGTAAATCAAAGCGCTTCGCGAGCCGCCGGAAATCACGAATGCCGAGTTTGTTCAGATTCCTCTTTATTATCGGACTGGTGGCCGGGCTCGCCTATGTGGCGGTGTTTTCGCTTGCCAATTTCGTCAAGGTGCAGCCGCGTGAGATCGTCGTGACGGTTCCGAACGACCACTTCGTCAAGCCGCCGCGTTAGGGCGCATGATCCCGAAAAGTGGGAACCGGTTTTCGGACAAGATTATGCGCAAACCAAAAGAGCCTCGGCAAGCCGCATCCGACGACGCGCTGGTCGAGTTGTTCCTCGACATGCAGGCGGCCGAGCGCGGCGCCGGCGAAAATACACTCGCCGCCTATCGCAACGACCTCGCTGACTTGTGCGCGCACTTGCGCACCGCCGGCAAGTCCGTGGCAAAAGCCGACACCGATGACCTCCGCGAATTTCTTAGCAACCTCGCCGAGCGCGGCTTCGCGGCGTCCTCACTGGCGCGGCGGCTGTCGGCCACGCGGCAGCTTTATCGCTTCCTTTATGCGGAAGGAAAAAGTAGCGACGATCCGGCCGCCGTTCTGGAAGGACCCAAGCGCGCGCAAACGCTGCCGAAGATCTTATCGATTGCGGAGGTCGATACGCTGCTGACGCAAGCGCGCACTCTTGCCGCGAATAGCGAACAGCCGAAACTCGCGCGCCTGCGCGCCGCGCGGCTCTTGTGTCTGCTGGAGGTCGTCTACGCCACCGGCTTGCGCGTATCGGAACTGGTGGCGCTACCGGCCTCCGCCGCGCGCAAGGATCAGCAGATGCTGGTGGTGCGCGGCAAGGGCAACAAGGAGCGACTGGTGCCGCTCAATGGCGCCGCCAAGCGCGCCATGGTGGAGTACCTCGTTTTGCGCGCCGAGGGCGCACCGGAAGCAAAGGGCGCGAAGGAAAAATGGCTGTTTCCCTCTTTCGGTGAACAGGGCCATCTCACCCGCCAGCATTTCGCCCGCGAATTGAAGGCGTTAGGGCAGGCCTGCGGGATCGCGCCGGCGCGCCTTTCGCCGCACGTGTTGCGCCACGCCTTCGCCAGCCACCTGTTGCACAACGGCGCCGATCTGCGCGTGGTGCAGACGCTGCTCGGCCACGCCGATATCTCGACCACACAGATTTATACCCATGTGCTGGAAGAACGCCTGAAAACCCTGGTGCGCGACCTGCATCCGCTAGCGGACAGCTAGGGCCGCGACCTTTGGCCCAATGGTGCAAACCGTTGTGGATTCTGGTAAAATGCCGATATGCAGCCGGACGAAGTGATCGCCATTCTGCGCCGACACGAAAGCACTCTGCGCGCGCGCGGTGTGCGTCACGCCGCCTTGTTCGGATCGGTGGCGCGCGGCGATGCGCGGCCCAGCAGCGATGTCGATATTATGATTGAACTGGCGCCGGATAATCGGCTCGACCTTTTTGCCTACTCTGGATTGATGAATGATATTGCCGGACTGTTTCCGGTTCGGGTCGACGTCGTCGACCGCAACGCATTAAAGCCATACCTTCGCGCGCCCGCCACACGTGATGCGATATATGCATTCTGACCAGAATTCCGATTTAGGCCCTTTTGTCCGACATTGCGCATAACATTGCGTTGACCCGGACATTCGTGAGCGGGCTGTCGTTCGCCGAGTTCGAAGCCGATATTAAGACCGTCTACGCTGTCACGCGAGTCTTGAGATTATTTCAGAAGCTTCCAGACGGCTTTCCTCGGCCCTTAAGGAACAGCATCCGGAAATTACCTGGGATAAAATGGCGGATGCCGGTAACATTTATCGCCATGACTATCTCGATATTCGCCTCGACGTTCTCTGGCAGACCGTTCATGAGTTCCTTGAGCCTTTGAACAGGGCCATTGAGTTGGAATTGGTGCGCCTGAAAACGCGGCCTTAGCGCATTTCCTTGGCTTCCTTGACTTATGGGCAGCACCGGGGCCAGTTTCGCCCGAAACTTCATCTTTTCGCTAATCGCAAATACTCCGGGAGCCCATGCGCAGCTATCTCGACTTTGAAAAACCCGTGGCCGAACTGGAGGCCAAGGTTGAGGAACTGCGCGCCATGGGCGCGACCGACAACGCGGTCTCGGTCGAGGACGAAATCAGCCGGCTCGAGGTCAAAGCCGCGCTCGCGCTCAAGGAACTCTACGGCGAGCTGACGCCCTGGCAGAAGACGCAAGTAGCCCGCCATCCGCAACGACCGCATTGCCTGGATTACGTCAAAGGTCTGCTGAGCGAATTCGTCCCGCTCGCCGGCGACCGCAAATTCGGCGATGACGAAGCCATCATTGGCGGCTTCGGACGCTTCAAAGGCGAGAGCATCTGCGTCATCGGCCACGAGAAAGGCTCCGACACCGAGAGCCGGCTCAAACATAATTTCGGCATGGCGCGGCCGGAGGGCTATCGCAAAGCCGTGCGGCTGATGGAGATGGCCGACCGTTTCGCCATCCCGGTCCTCACGCTGGTCGATACCGCCGGCGCCTATCCCGGCATTGGCGCCGAGGAGCGCGGACAGGCCGAAGCTATCGCACGCTCGACCGATGTCTGCCTCGGTCTTGGCGTGCCGAACGTGTCGGTGATCCTGGGCGAAGGCGGCTCCGGCGGCGCCATCGCGCTCGCTACCGCCAATCGCGTGCTGATGCTCGAGCACGCGATCTATTCGGTGATCTCGCCCGAAGGCGCGGCCTCGATCCTATGGCGCGATACTACCAAGGCGCAGGAAGCCGCGACCAACATGAAGATCACTGCCCAGGACATGGTGCGCTTCGGCGTCATCGACAGCGTCATAGCGGAGCCGACCGGCGGTGCCCACCGCGACCCGGCCGCCGCTATTGCGGCCACTGCCAACGCGATCGGCATCGCGCTCACCGAACTTCGTCCGCTCCCCGCCGACACGGTGCGCAAACAGCGGCGCGAGAAATTTCTCAATATGGGCCGCCTGCCGGCTCGGGCGGCGGGTTAACGGGTTCCGGACCTGCCAAAGGCGCCCCGAAGCGAGCCTGCGCAAGGCGGACTTGTCATGATTTACAGTTGCTTTACCATAGGGTTACGGGCTGCCCGTACCTTTGTCCCTTGCCTTGCGGATGCCACATCTTATGGATAACGATGTCTCAATGAGGGCCCGCCCGTCGGGGAGTAGCGCGTTTTGAGACGACCGATTGTCCGCGCATTCATGGCGTCGGCAGCGCTTGCTGCTGCGGTCGCGCTCGCCGGTTGCAACGCCGACGACATTTCGCCGAGCGGCCGCGCGCAAGCGCCTCTTTCCGAAAAAATGGTCGCCGACATCACCTCCAAGAATATGGAGAAGGATTCGCCCATCCTCGCCCGCATCTTCAAGGAAGAAGCGGAGTTGGAAATCTGGAAAAAGAACCGCGACGGCGAATACGCGCTTCTGAAAACCTATCCGATCTGCCGCTGGTCGGGCGATCTCGGTCCCAAAAAGAAGGAAGGCGACCGCCAGGCGCCCGAGGGCTTCTACACCATCACGCCCGGGCAGATGAATCCGGCTTCCAATTACTACCTCGCCTTCAACACCGGCTTTCCCAACGCTTATGACCGCGCCTGGGGCTACACCGGCTCCGAACTGATGGTGCATGGCGACTGCTCCTCGCGCGGCTGTTACGCGATGACCGATGAGCAGATCCAGGAAATCTACGCGTTGGCGCGCGAGAGTTTCTTCGGCGGCCAGAAGGCGTTCCAGCTTGAAGCCTTTCCGTTCCGCATGACCGCGCTGAACATGGCCAAGCATCGCGACAATCCCAACTTCGCGTTCTGGAAGATGCTGAAGGAAGGCTACGACCATTTCGAAGCCAGCCATCAGGAGCCGAAGGTCGCAGTCTGCGAGAAGCGCTACGTGTTCGATCCGGCCGCGCCCGACAATGTCTCGCGCCCGCTCTCGTTCAACGCGCGCGGCAAATGTCCGGTGTTCCAGCTCGACAAGAACATCGCCGACGCGGTGCTCGATCACCGCCGCCAAGAGCAGTTCCAGATGGCGCAATATATCGCCAAAGGCGTCGCCACCGTGCCGCCGCGCCAGGGCATCGACGGCGGCATGAACCCGGTTTTCGCCACCCAGATCGGCACGCAAGAAGGCTACGACAGCAAGGGCCACGTCATTCAGGTCGCCACCGCGCCGGGCTCGCTGCCGCGCACTTCTAATGCGCGGGCGCCAGCGGCTGTGGTTTTGGTGCCGAGCAATGTCGCGCAAAACGCCAGACAAGGCGACGATAATGCACAGGTGGTGCTGGCCAGCGTACCTATTCCGCAGCCCGCGCCGGAGTCGAAAACCGGCGAAGTGCCGCCGGAAAAGCCGCGCACTATCGCCAGCCTGCTGGGTAACCTGTTCAGCGAAAAGCAAGCCGAGCCGCCGGCGTCAACGGCCGAAAGCCAGGCGGACGAAAAGCCGGTCACCTTGCGCGGCAGCAAGGGCGACGGCGCAAAGCCGAAGAAAGCTGCGCCGGTACGGACGGTGGCGCATTCGGAACCGCATACCCTTGCATCCGCCAAACCGAAGACCGCGCCGAAATCGGTGGCCACCAATGCGGACGAATCGGCGGCAAGAGCAGCGGCAAGACCCGCGGCAAGAGCAGCGGACAAGCCGCCTACCCCGGCCAATGGTGAGACGCACGAAATGCGCACCGCCTACTCCACGCCGCGCGCCAGCGGCAACGGCCTCCTGGCAGGTGCGCAACCGGTGGTGCCGGTCGGCTCATTCGACGCACGCTGGTCGGCCTTCCGTTAAACGGTCATCGCCGATAATTCGCTTAGGCATTCGCCGCGGTCGTGATGTAATCTCGTCTCCGACCACGCGGGGCGCGAACCTATCCCATGGACTGCTTCGTCTACGTTCTCGGCTGCCGCGGTAAAAGCCGCGACGTCACTTACGTCGGTTGGACGCATGACGTCATGCGCCGGCTGGAAAAGCACAATTCCGGCAAAGGCGCGCGCACGACGCGCGGACGCAATTGGGTGCTGCTGCATTCGGAATGGTTTCCGACCAAGGCCGAGGCGATGAGCCGCGAATGGCACTTGAAGCGCGAACGTGCCTTCCGCAAGAAGCTTGCGCTCACGATGGCAAATACGTCGCGCAAAGCAGCAAAGAAGAAGCGGTCAGCGCGCTGACGTGCGCCGCCCAAAATGTGCCCGGGCCAAAGTTTCTTGATTGGACAGGCGTGCGGCCGGGGTTTAAGCAAGCGGCCGACCGATGGCTTTTTTGCGATGGAGCGTGTCATAAATTACGCAAGCCTCAGCATATTTGACCCTTTGGTCATCAGTCACCTGCCGCGCGAGAATTTCGGTACCTGGGAGTTTCCGGTGCTGTACGTGCGCGGCGGTACTTCAACCGGCCTCATCATCTGGGATCGTGTCGCGCCAAAAGAACTCGAACTGCGCGAGGAATTGCTGCGCCACCTAATGGGTCTGCCGCTCGCTGGCACGTCCTCCGATACCAAGCAGATTACCGGCTTGGGCCGCGGCTATCCGACCAGCAACAAGGCGTTCTTCGCCGAGATGACGGCGAACGATAAAGGCGAACCGCGCATCATCTCGACGCTGGCGCAACTCGCGCACGGCAAATCGCAGATCGACTGGAGCGTGAACTGCGGCAACATGTCGGCGGCGCTGCCTTATTGGGCGATCGACCAGCACTTCCTGCCGCGCGAACTCAACGGCGCGGGCGAAGTCGAAATCTTCAACACCAATACCAAGTCGACGATGGTCGGCCGCGTCACGCTTTCCGGCGATGGTTTTGCCTTTGCGCCGATCCCGGGCGTCGATGGCGAATTCCCGGGCGTCGACTTGTTCATGTCCGATCCGGTTGGCGCCAAAACCGGCAAAGCGCTGCCGACCGGCAATGCCGCCGACAAGTTCGGCGACTACACGGTGTCCTGCGTCGACGTGGCAGTACCGATGGTGATCGCGCGGGCCTCCGAATTCGGCAAGACCGGCACCGAGCCGGTCAAGGAATTGCGCGGTGATGAAAAGTTTTTTGCGGCGCTGAAAAAGCTCTGGATCGAAGCCGGCTTGAAAATGGGCCTCAAGGGCAAAGGTGGCAAGCCGATGACGGCGGAAGAACTCAGCCATAGCGAGACCATTCCGAAAGTCTGCATCGTCGGGCCGCCCGTGAATGGCGGCAATATCTCGACGCGCTATTTCACGCCGCAGGAAGGCCACGCCACGATGGCGGTGACCGGCGGCTGTTGTCTGGCCGCTGCCTGCCTAATGCCTGGCACGGTCGCCTATGAACTGGCGACGGGGCTGCCGGCGCTCGGGGCGACGCCCTCAGAAGTGCAAGTCGATATCGAGAACCCGGCCGGGATTTTGTCGGCGACCATCGGCGGCATGCAGACTAATTCGGAAACCAAAATCATCCGCGCCGCCTATAAGCGCTCGGCGCAAATCCTCGCGCGGGGCTTTGTACCCCTCTATCGCGCCTCGCCGACGCTCAGAGCCGCGCTCTCCGGCATCGCCGCCGGCGGAAACGCCTAGGTCACGGTCTTTCCCAGTTAGGTTTGTGGTTAACAAATCCTTGGCGGAATCGCTCGAGTTTTCGACGTCGATATAAATAATCCGCCATTCCAGTCGGCTAGGTTGCGCGCGCAATTGCTAATATTTCAAGCGCGGACGGCATGAACATCCCGGCATTGCTCGACGAACTCAACGATGCGATCACGCATGGCACTGCCGAACGGCGTGCGGTCATTCTTACTAGCATTACCGACATTTTCGTCGCCGCCGCGCCGAATTACTCGGAGCAACAGATCGACGTCTTCGACGACGTGTTCCTGCGGCTCGCCGACACGATCGAGCATTCGGCGCGCGCCGTACTGGCAGAGCGCCTCTCCAAGGTCGAACGTGCCCCAGCCAAGGTCAGCCGCTCGTTGGCTAATGACGACGACATCGACGTCGCCGGCCCGATGCTGCAACATGCGCGCGGGCTCGACAATACGACGCTGGTGACGGTGGCCAGGACCAAGCCGCAACAGCATCTGCTCGCGATCTCGCGCCGGCAATTGCTCGACGAAACAATCACCGACGTGCTGGTCGAGCGCGGCGAAAAGCCGGTCGTATTGAGCACTGCCAATAACCCGACGGCGCGATTTTCCGATGCCGGCTACACCAAACTGGTGCAGCGCTCGGAAGGCGACGACGAACTCGCCGCCACCGTCGGCTTGCGCACCGATATTCCGCGCGCCCATCTAATGCGGCTCCTGGCACAGGCATCCGACGCGGTGCGGGTCAAACTCGAAATGGCAAATCCGGCGATGGCCGCCACCATCACCGAAGCGATCGCCGAAGCCGCCGATATGATCCTGGATCAGAGCGGCGGGTGGACGCGCAATTACGCCACGGCGCGCACGCATGTCGAATTCCTGCGCGCAGCCGGCCAGCTCGGTGAATCCGAGATCGCCGAATTTGCCAGGGCGAACAAAGTCGAGGAAGCCGTCGTCGCGATTTCGGTGACAAGCCGGGCGCCGATCGACGTGATCGAAAAAGCGATGGACCAGCCGCAACCGGAAGCGCTGTTGATCCTGGCGAAGGCCTGCGGCATGTCGTGGCCGGCGGCCAAGGCCATCCTGCGCCTGCGAAGCGGACCGCGCGCGGTCTCGCCGGCCGAACTCGAACAGTGCGAGGATTCATATTCGCGTCTCAAGCCGGTGACAGCCCGGCAAGTCATCGACTTGCAAGGCCGCCCCCGTGGCGCAGACGGGGCGTTTCGGCCGCCACAGCGCCTGACGCGTTAATTCGGCAAAGTCGGCTTGGCAGCCGCGGTGATTGCCCGCGACAGATCGATAATCTCGCGTTCGAGTTCGGCCTGACGATTGGTCAGTTCCAGGTATTTACGCGTGAGCGCACCCTCCGGCGCCCAATCTCCACCCTTGCGCTCTTCCGGGGCTGCGTCGGCCATGTCGGCGATCAGGCCCTCGATGGTCTCGTCGAGCCGGTCGCGTTCGCGATTAAGTTCGGCGAGTAAAGCAAGTTCGTCGGCTTCTTTCATCATTGTCTCATCTTGCCGCGCGCACACCGGCGGTCAGGTCCTTTCGAGCACACGAACCTTGCTTGCGGTTGGGCCGGTATCGCCCGAGCCTTCGACGTATGTGACATCGTCGCCGCGCCGCAAGCCATCGAAATCGCCGACGAGAATGCTGTTGCGGTGGAAGTACAAGAGGCCGCCTTCATTGGTCAGCACATAACCGTAATTTTCGCTGGGATGTAATTCCGCGATCTGGCCGCGGAATTCATGCGCGGCCTCATGAGTGACGGCAGCCTCGCGGTCGGTCATCTTATCCTTGAACTTGGCGAGCCGTTGCTCCGCGATCCGAAATGCCTCGTTGATGGCATTACGCAGGTCGGGCGCCTGGAACTTGCGAAGCAAATGACCCGGCTCATGCGCCACCACGATATCCTTGTGGCCCGGCACGGATATTTCAATATGGACCACAGGCGGCATGCTCTCGCTCGGATTCTGATTGCGCTGATCGATGCGGACGCGGCACGTTGTCATGTGGCCGAATATCCGTTCGAGCCGGTCGATATGGCTATCGATGGCTTCCTTGGCCGCGTCGGAGGGTTCGATGTTATGGAATGCGATTTCCGGGGATATTTGCATGGCGGCACGCTCGGAGTGACTTGAGACCTCTGGTTAATGCGGCAGCCGGCGTTTTGGTTGCACGAGTTGCGTCGGACTATCGGCGCAAGACGCCGGAACCTGCGATCAGGACCCGCAAATAGAAACACCGCGCATTGGCGCGGCGTCTATTCAATCGCAATGGAAAGCGGCGCTCGGCTGCTTAAGCAAACCGGCCGTGGCAGTGCTTGTATTTCTTGCCGGAGCCGCAGGGGCACGCTTCATTGCGGCCGACTTTGCCCCAAGTGGTCGGGTCCTTCGGATTGCGTGCGACCGCTTCGGCGACGTCGCCGCCGGCCGCCAGCATCGGCGACAGCGAGGCGTGTGTTAATTCGTCCGTGCCGGTGCTGGAATCGACGTGATGCGCTTCCATGTAAGGAAGCTGCTCGTTCTCCTCGGTCGGCGGCGGCACGATCTCCACCCGCATCAATTGGCCGGTGACCACTTCGCGCAAGTTCGCGACCATCGCTTCGAACAGGCTGAAGGCTTCCGCCTTGTATTCGTTGAGCGGATCCCGCTGGCCGTAGCCGCGCAGGCCGATCACCTGGCGCAGATGTTCGAGCATAACCAGATGCTCGCGCCACAGATGATCGAGCGATTGCAGCAAAATCGATTTCTCGACGTAACGCATGACGTCGGGGCTCCATTTGGCCACCTTGCCCGCCATCCATTCGTCGGCGCGGCGCTCGATACGCTCGCGCACTTCCTCGTCCGCGATGCCTTCTTCCTTGGCCCAGTCCTGCACCGGCAAGGCCAGCGTCAACACCTCGCGCAGCGCTTCGTCGAGGCCTTTCACGTCCCACTGTTCGGGATAGGCGTTTTCAGGAATGTGTTTGGTGACCAGTTCGTCGATCACCGAATGGCGCATGTCGGCGACGGTCTCGTCGACGTTCTCGTCGCGCATCAGGTCGAGCCGCTGCTCGAAGATGACCTTGCGCTGGTCGTTCATCACGTCGTCGTATTTCAGCAAGTTCTTGCGGATGTCGAAGTTGCGCGCTTCGACCTTCTGCTGCGCCTTTTCCAGCGCCTTGTTGATCCAGGGATGAACGATCGCCTCGTTTTCCTTGAGGCCGAGCTTGGTCAGCATGCCATCGAGCTTGTCGGAGCCGAAGATGCGCATCAGGTCGTCTTCCAGCGACAGGAAGAATTTGGAATGACCCGGGTCGCCCTGACGGCCGGAACGGCCGCGCAACTGGTTATCGATGCGACGGCTCTCGTGCCGTTCGGTGCCGAGCACGTACATGCCGCCGGCGGCGAGCGCCTTTTCCTTCAGCCGCGCTACCTGCTTGCGGATTTCGTCGGCGCGTGGGCTTTTCTCGCGCTCGCGCGGATTTTCGATGTCGGCGATCTCATGGCGGATGCGCATGTCGGCGTTGCCGCCGAGCTGAATGTCGGTGCCGCGGCCGGCCATGTTGGTGGCGATCGTGACCGCGCCCGGCACACCGGCCTGAGAAACAATGAAGGCTTCCTGCTCGTGATAGCGCGCGTTCAGGATGGCGAAGACCCTGGCGTTCTTGGCGCCCTCGTCGCCGGAATAAAGCTTTGCAAAAGCGTTCGGGTCGGAGAAGTCGTGCGACTCCCAGCCCTCCTTGCGCAGCATGTCGGCGAGTTGTTCGGACTTTTCGATCGAAGTGGTGCCGACCAGCACCGGCTGGCCGCGCTGCTTGCAGTCCTCGATCAGCGTGACGATGGCGCGGTATTTCTCGAGCGTGGTGCGATAGACCTCGTCGTGGTCGTCAATGCGCACCAGCGGCATGTTGGTCGGCACTTCCAGCACTTCGAGTTCGTAGATGTCCATGAACTCGTCGGCCTCGGTCAGCGCCGTGCCGGTCATGCCCGACAGCTTGTCGTACATGCGGAAATAATTCTGGAAGGTGATCGAGGCGAGCGTCTGGTTTTCCGGCTGGATCGGTTGATGTTCCTTCGCTTCGAGCGCCTGATGCAGGCCTTCCGAATAGCGCCGGCCCGGCATCATGCGGCCGGTGAACTCATCGATGATGACGACCTCGCCGTTGCGCACGATGTAATCCTTGTCGCGCTGGAACAGCTTGTGTGCGCGTAGCGCCTGATTGATGTGATGGACGACGGAGACGTTTTCGACGTCGTAAAGCGATTCACCCTTGAGCTCGCCGGCGTCGCGCAGGCGCTGCTCGATCTTCTCCATGCCGGCTTCGGTCAGCGACACGGTGCGCTGCTTCTCGTCGACTTCGTAGTCGGTCTTGTCGAGCGCCGGAATATAGCCGTCGATGGTGTTGTAGAATTCGGAACGGTCGTCGAGAGGGCCGGAGATAATCAGCGGCGTGCGCGCTTCGTCGACCAGGATCGAGTCGACCTCGTCGACGATGGCGTAGACGTGGTCGCGCTGGACCATGTCCTCCAGCCGGAATTTCATGTTGTCGCGCAGATAATCGAAGCCGAGTTCGTTATTGGTGGCGTAGGTCACGTCGCAGGCATAGGCCTTCTTGCGCTGCTCGTCGTCGAGCCCGTGCACGATGTTGCCGACGGTGAGGCCGAGGAATTGATATATCTGCCCCATCCATTCGGCGTCGCGCGCGGCGAGATAGTCGTTGACGGTGACAACATGCACGCCGCGCCCGGTCAGCGCATTGAGATAGACCGCCAGCGTGGCGACCAGGGTCTTGCCTTCGCCGGTCTTCATCTCGGCGATCTTGCCTTCGTGCAGGATCATGCCGCCGATCAACTGCACGTCGAAATGACGCTGGCCGATGGCGCGCTTGGCGCCCTCGCGCACGGTAGCGAAGGCCGGCGCCAGGATGTCGTCGAGCGAAGCGCCTTCGGCGAGCTGCTTTTTGAAGTCCTCTGTGCGCGCCCGCAGCGCGTCATCCGACAGGGCGGCGACTTCGGCTTCCAGCGCGTTGATCGCCTCGACCCGCGGCAGATAGGCCCGGATCGCCCGCTCATTGGCGGACCCAAACAGCTTGCGGAAGAAGCCTTCGAACATCAGGGGGAGCTCCAAGTCGGGTAAGGTCGGGTAACGTCGTTTACGAGGCGCCTTCTACCACGCCTCAACGGCCGGATGTGCTTCCGGCGCTCCGGAAATACGGCTCTTTTCGGGCAAATTCGACGTTAACCGGGCTCACAACGCGGAACCCGGCGGGGTTAATCGAGAGATAGGAGGGGGTCGGATTATTGTCAATTGGCGGGCGTCAAACGGGCTTAACTTGCCGCGGCGGCAGACTAACTGGCCGGAATGCCCCTAGTTCCGATTTCACGCGGAAGTTAGGCCGCTGCTCCTTGCTGCCATTGCAAAGCCACCATTGTTGGGTGACAAGTGCGCGTCCGCTCAGAGAGCGGACCAAACCTTTCCAAGGAAATCCTATGACGATCCCGCATTCGGCCGAATTTTCGGCCCTTCCACGTCGGGCCGCCCTGCTTGTTGCCGCGCTGGCGCTGCTGATCGCATCGGCGGCGCCGTTGCGCGCGCAAGACGCCGGCAAAGACCCCGTCGTGGCCACTGTCAACGGCACTGCGATCCATGAGAGCGACCTGGCAGTCGCGGAGGCGGAAGCCGGCCAACTCCCGCCGATGTCGCCGGACGCCAAGAAGGATTATCTGGTCCAGTTCATGGCCGACATGATCCTGGTGACCAAGGCGGCCGAGGAAAAGAAGATCGGCGACAGCGCCGACTTCAAACGCAAGATGGAATTCGCCCGCAAGAAGCTGATGATGGAAGACCTGCTGCAATCGGTCGCCAAAGATTCAATGACCGACGCCGCCATGCACAAGGTCTATGACGACGCCGTTGGCAAATTGCCGGAAGAGCAGGAAGTGCACGCCCGGCACATTCTGTTTCGCGCTCCCGCCGGCGATGAGAAGGCCGCCAAGGCGGCCGAGGACAAGGCCAAGGCGGTAGAAGCCCGGCTCAAGAAAGGCGAGGACTTCGCCAAGATCGCCAGCGAACTAACGGAAGATCCCTCCGGCAAGGCCAATGGCGGAGATCTCGGTTATTTCACCAAGGAGCAGATGGTCCCGGAATTCGCCAACGTCGCCTTCGGCCTGGACAAGGGCAAAGTGTCGGCGCCGGTGAAAACCCAGTTCGGCTGGCATGTCATCAAGGTCGAGGACAAGCGCACCAAACCGAAGCCGAAATTCGACGAGGTCAAGCCGCAGATCGAGCAATATGTGGTGCGCAAGGCGCAAGCCGATCTGATCACCAAGCTGCGCGCCGAGGCCAAGATCGAGAAGAACTACAAGGTCGAGGAGCCTAAGGCCGAAGAGCCTAAGCCCGACGCGCCGGCGGAGAAAAAGTAGCGCTGATCGCTCACATCAAGCAATTTCGTAATGGCCGGCCGGGGACAAGCCTTGTGCCGGCCATTTCGTTTATGTAGGCAAATTCATGCCCGCATGAGCGGGACGCCACGTCATTGGATGCCACGCCGATGAGCACCGCCGTCTCCCCCCTCGCCCCGACCTTTGTACCCGACATGCCGGCCATTGCCGGTGTGCGGCTCGCGACCGCCGAAGCCGGCATCCGCTACAAGAACCGCACCGACGTGCTGCTCGCGCTGTTCGATCCCGGCACCACCGTCGCCGGTGTGTTCACGCAATCGAAGTGCCCATCCGCGCCGGTCGAATGGTGCCGAGCCATGATCAAGTCGGGAAAAGCGCGCGCGCTGGTGGTCAATTCCGGCAACGCCAATGCCTTTACCGGCAAAAGCGGCCGCGCCGCCACCAAATTGACCGCCGACATCGCCGCCAAGGCGGCCGGCTGCAAAACATCCGAGATTTTTCTGGCCTCCACCGGCGTGATCGGCGAACCGCTCGACGCTTCGAAATTCGCGCCGGTGATGAAAAGCTTGAATGCGCGCGCGAAGCCGGACGATTTCCTTGCCGCTGCCAAGGCGATCATGACCACCGATACCTTTCCGAAGGTGGCCACGGCGAACGCCAAGATCGGCAAGGCGAAGATCACCATCAACGGCATCGCCAAAGGCGCGGGCATGATCGCGCCCGACATGGCGACCATGTTGTCATTTATCTTCACCGACGCGGCGATTAGCGCGCCGGCTTTGCAGGCGCTGCTGAAAGAAAACGTCACCGACACCTACAATGCGGTCACCATCGACGGCGACACTTCCACGTCCGACACGTTGATGATGTTTGCGACCAGCCAGGCCAAAGAATGCCCGCGCATCGCTCGCGCTTCCGATCCGCGCCTCAAGGCGTTCACGAAAGCGCTGCATCAGTTGCTCGCCAACCTGGCCGAGCAGATCGCGCGCGACGGCGAAGGCGCCCGCAAGCTGGTCGAGATCGTGGTCGAAGGTGCGACATCGGACAAGTCGGCGCGCAAGATCGCCATGTCGATCGCCAATTCGCCGCTGGTCAAAACTGCCATCGCCGGCGAGGACGCCAACTGGGGCCGCGTGGTCATGGCGGTCGGCAAAGCCGGCGAGCCGGCCGACCGCGACAAGCTCTCGATCTGGTTCGGCGGCATTCGCGTCGCGCACCAGGGCGCGCGCGACCCGGTCTATGACGAGGCCGCCGTCAGCGTCGAGATGAAGAAGCCGAAGATTTACCTAAAGGTGGCGCTCGGCCTCGGCAAAGGCCGCGACCGCGTGCTGACCTGCGACTTGACCAAGGAATATATCGCCATCAATGGCGATTACCGTTCTTAAGGTTTCGTTTACCATGTCGGAAGGTGGACCTCCCGCGCGGGCGCCGTTCAAGGCGCCTTAACCCGGGTTTTATACCGTCGAGGTCGAAAAGGCCGTGAGCGCGAAAATCGTCCTGGTTGCCGCCTGCGCCCTCGTCGATGCCGACGGCCGCGTCCTCATCACGACGCGGCCCGCTGACAAGCCGATGGCGGGCTTATGGGAGTTTCCCGGCGGCAAGGTCGAAGACGGCGAGCGGCCGGAGCAAAGTCTGATCCGGGAATTGAAAGAGGAGTTGGGAATAACCGTCAGCGACGCCTGTCTCGCGCCGCTCACTTTCGCAAGCCACGCCTATCCGGACTTTCATCTGCTGATGCCGCTTTATGTCTGCCGGCGTTGGGAGGGAATGGTCACCGCGCTGGAGGGGCAGAAGCTTTCCTGGGTGAGACCGAACAAATTGCGCGAGTACGAGATGCCGCCCGCGGACGTTCCCCTGATTTCGCACTTGATGGCGCTGTTGTGAGAGAATTGCCTGAACTGGATGGTTTCGACATGCAAAAGCCGGACATATGCTCGATGCGCCGCTTCATGCAGGATGAACACGGCGCCACGTCCATCGAATATGCGCTGATCGCAGGCGGCATCAGCATCGCCATTTTGTCGGCGGTGCAATTGGTCGGCAGCCAGGTCATGAGTACTTTTTACGACGGCCTGACCCACTTGTTTTAAGCCGCCTTCTCCGAGCGCGCCGAAGGGCGCTAGCGTCCCGCCTTGTCGCCCGTTGAAATTTCCTGTGTGCCGAGCGCGTCGGCCAGACGCCGCGTGGCTGAGCCGGGCCTGAGCGGCTTTTGCTGGCTTTCATGCGGCGCCCAGCCGGTCAGCCAAACGATTTCAAAGGTGGCGCGCAGCCGTCCGTCGGCATTGGCAAACCGGCGGGCATAAGTCTCCAGCATCTTATGCAAAGTAGCGCGTCGGAGCGGCGTGCGGCGGCGTTCGCACATCACGTTGCTGGCGCCCATGGCGCGTAGGTCGCGCATCAATGCAAGGGGTGAATCGTAGCGCACCGTCAGCCGGTCCGAATCCACCACCGGCAAAGCGAAGCCGGCGCGCTGCAACAGCGAACCCAGATCGCGGACATCGGCGAAAGGCGCGACGCGCGGCGAGAGACCGTCTTCGATTTCGCTTTCGGCCTCGGCGAAGGCTGCACGCAGTTCGTTGAGACTGTCGCCGCCGATCATCGCCGCCATCATTAGGCCGTCCGGCTTGAGCGCGCGCCGGATCTGGATGAGCGTGCCGGGCAGGTCATTGACGAATTGCAAAGCGAGCGCGGAGACCACGAGATCGAGTGAAGCATCGGCAAAGGGCAACGCCTCTTCATCCGCCAGCACTTGCAACGATTCACGCGGCACAGCAGCGGGCACCGCCGCGACAATAGCGGCGACCTTGCCGCTTGTCGTCAATGCGCGGCGCAACGTGTCGGTTGGCGTGCCGAGATCAACGACGCGATCGAACTGCCGCAACACTGCCGCCAGCCGTTCGGAAAATTCATCCGCCACGCGGTCAAGGAGGAAAGTCGCTGGCCCTGCCGCGCGCGCGCGGCTCTGGCGCAGACGCAGAAGCTTGCGATCGAATAAAACGGGACCGGGCATAGGGTGTAGCCTAGCCGGTCCCGCGTCATCTGCTAAGTGCACCAGCCTTAAAGCGGCAACAGCTTGCCGTTGGTCTTGATGTTGAGGTTGTCCTTGTTGTTGACGATCTTCAGCTCGTAGCCGCCGCCGGAAGCCGCCTGCCACTGGCCGCCGACCAGCGGCGTGGTGCAGACATTCGGCACCGGGCCTTTTTTCCATTGCACCGGTCCGACGATAGACTCATATTGCGTGGCCGCGATCGCCTGCCGGATGGCGTCCGGCTCGATCGCCTTCGAGCGCTTGAGCACATCGGTGGCTACTTCAAACAACGCGTGCTTGAAGCCGAGCGGCATCGTCCAGGCCTTCTTGGTCGCCGCGGTATAGGCGGCGGCCAGTTGCGCCGACGACTGCCCGGTCAGATGCGACGAGAACGGATGATAGGGCGACCACCAGACTTCGATGCCGATATTCTTGCCGAGCGGGCCGAGCGCGTTGACAGCGGCCGGGAATTCCACCGACTTGCCGGGCGTCACGATTTTCGGCCTGAAGCCCTGCTGCGCCGCCTGCGTCCAGAAGCTGGCGAAGGTCGGCGGCGGCAGCACCGATGTGACGATCTCGACGCCGGCCGATTTGAAGGCGGTGATCTGCGACGTGAAATTTTCCGCGAAAGGATCGAAACTGCCGGTGTTGATCACCTTGTAGCCGCGCTTCTCCAAGACCGGCGGCATGCCGTGGCCCTTGTCGCTGAAGGCGTTGCCGTCGGAGTCGTTCGGCCATAGGCAGCCGACCGTTTTGTTGGTCGGCAGTTCGTCATACATGTTGATGAAGGTCGAGATCAGCGCCTCGGCACCCCAAAAGAAATGATAGGTCCACTTGAAACCCTTGGCCGGATTGCCCTTGCGGCCGAAAAAATAAGGCTGCCAGGGCGCATCGGTCGATACGCAGGGCACTTCATTGACTTCGCAGGCATCCGCGACCGGGTTGACGGTGTCCGGCGTATGCGCCGTCACCATCAGATCGATCTTGCTGCCATTGATCAGATCGTTCGCCACTTCGGCGGCGCGATTGGGATTGGACTGGCTGTCCTTGACGATGACCTCGACCGGATGGCTTTGGCCGTCGATCTTGATGCCATCCTTCACCGCTTTCTTGAATTCGCCGAGCACGAAATTGTCGGCCTCGGCGAAGATTGCCAGCGGACCGGTCGCCGGCGTCACCAAGCCGATCCTGATGGCGCGGTTTTGCGCCCGCAGCACGCCCGGCGCCATCGCCATGAACGTCGCGGCGGTAGCGGTTTTCAGCACCTGACGACGTGACGCGCCTTTTCGCCTATTCGTTTGAGTACCAACCATTTCGCCCTCCCCATGTGGTTGCAAATTTATCGCGTGCCAGCGGCTCTTTTTGCAAGGGCAATCGCCCACCTGCGACGAATAGTTTGATGTCCAATCATCGGCACGCGGTTGAGGAGTCCCGCATGCTGGGATAGCCTGCATGCATGACCGAGACGGCTGCCGCCAGTCCTTTGCGTGCTTCGCTTAGCCGCGCCGCCACCGCGTTGCAGCGCGGCGGAAAATTTATTCTCGATGTCGCGCTGCCGCCGCTTTGCCCGTCCTGCCGCGAGCCGCTTGGGCAGGGCGTCGGTCTGTGCGCTTCCTGCTGGTCCAAGTTGTCGCTAATCGAGAAGCCTTACTGCGCGCGGCTCGGCATTCCGTTTCTCTACGATCCCGGCCCCGGCCTGTTGTCCATGGAAGCGATGGCCCATCCGCCGGCTTTCAACCGGGCGCGCGCCGCCGTGCGTTACGACGAGGTGGCGCGTTCGCTGGTGCTGGCGTTTAAATACGCCGACCGGCTCGACCTCGCCCCGATGATGGGAACCTGGATGGCGCGCGCCGGGCGCGAACTGCTGGCCGACGCCGATGCGCTGATGCCGGTGCCGCTGCACTGGCGGCGGTTGTGGGCGCGCCGTTTCAACCAGGCCGGCGCCTTGGCAAACGCCATTTCGGGCATGTCCGGCGTGCCGGTGCTGTATGATGCGCTCAAGCGCGTGCGCGCCACGCCACAGCAGGTCGGCCTGTCGAAGACCGAACGCGCCGAGAACGTACAGGGTGCGTTCCGGATCGCAGGCGGGCAGAAAGCGACGGTGAAAGGCCGCCGCATCGTCCTCGTCGACGATGTCCTTACGTCCGGCGCCACGGTCGATACTTGCGCCCGCGCGCTGCTGCGGGCCGGCGCCGCCAATGTGGACGTGCTGGTCTTCGCCCGGGTTGTCGCGCCCGTGCGCACTCCCATATAGGATGGGCCGTAACCGATGAGTCCTGTAGCCCATGTCCCCCGTTGAGATTTATACCACCCGCTGGTGTGGCTATTGCCAGGCCGCCAAGGCTTTGCTGAAACGCAAAGGTGTCGACTTCAAAGAGATCGATGTGTCGGGAAGCGCCGAACGGCACGCCATGTTGAAACGCGCGCCGAACGCGATGACGGTGCCGCAGATTTTTATCGGCAGCGTCCATGTCGGCGGCTGCGACGATCTGCACGCGATCGAGCGCGCCGGCAAGCTCGATCCGCTTTTGGCCGGCGAAGGACAATCGACATGAGCGGCACGCCCGCGACTTTCAAAGCCGCGATGATTCAGATGCGCTCGGGGCTCGATCCTTCGGCCAATCTCAACGAGGCGGCGCGCCTGATCGGCGAAGCGAAGGCCGCCGGCGCCGACTATGTGCAGACGCCCGAAATGACCAACATCATGGAAGTCAAGCGCGAGCGGCTGTTTGCCACCATCAAGGAAGAAGATGTCGACACCTCGCTCGCCGCCTTCCGCGAACTGGCGCGCAACCACGGCATCTTCATTCATATCGGTTCGTTGGCGATCAAAATCGCGCCCGAGAAGGCCGCAAACCGCGGCTTCCTGATCGATCCGAAGGGCGACATCGCCGCACGTTACGACAAGATCCATATGTTCGATGTCGATCTTGGGCATGGCGAAAGCTATCGCGAATCAAACAGCTACCGCCCGGGAGACATCGCCGTAACCGGCGATCTGCCCTGGGGCAGGATCGGCGTGACGATTTGCTACGACCTGCGGTTTCCAGCGCTCTATCGTGCGTTGGCGGAAGCAGGCGCCACCATGCTGGCTATCCCCTCCGCCTTCACGCAGAAAACCGGCGAGGCACATTGGCACGTGCTGATGCGCGCACGCGCGATCGAAAATACCTGCTTCGTCTTCGCGGCCGCGCAAGGCGGCAAGCACGAGAACGGACGCGAGACGTTCGGTCATTCACTGATCGTTGACCCTTGGGGCCGTATCCTGGCCGAAGGCGGCACCCAACCGGGTGTGGTCATGGCCGAGATCGATCCAGTGAAAGTGAGCGAGGCGCGCGCGCGCATGCCGTCGCTTCAGCATGGCCGGCGTTTTGAGATTGCGGAGCCGCTTGTTGAGCCGGCGCATTTGCACATGGTGCGGAGCGCCGAATGATCCGCTACGCGCTCAACTGCGACAAAGGCCATGGTTTCGAAAGCTGGTTCACGGACTCGGGCGCCTACGACAAGCAGGCCAAACGCGGCCTCGTGACGTGTCCGTTTTGCGGCTCCGGCAAGGTCGACAAGGCCATCATGGCGCCGCGGCTGTCCGGCGCGCGCAAGCGCAAAGCCCCGATAGAAATGCCGCAAGCCGAAGTGGCGCCACCGCCCGCCGCGCCGGCTCCCGTCGCGATGATGTCGCCGCAGGAGCAGGAAATTCGCGGCAAGCTTAAAGAGCTCCGTGAACATTTGACCAAGAACGCCGATGACGTCGGCCAGAAATTTCCGGAAGAAACGCGCAAGATGCATTACGGCGAGATCGAGCACCGTTCGATCTACGGCGTCGCCACGCCCGACGATGCCAAGGAACTGGCCGAAGAAGGCATCGAATTTCACCCGCTGCCGATATTGCCGGGCGAGCGGAATTAGCGCGCCGCGTCGGGCGCGCGTGTCCCGGGCGCAGCGCGGCACCATAAGCGCGTATAACGCGCGTCTTCGACGCGCTATGGTGGCGCGCTGCAGACCCGGGATCCAGAAATTCAAAAAAGCTGGGCCCCGGATCTGCGGCGCACCGCGTCCGGGCACGGTGCGTCAATGCGCCCAGATCAGCAGCACCACGCCCGCAACGATCATCAGGATGCCGACGATTTCGCGCGGGCTGGTCGGCTGCTTGAAAATTAATTTCGAGATGGCCTGCGCGAACAGGACTTCGACCAGCGCCAGCGTGCGCACGCTCGCCGCCGTAGCAATGGCGAAGCCCAAGAACCAGAATTGCGACGCCAGCGCGCCCATGAAGCCGGCAAACAGCGACGGTTTCCATTCCCGAAAAATGGCTTTCAGAATTTTCGGATCGCGCCAGGCCAGCCACGCCGACAGCAGCGCAGCCTGGAAGATCAGCCCAACCGTCAAGGTGAACGTTGCCGCCAGCACAAAATTGTCGTGCAGGCCGAGCGACAAAATCGCGCCGCGATAACCGATCGCCGAGAGGCCGAACATGCCGCCGGACAGAAGGCCTACGAGGGTTGGCCTGAATCCGCCGGCCTGCACCGCGCCGGGTTTCAACGACATCACGACAACACCGGCGGTGGCGATCAAAATGGCGAGCGCCAGCAAGGGCGTCACCCGGTCGCCGAGCAGAACGAGGCCGAACAGCGCGACCTGCACCGGCTCGGTCTTGATATAGGCGATGGTGGTGACGAAAGAGCGGTCGCTCATCGCCGACAGCATCATGGCGGTGGCCGCGATCTGCGCCGCGAAGCCGAGGACAATCCACGGCCAGTAGACCAGCGGCGGATGCGGCAGCGCGGATTCGGTCGCGATGCAGACGCCGATCAGGAAGATAACCGCGAAGGGAAAGCCGAACAGAAAGCGCACATGGGTGGCGCCGACGGTGCCGAGCGTGGCGGTCAGTTCGCGCTGCATGGCGTTGCGCGCGGTTTGCGCGGCGGCGGCGATGACGGTGAAGACGGCCCAAAGCATTGCGGATTGCTATTGCGGATTTCAGGCGGCGGGAAGAATTTCGGCGGCTTCGGGGAAGCCGCTCACCTTGCCGTTCTCGTTGTCAATCAAGAGGAACAGATCGAAGTAACGAATGGTGGGCGCGCCACCAGTGCGCTTGATCACCGATTGCCGCCAGTCTTCGTTATGCGCGCGCTGCGCCGCCTCGACCGAGGGCCAGATATAGACGCCAGCGCCGGTTTTGCCGTTCAGCTCAAGCAGAAAATGCTTGCGCAGAAGCTCCTTGTTGCCCTGCCATTTTGAAATGACATGGCGCGCGTCTTCGGCCACCTGCTGGCGCGACCAGCCCTTCGGCGAATTGAACTCGACCAGTTCGAGGATCATGTGCGGGACTCTCTATGCTTTTTATTTGCGCGTGATCTTATCCGAAAACCGGTTCCCACTTTTCGGGATCACGCGCGCTCACCCACCAACATGTAATTCACGTCCATGTCGGACGACAATTGCCAGCGGTCGGCGAGCAAATTGTAGATCACGCCGCGTTCGCCGGTGACATCGAGGCCGGCGTCCTCGAAGGCGCGCTCCAACTCCTGCGGCGTGACGAACTTGTCCCACTGGTGCGTGCCGCGCGGCAGCCAGCGCAGCACATATTCAGCGCCGACGATGGCTAGGGCGAAACTCTTGAGCGTCCGGTTGAGCGTCGCGGCGATCATCAGGCCGCCCGGTTTCACCATCGACGCGCAGGTCGCAACGAATTCCTTCACGTCGATGACATGCTCGACCACTTCCATCGCCAGCACGATGTCGAACGTCTCGCCGGCTTCCGCCAAAGCCTCCGCCGTGGTGGCGCGATAGTCGACATTGATGCCAGAAGCATCGGCGTGCGCGCGGGCGACCGCGATGTTCTTTTCCGCCGGATCGGCGCCGACCATCGAGGCCCCGAGTCGCGCCAGAGGCTCGGAAAGAATGCCGCCGCCGCAGCCGATATCGAGCATGCGCAGGCCTTTGAGCGAATCGAGCTTTTTGGGATCACGGTCGAAATGCGCGGCCGCCTGGTCGCGGATATAAGCCAGCCGCACCGGATTGAACTTATGCAGCGTCGCCATCGGGCCGCGTACGTCCCACCAGTCGGCCGCCAGCCGCGAGAAACGCTCGACTTCGGCGTCGTCG
>Ga0209483_1000975_pt1 | contig 23026 bp, 21 predicted proteins | sample NGEPerA_FD_184508 | JGI IMG/M metagenome (GOLD analysis project Ga0209483, IMG submission 184508) | Arctic peat soil microbial communities from the Barrow Environmental Observatory site, Barrow, Alaska, USA - NGEE PermafrostL2-A... | ecosystem: Environmental > Terrestrial > Soil > Wetlands >... | reverse complement strand
TCGGCACCCTGGAGCTCAGCTCCCCGGTGCTGATCGCGCCCATGGTGGGGATCACCGACGCACCCTGCCGGGAGCTGGCGCTGGAGTTCGGCGCCGGCCTCGTGTCCACCGAGATGGTTGCGGCGGAGGCCGTGGTTCGCAGCGTCGACGCCAGCCTCCATCTCCTCGACTTCCCGTCCGGCATGGGACCTGCGGGCGCCCAGCTGGTGGGCTGCGACCCGTCGGTGATGGCCGACGCCGCCCAGGTGTGCGTCGAGCGCGGTGCCGTCACCGTGGACGTGAACCTCGGCTGCCCGGTCAAAAAGGTGGTGGGGCGGGGCAGCGGCGCGGCACTGGCCCGCGATGTGCCCGCCACCGCAGCCGTCCTGCGCGCCATGGTGGACGCGGTCACGGTGCCGGTCACGGCGAAGATGCGCCTGGGCTGGGACACCGGGAGCATCAACGCCCCGGAGGTGGCCCGTGCCCTGGCCGACGTCGGCGTCAGCGCCATCACCGTCCACGGCCGCACCCGCTGCCAGGGCTACGCGGGCGACGCCGACTGGGCACAGATCGCCCGCGTCAAGGAGGCGGTCGACATCCCCGTCATCGGCAGCGGCGACGTCGAGGCTGTGGACCTCATCGTCAAGCGGATCCGGTCCGGCGTCGTCGACGGCGTGGTGATTGCCCGCGGCATGCTCGGCAACTTCTGGATGATCCGCCAGGCCACGCACCTGCTGGCCACCGGCGAGCGTCTCGACGACCTCGACTTCGCCACCCGGATGGCCCTCTGTCGGCGCCACCTCGACATGCTGATCGCCTACCACGGTGAGCAGCGGGCGCTGCGCATCGGCCGCAAATACGTGGCCTGGACCATCAAGGGCTGCAACGGCGCCGCCCGCCTGCGCGCCATGGTCCAGGACCTCGACAGCCTCGACATGCTCGACACCATCTTCGACTGCGCTCTCAGCGCCGGCCTCGGCCCCCAGGGCTGGTTCCGTCCCGTCTTCACCAGCGGCGAGGGATGAGCGAGTCCCGCCTCGGCACCCCCGTCGAACTCCCCTGGTGGATCGTCCCGCTCGGCCTCCCCCCGGTCGCAGTCGCGATCGCCGGGGCCGTCATCAGCGCCCCCCTCTCCACCCGCCTGCTCGCGATCCTTTCGTCGGTGGCGCTCCTGGTCGCCCTCGCCGCCATCGCCACCCGCATCGCGAGCCGCAACATCCAGAGCGTCTGGATCAGCGCCGCCTACGCCATCTGGACCTTCACCGCCATCACTTGGGCAGTCCTGTTGGCCACCGGATAGCAGCCGGGCCGTCCAGCAACGCAGAGCCCCGGCGTGGGCACGACCGTCCGAGAAGAGACGTGCTCCCACTGGCCGTGTAGCGCACGGCGCAACCGAAGAAGTACGGCCGGCGCACGAGGTGCGCCGAGGAGTGGGGTGAGGGCGGTCGAATTCATTTCGGCCGTCCGAGAAGAGACGTGCTCCCACTGGCCGTGTAGCGCACGGCGTAACCGAAAAAGTACGGCCGGCGCACGAGGTGCGCCGAGGAGTGGGGTGAGGGCGGTCGAATTCAATTCGACCGCCCGAGGGGCGAGGATCTGCCTCGCCCCTATAAAAGAGAGGGCGCCCCTGATAAAACCAGGGACGCCCCGAGAGGGGGGGCAGGGGGGGTCGAGTCGACCTTCCCGATGGTAGTCCCGGTACCGGGTCGGTGAACGAACGTTGGCGGATCGTCACATCCGGTCGGGGTGAGCCTCGCCTTATACTCCGGCGTTCAATCCGCAGAGGCGGGGTGCGCCCCGTGTGGCGAGGTCTCACATACATGGACAAACCGGTCCTGCTCACGCCCGAGGGACAGCAGAAGCTCGAGGTGGAACTCGAGGAGTTGCGCACCGTTCGGCGCGCCGAAATTGCCGAACGCATCAAGTATGCGAAGGACTTTGGTGACATCTCGGAGAACGCCGAGTACGAGGACGCCAAGAACGAGCAGGGCATGGTCGAGGGCCGCATCCTCACCCTCGAGAACATGCTCCGCAACGCCGTGCCCATCGAGGAGCCGGCCGAGGGCGGAGTCGTGCACGTCGGGTCCGAGGTGGAGCTCAGCGACGAGTTCGGCAAGCAGGTGTTCACCATCGTCGGCCCGGCCGAGGTTGACGTCGCCAGCGGCCGGATCTCCATGGAGTCGCCGGTCGGCAAGGCCATGCTCGGGCACCGCAGCGGCGAATCAGTCGACGTGACCAGCCCGGGCGGGGCACGGCGCGTGAAGATCGTCCGCGTCTCCTGAGGGCAAAACCCGAAGATAGCCCGCGATGCCCGCAGACGATCTCTTCCTGGAGCGCCGCCGCAAGATCGGCGAGCTGGCGGCTCTCGGCGTGCCCTCCTACAACGTCGACTTCACGCCCACAGTGGACCTCGACGGTGCCCGGCGCCGGCTGGCCGAGTTCGAGGCGTCGGAGCCCACCCCGGCGCCCGATGGGGCTGCCAGCCTCGGCCCGGAGGTGCGCGTCGCCGGCCGGGTGATGCAGATCCGGTTGCAGGGCAGGAGCTGCTTCCTGCACATCGAGGCCGAGGAGGAGCGCCTTCAGGTGTGGCTGCGCCTCGACCTGGTCGGCGAGAGGGCATTTGCGTTGGTACGCCTGCTCGACCTCGGCGACATCATCGGCATCCGCGGCAACGTCATGCGAACGCGGCGGGGTGAGCCCACGGTCGCTGCGTCGGAGATCACCCTGCTGGTCAAGGCCCTCCAGTCGCCCCCGGAAAAGTACCACGGCCTCCAGGACCAGGAGACGCGATACCGCAAGCGTCACCTCGACCTGCTCGGCAGCGCGGCGCAGCGCCGTCATTTCGCTGCCCGCAGCACGGTGATCCGGTCGCTGCGCCGAACCCTCGACGCGCGCGGCTTCCTCGAGGTCGAGACCCCCATCCTCCAGCCGATTCCCGGCGGGGCGCACGCGCGGCCCTTCGTCACCCACTGGAACGCGCTGCACACGGACGTCTACCTGCGCATCGCCATCGAGCTCCATCTCAAGCGCCTCCTGGTCGGCGGCTACCGGCGGGTGTTCGAGATCGGCAGGGTGTTCCGCAACGAGGGACTGTCCACCCGCCACAACCCCGAGTTCACGATGCTCGAGGCCTACCAGGCCTACAGCGACTACCACGGCATGCGCGAGCTCACCGAGGCGCTGGTGGTCGACGCCGCCGCAGCGCTCGGTCCTCAGGCGACCTCTGAAGGGGGCAGTCCTCCCTGTGACGACCCGCTGCGGCGCAGCCTCGGAGGCCGTGAACTCGTGCTGACACCGCCCTTTCGCACGGCGCGCCTGGCCGACCTCGTCGCCGAGACGTGCGGCTTCGACCCTGTCGCGGAGTGGGATCGCCTCACCGAGCACGCCGGCCGTCTCGGCGTGGAGGTGCAGGCCTCGCACGGGCCGGGAGCGGTGCTCCTCGAGATCTACGAGCAGCGCGTCGAGGCGCACCTGTGGGATCCCACCTTCGTCCTCGACTACCCCGCCGAGGTCTCGCCCCTGGCGCGGCGCCGCCGCGACGACAGCCGCTTCGTCGAGCGTTTCGAGCTGATCATCGCGGGGCGCGAGCTCGCCAATGCCTTCAGCGAACTCAACGACCCGATCGACCAGCGCGACCGCTTCGAGGAGCAGGCCCGCCGCCGCGCCGCCGGCGACGACGAGGCCTTCTTCCTCGACGAGGACTTCCTCGAGGCGATCGAGATGGGCATGCCTCCGGCCGGTGGCCTCGGCATCGGCGTTGACCGCCTCGTGATGCTGCTCACCGACTCGGCGTCGATCCGCGACGTGCTGCTCTTCCCCATGCTGCGCCCGCGCCACCGCGAGGAAGAGGATTGACGGTGTGATCCCACTGCAGCGCCTCCGCGATGACCCGGAGGCCGTGCGCGAGGGCGCGCGCCTCAAGGGCGAGGAAGCCCCGATCGACGAGATCCTGGAACTCGATGTGCGGAGCCGGCGGTTGCGCACCGACGTTGAGACGATGCGGGCTGAGCAACGGCGCGCCTCGGCTGACATGCGCGGCGCGCCGACACCCGAACAGCGCTCCACCCTCGGCGACCTCAAGCAGCGCATCCAGGTGGCCGAGACCGAGATGACCGCTCTGGAGGCTCGTCGCGACGATCTCCTGCTCTACGTGCCCAATCCACCGCATCCCTCGGTCCCGGAGGGCCGGGACGAGACGGACAACGTGGTGGTGCGCACCTGGGGAACGCCCGCCGAGTTCGATTTCGAACCGCGAACCCACTACGAGATCGGCGAAGCGCTGGGCATCTTCGATTTCGAGCGCGCCGCCAAGATCAGTGGGGCGCGTTTCGCGGTGCTGCGCGGCGACGGGGCGCGACTCCAGCGGGCCCTGAGCACGTTCTTCCTCGACGTGGCCACCACCGAGCACGGCTACACCGAGGTCGCTCCTCCGTACCTGGTGCGACGTAGCGCCATGGTCGGCGCCGCCCAGCTGCCCAAGTTCGAGGACGACGCCTACAAGACCGACGACGGCCTGTTCCTCATCCCCACTGCGGAGGTGCCGGTCACCAACCTCTATCGCGACGAGATCCTCGACGGCACGCTGCTGCCGATCGCGCACGTCGCCCTCACGCCGTGCTGGCGGCGCGAGGCGGGTGCCGCCGGCAAGGACACCCGCGGGTACATCCGCATGCACCAGTTCGACAAGGTGGAGATGGTCCGCTTCACCACCCCGGATGGTTCGCTCGATGAGCTGGAGCTGCTCACCGGCCACGCCGAGGCCCTGCTGCAACGCCTTGGGCTCGCCTACCGCGTGCTCCTGATGTGCAGCGGCGATATGGGCTTTGCACAGTGGAAGAAGTACGACGTCGAAGCGTGGGTCCCCGGCATGCAGCGGTGGCTCGAGGTGTCTTCCTGCAGCACGTTCGGCGATTTCCAGGCGCGCCGCGCCCAGATCCGCTACCGCGCTGCGCCGGGCGATCGGCCGCAGTACGTGCACACGCTCAACGGGAGTGGCCTCCCCGCCGGCCGCATCCTCGACGCGGTGCTCGAGACCTTCCAGCAGGCTGACGGCAGCGTGCTCGTACCCTCCGTTCTGCAACAGTACATGGGCGGGCTGCAACGCCTCGGGTGACCAGGGTGCGTGCCGGGTCGGTACCCTGAGTGAATGGAAGGACCGCCGACGGACCACGGCCTCGACGAGGCGTGGCTCAACGATTTCACCGAGTACCAGCGCAATTTCGTGCACGGTCTGCGCAACCCCACGGGCCTGCACCTGCAGTACCGGCTCGACGGCGACCACGTCTTCACAACCTGGCCGACCACTGAGGACCACGCGGGCTTCCCCGGCTTCGTCCATGGTGGCCTGATCGCGGCCGCTCTCGATGACGTCATGGGCCGCTGTTCCGTGCTGCACCGGCGCTGGGTGGTGACCGCCCGCATGCAGACGCGGTTCCGCGACGCCGCACCCATCGGGGCCGTCCTGCGTGTGGAGGGCTGGATCACGCGGTTCACACGCCGGGTCATGACCGCCGAGTCGCGGATCACCCAGGAGGACGGCAGCGTCGTTGCTGACGCGACCGGGACATACCTCCCGATCCCCGCGGGACTTGTGGAGCGCATGGTCGACTCCTGGCCGGGTTTCGCAGAGTTCACCGGCGACGACGCCTGATGGGCGCGCCCGGCGCTTCGCAGGGTGGGGTGGAGGAACGGGAGGTCAAGCTGGCCGTGCCCGACGGCTGGCAGCTCCCATCGCTGACGCAGCTGGATGGCATGACCGCAACGGACCGCGGTGACGAGCGGCTCCAGGCCGTGTACTGGGACACCGACGACCTCGGGCTCGCTCGAGCTGGGGTCGGACTGCGCCACCGCAACGGCACCTGGGGCTTCAAGGGCACGTCGCGGCGCGAGGGCGACGCGCTCGTCCGCGAGGAGGTGGAGGTTGTGGCCGGCACTGACAAGATCCCACCCGTGATCCGCGAGCGCGTCGAGTCATTTGTTGAGCTCCCGGCCCTGCATCCCATCGCCGAGCTCGACACCATGCGGCACACGATCGACGTCCGTGACGCGAGGTCTCAGGTCGAGTTGGTGCACGACCGCGTCCGCGTCATCGACGGGAATCGCGTGGTGGCGCGCTTCGCCGAGGTGGAGGTGGAGTTCGCCGTCGCGGCACAGCAACTCGCCGACCGTCTCGTGCAGATGCTCGTGGACGGCGGAGCGGTGGTCGACACCATTCCCAAGTACGTGCGCGCGCTCCGAGCCCTCGGCCACGACGCACCCGGCGCGGTGATGTGAGCGCCGTCTGGGGGCAGCGCCGTTCCTTGTCCCCGCCACAGCCGCTGCCGGCGCGCGCCGAGGTGGTCATCGTCGGCGGCGGCATCACCGGCGTCGCCGTCCTCGGCGCCCTCCGCTCGCGCGACGTGGACGCCATCCTCCTCGAGCGCGACGAGGTGGCGGCCGGCGCCAGCGGCCGCAACGCGGGCTTCCTCCTCGCCGGGGTGGCCGAGAACTACGCCCGCGCCGTGGCCCGGTACGGTCGCTCGACGGCAGCCGAGGTGTGGCGCTTCACCCTGGAGAACCACGCCCTGGTCGCGGCCCTTGCGACCGGCCTCGACGCGGGCCACCACGTCCGCGGCAGCCTCACGGTGGCGCTCGATGCGGCCGAGTCGGCAAGCCTCGAGGAGGCGGCCACGCTGCTTCGAGAGGACGGCCTGCCCGGCGTGATCACCGCCGCCGATCAGCCGCCGGGGGCGATGGCTGCGCTGCACAACCCCGCGGACGGTGAGATCGATCCCGTGCGTCTCGTCGGCGGCCTCGCCGCCGCCCTCGCCGGCCGCGTCCACGAGAACCGCCGCGTCGTCGCTGTCGACGACGGTGCCGAGGGCGCGGTGGTGCACCTGGACCACTCCAGCATCGAGGCAGCCGCCGTGGTACTGGCGACCAACGCCTGGACAGCTGAGTTGCTTGCGTCCGTCCCCATCACGGCCGTGCGGGCCCAGATGCTTGCCACCGCCCCGGTTCCGCCATGCATCCCGCGGCCGGTGTACGCCGAGTGGGGTCATCGCTACTGGCGTCAGCGCGACGACGGCATCGTCCTGGTCGGCGGTTTCCGCCATCGCGCGCTCGGCGACGAGGTGGGCTTCGACGTCACCCCCACGCCGGTGGTCCAGGCGCACCTCGACGAGCAGCTCGCCACCCTGGCTGGGGGCGCACGCGTCACCCACCGCTGGGCCGGCACCATGGGCTTCTCCCCCGACGGTCTGGCGCTGGTGGGACTCGTGGACGGCGCCCGCCACGTCCACGTCTGCGCCGGGTACACCGGCCATGGCATGGGATTTGCCGTGAACGCCGCCGCTGTCTTGGTCAGGCAGATCCTCGACTCCAACCCTGTCCCAGCCTGGCTCGACGCGCAACGGTTTGGTAGCGGGCTTAACCTGACGACAACCACCCCATAACCCGACCTCCCCAGGACTTGGTCGACGATCGCGATGGGCCAGAGGGGAGCCCGCAGTCAGGACAGAGGAGATGGGGAGACGTGAGAATAGCCACGATGCGAGCGACTGTGGTCGCAGTTGGCATGCTCGGATTGCTCGATGCATGCGGCAGTAGCGGCAGCGGTGGCGGCGCTGCCACGACCACAGCGACCACACCTGGTGCGACCGCGGTCTGCAAGGGCACCACCCAGAACCCGGGCTACAAGAACGGACTTACCAAGCAGCCCAACCAGGCGACGTCACTGAGCGGCGCAGGTTCCACCTTTGTGAACTCGATGATGTCGGTCTGGACGGCCGCGTACGCCTCTACCGGCGGCGTTCAGGTTGCGTATCAATCCATCGGGTCGGGCGCGGGCATCAAGCAAGTCCAAGCCGGCACCGTCGACTTCGGAGATTCGGACGCCTACATGAAGGACGCCGACATCGCGCTCGCCAAAGGGCCCGTCCTGCAGATCCCGCTGGTGCTGGCCCCCGTCGTGGTCACGTACAACGTGTCGGGGGTCGCGTCCGGGCTGAAGCTTGACGGAGAAACGATCGGCAAGATCTTCGCCGGCAAGATCACGTCATGGGACGACCCGGCCATCAAGAGTGAGAATCCCACGGTGACGTTGCCCAGCGAGCCCATCGCGACCGTCCATCGCTCTGATGGCTCGGGCACCACCGACATCTTCACGGACTTTCTGACCAAGGAGAGCCCCAGTTGGGTGACCGCTCTCGGCGGGGCAACACAGAGCCGCGGCAAGACAGTGGCATGGCCCAACGGCATCGGCGGCAAGGGCAACGACGGCGTGTCCGGCGCCGTCGGGCAGACTGAGGGTGCCATCGGCTACGTCGAGCTGGGCTATGCGCTGACGCAGCATCTTCCCTACGCGAACGTGAAGAACAAGTCTGGTGCGTTCATCGAGCCGTGCAACCAGACGGTCCTGGCGGCCACCAACGGGGTCACGTACCCTGCGGACTTGCGATTCGACCTGACCGACGCGAGCGACCCGCAGGCGTACCCCATTACCGGGACGACGTGGGCGCTCGTCTACCAGAACCAGACCGACGCGGCCAAGGCAGCGGCTCTGATCAACTTCTTCTCCTGGGTGCTGACCACCGGCCAGGACATGACCTCGACTGTCAACTACCAGCCATTGGGCAAGGATCTTCAGCAGAAGTGCATCGACCAGTTGAAGAAGCTGACACTGAACGGGCGGCCGATCGTCTCGTGACGTCGAGCGCCCGCAGCACCTCTGTGCGCCGATGACCGCGCAGGCTGGCGTCGATGTTCCGGTGGTCCGCCCGCGAGGGCGGGCGACCCGCTGGCTCGGCGGCGACGGGGCCTTCCGCGTCGTCGTCACCGCCTGCTCGGCGGTGGTCTTGGTCACGATCGTCGCCATGGTCATCTTCCTGCTAGTGCAGGGCTTTGACGCGATGCGGCACTATGGGTTCTTCAGCTTCTTGACCACGGCAAGGTGGGCGCCGTCAGAAGCAACTGCGACCTCGGCGTCGCCGAATCCCTACGGCATTCTGCAGTTCATCTACGGGACGCTGATCACGTCGTTGATCGCCATGATCCTCGCGGTCCCTGTCGCCGTCTCGGTGGCGTTGTACATCACCAACTTCGCACCTCTGCGCCTGCGCCGGGGGTTGTCATCGCTGGTAGACCTTCTGGCCGCCGTGCCGAGTGTTGTGTACGGGTTCTGGGGCATCTTCGCCCTCCTCCCCGCCCTCAAGCCGATTGGTGGGTTCCTGGCATCGACGCTGGGCAAGGTCCCGGTCATTGGTGTCGCATTCTCCGGACCGTACTTCGGCTACTCGTACTTTGCCGCCGGCGTGGTTCTCGCCATCATGGTGCTGCCGATCATCGCCGCGGTCTGCCGTGAGATCTTCGCGACGACCGCTGGCAGTTGGAAGGAAGCCGCGACTGCCCTTGGCGCCACTCGGTGGGAAGTTGCCATGGTTGCGGTGTACCGACCGTCACGAACGGGAATCCTGGGCGCGTCCATCCTCGGTTTGGGGCGTGCGCTCGGCGAAACCATCGCCGTCACCATGGTGATCGGCAACTTTGTCCTCTCGATCAACAAGAGCATCCTTGGCCAGGGCGCAACCATGTCGAGCGTGATCGCCAACGAGTTCACGGAGGCGGTGGAGCCGTTCCACCTCCAGGCACTGTTCGTCGTTGGGTTCTGGCTGCTCGTCGTCGCCCTGGTCGTCAACATCATCGCACGCCGCATCGTGGCTGCTCAGGCCGCCTTATGACCTCGCTGGCCATCGAGATCGAGGCGTACTCCGCCAAGCGCCGCCGACGGAGTGCAGCTGCCACGACCGGCCTCGTGATGGTCATGGTGGGCGTGCTCGCCGTTCTCGCCTGGGTGCTCCTGTACGTCGCGGTGCAGGGCTTCAGCGCTCTCGCTCCCTCCTTCTTCGTGAGCAACCCACCGGGCAATCCAAGCGCCGTGGGCGGCGGTTTCGCCAACGGCATCCTGGGCAGCCTGATCGTCGTGGGTCTCGCGGCGCTGATCGCCATACCGCTGGGCATTCTTGCGGCCATCTACCTCGCGGAGTACGGGCGGGGGCGATGGTCGAACGCCGTCAGCTTTTTCACCGATGTGCTGATCGGTATCCCCACCATCGTCACCGGGGCATTCGTGTACTCCGTGTGGGTCATTCACTTCGGTTTCTCAGGTTTCGCCGGCTCACTGGCGTTGGCCATCGTGATGCTGCCCCTGATCGTCAGGACCACGACGCAGATGTTGAAACTGGTACCAGACTCGCTTCGCGAGGCCAGTCTTGCGCTTGGCGCCAGCAGGCGCAAGACGGTGACGCGCATCGTCCTTCCGGCCGCGCTGCCGGGCATCATCACCGGGCTGATGCTGGCGGTGGCGCGAGCCATGGGCGAGACGGCCCCGTTGCTCCTGACCGCCCTGGGGAACAACCTTTTCACCGAAGTCAACCCGGGGAAGCGAATGTCGACGCTCTCCCTGCAGATCTTCGACAACGCGATCAGCGGTTTCAAGAGCGGCCAGGCGCGGGCGTGGGCCGGCGCACTGACACTGGTCGCGATCGTCCTCATCCTCACCTTTGCGGCTCGGTTCTTCGCCCGGCGCAGCCGCGTGGCCCAGTGACAGAACGCGCCACAAGCGAGCCGGCGCCGGCCGCCCCGTTCGCCGGTGGTCCTATGCTCACGCACGTGGATGGCGCCCAGTGGACGACGGCGATGCCGCTTGCAGACGTCCTCGCGGAGGTCCTCGAGGGTTCAGACGAGGGGTTGCTGCTCGTCGACCCCGAGGGAGTGATCCGCTTCGCATCACCCACCGCCCTGCGCCACCTCGATCTGCGCACCAACTCAGTGGGAACCCCCATCGCCGAATGCCATGGCGACTACCGGCTGGCGCGCATGTTGACTGGGGCCGCGCGGACCGAGCAGGTCATAGAGGCGCACTGGAGCACCGCGGACCGCGAGCTCTCCGTGCGCGCCCGACGAGTTCCCCGCCCGGGCGCCGGGGTCCTCCTCTGGGTACGCGACGAGACCAGGATGCGTCACCTCGAGAAGATGCGCCGCGACTTCATCAGCAACGTCTCCCACGAACTGCGCACTCCCCTGGCGGCCATGCGCGTGATGACCGAGACCCTGGAGGCCGGCGCTCTCAATGACGGCACGGCCGCGCAGGAGTTCGTTCACAGGATCGGCCTCGAGGTCGAGCAGATGTCGCAAATGGTCGAGGAGCTGCTCGAGCTGAGCGCGTTGGAGGGCGAGCAGCGCCCGGTGCCGGACGAACCTGTGCCGATCGTCGACCTCCTCATCGCCGTGGACCGGCTGCGCCCCCTCATCGAAGACAAGGAGATCAACCTGGTCTTCGATGTGCCCGCCGGCACACCGCCAATCCGCGGCGACGTGACCCATCTACAGCACGTGCTGCGCAACCTCGTCCACAACGCCGTCAAGTTCACACCCAACGGCGGCACCATTACCATCGCCGCCGCCGAGGTCGACGGGGAGGTGGAACTGCGTTGTATCGACACCGGTGTGGGGATCCGCTCCGACGACCTCGCACGGATCTTCGAGCGCTTCTGGAAGGCGGACAGTTCGCGACGTCGCGACGGCGAGGGATCCGGACTGGGCTTGGCGATCGTGCGCCACGTGGTCGCCGCCCACAACGGAGCCATCCGCGCCGAGTCCGAGGTCGGTCGCGGGACCACGTTCGTCGTCCTGCTCCCGGCTTGGGAGGCACCGGCGGGCGCCAGTGCCTGAATTCGAGGGGCTGGGATCTCTTCGGAGCGGGCTCGAGTGTGATTCTGAGGGGGATCTTTCCATCCTTAACGAAGGCATAACCAGCGCACAACGTGGCGCCAACGCCCATCCCCTCACGATGGGTTGTGTGACCTTTGGATCACGATGAAATCGATCGAGTTCAGCGGACGGGGGGAACTCGGGGCACGACTGGTGCTCTCCCCCGGGGAGGGGCGGCAGTAGATGTCAGCCGAGGCATTCCACATCGAGGTGGCTTCGGATATGGTCGCCGCCGTGGCGAGTGATGCCGAGCCCCTGCCTGAGATTGTTGTCGAGACGCGTGGCCTCGACACGTGGTACGGCGACTTCCAGGCGCTCCGCAAGGTCAACCTGTCCGCCGCCAAGGGTCGGATCACGGCAATCATCGGCCCCAGCGGCTGTGGCAAGAGCACGCTGCTCCGGGCCATCAACCGCATGAACGACCTGGTCCCCGGCTACCGGACGAGCGGCGAGATTCTTCTCGAGGGCGTGCCCGCTCCGACCGACCCAGCCGGGGTGATCGCTTTGCGTCGTCGTGTCGGCATGCTCTTCCAGCGACCCAATCCCTTTCCCATGTCGATCTTCGACAACGTCGCCTACGGCCTCCGTCTGGAGCGGCGGCGCAGCCGCCGCGACCTCGAAGAGCCGGTGGAGCGCGCCCTCCAGCGCGCCGGCCTGTGGGAGGAGGTCAAGGACAGACTGGAGCGTTCCGCGCTTGGTCTCTCCGGCGGCCAGCAACAGCGTCTGTGTCTGGCGCGCAGCCTGGCCGTCGAACCGCAGGTCATCCTCATGGACGAGCCCACGTCCTCCCTCGACCCCATTGCGACGCTCCGAGTCGAGGAGCTGATGCGGGAATTCCGCGATGAGGTGACAATCATCATCGTGACCCACAACATGCAGCAGGCTGCCAGGGTCAGCGATGTCACCGCCTTCATGCTCATGGGCGAGGGCCGCGCCGGCGAGCTGGTCGAGATCAACCGAACCCGCGAGTTGTTCAACCGTCCCCAGGACCGTCGCACCGAGGACTACATCACCGGTCGATTCGGCTGATGGAGCCGCTCGCGCACCCACTGCGCTCCTCGCTGGCGAGCGAGCAACGCCAGGTTCGCGACCTCGTGCTCGAGATGGGTGAGATGGTCGACGTGGCCATCGCGCGCGCCACCCGCGCGCTGGTCGACCGCGACGTGGAGATGGCATCGCAGGTCATCACCGGCGACGCCGCGGTCAACGCGCGCCAGGCCGAGGTCCACGAGCACTGCCTCTCGGTGATCCTCACGCAGGCGCCCGTGGCCCGCGACCTGCGCGAGATCCTTGGCTTCCTGCACATGTCCGACGAGCTCGAGCGCATGGGCGACCACTGCGTCAACGTCGCGCGCATCGGCCGCAACCTCGCCGATCTCCCACCGCTGCGCGCGCCGATCGACCTCGCGATCCTGTCACGGACCGTCGCGGCGCAGGTGCGCGACATGCTCAACGCCCTCGTCGGGCGCGACATCGACCGTGCCCGCGAGATCGCCGCGCGCGACGACCGCGTGGACCGCATCTACCACCGCATCGTCGACGACATCCTCCAGCTGATGGTGGCCGACACTCGCGACGTCTATGCCGGCACCCAGCTCATCCTCGTGGCCATGAACCTCGAGCGCATCGCCGACCGTGTCACCAACCTCGCCGAGGACCTCGTGTTCCTCGAGACGGGCAACGTCGAAGAGCTCGGATGACGACCGTAGCCCGGGGACCGAAGCGCGTCCTCGTCGTCGAGGATGAGGAGAACATCAGCCAGACGCTGCGCTACAACCTCACCCGCGAAGGATATGAGGTCAGCCTGGCCGCCACCGGCACCGCCGCCATCGAGCTGGCCCGGCAACGACATCCCGACCTCATCCTCCTCGACCTCATGCTCCCGGAGATGAGCGGGCTTGACGTCTGCCGCGTCCTCCGCGCCGAGATGAGCACGCCCATCCTCATGCTCACCGCCAAGGCCGGCGAGATCGACACCGTGGTCGGGCTCCAGGTGGGCGCCGACGACTACGTCACCAAGCCCTTCTCCCTCAACGAATTGATGGCCCGGGTGGCGGCGATGCTGCGCCGCGCCGAGATGGCAGGCGGCCAGCAGGTGCGCCCCGGCGAGGTCGAGGACTTCGGTGGCTTCCGCCTCGATCGAGCCGCCCGGACGGTGCGCGTGGGCGAGAACGACGTCCATCTCTCGCCCAAGGAGTTCGACCTGCTCTCCCTCCTGCTTGCCAACGCGGGTCGGGTTCTGTCGCGTCTGACCATCATCCACCGCATCTGGGGCAGCAAGTTCTTCGGGGACCACAAGACGGTCGATGTCCACATCCGCTGGCTGCGCGAGAAGTTCGAGCGCTTCGACACGCTGCCCTTCCGCATCACCACAGTGTTCGGAGTGGGCTACCGCCTCGATCGACTGGATGCAGCAGAGAAGAATCCCGGTCCAACCGTGAACGAGAAGGCAACAACGGCTTAACCCGGGCGCCGCTAGGGTGGAGGCGTGGTCAGGTTCCCCGCCGACAACAGGACACCCGTCCTGGCCCGGGACGCGCCGGCGCCACCCGGCGGCCGCGACACCGCCGTGGAGGTCATCGGCCACGCTGGTCTGGCCATCGACACCGAGGGCGGTACGCCAGCGCGGCGAAACCTCGACGAGGCTCTGTCGCTAGGCGTCGACCGCCTCGAGGTCGATGTGCTCTGCACCGCAGGCGGCCGCCTGGTGCTGCGTCACGACGTCTGCCTCGCCGACGGTCGCTTCGTCGCCGACCTCGACCTCGCGGAGGTGCGCGATGCCGACCCCGACCTGCTCACGATCGACGAGGCGGTGGAGCATCTCGACGGTCGCGTTGCGCTTCTGCTCGACATCAAGATGGCGGCGGCGGCCGAACTGCTCGGGACCTGGCTAAGGCGGCGCCGCGACCAGGACGCGTACGCCCTCTGCACCGAGAACATCGCCTGGCTGCTCCACCTCCGCTTCGCGGCTCCGCGCGTGGAACGGTGGCCGTCGTTCCCCGACTTCGGCGAGCGCAGGACTCACCACGTGCAACGCGTCGTCGCCGGCATGTGGCGCAGCCACGCCAGCGTCGGTGGCCTAATTCGCGGCATCGGCGACGTGCAGCGGGCGGCGAGCCAGCTCCGTCACAGGCCGCACGAGAGCCTCGCCAACCTGGCCGGGATGCCCTGGCGTGCGCGCCTCCCCGCGGATGTCGCGTCGGCGCGCGCCGATGTCGGTGCCGCGGGAATCTGCGTGCACCACTGGGTGGTGTCTGAGCAACTCGTGGAGGAGGCGCACGCCGAGGGCCTCCACGTGAACGCCTGGACGGTCAACAACCCCTTCGCCGCGCGCACCGTGGCGTCGGCCGGCGTGGACTCGATCACCACCGACCGCGTCCACGTCGTGCGCCTTGCCGTCGACCACGGGACACACCCTGCCCCGGCGTCGGCGCCGGCCGCCCGCTCAGGGCGCTGACGCGTACCTCGCCGAGCTGATCGCGCCGTCGCTGACCTCCAGGGTCCATGTCGAGCCCTTCTCCGTCCGCAGTGACGGCAGGGCGATGCCCCTGCCCAGGAGCAGCGAGAGGAGGTCGGCGAGGACGTCGCCGTGCGTGCACGCCACCACCGGCGACCGCTCCGCTGCGAGGCGATCGATCAGGGCCTCGGCGCCACCGCCCTCGTACAGCTCCGGCAGGGTCATCAGCGGCAGGGAGAGGTAACGAGCCAGTGGCAGCACCGTGGCCAGGCAACGCAGCGAGGGGCTGGAGTACACGCCAGCAGGTCTGGGCACGGCCAGCACGCCGACCAGGCGCTCGGCCTGACCGATTCCGCGCTCGGACAGCGGCCGGAGGTCGTCGTCGAGCGTCCAGGCGCTGGGGTCGCCGGCGTGGCCGTGGCGAACCACGTGGATCAGCTGTGCAGCCATCGCCAGTCCTGTTTGCGCGATGCGGCGGTCCAGGCGTCGCGCCACCTGTCCCGAGCCTCACCGAGGCGGATCAGCTCCAACGCCGCCAGCTGGCCGCCGACGAAGGAGACCTCCGTGGCACCACCGGCATTGCGGCGCAGCCATTCGCGGGTCACCGCGGCATCGTGATGGTCGCCGAGGATGGTCTGCAGGTCCGCGAGGCGCGCCGCGCAGCGCGCAGCCGGTTCGCCGGCAGCCGGGATGCACGCGGCCGCGGCATATCGCGCTCTCTTGGCAAGGATGCGAACGCGATGGAGCTGGATGTCGTCGGCGTCCCCGTCGAGCGCCGCGACCTGGGCACGGAGACGTCGCCACGGCCGCTGGGCCAGCCCGGCCACGCCGGCCACGGTGTCGCCGTCCACCCAGCGCGGGCGTGTGACGCCGTCGATTGCGGCATCGAGGGCGGCGATGTAGCCCGGCTGTTGGAGGCTGTCGAGCAACTGCGTCCGCGCCGACGCCAACTGCGTGGCCGCCGTCTCGAGGAGCGGTGCAGCGGCCAGTTGGTCGGCGGGGGGAAGTCTCAACACCAGGCCGGCGAGCCGCTCAGTGAGCACCTCGGCATCGCGCACCACGCCCATGCCCGTGGCGAGGTCGCCGAGCTGCCCGCGCAGGCCGTCCGACCAGGTGCGGTCGAACAGTGGCGCGAAGGTCTGGAGATCGCTGCGCAACCGCCGCAGGGCCACGCGGACCTTGCGCAGCGCGTCCGGCGACCCGCCCGCCAGCTCGCAGTCGAAGTACAGCCACTGGACCAGGGAGTTGGTCGCGCTGGTCATGAAAAGGTCGCGCGGCCCGACACCGCCGCCATCAGGTCGCAGGGTGGGGGCACGGACCGACGCCGGCCGCAACAGCCCGAGGGTGGCCGCGTCCTCGACGGCGGCGCCGCGGATCAGCGCGAGGACGATCGACGCTGCCTCGCGGTCCTCCGTTTCGACCACGGTGACGCGGCGAACGCGCGGTGTGGGTCGCGCGCCCACCTGTTGATCGACGCGCTCCTCGAGGAGGGTCACCACCGCGTTCGAGCGGTCATCGTCCACCTGGTGGCGGCGTCGATGCACGGTGACCGACGCGCGCACGCCGAGCGGCCGACCGTGGCGATATGCTCGCGTCCACTCGCGCAGCTGCGATGACGGCGTGCTCGCCGGAGCCGTCCACTCGCGGGTGGTGAGCTTGGGGTGACCGAGAGGGTCGCGCCGCCAGGTCCAGCCGTCGTGAACGTCCAGCGACAGCTCCGCGCCGGCAGCGGCGAGACGGCGGTCGCCCGTGTCGAAAAGGCGCAGCCCGCGGCGGGTCACCGATGCCGTGCTGACGCGATAGCCCGAACGCGCCAGGAACCGGGGCAGTGACAGTTCGAGCGGAATGCGCAGTCGCACCCCGGGGGAAGGGTCAGTCGCCACCCCGGCTGCGCCGGGCCGCGCCCTCCTGGAGGAACGCCTGGGCATTGACGCCGTCCGTCCCCGTGGCGCGGGTCCAGCTGGTGCCGTCGAACCGCCACGCCAGCGTATTGTCGCGCAGGGAGAGATCGATGATCTCATCAAGGCGGGCACGCAACCCGGGATGCACCACGGGCACGGCAACCTCCACGCGCCGGTCGAGGTTGCGCGGCATGAGGTCGGCCGAGCTGATGAAGTGGTCCGCGTCGGGGCCGGCGCCGAACCGGTAGATGCGCGAGTGCTCGAGGTAGCGTCCCACCAGCGAGCGAACTCGCAGCCGCTCCGGCGCGGTCGAGGCAGCGGGGTTGAGCGTGCACATGCCGCGCACGATGAGGTCGATGTCGGCGCCCGCCTCGGCCGCCTCGTAGAGAGCTTCGATGATCTCGGAGTCGATGAGCCCGTTGAGCTTCAATGCGATGCGCCCTTCCGGATGCGACTCGCGGTGGATGAGACCGGTGAGCACGCCGCGCAGGCGCTGCGGCGCCACCACGATGCGACGGTACTGCACGTCGCGGCTGTACCCGGACAGGGTGTTGAAGAGCTCGCCGAGGTCTGCACAGATGTCGCTGTCACAGGTGAGCAGGGCGACGTCCTCGTAGATGCGCGCCGTGTCGGGATTGTAGTTTCCTGTGGAGATGTGGCAGTAGCGTGTGATGTGGCCGCCCTCGTTGCGCACCACCAGCGAGACCTTAGCGTGCGTCTTGAGACCGACGATGCCGTAGATGACGTGCACGCCCGCCTGTTCGAGTGTCTCGGCCCAGCTGATGTTGGCCTGCTCGTCGAATCGTGCGGTCAGCTCGACGAGGGCCACGACCTGCTTCCCCGCCTCAGCCGCACGGGTCAGTGCGCGGATGATCGGGCTGCGCGTGCCCGACGTCCGGTACAGGGTTTGCTTGATGGCCAGCACGCTGGGGTCCGATGCCGCCTGCTCGACGAAGGCGACCGCCGACGACTCGAAGTCCTCGTAGGGGTGATGCACGAGCACGTCGCCGGCGCGCACCGCTGCGAAGATGTCGAAGATCCCCTCGTGGGGCAGCAGAGCGGCGGGGATCGCGGGCGCCCAGGGGGAGTACTTCAGCTCGGGGCGGTCGAGCGCTGTGAGCTGGAAAAGCGAGCCGAGGTCGAGCGGCGCGTGTACGACCTGCACGTCGCGCTCATCCATCTCGAGCTCGCGGACCAGCAGGTCGCGGACCTCGTCCGACATCCTCTCGTCGATCTCCAGGCGCACCACGAGCGGTGAGAGCCGGCGCCGTTTGAGGACGTCGCGCACCGCCTCGAGGAGGTCGTCCTCGTCGTTGTCGAGCTGGAAGTCGGCTCCGCGGGTGAGCCGGAAGGGGTGATGAGTGAGGATGTCCATGCCGGGGAACAGCGCGTCGAGGTGTGCGCTGATCACCTGCTCGAGCGGCACGAGGCGGCCGCCGTCGGGGAGGGCAGCGAAGCGCGGCAGCGCCGGCGGCACCTTGACCCGCGCAACGCGCTGCTCGCGTGTCGTCGGGTCGGCGACCACGACGGCGAGGTTCAGCGACATCGAGGAGATATAGGGGAAAGGATGGGCGGGGTCGACGGCAAGCGGGGTCAGCACCGGGAACAGCTGCAGGTTGAAGTAGGAGTCGAGGTGGGCGCGGTCGCGATGGTCGAGCTCGTGGTAGTCCGAGATGTGGATGCCCATGTCGGTCAATGCAAGCGCAACCGCCTGCGTGTACACCTCATCCTGGTCGGCGGCGAACGCAGACGTGCGTTCGCGGAAGAGCTCGCGCTGTTCCATGGGGGTGAGCCCGTCGGGCGAGCGATCGTCGAGGCCGGTCTCGACGTTCTGGGCGAGGACGGCACCGCGCACCTGGAAGAAGTCGTCGAGGTTGCGCGCCGAGATGGCCAGGAACCGCACCCGCTCCAGCACGGGCACGCTGCTGTCCATCGCCAGCGCGAGGACGCGGCGATTGAAATCAAGCCATGCCACGTCACGGTTGAGGAACCGCGGCGCGTCATCCTGGGGTGTCGGCTCCGCTTCGCCCGACGCCGCCAGCGGACCCATCCGGGAAACTGCCATGTGTGTCCATTGTGCACCCCCGTGCGTCCCCGGCCATCACGGTGACGGCTCCTTATACTCGGTTCGAGTGAGCCCGGCCCCGCGCGCTGTCGCCGATATCGGCTCCAACTCCGCCCGGTTGCTGGTTGTGCGGGCCACCGACCAGGGCCACCTCGATGTGCTCGCCGACGCGCGCGTGGCGCTGCGCCTGATGCGCGACCTCGACGCCAACAGCCGCCTCACAACGGCGGCGGTGCAACGCACCGTGCAGACCCTATCCGCGTTCACGACCATCGCCCGCCGCCACGGGGCGCGCGCGGTCAACGTGGTGGCGACCTCGGCCGTCCGCGACGCCGTCAACCGCGAGGCCTTCATTGCCGAGGTCCAGCGCCGAACGGGTCTCGTCGTGGTTGTGCTCAGCGGCGAGGACGAGGCGCGCCTCGCTCTCGTCGGCGCCGTCTCCGGCCTTCCCGTGGAGAGCGGAGCGGTCGTCGACCTCGGCGGCGGCAGCATGGAGGTGGCGGCGTTCGAGCGGCGCCGCTTCCGAGCGGGCATCACGGTGCCGCTCGGGGCACTGCGACTCGGCGACGCCTTCCTGCGCCACGATCCGCCGCGCCCCAGCGAGGTGGCCGCGTTGCGCGACCACGTGCGCAGCACCCTGGGCGCGGTCGCCATCACCGACCTGACCGTGGCGGAGAGCCTGGTGGGCACCGGTGGCACGATTCGCGCACTCGCCAAGGCCGCGCGAGGCCGTGGCCAGGTTGCGGTCAGCCGGCTGCACGGCTGCAACCTGCGCCGCCGCGATGTCGCCGCCCTGGTGGATGCCCTGGTCCGGCTTCCTGCCGCCCGCCGCGCCACGGTGCCGGGGATCAGCTCGACCCGAGCTGAGTCCGTGCTCGGCGGGGCGCTGGTCGTGGAGGTGCTCATGGACCTGGCAGCCGCCGAGAGCATCCTGGTCTCGGGCTACGGGGTGCGCCAGGGCGTGGTCATCGAGCAGCTGGACCTGCAGGCCGCGCGACCGCGCCAGCTCCGCGACGCCAGCGTCAGCGCCGTCCTCTCCCGCCTGCGCGGCGGCAGCGCCGGGTCGCCGCGCCGCCGCCTCCTCGTCGCCTCGCTCGCCGCGACGCTGGCGCCGCGGCTCGACAGCGAGCTGCTCGACATGACCGGCCACGCGGCGCGCCTGGTCGACGCCGGCGCCCGCCTCGACCACTACGGGCGCTGGTCGGAGAGCGCCAACCTGGCCATCAGCGCCGACCTCGACGGCTTCACCCACGCTGAGCTGTGCACGATCTCCGCCGTCCTGCTGCGCGCCGGCGAGGCCGCCGTGCCCCCGGCGGTCCGCCGCGAGAGCCGGGTCCCGCGGGCCAGCGTCGAGGCTGCGGCCGTGCTCCTCGCGCTCGCCGACGACATCGACAGGCGGCTGCCTCCATCGCAGAGTGGAACGGTGGGCGGGCTCGGGCGTGACGGCCGTCTCGACATCGCCGGGATGCTGCCGATGCTTCTTCCCGGCGCACTGTCGGAGCGCTGCCGTGCGGCTCTTCACCGCGACATCCGGGAGTTGAGCGACGTCAGGAACACCCGGGCGCGGACGCCGCGGCCAGAGGTGGCCGTTGAGTTCAAGTAGCATGGGCGGCGCTTGTCCCACGGTAAGGGGCCGCCGCCGCTGGAGGGATTCTCGATGGCCAAGAAAGACCCCGCCCAGGAGCTCGTGAAGCAGCTGCAGGCGTTGGAGCGCGTGCATCGACGCCTGGTGGTGCTCAGCTCCAGGATTCGCGTCCAGGGCGAGATCATCGCCGACCTCGTCAAGCTCGCCCAGGCCGCCGCCGAGGCTGCGCCGCCGCCCAGCCCGCCGGTCTAGCCTGGCGCCCGCTCGGACGCCAGCACCACGCCACCCAGCGCGCCCGAGAGATCCCCGAGCCCCGCGCTGAGCACCGTCACGCTGGCGCGTCCATCGTGGAGGAGATGTGGCTGCATGGCGCGATGGATGCGCCGCGAGAACGGCTGACCGAGGCGCGTGCCCAGCCCTCCACCGATGACCACGGCGTCGACGTCGAGGATGTTCACCGCCGATGCGATGACAGGTCCGGCGGCGCGCACCGCGTCGTTGATCAATTCGTTGGCGAGCAGGTCGCCCTGGTCGAGCGCCCGGGCGATCACACCCGAGGTGAGACGGGTTCGCGCGGCCTTCCTCATCAGCGTGAACAGGGTCGTCTTGTCGCCCTTGTCGACACGCTCGCGGGCGCGCCGCTCCATCGACGAACGCCCTGCGTAGGCCTCCAGACAGCCGCGACGCCCGCAGGCACAGCGCCGCCCCCCGGGCGTGGCGCAGGCGTGGCCGATCTCGCCGCAAGCGTCCAGCCGTCCCCGGCGGATCATGCCGTCGAGGAGCAGGGCGCCCCCGACACCGGTGCCGAACCACACGGCGAGCACGTCGTGATAGGGCGCAGCCGCGCCCAGGCGGTGCTCGCCGAGCAGGGCTGTGCGGACATCGTTGTCCACGGCGACGGGCACGCCAAGGCGTGTCTCGAGCTCTGCCTGGAGGGGGTAGCTCGCCGTCCATCCCCGGATGTTGGGGCTGCGCGCCACTGCGCCCGTGGCCCGGTCAACGTGGCCGGGCACGCCGATGCCGGCCGCCACAAGGCGCCCGTGCGGGGCGGTGGCGAGCGCCTCGGCGACCGCTGCCTCGATGGCGGTGACCACGGCGGGGGGACCGCCCCGCGCCGGGGTGGCTGCGCGGGCCCGCGACAGGGGGGTGAGGTCCGCCCCGGTGACGACCACCTCGATCTTGGTCGCCCCCAGGTCGATGCCCAGGTAGGTGGGCGTGGTCGAGGAGCGTCTGGGCGGCACGCCGTGCATTGTGCGCGAGCCCGACGAACTGCCGGGGACGTCATCGGGAGGGCGACCGGCCGTCCGCGCGTCGCTGCTGCGGGCATCGGGGGCGGGCATGGCCGACTGAGAGCCTAGCCGGACGGTCTTAAGACGCCGTTATGGGAGTGCTATGAACGCGTGTGCGAGTTGCGCCGGAGCGCCCGCACACGCGCCTTCTCACAGGGCGCCGGGCAATGTCCCCGCCAGGGCCATGTGGTCCGCACCGGTCATGGTCAGGCTGACGACACCACCCGTGTCAGTCGACAGCACGCCGAGGGTGGTGCTGTCGATGTCCACCGCGATGTGCGTGTTGTCCATCCAGCCGAGCACGTTGTAGCGCCGGCCCAGGTTGTGCGGTGCCGTCTTCGGCGCCAGCAGTGTGAGTGCCTGGCTGGCATTTGCCGAGCACGCTATCTGCGCGCCTGACGGCGCCAGGTAACAGTTGCCGTAGCCGAGCTGGCCGGTGTTGGACGTGAGGTAGGTCGTCTGATGGCCGGACCAGTCCACGGCGAACAGGGTGTTCTGGTTTTGGATGGCGGTGGGGAGGTTGTAGTAGTACTCGGACTCGATGCAGGCGACCCCGGCGGTGACGGGCAGCCCGTTGACGGTAAGGTTGTCGTTCTCGCTGCTCGGCGGCGGCGAGGGCGTCTCGCACAGGGTCGCCGTGCGTGAGGTCGTGGTGCTGTTGATGATGTGGTACGAACACGGCGGGGTGGTCGTCGATTGCCCGTTGTACCCGTACCCGTAGCCGCCGCACTGGTAGCCCGCGCCGTCGACGATCTGCGAACCGGCCCAGCCCACCGGCCAGCGGAAGGAGGAGGTGCCGGTGTTGTCGAACAGGTCGAGGTGGTTGGTGGGCGCGGCGAGGTCCTCAACCCAGCCGTGGCTGGTGTCCTTGGAGGAGTCCGAGCTCTCGTTGAGCAACGACACCGCGATGCGTTGGTCGTCGGGGCTCACCGAGAACGCGAGGATGGAGCCTGCGCCCTGCGCGATCGTCTTCGCCAGCGCGACCGTCCCGGTGGGGGAGAG
>Ga0209483_1000973_pt1 | contig 23060 bp, 21 predicted proteins | sample NGEPerA_FD_184508 | JGI IMG/M metagenome (GOLD analysis project Ga0209483, IMG submission 184508) | Arctic peat soil microbial communities from the Barrow Environmental Observatory site, Barrow, Alaska, USA - NGEE PermafrostL2-A... | ecosystem: Environmental > Terrestrial > Soil > Wetlands >... | reverse complement strand
CAATCCTCCGCCGAGCGAGGCCAAGCCATGCAGCCCTGGATCACCGATTACAACCACACCCGACCCCACTCAGCCCTCGGCGGAAAACCACCGACCTCAAAGCTGAACAACGTGCTTGGATTCGACAGCTAATCCGCCGCGGGCTCTCCCTCGGTATGACGGAAGGGCGAGTATTCCGCGAGATGCTCGATCTTCTGCTCGACCATCTCGCGCTCGCGGGCGAGGAATTGGGCGACGGCGCGGCGGAAGCCGGAATCGGGAATGTAATGCGCGCTGTAGGTCGGCACCGGCAGGTAGCCGCGCTGCAATTTATGCGGCCCCTGGGCGCCGGCCTCGACGCGCTGCAAGCCGTGGTCGATGGCGAACTCGATCGCCCGGTAATAGCAGCACTCGAAATGCAGCATCTTGTAGTCGCCGTGGCTGCCCCAGTTGCGGCCGTAGATGGTCTCGCGGCCGAGGATGTTGAACGCGCCGGCGACGTATTCCTGGCCGCGGCGGGCCATCACCAGCACGATCTTGTCGGCCATCCGCTCGTTGATGAGGGCGAAGAATTTGCGGTTGAGGTAGGCCGAGCCCCATTTGCGGTCCGAGGTCGCGAGGTAGAAGCGGTAGAACGCATCCCAATGCCGGGGCTGCAAATCGGCGCCGGTCAGCACGTCGATCTCGAGGCCCGGCTGCAGCGCCTCGCGGCGCTCTTTCTTGACCGCCTTGCGCTTGCGTGAATTGAGCGCGGCGAGGTAGCCGTCGAAATCCTTGTAGCCGTCATTGGCCCAGTGGAATTGCTGGCCCACGCGCTTCAGGAACCCGGCCTCGAACAGCGCCTCGGCGTCGTCCTCCTCGGGGAAATTGATGTGCAGCGAGGAGATTCCGCGCTGGCGGGTGAACTCGACGAGGCCGGCGATCAAGGTCGCCTTGGTGTCGGCCGGCGCGTCAGGGCGCACCAAAAGGCGCGGACCCGGGACAGGGGTGAACGGCACCCCGCTCAGCGCTTTTGGATAATAGCGGCCGCCGGCGCGCTCGTAGGCGTCGGCCCAGCCGTAATCGAAGACGTATTCGCCGTAGGAATGGCTTTTGAGATAAAGCGGCACGATGCCGACGATCCGGCCCACGCCGTCGGCGAGCGACAAATGCTGCGGCGCCCAGCCGGTGCGGCCGGTGGCCGAGCCGCTTTCCTCCATCGCCTGCAAAAAGGTATGGCCGAGCGTCGGGTTTACGTCGCCGGCGCAGGCGTCCCACTCCGCCGCCGGGATCTCGGCGATCGCGGGGTGGACCGTCAGCGTGACCGTATCGGCGCCTTTGGCCATCGGGTCAGGCGAGCTCAAACATCGCTTCGATTTCGACCGCGACTCCCAATGGCAAGGAACTGACGCCGACCGCGGCGCGGGCATGCTTGCCGGCATCGCCGAATACCTGGACCATCAGATCGGAGGCGCCGTTGACGACCTGCGGCATCTCGGTGAACTCGGGGGTGCAGTTGACGAACCCGCCGAGGCGAAGCACCCGCTTCACCTTGTCGAGGTCGCCGCCGCAGGCGACCCGCAGATGCGCCAGGATGTTGAGGGCGCAGAGCCTGGCGGCCTGTTGCCCATCGGCGACGCCGATCCCGGCGCCGAGCTTGCCGACGAATTCGGCCTTGCCGTTGCGCACGCTGACCTGGCCCGACACGACCACGAGATTGCCCGAGCGGGTGAACGGTACATAATTCGCGATCGGCGCGGTCACCGCCGGCAACTCGATGCCGAGCTCGATGAGACGCGCCTCGATCCTTCCGCCCATCGTTACCTCGCTTTGCCGGCGCTCGGCTTTGCCTGCTCAGCGCCCAGGGCGGAAGGATATTGGGTTCGGCCCCGCTGTCCAGCCTGCCGCGAAACCGCCTTATTCGCTGGGTATCGAGAGCGATGCGCGCCGCCGTTCTCGGTTTTCTTCTCACCCTGTTGGCGGCGTCGGGCTCGGCGGCGACGCTGGGCGACGCCAAGGTCGGGTTCAGCGCCGATCGCACGCTGACTGTCGACGGCAAGAGCTACCAGGGCCGGATGTGGACGATGCCCGGCAAGGAGCGCCACGAGCAGAATTTGAACGGCATCCCGGCGGCCTTCGTCTTGCGCAGCGACACGCCGCTCGCCCAATTGGTGCTGCCCCAACTGCATACCGTCGTCGAATTGGTGCTGCCGCCGGAACTTCACCTGCTCGCGGACCCGCGTCTGACGCGCAGCCCGGTCGGGCACGAGACCGTCAACGGCGTCGCCACCACCAAATACGCGATCGACGAGACCGTGCCCGAGGGGCACGGCGCCGGTTTCCTGTGGCTCAGCGACAGTGGCATCCCGATGAAGCTCGACGGCACGTTCACCCGCACCAGCGGGCGGGTGGGTCACCTGCATTGGGAACTGACGCACGTTCAGCTGGGGCCGCAGCCCGCGGCGCTGTTCGAGGCGCCGCACGGCTTCTCGAAGCTGCCGCCCGAGGCGATCGTGCCGCTCCTGGGGCTGAAGCTGAAGGGCGCGCATTAAGGTTGTAGGGCGGATAAGCGCAGCGCAATCCGCCACCATTGGGGCGAACGAGACCGGCGGAATACGCTGCGCTCTTCCGCCCTACCGGTCAGCCGCCGACCGGCTCCAGCGGCGCGTGCAGGCGGGTCTTTTCGCAGACGATGCCGCCGCGGTCGCCGACCACCGTCGAGCCGTAGCGCTCGGCATAGACCGGCGGCAGCGGGCGCGCGCCGGGCGCGGCGAGCCACAGCCGCAGGAGGTGCCGCTTGCGCTCCGGCTCCGGCCAATCGACGAAGGCGGTACGGTCGTGCAGCGTCGTGTGGTTGTGCACGAACTGCATGTCGCCGGGGCGGAACTCCATGTCGAGCCGCAATTCCTTGTCGTTGGCGAGGTCGTCGAACATGTCGAGCGCCTCGATGTCTGCGGGCTGGAGGCGCGGCGCCTCGGGGAAACGCTGGCACGAGTTGATGTAGGTCCGCGAATAGATCACCGACAGGTGGCCGGCATGGTCGTTGTAGACGGGGATCGAGAAATACGGGTCCTTGCCGGCCGGCACCTCGCCGCGCCGGTCGGTGGCGAAGGGCTGGAACAGGCGGGCGAGCAGATCCGGGCGGCGCCGCGCCATTCCGTTGTAGATCGCCATCGAGCTGGTGATCGACGACAGGCCGCCCGACTTGGCGGTCTTGAGACAGAGCAGGCCGACGATGTCGCACGAATCGGTGTGGAAATGCTGGCGCTCGGTGGTCTGGTAGGTGCGCACGTTGGGGTCGGTGGTGGCGAGGCCGAGGTCGGTGACGTGGCCCAAGAGGTGCCCCATCGCGTTCTGCGAGCGCGGGTTGCCGAAATGCACGCCGATGCCCCAATAGGCGGCGGCGCTGTCGGCGATTGGCCGGCCCTCGACCGGCAAGCCGCGCAACAGCACAAAGCCGCGGCCGTTGAGCACCTCGTCGCGCAGGCCGTCGAGCGCCGGGCCTAAGGTCGGGAAGGTGAAATCGGCGCGGGCAAGCGAGGCGAGGTCACGGCCGCGTATTTTTGCCACCGCCGCTTCGATCTCGGCGATCTCTACCGGCGACAGGGTGTAGACCCATTGCTCGGGATGGCGGGCGAGCTCGGCGCCGATCCAGGCCGAGGGGCTGTCGACGAGCGGGCGGAGCAGGGCGGATGGCATCGGTGTCCTCGCTTCGGTGCTGAATGACGGGTCACGGTAACATACCGGCGCCGCTTGACCGAAGCCGCTGCTTGGCGAAGATGCCATGTACGGGGCGAAGGAGGTTTCGAGCATGGCGGCAATCGTCAGACGCAAGGAAGAATACAGCGAGGCATCCGTTGCCGAGATGAACCGGCATCTCGATGCCGCACGGTGGTCGGCGCCGCAGAAACTGGCTCTGGCCTGCCGCATTCTCGCCGCCGAGGAGCACGGCTCGGCGCTCGCCGGCCAGCTCACCGCGCGCGGCGACGAGGCCGGCACCTATTGGACGATGCGCTTCGGCCTCGGGCTCGACGAGATCAGCGCCGACAATTTGCTGCTGGTCGACGACGATCTGCGGGTGCTCGCGGGCGACGGCATGCCCAACCCGTCGAACCGCTTCCATCTGTGGATCTACAGGAAGCGGCCGGAGGTCGGCTCGATCATCCACACCCATCCGCCGCACACTTCCGCCTTGTCGATGATCGGCGAGCCGCTCGCCGTGGCCCATATGGACACCGCGGTGTTCTGGGACGATTGCGCCTATCTGCCGGAATGGCCGGGCGTGCCGATCGGCGACGAGGAGGGCCGCATCATCTCCGGCGTGCTCGGCACCAAGCGCGCGGCGCTGCTCGCCCATCACGGGCTGGTGACGGCGTGCGCCACGGTCGAGGAGGCGGCGATGCTGGCCCTCTTCCTGGAACGCGCCGCCAAGCTGCAGCTGATGGCGCGCGCGGCCGGCAAGATCAAACCGATCGGCCCGGCCGAAGCGCAGGAGGCGCACGACTACCGGCTGCGCGCCAGCATCATCGGCGCCACCTTCTGCTATTTCGCGCGCAGGGCGCTGAAGGAGGATGCCGGCGTTATTTAACGCCCCCGCGCGCGCTCGCGCGGCCAGCTTCCGAAATCTCAACCGAGGAGAACCCAATGGCCAACGTACCCGGTCTCGTCACCGACCCCAGCAAGATCAAGGGCGGCCTCGTTCATGTGCCGAGCGGCGGGACGAAAATCCCAGCCTATCTGGCGCAGCCGAACCAGGCCGGCAATTACCCCGGCATCGTGGTGATCCACGAGGCGTTCGGGCTAGCCGACCATATCTGCGACCTGGCGCGGCGCTTCGCCAATGTCGGCTACAACGCGATCGCGCCCGACCTCTACTGGCGCGACGGCAACCCGAAGGACCCGGGCGACATCAACACCGTGTTTCCGGTGATGTTCGGCCTCAAGGACAGCCAGGCGGTGGGCGACCTCGAAGCATCGGCCGATTTCCTGCGCGGACTGCAAGGCGCGACCGGCAAGGTGGGGGCGATCGGCTTTTGCTCGGGCGGACGGCATACGCTGTTGTTCGCGTGCAGCAGCGCGAAGGTCGATGCCGCGGTCGATTGCTGGGGCGGCTTTATCCATCGCGCGACGCCCGACGCCGAGACCACGCCGGCGCGCCCGACGCCGGTGCTCGACCTGGTTAAGAACCTGCACTGCCCGCTGTTCGGGGTGTTCGGGGTCGAGGACACTAACCCGCCGGTCGCGATGGCCGACGAGTTGAAGAAGCGCGGCGCCGGCAAGGACGTGACGACCAAAATCTACCAGAACGCCGGCCACGCTTTCCTCGCCGATTACCGGCCGAGCTACCGCGAAGCCCCGGCGCACGAGCTGTGGAACGACGCGACGGCGTTCTTCGCGAAGCATTTGAAGTAGTTCTACGCAAGGCCCTCCCCGCAAGCCGGGGAGGGCCGCGCGTAAATGATGGCGCGCCGGTTGACTGGACGCGCGCCACCCATCACATTGTTACATGTAACGTTGCAAGGAGAGCAGCCATGGCGCGTGGCGTCGCATCGCCCCCCTCGCGTGAACGCGTAAGCGCCCATCGCGCGGAACTTCGCCGCCAAGGCCTGCGCCCGGTGCAGATTTGGGTGCGAGATGTTCGCTCCAAAGCCTTCGTCGCCGAGGCCCACCGCCAGGCACTCGCTGTCGCCAATAGCGCTCAGGAAGCCGACGACCAAGCTTTTATCGACGCCATTTCGGATGTCTCCGAGGAATGAGGCGCGGCGAGATATGGACGGCATCAGGTGGCGGCTACGCTGGAAAGCCGCGACCGGCGGTTATCCTTCAGGACGATCGGTTCGATACCACCCGCTCGATAACCATCTGCACCTTCACCACCAATCAGACGGACGCGTCGTTCTTTCGCCTGCCGGTGATGCCCACCGAACAAAACGGCTTGCGAGTGCCTTGCCGTCTGATGGTCGACAAAATCACGACTGTCCGGAAAGCGCAGCTCGGCGCGCAAATCGGCCGTCTCGACGACGAGACCATTCAGCGACTCAATCGCGCGGTATTCGTCTTTCTCGGGCTTGCCGAGCCGTCTTCCAGACGACGAGCGCCACAGCCTGGTTGATGGTTAGCCCGTCGTCCGGGTGGTTCGCGCCGGGTTGCCGACGGCGACGCTGCCCGGCGGCAGGTCGCGGGTCACCACGCTGCCGGCGCCGATGACGCAGCCGTCGCCGATGGTGACGCCAGGCAGGATGATGGCCCCGCCGCCGATCCACACGCCGCTGCCGATGCGGATCGGCTTTGCAGACTCCCAGCCGGCGACCCGCTGCGCCCGATCGAGCGGGTGCGTCGCGGTATAGAGCTGCACCGCCGGGCCCATTTGCAGGTCGTCGCCGATCTCGATCGCGGCGCAGTCGAGGAAGACGCAGTTGTAGTTGATGAAACACCGCTGTCCGAGGCGGATGTTGTAGCCGTAGTCGCAATGGAACCGCGGCTGGATGCCGGCGCCCTGACCGACCGCGCCGAACAGCCGGCGCAGCAGCGCCAGGCGGCCGGGCTCATCGCGGGCGTCGGTGGCGTTGTATTGCGCGAGCAGACGCTGCGCCACCGCCCGCTCGGCGGTGAGTTCGGGTACGTTGGCGCGGTACAGCTCGCCGGCCAGCATCTTTTGCTTCTCGCTCGCATGCGCCATCGTTTCGCTCCGCTGCCTGATTGTCATTGCGAGCGTAGCGAAGCAATCTCGCACCAAGTACGCAACAGGGTCGAGGTTGCCGCGTCGCGCGGACGCGCTCCTCGCAATGACAGGGGATTGCATGAGCCGCAAGGAAATCGCCGCCGACAGTGTCGCCGAGGCCTATCTGGCGCTGCTCGCCGAGCGCGGCATCGAATACCTCTTCGCCAATGCCGGCACCGATTTCGCGCCGATCGTCGAGGCCTATGCCAGGGCGGCGCATAGCGGGCTTCCCGCGCCGAAGCCGCTGATCGCGACGCACGAGAATTTGGCGATGTCGATGGCGCATGGCTATGCGATCGCCTCCGACAAGGTGCCGGCGGTGATGGTGCATGTCAGCGTCGGCACCGCCAACGCGCTGTGCGGCGTGTTCAACGCGGCGCGCGAAAATGTGCCGATCCTTTTCACCGCTGGCCGCTCGCCGCTGACCGAGGAGGGCATGCTCGGGGCGCGCGACACCTACATCCACTGGGCGCAGGAGATGTTCGACCAGGCCGGGATGCTGCGCGAGATCGTCAAGTGGGAATACGAGTTGCGCAACGGCACGCAGCTCGAAACCGTGATTGACCGCGCGCTGTCGCTGGCGACCAGCGCGCCGCAAGGGCCGGTGTACCTGTCGCTGCCGCGCGAGGTGCTGGCGGAGAAGCTCGACGGGTTCTCCTATGACAGCCCGTCGCGACGCAAGGCAGTGGCGTCGCCCGGCGCGGACGACGCGGCGGTTGCGGAGGCCGCCGAAATCGTGGCGAACGCCAAGCGGCCGGTGATCGTCACCGCCAGCGCGGGGCGGGATCCCGGCTGCGTCGCGGCGTTGGGCGAGTTCGCCGAGCGCTTCGCGATCCCCGTAGTCGAGCATCGCCAGCGGCATCTGTCGCTGTCGGCCGACCACCCGTGCCATCTCGGCTACGACCCGACACCGTTCGTCAAGGAGGCCGACGCGATCCTGGTCATCGAATCCGACGTGCCGTGGGTGCCGAGCCGGGTTCAACCGCCGGGCGGCTGCCGCGTCATCCATATCGGCATCGATCCGCTGTTCAGCCGCTACCCGATCCGCGGCTTTCCCTGCGATGTCGCGATCGCCGGACTGCCGCGCCTGGTGCTGCCGAAGCTCGGCGCCGCGCTGAAGGTGGCCGAGGCGGAAATCGCGGCGCGGCGGGGGGCGCTCGCCGAACGGCGCAGCGCGCAGCGCGCCGGCTGGCGCGAATTGCGCGAGGAGATGGCGGCGCAGACGCCGATCCACCCGGCCTGGGTCAGCCATTGCCTCAGCAAGGCGCGCGCGAAGGATGCGATCCTGGTCAACGAATACACGCTGTTGAACGAGCATTGCGGCTCGACCGACCCCGGCGGTTATTTCGGGTCGAGCCCGGCGGCGGGGCTCGGCTGGGGCGCGGGCGCCGCGCTCGGGGTCAAGCTGGCGAAGCCCGAGCGGCAGGTGATCGCGATCCTCGGCGACGGGTCGCACATCTTCTCGAACCCGGTCGCGGTGCACCACGCCGCGACCATGCACAAGCTGCCGGTGCTGACCATTGTCATCAACAACGCGATGTGGGGCGCGGTGCGGCGCGCGACGCTCGGCATGTACCCGGACGGCGAAGCGGCGCGCAGCAACAAGCCGCCGTTGATCGACCTCGACGACCTGCCGGCGTTCGAAACGATCTGCGTAGCCGCCGGCGGCTACGGCGAACGGGTCGAGGACCCGAAAGAACTGCCCGCCGCGATGCGACGAGCGCTCAACGCTGTCGATGGCGGCCAGCAGGCGCTCCTCAACGTAATTTCGAGGGGCGGCGCGGGCGGGTAGACCGCTCAAGCGGCCGATACTTCCTCCACGAGGAGGCCTTGACGAATACAGAGCCAGGTTGATTTGGCCGATCGACGATCAAAAAGTGCCCACTCCGGATTACCTTCCGAGGTCATGAAGGACAGAACGCGATGACCATTCGATAGCTCCACAAAAAGTTCGGGCAGTTGGCCGAACAGTCCGACATTCGTTACCGTGCTACCGTGAAGCTGCCGCAGCGCCGCCTCCCAAAGAGCCTCGTCGCTCCAGCTCCCACAGATTATCGAGCGCTTGTCCTCGATCCTCCAGCTCCACTCGATCATAACGCCAAATTCACCGTCCGGATTTCCTGGGCAGCCGTCGTGGCGCACACGCGGCGTCAACGTTCCAAACTCAAGAAAAATCGCGGAGCCGTGGCCCTGCCAGGTATGGCTCAGCTCCATCCCGACGAGACCGCTTCGGTAGCGGGTTATGAGCTCTAGCGACATGGACGAAAACCGCTTATACGAAAATGGCCGGCGGGGGTGCCGCCGGCCGTTTCAGGGGATCGGCCGGGGTGAGCCGGCCTGTGTCGCGGAAGTTAGCGCCCCGCGAGAACGCGGGCCAGTTGACTGACCGCCTCCTGGTGCTTCTCGTTCTGGATTTCGGCGAAATTGCGCGCGATCTCCAGCAGCATACGCTGGTGCGGAGGCACCGTGCGCGGCGTTTCGTCGCCGAGGCCTTCGTAGAAGTAGGTGACCGGCGCGTTCAACACGCGGGCGATCTCGTAGAGTCGGCCGGCGGAGACGCGATTGATGCCGCGTTCGTATTTGTGGGCCTGCTGATAGGTCACGCCGATCATCTCGGCGAGCTGCTGCTGGGTCAGGCCGAGCATGATGCGCCGTTCGCGGATGCGGCTGCCGACGAAATCATCGATGGCGCCCGTCGAGCGCCCTCTTTTCGGTTTTGCCATAGTATTCACCCATATCTGTCTTGCCCGAGCGCAAAAGCGCAACGGGCCACGCGGTACTTCCTGCCAACGCCAAAAAGTTGCAGGAATTCCCATTCGCTCAATGTAATCGCCCATTAAGCGAAAATCAACGATGGGATTAACACAAATGGCGAACCTTACAATCTCTCGCGAAGTGTTTATCTGTTCAAGTAGTCACGGAAACCGGCCGTGACGAAAATGCGGCATAGTGATAAAAATAGCGCGTATTGCGCACTTGCCTTGACACGGCTACGCGAGCGAAGCTCCCGCTCTCCCCAGCCGCTTTGCCTGGAGGCATCCATGACCGACCCGGCCGGCATCGCTCCTCATGGATTGAACAGGGGTCTGACCAATTACGGCGATCCCGATTTCGCGCTCTATCTGTGGCGTTCGTTCGCCCGCTCGATGGGCTATTCGCTCGACATGCTGGCGAAACCGGTGATCGGCATCGCCGACACGCATTCCGGCTTCAACAATTGCCACCGCCATTTTCCCGAGTTGATCGAGGCGGTGAAGCGCGGCGTTCTGGCCGCCGGCGGGCTGCCGCTGGTGTTCCCGACGATCTCGCTCGGCGAGGTGTTTCTGTCGCCGACTAGTCTCATGTTCCGCAATTTGATGGCGATCGACACCGAGGAGATGATCCGCGCCCAGCCGATGGACGCGGTGGTGCTGGTCGGCGGCTGCGACAAGACGGTGCCGGCGCAGCTGATGGGGGCGATATCGGCCAACCGGCCGGCGATCGGCCTCGTCGCCGGGCCGATGATGACCTCGCGCTGGCACGGCGAGCGGCTCGGCGCCTGCACCGATTGCCGGCGCTTCTGGGCGAAGTACCGCGCCGGCGAGATCGACAACGCCGAGATCCAGGAGATCGAGGGCAACCTCGCGACCACCGCCGGCACCTGCGCGGTGATGGGAACCGCGAGCACGATGGCCTCGATCAGCGAGGCGCTCGACATGATCCTGCCGGGCAGCGCGGCGATTCCCGCCGTGCACGCCGACCGGCTGCGCGCCGCCGAGGCGACCGGCCGCACCGCGATGGCGCTCGCCGCCGGCAAGATCACCCCCGACAAGATCGTCACCGAAAAATCGGTCGAAAACGCGCTGCGGGTGCTGATGGCGATCGGCGGCTCGACCAACGCCGTGCTGCACCTGACCGCGGTCGCCGGCCGCGCCGGGATCGACATCGACCTCAACCGCCTCAACCAGATCAGCGATACGACGCCGGTGCTAGTCGATTTGAAGCCGACCGGGCCGCATTACATGGAGGATCTGTTCGCCGCCGGCGGGGTCGGCGCGGTGCTGCGCGAGCTGCAGCCGCTGCTCAACCTCGATTGCCTGACGGTCGCCGGCGAAACGCTCGGCGAGCGGCTGGCCGCGCCGGCCGGACCGGTTGACCGCAACGTCGTCAAAACGCTGAACGAGCCGCTGCAGCCGGTTGGCGGCCTCGTCGCGCTGTTCGGCTCGCTGGCGCCGAAAGGCGCGATCTTCAAGCGCTCTGCCGCCGACCCGAAGCTCTTCGAGAAGGAGGGCCGTGCGGTCGTGTTCGATTCGCTCGAGGATCTGTCGGCGCGGATCGACGACCCCGGTCTCGGCGTGACCCCCGACGATTTCCTCGTGCTGCAGAATGCCGGGCCGCTGTCGCCGTCGGGGATGCCCGAGGCCGGCTATCTGCCGATCCCGCAGAAACTGGCGCGCGCCGGGGTCAAGGACATGGTGCGCATCTCCGACGCGCGGATGAGCGGCACCGCCTATGGCTCGATCGTGCTACATGTGACGCCGGACGCGGCGGCGGGCGGCCCGCTCGCCAAGGTGCGCGACGGCGACCGCATCCGCCTCTCGGTCGAGGGACGCCGGATCGACCTCCTGGTGCCGCCCGAGGAACTGGCGCGCCGCCCGGTAACGCCGCCGCCGGTCCCCGAGCGCGGCTACGCCCGGCTCTACCGCAACCAGGTGCTGCAAGCCGACCGCGGCTGCGATTTCGATTTCCTGCGCAAGCACCCGCTGGGGGTGGGGATACTTGGGTCAACGAACGATTGAATTTTGCATGCCTGGAGGACCAACCCGCCCGTCAAGACCTAATTCAGCGACGCCACCATCCGGGTCGCGACGGTCTTCGGCAGCAGCACCCAATAGCGGCCGTCGGCGTAGAAATCGCTGCCGCGGGCCTGGGCGGTCTTGCCGCTGCCCCAGTAGAAATCGCCGCGCAGCGGGCCGGTGATGCCGTCGCCGGTGTCCTGGGCGACCACCAGGCGCCGCACCGCGACCGGCCGGTATTTGTCGTGCGCGTCGAGCCATAGGGGCGCGCCCAGCGGGATGTAGTTGTGGTCGACCGCCAGGCTGCGCTCGGCGGTCAGCACCGCGCCCTGGTAGCCGACCGGGCCGTCGCCCTGCAACACCTGGAAGAACACGTAGAGCGGGTCCTTGCGGCGCAGCTCCTTGGCCGCCGCGGGATGGTCGTGCATCCACCCGCGCACCGCTTTTTCCGAGAATTGCTGCTGGGGGATCACACCCTCGGCGAGCAGCATCCGGTAAACGTCGACAAAGGGCCGGTTGTTGTTCGCCTGGTAAACGAGGTGGACGATGCTGCCGTCGCGCAGCCGGATGCGGCCCGAGCCCTGCATCTGCAGCACGAACAGGTCGTCCGCGCTTTCGAGCCAGACGACTTCAAGGCCCTGGCCCGCCAGCGCGCCGTCCTCGATGGCGGCACGTTCCAAATAAGGCTTGCCGTCGGCGAGATCGGAGGGCCGCCGGTAGACCGGGGTCTGGTACGGTCCCTCCCGGCTCTTCGAGCCGTTGAGCTCGACTTCCCAGTAGCCGGTAAAGAGCCCGCTATTGCCGTTTTCGCCACCGACCAGGGCGGGAACGAAATTGCCTTCGAAGAAGCGGCGGGCGGCCGGTTCGTCGCCGGGCGGCAGGCTCGCGGCCTGCTTGCAGAGCGGGCGCCAGTCACGCACCAGCCCGAAAGTCGGGTTCTTCGCGGCCGGGTCGAGCGGCGCGCCGTCGGCTTGTTGGCCGGTCATGCGATCGCAGGATTTGACGAAGGCGGGGACCGCGTCGGCCACCCGGTCGCCCTTCCAGCCGGCGAGTTCGCCAAAGCTGCCGGGCGCCAAGCTAACCCGCTTGCTATCGCCGGTCCGGCCCGAATTGTCGGCGACGCTCACCGCGCAGCTCGTCAACATGACGGCCGCGAGCAGGACAAAGGCCCGACAAACAATCGACATGCGCAGAGGTTCCCCGAGAAACATCTTGCATGTCGGTAGCGGCAAATCGACAAGGTTTCTTTAAAGTCAGGCGCTGCCCCTAAAATGTGCGACCCCTCGGCTTGCGCCGCCCCTCGCCGGTGGCGCAGAATCCATCCGAATCGAGTCGAGGGAGAGGCCACGCCCTATGTCCGCCACCGACACTGCCGTCGGCCCGCTGCCGCTCGACGGCATCACCGTCATCGATTTCGGCCAGATCTTTCAGGGGCCGTACGCGACGCTGCTGCTCGCCAAGGGCGGGGCCAACGTCATCAAGATCGAGCCGCCGCACGGCGAGCCGTTGCGCCGCCGCGCCCAGCCGGGCAAGAGCGCCACCCTGCCCTTCGCGATGCTCAACCAGAACAAGCGCGGGGTGACGCTTAACCTAAAGCATGCGCGCGGCCGCGAATTGCTGTTCGCAATGGTGAAGCAGGCGGACGTGCTCTTGGAGAACTTCTCGCCGGGGACGATGGACGATCTCGGCGTCGGCTGGAGCGTGCTGAAGGAGCTCAACCCGCGGCTCATCTACGCCACCGGCACCGGGTTCGGGATCAGCGGCCCCGACCGCGACAATTTGGCGATGGACCTGACGATCCAGACCGCCTCCGGCATCATGAGCGTCACCGGCGCGCCCGACGGGCCGCCGATGAAGGCGGGACCGACGCTGGTCGATTTCATGGGCGGCATCCACCTCTATGGCGCGATCCTGACCGCCCTCTTCGAGCGCGCGAAGAGCGGCCAGGGCCGGCTTGTCGAGGTGGCGATGCAGGAGACGGTCTATTCGAGCCTCGCCGCGAGCTTCGAATACTACCACCGCACCGGCAATCCGCCGCCGCGTACCGGCAACCGCCAGGCCGGCCTCTCGACCGCGCCCTACAACGTCTATCCGACCGCCGACGGGCATGTTGCGATCCACATCGTCACCGAAGGCCACTGGAAGAACCTCACCGTCGCGATGGACCGGGAAGAACTGCAGACCGACCCGCGCTTCGCGACCAACGCCGATCGCATCGCCCATATGGACGAGATCGACGCGGTGGTTTCGGCATGGACCGGGACGCTCGGCAAGATGGAGGTCTTCGCCCGCACCAAAGCGCTGCGCATCCCCTGCGCGCCGGTGCGCACCGCGCCCGAGGTGATGAACGACCCGCACATGCACGAGCGCGGCATGCTGGAGCGCACAAACCATCCCGAATTGGGCGAGATCGTCGTGCCGACCAACCCGCTCAGGCTGCACGGGTTGCCGAAGCCGCCGATGCGGCCCAGCCCCAAGGTGGGGCAGCACAACGACGAGGTGTATGGCGGCTGGCTCGGGCTCTCCCAAGCCGAAATCGCGGCGCTGACGGCGGAGGGGGCGATCTGATATTTCTATCAGCCTGGCGCAGGCCGGATCTGTGTCTGAAATGGGTCCCGGCTTTCGTCGGGAGGGAAAGAAACGAAGGAGATTGTGCATGACCGCATTGGGATTGCCGCGGGCCGAGCGCCCGGAGCAGGTGGGCTTGTCGTCCGAGCGGCTCGACCGCATCACCGCGACGATCCGCGCCGATGTCGAAACGGGCGCGATCCCGGGCGCGGTTTTGGCGATCGCCCGCGCCGGGCGGATCGGCTACGCCGAGGCGATCGGCTATCGCGACCGCGACGCCGGGGCCGCGATGCAGCTCGACACGATCTTCCGCATCGCCTCGATGACCAAGCCGCTGACCTCGCTGGCGGCGATGATGCTCGGTGAAGAAGGCCGGCTCGACATCGGCGCGCCGGTCGCGCAATACCTTCCCGAGTTCAAGGAGCTGACGGTCGGCGTCGAGCACAGTAAGGCGACGCGCACGATGACCGTGCAGGACCTCTTGCGCCACACCTCCGGGCTGACCTATGCGGCCTTTGGCGACTCGCCGGTGCAGATGCTGTGGCGCGACGCCAACCTCCAGTCGGAGGACCAGACCAATGAGGAGCTGGTCGGCAAGCTCGGCCAATTGCCCCTGATGTCCGAGCCCGGGACAACCTGGGAATACTCGATGTCGACCGACGTCCTGGGCCGCGTCGTCGAGGTGGTGGCGGGAAAGAGCCTCGCCGCTGTTTTCGCCGAGAAGATTTGCGGGCCGCTCGGCATGGTCGACACCGCGTTCGCGGCGGCCGGCGACAAGGCGGCGCGCGTCGCCGAGCCGCTGATCGACAAGGCAACCGGCAAGAAGCCGCCGATGCGCAACCTGACCCGCGAGAACACCTGGCATTCGGGCGGCGGCGGGCTCGCCTCGACCGCGTCGGACTACCTGCGCTTCTGCCAGATGCTGCTGAACGGCGGCGAGCTCGAGGGCGTGCGCCTCGTCGCGCCGAAGACGGTCGCGCACATGGCCTCCGACCATTTGCCGCCGAATGTGCAATACGGCGACACCGCGCGCGCCCGGTTCGGCGCGCTCGTGCCGGTGCCGGAGATGGGCTACGGCTTCGGCCTCGGCTTCGCGGTGCGCAAGACGCAGGGCCTGTCGCCGGTGCCCGGCTCGGTCGGCGAATTCTTCTGGGGCGGTGCGACCGGCACCTATTTCTGGATCGACCCGCAGGAGCAGATGATCGTCGTCCTGATGCTGCAGGCTCCCGACATGCGGCTCGCCTACCGCTATCTGACGCGGCGCCTCGTCTATGCGGCGGTCACCGAAAGGCTGCATTGGCGCCGGCGGTGAGCGCGATCCCGGCGTTACGATGACGGCCGACGACATCGCCTATCTCTCGGCGCGGGAGCTGACCGGGCTTTACGGTTCCGGGAAGCTGTCGCCGGTGCAGGCGGCCGAGGCGCTGTTCGCGCGGCTCGACGATCTGCAGCCGAGGATCAACGCGTTCTGCATCGTCGACCGCGCCGGCGCGGTCGCGGCGGCGCGCGCGTCGGAGGCGCGCTGGCGGGCGGGTCAGCCATTGTCGCCCGTTGACGGCGTGCCGGCGACGATCAAGGATCTGATGCTGATGCGCGGGTTCCCCACCCGGCGCGGCTCGCATTTGATCGAGAACGTGCCGGACACCGAGGATTCGCCGGCGGTGGCGCGGCTCAAGGAAACGGGCGCGGTCATTCTCGGCAAGACCACGACCCCCGAATTCGGCTGGATCGCGGTCGGCGACAGCCCGCTGACCGGGATCACCCGCAACCCGTGGAATTTGCAGCGCACGCCCGGCGGCAGCAGCGCCGGCGCGGCCGCGGCCTGCGCGGCCGGGATCGGTGTCCTCAACCTCGGCAGCGACGGCGCCGGCTCGATCCGCATCCCGGCATGCTTTTCGGGCGTGTTCGGGTTGAAGCCGAGCTTTGGATTGGTGCCGGCCTACCCGCCGTCGCCGATGGGCCTCCTGTCGCATCATGGGCCGATCGCGCGCAGCGTCGCCGACGCTGCGGCGATGCTCACTGTGCTGAGCCGCCCCGACCCGCGCGACCCTTACGGGCTGCCGGCGCATGACGGCGATTTCCGTGACGGGATCGAGGACGGGGTGCGCGGCTGGAAGATCGCCTACAGCCCCGACCTCGGCTACGCCCGGGTGGATCCGGAGATCGCCGCCTCGGTGGCCGCCGCGGCGCGACAATTCGCGGCGCTCGGCGCGCATGTCGAGGAGGTGGGAAAAATCTTCGATGCGCCGCGCGAGGCGCTGCTGACCCTGTGGGGCGCCGGCGCGGCGCGGATCATCGCCGGCATCCCGGCCGAGAAGCTGCGGCAATGCGAGCCCGGCTTTCTCGCGGTCGCCAAGGCGGGCGCCGGGATCGGCGCGGTGGACTATCTCGGCGCCGATCTGGCGCGCAACGCGCTCGGCCGCACGATGGGCGCGTTCCACCAAAAATACGATTTGCTGCTGACGCCGATGATGCCGGTGCCGGCGCTGCCGGTCGGTGTAGATCTCAATGACCCGGCAAGCGAGGAGCACTGGGTCGATTGGTCGCCGTTCAGCTACCCGTTCAACATGACGCGCCAGCCGGCGGCCTCGATCCCGTGCGGGTTGACCTCGGGGGGCTTGCCGATCGGGTTGCAGATCGTCGGCGCGCTGCACGCCGACGCCAAGGTGCTGCGCGCCGCCCGCGCCTTCGAAGCGACGCAGCCGGTGCGCCGCCCGCCGATCTGACCAACGGTCATGCGAGGAGCCCGCAGAGCGGGCGCGGCAATCTCGCTGATGGGGAGGTAGGATGGGCGCAAGATTGCTTCGCTGCGCTCACAATGACAGCGCTTGGAGATACGATGAGCGAGCCGCAGATCGTCCTCACCGACGCGCCCGACGCCGCCGATACCGCGATCGTCGCCGACGGACTGCGCGACTACAACACAAAAGAGGCCGGCTATGACGATTACCGGCCGCTCGCCGTGTTCGTCACCGATCCGGCGACCGGCAAGGTGGTCGGCGGTCTTTACGGCGGCAGCTATCTCGGGCAGCTGCGGATCGACCGCTTCTTCCTGCCGGAAGACCGCCGCCGCGACCGGCTCGGCAGCCGGGTGCTGGCGCTGGCCGAGGAAGAAGGCCGCCGCCGCGGCTGTTCCCGCATCGCGCTCAACACGCTCGAAATCCAGGCGCGCCCGTTCTACGAGAAGCAGGGCTACACGATGGCCGCACAGCTCGACTGCCCGTCGCCCGGCGTCACACGGTATTTGATGACGAAGAAACTGTGAGGCGACCGATACTCGCGCTGACGTTTCGCGCTAAATCTTCGGTCCCCAGCATCCGAAATCGGTAATTCGACCATCAAATTTCTCTATCGTCATGAAGAATGGTCCCTCCTGATCGTAGTCACGGTTCCGCGAGCCTTCGACACGCCAGGAATCGCCATTGTCGGTGGCGATTAGCGGCTTTTGTCGAGCCAGCTCGTCGGCACTGTAATGTCGTTCCAACAGCAATGCGCCAATCGCGCAAGCGAGCGCTGCGTCGAAGACCATGCCACCGTTGGCAATTCTGTGAAGCAGCATAATCGAACCAGGTCCCGATGATGATGGGCCGTCGGACATGTATTACCTCCAAGCTACCTAATCTCTGCCCAATTTCGTCAAAACGGAAACTTCCTAACTTTGTATTTCTGCCCAGGTCCGGGCGCATAAATGACGTAAACATCCGTAGGCGGAAATACCTGACCAGGCACCAATCCCAGCTTTTCGATGCGTGTGTCGGTGGAATAAAGGTGGCCACCGACCTTTAGAAGCGGAATATACCACCTCTGATTCGGTGTAAAAGTTGGTGTGTTACCCGTTTTAACTTCGATCGCTTCAACCGGCAGACCGGGCGCATGGATGAGTATGTCAGGAAAACCGATGATTGCCCCGTCGGTACCTATCATTCGCAATCCAACCGCCTTGCCGCTGTCATTGAACGCCTTTATCCAACTGTCGACGACCGCATCATGAAACCCGTCACTAAAGTCAATTTCGGTAGTGGCTGGTCTATCCTCGGGCGCATTCACGGCTGGCGGATTATTGCCATCAGTCCATCGCCCGCCGCGGGGATCATCGCGTGGAACTCTTGGTTCAGCAGGGTTGAAGCCGGCCTTGCACAGCGCAGAGACCGCTGCGATCCGCCTAAGATCCCGCGCCTGAAGATCGCTGGCGAGGATGCGCAGACCGTAAATTTGGGCGAGCGCGACTTCTCCGGCGTTTAGCGCGTCGGCGATACGCTGTGTCTGCCGGTATAACCAATCGCCGTCGGCCGGTGCTGCCGGCAATACGCATTTCTGAAGCGCGAACGCCGCATCGCGGGCGATCGCACTAAATCCGCGCGAGGTGCTGCGGACCAGCACGCATTCCGGGCCAAGCGTGGCGCCGACAGCATCGACGCAAATGCCTCGGCTTGCGGCTCCGCGAGGGTGAAGCCGCCGCATGTTCTCGAGAATCGATCAGCCTTGCGGATCAGGACGCCCAACAAGAACATAGAGGGAACAAAAAGTCAAGCGATTTAACCTTGGCGATCGGGCGACGCCGGCGGCGCTCGAACTTTTGTCGATTGCGCTTGCACCCTGATTTAGCCGCCGACCATCATCGCCTCGCGCCCAGGCGGGCGGCAAGGAGAAGCGCATGAAATTCGGCCTGTTCATCAATGCGCAGCAGCCGCGCGGCGACGATCCCGTCCTGCGGTTCCGGCAATGCGTGCAGCAGGTGATCGTCGCGCGCGACACCGGGTTCGATGCGATCGCCTCGGGCCACCATTACGTTTCGCCGCCCTATATCGCGCTGCAGAACCTGCCGTTCCTGGCGCGGCTCGCGGCCGATTCCGGGACGATGGATCTGGTGCTGGCGGTGACCCTCTTGGCGCTCTTGAACCCGGTGCAGACCGCCGAGGAGATCGCGACGCTCGACGTGATGTCGGAGGGCCGCGTCGTGTTCGGGGTCGGCATCGGCTATCGCGAGGAGGAGTTCCAGGCGTTCGGGCTGCAGGTCTCCGACCGGGTGCGGCGCATGCTCGAAGGGCTGCGCCTGATGCAGCGGTTGTGGACCGAGGACAACGTCACCCACCAGGGCCGCTACTTCAATTTGCGCGACGCGACCTCGACGATCCGCCCGGTGCAGCATCCGCACCCGCCGATCTGGATCGCCGCCAACGCCGATAAGGCGGTCGAGCGCACCGGGCGGCTCGGCTATCCGTGGTTCATCAACCCGCACGCGGCGATGCCGACGACCGAACGGCAATGGGGCCTCTACAAGGACGCGCTGGCCGCCAACGGGCATCGCCTCCCCGCGGCGCGACCGATGATTCTGGAACTCTGCGTCGCGCCGACCCACGAGGAGGCGTTCGCTACCGCCGGGCCCTACCTCGAAGGCAAATACGCCGCCTACGCCGCGTGGGGCCAGGACAAGGTGTTGCCGGGGCAAGAGAGCTTCCGCGTCTCGTTCGACGAGCTGGCGCGGGACCGCTTCATCCTCGGCAGCCCCGACGACGTGATCGAACAGCTCGAGGACCGCATCGCCAGGGTCGACGCCAATTACTTCATCTTCCGCGCCGGCTGGCCGGGGATGGAGATGTGGAAGATCCTCAAGGTCGTCGAGCTGATGGGCGAAAAGGTTCTGCCGCACTTTCACAGGAAATACGGTCGGGGGTGAGGCTGACCCTCGAAATACAGTCTGCTCTGCGCTATATCTGACCAACTGGATAGTCAGGAGCGATCAATGGACACCGTCAGCCTCGCCAATGCCAAGGCGCGCCTGAGCGAGCTCGTCGACCGCGCGGAGGCAGGCGAGGACGTCTGCATCACCCGGCGTGGCAAGCCCGTCGCGCGGATCACTCGCGTTGAGCGCGCGAAGAAGCCGATCGATTTTGAAGCATGGCGAAAGCTTCGCGAGTCGATGCCGAAACAGGAAGAGCCGACCGCTGATTTCATCCGGCGGATGCGCGACGACGCCCGCTATTGAGCCTCTACCTCGACACATCGCTGCTCGTCTCAGCGCTAACGGCTGAGCGAGAAGGCTCACGCATCGAGGCGTGGATTCGCTCGAACAGCTCCGACGATTTCGCCATCAGCGATTGGGTGGTGACAGAGTTCTCTGCCGCCTTGTCGATGAAGTTGCGAACCCAACAGGTCGATCTGGCCCAGCGTGCCACAGCGCTTTCGCTCTTTTCCGGATTCTGTATAGAGAAGGCGACCGTTCTACCGGTCGAGCACCAGCATTTTAGCGCCGCCGCCCGCCTCGCCGATCGATACGATGCCGGCATACGGGCCGGCGACGCGCTTCATTTGGCGGTCGCCGCGGATCACGGCGCGACGCTGTGTACCTTGGACCGCCGGCTAAGCGACGCCGGGCCATCGCTTGGGATCGCGACGCTACTGGTGTGACCAACCGGCTGGCCCCGCCGGACAATCCTGATATCGTGCCGGCAACGTAATCCACGGAGGAACACAGCATGGCTTCGAACGGAAAGGTCGCGCTCGTCACCGGCGGCGGCAGCGGCATCGGCAAGGCGTCGGCGCTGGCGCTGGCGCGCGAGGGGTTCGCGGTCGTCGTCGCCGGCCGCCGGCCGGAACCGTTGAACGCCGTCGTCGCCGAGATCGAAGGCCTGCAAGGCAAGGCGCTCGGCGTGCCGAGCGATGTCGGCGACCCGGATTCGGTAGCCGCGCTGTTCGCCGCGACCAAGGCCAAGTTCGGCCGGCTCGACGTGCTGTTCAACAATGCCGGGTTCGGCGCCGCCGGGCTGCTCGAAGACCTCCCGTTCGACAAGTGGATGGGTGTCGTCGGGTCGATCGTCAACGGCACGTTTCTGTGCACCCAGCAGGCGTTCCGCATGATGAAGGAACAGAACCCGATGGGCGGCCGCATCATCAACAACGGCTCGATCTCGGCGCATGTGCCGCGGCCCAATTCGATCGCTTACACCACCGCCAAGCACGCGGTCACCGGCCTCACCAAGTCGACCTCGCTCGACGGCCGCAAATACGACATTTCGTGCAGCCAGATCGATGTCGGCAACGCGCTCACCGAGATGACCCAGCGCATGACCCGCGGCGTCCAGCAGGCCAACGGCGAGACCGTGATCGAGCCGACGATGAACGTCGAGAACGTCGCCCGCTCGGTCGTCCTTTGCGCGACGGTCACCGCCGAGGCGAACATCCAGTTCCTGACGGTGATGGCGACCAAGATGCCCTTTGTCGGGCGGGGCTAGAACAAGGGCCGAGATCGATCCCGCGCCATTGGCGGCGCCGTCTTCATCCCCAGGCTAGGCGGCGTGCCGGCGGCAGGGGCTTGCCTTGATGAGAGGACGCAACCCGCCAATGCGGCCAAACCGACTTCGGCGATTGGTCGCGGGTTTCAGGAGTTTCGCTGCATCCTCCGGTGGACAGGGTTTCCCGGTCAGATAGCCCTGGATAATTCTACAGCCCAGGGACAGCAAAATTCGAAGCTGCTGCGGAGTCTCGACACCTTCGGCAACAAGGTCGAATCCGAGTTCCTTTGCGATCGAGACGATGGCCGCGGCGATGGCCCTGCTTCCCCGATTTTTCGATAGTTGCCTTGTAAACGACTGATCAATCTTCAAAATCGACAACGGCAACGTGCAGAGACCGGAAAGGCATGAATAGCCTGTTCCAAAATCGTCCATAGCGACTTTGATGCCGCGTTGCTTCAAGATCCCGCCAACTTCCTGCACCTGGCTCATGTCCTCGATCATCCTACTCTCGGTGATCTCTATCTCGATCAAACCGGCGGGTAGGCAGTACGCCTCATATGCCGGTAAATGTTCGGTCAAAACGTGGCTAACGAACTCCACCGGCGGCGTATTGATGGCGATAGGAACAGGTGTCAGCCCGGCTTCGATCCATGCGCGCGTCTGACTACCTACCTCGCTAAAGGCCCAGGTCGTGATCGCCTCCATCAGGTTGCATTCCTCTGCGACGTCAAGGAAGACGCCCGGACCGAGCAGACCTCGCACTGGGTGTTGCCATCGGATCAGGGCCTCAAAACCGACTAGACGCCGCTCGGGCATGAGGATCTTCGGCTGATAATAAAGTCGCAGTTGATCGGCAACGAGGGCCTCGCGGAGTTCGTTTTCCAGTTGGAACCGCTCGCGCTGCTCCTCATATTTTGCGGGATCGCAGACGACTGTTGTGGTCCCGTTTGATCTCGCCTGGCGCCGCGCGAAGTTCGCGCGGTGGATCAGGTTATCGGGCTCTTGGCCATGCTCCGGATATATTGCCACGCCGATGGAGGGGCCGAGCTGATGCCAGTGGGTGCCCAGGCGGAATGGCTCGGCGAACATGGACGCGATACTCCGCCAGTCCGCCTCCACGTGCCGGGCATCGCGGTGGGACCGGCCGACAAGAATGAACTGGTTAGCCGAACGATAGGCTATACCTTCCAGTTCTACGATTTTGCCAAGCCGCTCCGCGACAGCGCGGAGCAGATCGTCGCCGACCTGCCGGCCAAACACCTCATTGATCGTGGGCAAACGGTCAAGTGAAAGCGCCAAAATCGGAAAAAGCGCCCCTTTGGCGCGTGCGTTGCCGACGGCGGCCGTTACGAGTTGAAGCACTGAGGCGCGTAACCCGGTCACCTCGTCGATCCCGACGGTGTCCTCGCTCGAGCAGACCCGCTGAAGCGTAGCCTCGGGTTCAAGCGCAAACAATTTAAAAACATCGGTATCTTTACTCGTCGGAAGTCGGCCCGTCGCTACTGTGACGACTCTTTGCCAGGTTTCCCGTATTCTCGCCAAGACCTCCGGAGACGGCGAAGCACGGTGACGTGTATGGGCAGAACAGAGCTTGTCACGTAAATGTTGGTACGACCGAATACCAAATTGACGCCACACACCGTCCGCAAATTTTTTGGCCATCTCTTCGGGTGACGTTCGACTCCCTGCGACCGGCGGCATTTTATTCTCCTAGGTTCCGGACCCATAAAGTGGATTCCCAGCCGGAACGTTTTGTGATTCAAGGTTCCCGAAGGGGGAACCATCATGGATCGCGATCAATTC
>Ga0209483_1000971_pt1 | contig 23087 bp, 30 predicted proteins | sample NGEPerA_FD_184508 | JGI IMG/M metagenome (GOLD analysis project Ga0209483, IMG submission 184508) | Arctic peat soil microbial communities from the Barrow Environmental Observatory site, Barrow, Alaska, USA - NGEE PermafrostL2-A... | ecosystem: Environmental > Terrestrial > Soil > Wetlands >... | reverse complement strand
GTTCCCGGCCAACCAGAACCTGCTGCCGTACATCGAGGGCGAGACCACGACCTTCACTATCGCCATCACAGGCACCGTCCCGCCACAGGAAGTGTCGCTCGACGTCACCATCTTCCTGAACGGCGAAGTCTCGTACGAGAAGGGGCTGTGATGAAAACATTCGCAACACTCTACAAAAAAGGCAGCGGCGCCCTCCGCCAATGGCGCATCTGGGTCGAAGGGGCAACCATCTGGACCGAGCACGGCCAGGTCGGCGGCAAGTTGCAGGCTGGTTCCGACACCATCAAAGAGGGGAAGAATCTCGGTAAGGCGAGCGCGACGACCCCCGAAACCCAGGCCGAGGCCGAGGCCGAGGCCGAGTGGACGAAGAAGATGGAGCGCCATGGTTACGTCAAAGAGATGGAGCGGGCAATCGCTGGAGAAACCAATGCGGGTGGCGGAATGCCTCCCATGCTCGCCCAAACCTACCAAGACGTAAAGCCCAAGAAACTGAAGTGGCCATACCATGGACAGCGAAAGTTAAATGGCGTCCGCTGCCTCGTCGAGATCAACGACGGCGTCGTAAAGCTCTGGAGTCGAAAACGGATGGAGTTACTGGGGGTGCCCCATATCCAGGCCGCCTACGAGAAGGCCTTCGCTGGCGTACAGGGCCACTTCATTACGGACGGGGAGCTGTACGTGCATGGCTGGTCTCTCCAAAAGATCTCTGGTTTCTGTCGCAAAAAAGAACCCAAGGAAGGATATCTGGAGCTTAAGCACTACGTTTACGACCTGCCAGTTTTCTCACTCATGGGCGGAGTAGAGAGGGTATGGCACCTCCGGGAAGCGGGGATCAGATCTCTGTTCCTTGGACCGCTGGCCGGTGTCCCAGAGACAGTGATGGTCGAGACCATCGACGTTAAGAACCACGAAGAGGCGGTGGTGCTCATCAAGCAATTCCTCTCCGAAGGGTACGAAGGGCTCATCCTGCGCGATCCGAATATGCCGTACGAGCCCGACTCTAGATCCTCTGGCCTGCTCAAGTACAAACTGTGGCAGGACGCCGAGTTTCCAATTGTTTCCGTCAAGGAAGGGAGGGGCAAGTTCGAAGGGTTGGCGGTCTTCACCTGTCGCACCGTCGAGGGACGTGACCCCAAGGCCCCGGTGTTCTTCGACGTCTGCGCGCCAGGATCCTTCGAGGAGCGCGAAGCGCATCTGAAGAACGCCTCCAACCTGATCGGCAAGATGGTCACGGTCAAATTCTTCGAATACACTGACGATGGGAGTTTGGAGTTCCCAGTCGGATTGGCGGTAAGGGACTACGAGTAGGGCAACCATGGCCTTCGCCGACCTTGCCTTCGCCTGCGTCCTTCAAGTCCTGGCCACGGGGAGGGCGGCGAACGCCAAATGCGATACTCCTTATTTACGCCAGATCGCTGGCGCCGCTCAAGCCGCCGCCAAAACATTCGAGGTCCCCGCGGACATCATTGTGGCGGTGATCTATCGGGAGTCAAAATTCAGGCAATACACTGTCGGGACCTTCCACGAACTCGGTCTCATGCAGATCAAGCGTAGGGGTGCGATCCAAGGAGATTGGATGAAGTTTTCCGACCACGACTTGTCGGACATCACCCTCAACATCTGGTTGGGCACGGCGTACTTGTCGCACCTCAAGAAACGATGCAAAATCCCCATCCGCTACCTTACTCCTTTCAATGGAGGAAGGTGCGTACCGTCCAACTACAGCAGAGGCGTGCTAAAGGACCTTCGTGCAGCGAAGAAGTCAGCGAAGTCTGCCACCTATAGATGAGCCTGCTCAGGGGCGTAGTGCCTGAGACTTTTCTTCGGTCTCTTCTTTGTGCTCGGGGAGCGCAAACGCATCGGCCGGATGCGCCTTGAATTTCACGATATCTGCCGGCGTGTGCTTCGCCTTGCTGGCGACCTCTGGCGGCGGGTTCATTACGTCATCGTGGCCGAGGGCCTTCAAGGCGACGCCGTAGACCGCAGCGTGTTTCCTTGCAGTGTCCGAAGCGCCAGCGGCGTGGGCGGCGGTGAGGCCGACGAGGTGGTGGGCGGCGCTCTCGACGAGTTGATCGTGCCGGTAGTCGGAGTGAGCTTTCGCTTCGGCCTCGTGACGGGGTAGCTTCTTGCCGAACTCCTCGATCGCCGCCCGAGTCTCCAGGTCGTCTAGATGGTCTGCGTTGACGACTGGATACTTGTTCAACCAAAGCGGGGCCGAATCGAGCACTTTATTTGCCATTGGTCACCTTGAAGGCATCCATCAGCTCGTCAACGTCATCCTGCTCAAGCACCCGCCTATCCAACTCCAGGACCAGCCCGGAGTCGGTAGCGGAAACAACTTTGATGGACTTTTCCAGCGCTGAAAAACAAACACAGCCCACGAACTTGTCGTCGGCGAACTGGTATCCGGCGCAGTCGGAGCAGGGCGTACGTGCCTCGGAGCGGGTGAGGCTCATCGTGGAGGTCGACGTGGCTTTGGGGATGCTGACCTTGGGCGCCGCGATCGTGGCGGCCTTGGGCGCGCCGGCCGCGCGGGGCTTGGCCGCGGTGGGCGCCGCCGGAGGAGCTGAGTCGCCGATCGCCTTGTCCAGGTCGTCCTGGGAGGCAGGCTCATCCTTCTTTACCTTAGGATTCTTGAGCGCGGTCTGGCAGGTTTTCGGATGGGATCCGACGCCTCCGCATTCTTTGCAGGGGGATGGGGAGTCAGTCCTCTCCAGCTCTACGGTCACGCGGTGAGCCTTCGCCATAAGGTCAATATTTTTGCCCAGCCGCTCGATGTCGAGGGTGCGCAGGCCCTCCGACTCCAGCTCTTCCATACCAAGGGCGACGGCGACAGAGGCGCCGACATGGAAAACGTTGGCATCCTGGAAGGAGTAAGAGTCGTTGCCCATATCGATGGCGCCGGTGAATCCCGACTCCGATTTTTCGAACGCCATGTCGATCCCGTCCAGGACCTCCCCCTCGAACGAGGGGGCAGCCTGCAGCCACGCCAGGATCGTCCTTGGGACGATGGCGTGCTCCAGAATGGGCGTCTGATCGATCGTTTTGATCAGCAGCCCGGCACTCTCTTCACCGAGGACGGAGGCCAGGAACTTTTGACGACGTGGGTCCACTGTCTTGCCCCTAGATGATTGGTGCAGGAGCCTGTACGGGCATGTGTTCCCGAAGACGGACCGCCGGGGGTGCCTCCAGGTACGCCGCGAGAGCACGGGCTGCGTCGGCGCTGTCTTTCAACAGGCCGGCAGCTTGGTTGCACCTCTTGCACAGCAGGCCACGGATGTCCCCCGTTACGTGGTCACGATCGACGCACAGGAACTTCTCCGGCTTTTTCTTGCAGACGGCGCACACGTCGCCCTGGATGGCAGCGAGGGTTTCGTAGTCCGCAGGTTCGATCCCGTAGGTGCCGAGAAGGTGATTGCGCCTTCCCTTTTCGGGGACGTATCGGCTACGGTGGTAGTCCCTATATCCGTCCCGGTCAGAGTCACGGCGCTCTTGTGCCTTTTGGGCTATGATCTCGCTGTTTTTAGCAAAGTAGTTCTTGCGATAAACCGATTCGCACGATTTGCACCTGGAACTTCGCTTCTCCTTGCCACGGCTAGCAAAGGAGTATTCGTCCAGTGCCTTCTCGGCCAGACAGCCGGTGCATACCCTCGCCCCTGCGGCACACACCTCCTTCATCTTATGCAATGCCTCGTTACGCGGGCCACCTTTCAGTGCCCTGCGAGCACGGTGATCCTCGTTAACACAGGACTTGCACCACGAATACAGATCTCCTCCCTTTCTGGGGGAGAAGTCACTCTCGGACTTCTCTGTATGGCAGCGAGTACAGATCTTCACTGTCACGATGATTGGGCCTTACCGTTCGCCGAAGATGTCGTTGCCAGCGCTCGGGACCTGGCGCGGACTGTCAGGGTTAGGAGCTTTCCGATCGTTGCTTTCGGCCTCGAATACGTATTCCCGGATCACGGACATGCTCTGTGGCATCCGCACGACAGCGCGGCCGAGGCCGACGTTCACCTGGGCGATGCGGATCTGGTGGATCATCCGATCCACGTAGAAGTAGGGCCGATACGTGTACCGGACCGAGTAGATGACGCCCATCTTCTTCTCGACGTCGTAGCCTGGGCCGCCGTTGGTCCAAACGATCTGCCCGTCGACGAGGGTGAAGTCGTCGGGGCCATAGACCTTGCCATTTGAGTCGATCAGGTCGGTGATCTTGACGGCGGGGCGGCTGAGCCGGTCCCGGCCGGTGATATGGGCCTCTTTGAGCTGGTGGTGGGGGACCGTGATGGCCTCCTCGTCCAGATACAGGCGATCGTAAGGGGCTACCTGAACCTCGGCGTCGCAATCGTCGTAATGAGGAGGCAACGTGACCTGGGCAGTGCCGCCGTCCATCATGCCGGCGTCCATCTGCTGCATGCGGTTGCTGTTGCTCGTGAAAAGGCCGGTGACGATGCCGGACTTCGAATAGATGTGGCCGTTCGAGCACCCAGAGTGGTCGGGATGGGGTCGGCGCTCGCTGTCGCGATCGACCATGCCAACGGGGCAGCGGAGGGCTCGATAATGGATCAGCCGAACTCCATGGTTCCTCAGTTTGTCGTCGAAGTCCTGGGGATTGAAGCTGTTTTCGACGGGGACGGACGTGATCGTGACGTCCTGCTCTACGCGGCGCGCCATGAGGTCTTACCCTCGGGCGCGAAGTTGCGCCAAAAAGTCGCTCCAAAACGGGAGGACATGCTCGAAATCGGCGATGTCGAGTTGCTCGGACTTGTCCAGAGCGCTGATCACCAGCTCGGGATTGCCCTTTTTGGCGAGAAATCGAGCTACGGCGCGTCGGGGGCCGACCCCAAGCTGGTCGACCTTGTCTTTTTTGACGCACACGACGACGTGATAGCCTCCCGACGTCCTCAGCTCGAACACAGGGGCTCCATTGAGGTTCCCAATCTGTCTTCGGGACGCTATCTCTCCGGGGCGGACTTGCATGAGACTATGATTGCGGGTGCAAAAATCTTTTGACCTTGCGTCCAATCTCCTACATCATAATCTGCATGCCCACACATTGCTGGCTCTCTGTAGGCGACACGCACCTCCTGATGCAGCTCCAGAACGCAGGAGAGCTGCCGGAGTGGCACCCGGTCGCCCAGGTCACGCTCCGCCAGATCTACGCCTCGGTGCCTCAGATGTGGTACGCGTGGAGTTGCCCAGGAGGAGAACGAGTCAGCAAATGGGAGACGCTGGAGGAGGCTGTGTCGTGGGCCGAGGCCGAGGCCGGATTCAGCTCGGATCGCAGTGAACCGAGCCCTGAATCTCCGCCGCTTTGAGCAGGGAGTTGACCTGTTCGATCTGGATGATCTTGTCCCGCTGGGCTAGGAAACGGCGGGCGCCGACGGTGCTGGCGACCAGGACGTAGGTAACGGCAAAGATCTTCAGGGCCTTGGACATACCAGATCTATAGCGAACGCCCTTACTTCAGCTCGCAGCTCGTATCCTTGGGATCCAGCAGGACATGCTCGATCGTGCGCGGGGCGACGTCGAGGGTCGTGGTCGTGGCAGTGCAGTCCAACACTACGTGCATGGGATGGTTTGAGGGGTTGGCGATCGCGGCGGTCGCGATCGTCTCGACGTAGGGCTGCTGCCAAATGTCGTTCGTGTGCATGACGTGGCGCAGGTAGCTGACGCTCAGGGCCGGCTTCTCGGACACGGGGCCCGTGAATGGCGAAGAGGTCGCGCAGCCGGCCAGGAAAAGGGCGAAAACCAGGGCTTGGAACTTCATATACCGATGATTAGTGTTGGGCTAAGCGGCCACTCGACGCTCAGTTGAGCTATCGTTGGATGGCGCCTGGAGGCATTTATCCCCCTTGGCCATATTTTCCTCGGCCCACAGCGGCTGAAGGTTCTTGAAGCAATTCAATTCCAGAAACAGGGCTCGATTTGTTGGATCTTTCTGGAGCAGTGACAGCGGCTTCTTGTGGTCGATGTGCCAGCCGGTTCGAGACCAGTTCTTCCAAGTTATTGCCTCACCCGTGATGGGGTGCGCGCAGAATTGGGATTCCATATGCGCTCTTAACTCAGGGCCGGTGCAGCCGAGATCGCGGACGGCGGAGCCAGACTTTTGACCCCTTTCGATGGCCCTGCCCAGACGTGTGCGAAGATTGCTAGTTAGTTTGAATATCGGGTCGACCGACTTGCGCTTTCTTTGATAAGTCGCGATCTTTGCTTTGTTCTCATGGTAGTAGGCAGCCCCATTAGCCGCGATTTCGGCCTTGTTCTTTTGGTAGTGGTCCGCTTTGCAATCCTTACACCAGGACTGAAGCCCGCCCCGACCCCTCCCTTTCGAGAACTGGTCCAGTCCCTTCGGCAGGTCGCACTTGGTGCAGGTCTTCAGTGGCGCGGCGTTCACGATCTAACTATCGCGAACGCTAGGTTTGATGTCAACATCAAAAAGCTAGCGCCCCTACTCGCACTAGACGCAGAAGTAGCGGTTGATGGCCTCGTCGGCCGGGTAGGAGGCGGTCAGCTCCCGTAGAACCTGCAGCCGGTTCGCGCATGCAGGCCCGTCCAGGCCCGGGCCAGTGGCGTTCAGGATCCCGACATCTACTCCCATCAGCCATTTTTTGATCACCTCCGCGGTCGCGGCGTCCACCCGCGGGAGACGCTCCAGGCGCTCCTCTGGACTCAGGGCGCCGAACTCAGCTCGGTCGGTGAAGGCGACGAGGACGAAGGGCACAAACGATCCGTCCACCGGACCCAGGCCCTGTCCCAAGAGGTTCCCGTGATTGACGAAGTAGACGCCCGGCTGCTTCGGATTCGGCTCGGTCCGGATCGAGGCTGCGGCAGACCACATTGAGCGCTCGTCAGACGCCTCCGAATCACGATCCTCTACCAGCACGTTCCACTGGTTCGCGTCGCAGTTCCCCAAGATCGCGTCCATGGCCGCACAGATTTGCACCTGGCCCGTAGCCAGATACTTGCCGAGCTGTTTACGGGCGGCGTTGGGATCCCTGGCCGCGAGATATCCGAGGCTCTTGTAGGAGGCCGGGATCTGGATGGTGGCGGCGTACGGCTTGCCGTTCACTGTCAGCAGCTCGGTGCGGGGGTAATATTTGTCCATCCCCCATCTCTTTGCCACCGTGTACCAGGTCGCATCACTCTGGGGCGAATAGCCAGCGCATGCCGGCCGCAGAAACCAAGTCGAGCCCTTGGGATCGTCCGCGCGCAGGACTCCGTTGCGAACGTGCACGAGCTTGCCGGCGGCGACGGCCCGCTTCACTGCCTCAGCGACATCGGCACCAGAGCAGAAGTCCGCGATCACGTCCGTTGCCGGAATCGGCTCCTCCGCTACCTCGGCGGGCGCCAGGCCGAGCCCGACCGCGCCTCGGAGCGACGCCAGCGTCTCTTTCGTCACCTCGAACCCGTACGCAGTGAGGGCGGCGACGGAGATGTCCTGGCCTGCGCGGAAGGACGCATCCCGAGCGGTCGCTTCCGACACCGCAGGCCGGCCCGACAGGAACTTCGCCGCCAGGAACTCGGGCGTCTCCACGAAAGAGTGCCCGATCATGGCCTGGTCGACGGAGCCGACCGCTTCGCGCTTCGCGAGCAGCATCTGCAAATGGCGGTTGCTGAAGAACTTGTGGTCCATCAGCCCTGCAAGGGCCTCCTGGTCACCGGAGGCCTTCACCTTGGCGACGATCCCGTCGAGCTGGTGGGGAAGCAGCGCCCGCGACTGCGCGGCGCCCTGGAGCAGGGCAGCGTTCCCGGACTCGATGGCCTGACCTACGTCCTCCGACGTCGCGGACGGCCCCTGGAGGTAGGCGCCCATCAGGCGGTCGAACGGCGCTCCCTTGAGCGACCGCTGGACCTGGAGGTCGCGGTACAGCTCGGGAGATACGGGGCCCGAGCGCAGGAGGTGGCAGCCCAGGGCCAGCAGGTGCTCCGGCGCCGAGACCGGGATCCGACGGACGAAGGCGGAGCGAAACCCGGGGGACAGATTCGGGTGCACGGCGGCCTTCATCGAGAAGGGCTGGGCGTCTGCGGGGACCTCGACTCCGAGCTTGATGGCCTGGTGGAGGACGGGCTCGGGCGTGTTGGGATGGTCCAGGAGGGCCAGGCGCTGGGCGCCGGTGGTCCCGTAGTCGCTGTAGAGGCGCGAGATGTCGTCCGGTGCGAGGCCGGGGTGCGTGATGATCTGATCGAAGAGCTGCTGCTGGACCGCGGGGTGAAGCGTAGGCGATCGCGAGATCAACTCGCTCAGGTGCTCGGGGCGCACGTGCGGCGAGCGCAGGAATGCGAGCTGGTTGGCGAGAGGGTAATTGCCGGCGCTGTCGGCCGAGGCCCGGCAGAGATTCATGCCGTCGACATCGCAGAACAGCGGATGGTCGAGGGCGGCCTGGTGGACCCTAGGGTCGGCGTCGAGCATCGCCGAGTTGATGTGGTCAGCGCCCACGCTGTTGAGGCGCAGGGCCATCAGGCGCTCGACGGGATTGGGGTGGGTTAGGAGGCGGGCGACCTCGTGCTCGGCCTTGGTGAGCTTGCGGCGGTACTCGGGCGTGACGAATCGCTCCAGCCCGGTGTTTTCGACGGGTCTCCCACTGTGCTCCTTGGCCAGCGCGGCGAACTTCTTCTGGTTCTTTTCGTCCCAGGCTCGCACCACGACCCTGTACCCGATCTGGCGCGTGACCCCGATCCCCTTCCACTCGTCCTCGTAACTGGCACGTGACTTGTGGGAGAAGTCGTCCGCCTCAGACTCATTGTGGAACTCGTACGTCACATAGGAGTCTCCGTCCTTGAGGCGGGCGTCGGCCTTGAGGCGCTCGGACTTCCCCAGTTCAAAAAGCTGGCGGAGGATGTTCGAGTCGTCCTCGGGGCCGTGGAGCTTGGAGTCGATCCTTTTCGGCATCCCATTGCTGACGTCAATGAACTTCCACTCGTCTACCTCGTCATCGGGATCGAGGTGACTGTGTGGCTCTCCCATGACGTAGGCGCTGTAGATATTCAACTCGACGCCGGCTGGGGTCGTGTACTTGGTGACGAACGAGAGCGACTTCGGATGGAGGCCGGTTTCTTCAAGAAGTTCCCGGATCGCGCCGTCTTTTGGATCCTCTCCGTCTTCGATGTGTCCTCCCGGAAGCGTCCAGCGCCCATTCGACCTTCTTACTCCTAACAATAGACGGCCGACCGAGTCATAAGCGGTCACGAGGGCTACTCTCTCGACGCCCATTACAATTCCCCTTCGGTATGAAGCCTGTGGCATAGGGCGCAAAGCAGGCGGCATTTTGAAATCTCAGCAAGGATCCTGCTCCACGCTACGCGCCCCCTTACCAGATTCGAAATCTTATCCACTTTCGTGCTCGGATCTATATGATCAAAGTCCATCTGCCATGGATTGAAGGCCTTCGAGCAGATCTCGCACGGACCTCGCTTTAGATCATTCACCCTGCCCTGGAGCGTCCGCTTCTTAATAGCGGTCTGACTGTCAGAATACACATAGCGGCTGTGGGTTCGCTCACGATGGCATAATACACAGACGACGTCACACTTAGCTGCCTCGGTCAAAATAGATAGGGGCGACCTGTATCCGTTCTGGCTTATCTTGAATCTCTTGCCCTCAAGGTGGTCGAACTCCATTGCGACAAGCGGGACTGTGCGTCCACAGTCTGTGCACGGTGCATCCTTCAGGAGGCGTTTTAAGTCGAGTTGACGCCCCCTAGCCACTCCTAGGTTAGTCCGACGCCATTTTCTAGCATATTGAGCGAAATAAGTTCTTCTTGACCGATTTTTCTCGCTACTGCACTCCTTGCAATTGAACGCTAGGCCGCTGCGCGTACGCCTGTTTATAGAGAATTCCACGGAAGACTTGACGATCGTGCACTTTGCACATCTCTGCGGCGGAAGCGATGGACGGTAATCTATAACCCCGTCGGTCGGTCGACGCGTCGTGGCTAATTGCTCCCTCCTTACGGCCTGGTTACCGTCGTTCTCACGCCTCTTCTCCGGGTTGTCGGAGTAATACCTCTGAGTCGAACGTAGCCTACACTCCTTGCATCGCGACGTTCGCCCCGTCTTACTTGCACGATCGACAGTGAATGCCTCCATCTCTTTGGAGATCGAGCACCCTGTACACGTTTTCCTTACAGCCGCCCCGTCGGGGCTATCTACGGAGACACTCTCCACCTTATACCTATAGCGAACGGAGCTTAGATGGTCCCGACCGCGAACTTAAGCCCGAAGTACGCGCGCAACTTGTTGGTGAGCCATACCCGTTTGTCCGCGAGGTCCTTCAAACGGCGAGTAAAGATCTCGGGGCCAGGCGAGGAATTCGACGAGGACATGCCATCGATCGAAAGCGAGCTGGATTGGCTCTTGCCGTACGTAGACCCCAGCATGGACAAAATCTCCATGCTAGCGACTACCCCGATCAACTCCGAGACCACTTTCGGGATTTTGCCCGAAGCGAAGCCCGCAGTATATTTTATCCTCCAAAAACTCGGGACCCAATTCTTGTACCCGAAGACCGAAAGGAACGCCGTACCGCTCCCGGCGAACGGGACGGCGGTTCCATTTCGGGTCATCGCGATGGAATACGGAATTACGTTTATTTGGCCGCGGTGCAGGTTCGCAGTCTCGACCCACTCGATTGGCATATCGTAAATGTCCTGCTCGTTCGACGGAGTCACCCGCAACAACTCGATCGACATCACCGGCCGTTGCTTGGTCTTGAGAAACATGAACGAATCGTACAGATGCTTGTCGTAGGGTGGCTTCTCCTCGAACGACGTCGGGAAGATCGTAATCCCGGTCTCGAACTCCACCTTGGCTGCGGCGTCGGAGATGGCCTCTTCGATCATCGGGTCCGTGAACTCCGCCAGCAAGCCCGTGACCGGGTTCCGTAGATTGCTGAAGAGGGGGATTCCGAACAAGTGCTTGTACCGCATCTGCTCAGCCGTGATGAGCGGCGCCGAGCGGTCCCAGGAGGTGCCGTCCGTATTGGCGCCGTCCGGGAATACGAGCCCACGGCCGCCCTTCGACTCGCCGTTGTCCCAGGACATCGGCTAGACCATCCTGAGGAAGAGGCCGCGCGCCGTCACGACGCGGGGAGGGGATCCGGGCTCGGTCAGGGTGACGGCAACGTTGACGGTCCCCTTCAGGGAGTCCGTGCCCAGGAGCTGGACCATCCAGATCGACGTGTCTTGGGCGTAGGGGTTGGTCGCGGACCGGACCAGGGTGGCTTGGACCGACGGATTGAAGCGGGTGCCTCCGAATTCGGTCACGCACACGTCGGGGCCGGTGTCGACATTGGTGAACGTGACGGAGACTGTGGAACTTGCCGCAGGCATGTAACGGCGGCCTGGCGGGTTGAATCCTTGGTCCTTTCGGTCGAGCGAGGTGTCAGTGAGCTGGAAGTACAGGCCTTGGGTGTCGCCCGCGTTCATCGAAATGGACGAGGCCAGCCCGTCGAAGCTGTTCACACTCGCGACGTCTGCGAGAAATCGGCATGCTAGGAGCATTGGGTCCTCAGATGATTGCGTCTTGGCGCAGCGCGCCAGAGGCCCTATTCCCATCCCCGTTCCGAGGTGTTACAGTCCTCGGTATGGACGATCAGCCCCTTCCCCTATCTAATCCCGCTGCCCGGAGGAATTGGGCGATCGAATACGCAACAGACAAGGCGCGTGTCGGCGAAAACGTAACAGTCCGTAACCTGCAGGATGCCATCAAGGCTCATTTCGGGAAGAAAATCGGTCAGGAGCTTGCCAGGCAGATCGCCAAAGCCGCCAATGACACGACGGCGCACGAGCCGGTGGTGATTCGGGCTCGAAATTGGCCCGCCGAAGCCGACGGATTGACCATGATGGCGATCCGGTTGATGCAGGTGGAGGGGTGGAGCGTCACCTCCATCAAAACGAATGAGGACGGGACGATGACTTTAGTTTTGACGCCGGGGCGGTGATCAGCAGGGTTTGGTCTGCCTGTTCACGTGGGTGAGCAGGGCCTGCTCCAACTCCACGTCGACCGGGTCGGCAGAGCCGCGCAAGAACTTCCCGAGGGCGGTGGCGATGACTTTAAAAATCGCGTCATCCTTCATCTGCGCCGGCAGGACCTGGTCGACGTAGTCGCTGTCCAGCCGCCCGACCAACATGACCGCGTCCTCCCTCTCCCCCAGCTCGATCAGGTCGTGGGCAATAGAGATGAGCCCCTTTTTGTAATCGGCTCCGGGCAGTTGCCCCCGTACGTGCATCGCGGTGAGTGCGTCCGTCATATCTTTGAGCGCCCTGAGGGCCCGAAGACGCTCCATTACGAGCGCCGGCTCTGGTAGCCGTCTTCCCAGGCCGCTTCCACTTGCGGGTCGCGCTCCTCCATCTTCGTATCCAGGAGCGAGTCTAGCTCCGCCTGGAATGTCTCCGGGGAAGCGCCGCCCTTCATGAGCGCCGCGATCTCTTCGAGTCTTGCAGTGATGTCCTTGGTTGCCACGTCCTAATCCTTTCGTCGTCCCATTCAAGGGCAGTCGGTCTGTTTTGGTAGAAAAATTTCCTGTCCACCCGCCTCTTTGAACTCGCGCTCGACCTCTAGGAGCATTCCAGTCTCGTAGTAATCCGAAATGAGCTGGATCAAACTGACGTACGGGATCTTCACGAACACCCCCACCTGGGCAGTTGCCATCGAAAGTGCGCCAAGCGCGAAAAGTGGGTTTCCCTTCAATAACTTGGCCGCTAACAGGGCCAGCTCTTCGGCAACGTCGATGATGGCCCTTGCCTCATCGGGGGTGGGAGCTGCCTGTTTCCGTTCCATATCCAGTCTATAGCGAACGCTTAGAATTTGATGTCAACATCAAAAATAAAAAAGGGCCGCCGAACCGTTAGGCTGGGCGACCCTTTTAGGCTACCTAAGTAGCCGATTCTTGACCGAAATTACTCGGCCAGGTTGTCGATCAGCGCGTTGAAGCGAGGACCCTTGACCGCCAAGCACACAAATCGAAAGAACGCTTCCGGCGTGGTGAGGTCGGTGATCGCCATGTGTGCGCGGCTGAACGGCGCCATCTCTTTCAGGCCCATGCTGTCCTTCTGGATCAAGAAGCCGGTCGCGAAACCGGGGTTCTTGTTGTCCAGGTCGACGAAGGTCGTCGAGGACCCGCCCTTGTTGATGACCACGCGGCCGATGAACTTCGCCTTGCCGGCCGTCGCGCCCGCCACAGTGCGGTACACGTTGAACCACTCGACGGTGCCCGCGGACGGGTGATTGATGGTCACCGTCTCGGTGTCGCCGGTCGCGGTGATCGTGCGCGAGACCGCCGGGCAGGCCGGGCCCTCACCAAGGAAGTTGCAGGGCGTCGCAACGTAGAAGAACACGTTGCCCGCGACGAAGTCCGTCGGAGCCGAGCCAGCCGCCGAGGCGATCGTGATCGTCATGGAGGCGTTGGTGAGGCCGGACTGCACGTGGTACGGGGCCGCGCCCGTCTTCCCGCGGAGGAACTGGTGGCTCTTCAGCTTCACAGCTCCGACCGTGGTCCATTGGGTCTGCAGATCCGAGCCCGACGCGGTCTGGGGAGACCCACCGAGCACGTTCCGCTGGTAGGCCAGCAGGATCTTGTTGTAGCCCTGGAGGACCTTCGGGCTGATGAACAGCTCGTTGGCCTTGCCGAAGCCCAAAGAGCTGCGGAGGGCGGCGTCGTCAACCATCTCTTGCGTCAGGCTGCCGTTGCCGTTGATGACCACGCTGTCGCCCGAGCCGAACTCGGCGAACATCAGGTCTTGGGTGTCGCGCCGCGCGTCGGACTGACGAACCTGCAGGTCCACGCCCTGCATGTTCGGCATCCCCTGCGGGAGCAAGAGCGGGTTGCCGTCGAAGATGCCGGCGTTCGAGAAGTCCGCTTGACCGCGGAAGCAATCCATCTCGATGTCGCAGCCCAGACGAAGGGCGGCCGACTCCGAAGCGCGATCCTCGGCCTTGGTGCCGTCGAAGGTCGCGACGATGTTCGCGACCAGCGTGGTGCGGCGAAGCTCCGAGTAGTACGACATCGGAACGGTTGCTCGGATGTAGTCCGAGACCTCTTCCTGGCCGACCAGGCCCTCGGTGCGAGCCGAACCACCGAGGATGCCGTGGCTGAGCTGGCGGGTGAACTGCACGAGATTGCTCTTGTACGGCTTGCAGTCCATCTCTTTTTGCAGAGAGAGCTGATCGTTGCCGACGGTCACGCTGTGCATGATGTCGTCCAGCTCTTCACGCTGCAGGGCCGCGCCCTGGGTGAGAGTGCTGGGGGCTGCGTCGTAGTTGCCGGCTTCGAGCGCGAGCGCTTTCTTGAGCTGCGCGATGATGTCCATGTTCGTTTCCATTTTTGTCTCCGATGTGTCCTGTAAGAGTTTGCGAAATCTGAAACCTGTGAATTAGGCGACGAGAAGGTCCTTCACCGACTCGACGTCCTCGTACCGACCGCTGATGAAGTCGTGCATCCGAGCCCGATCGTTGGCCGAGAGATTTTTCTCGACCGTCTTCCGAACAAGGACCTTCATCTCGCCCTTGCTCAACGAAGCGAAGTCGACCGTGGCGGCGCCGGGGGCGGCGCCAGTGGCACGACGAACTTCGGAGAGCGAAGCAGCCGACTTGCGGATGGGCCGCTCGGCGTGCTTTTTGAGCGCCGCAGAGAGGTCGATCAACTCGGCGATCACCGCAGTCTGCTCGGTGACCTTTTTCGTCAGGTCCTCGATCAGCTTCTCGGACTTCTTCACCGCTTCGATCGATCCGTTGGGATCTGCCGGCATCTCCGCCTTGAAGGCCGGGTCCGCCATCGGAGGAACCGCCGGAGGAGCTGCAGGAGGAGCCATCGGGGGCGCCGCGATCGGAGCCTCCGGAGCGGGAGCAGCCGCCGGCATCGCCGCCATCATCGCGGCCCTGATCGCCAGGTAATGCATCTGCAGCTCTTCGAGCGGCAGAGTGCTGTACGCGGCTTGCAGAGCCTCCGGGCTGTCGATGTCGCCATCGGCGTCCGGATCGGTGATACCATCGTCCACCGGAGGACCGTCCACCGGAGCTTCCGGAGCGGGCGGTTCGTCGGCGGGCGCGTCTGCCGGCTTGTCGTCGGCGGGCGGAGCGTCGTCCTTAGGGGGCGGCGCAGTGGCTTTGTCGTCGGAGGCTTCCGTGGTGGCCGAGTCGTCCTTGGGGACTTCGTCCGTCGTCGACTCTCCGGGGATCGCCTTCGACAGCTTCTCGGCGGCCCTCTGGACCTCCGCTTTCACAACGGGTTCGAGCTGGGTGCTAACCTCCTGGAGGATCGCGTCAAGCTCTTTGAGTGGAATCTTTTTCATTGGCTGGGTCTCCTTGTAGGTTGGCCTGGGGTTTCGGGCCGACTTACTGCGAGGAGCGGGCGCCGTTGTAGAGGTTCGGGTAGACCGAGGCGGCCGGGGCTCCGGTGATACCCGCAACTGCGGGGGCGGTGCCGTTGGCGCTCTGGTACCAGTCGAGACGGGTCCCGAAGGTGTTGAGGACCATCAGGAGCGAGGCCAGCTCGACGGGGGTGAGGTACCCAACGGTGTGGGTCAGGGTCGCGTCGACCGACTCGGTCACCAGTTGGCACACGGTCGGGGTCGGCACGTCGGCGGTTTGGCCGATCGCATTCAGGTTCGGGCCGGGGCTGGTGGACTCGAAGCGGATGAACGCGCTCTTGCTGCCCGCGGTGCCGGCGCCGCACGAAATCGTGGTGTTGCCGCTGCCGTCGGTGCCGACGGTGACGGGAGTCATGGTGGAGAGGCGCTTCGCCAGTTCGTCACCGACGCGCTGCCCGAGTGCATAAGCCTTGTACGACATTTTGAAATTCTTTCTAGCTCCCTTGCCGGGAGACATCTCTGAGTTGTGGCCCCCTTGCCCGTTGGGCGTTGAGGCCAGTTCGCTTGTATGAAGATGATTGAGACAACGGCGCGGACAAAAACCGGCAACGGCCAGCAATCATGGACGTATGCCGATCACCGAAGAATACCGCTGCTCTCAATGTCTAGACGTCAAGCTAAGGCCTGACTTCTACGAGGAGATCCGGCCAGACAGGCCACGGCGGCCGGTGTCGTCTAAGTGCCGCGAATGCCGCTCGGACAACTATCACGCGACCAAATACACCGAGAAGTGCATGGCCTGCCTGAAGCCGAGAAGGCTCGACTCAAACGGGATCTGCAATCACTGCAACGACGACGCAGGCAAGAGGGAGTGTCGGAAGTGCGGAGAAATGAAACTGCGATTCTTTGCTTTTTACGGACAGAGGCGTGCATGCATTTCGTGCTATAGACCTAAGTCGCCTTCGGCTGCTTTGGCGTCGTAGGCGGCTTAGGGCCACCCGAGGCCGCCGTACTGGGCATCTTCGGAGTTGCAGGACCTGGAGACGCCTCCGGTTTCGGCATCTTCGGCTCAGCGGGGGCTGCGGCGGGGCTGGCGGCCGGCTTGGGCAGCTCGGAGTGCGCCGAGAGCGCGTTCGTTTGGGCGCTCCGGAGAGGGATGGCGCCTTCAGATCCTGGAACCAACGAATGGGCCATATTCGGGGTTTGACCAACCGGAAAGACGCGCTTACGATCGCGTTCAGAAATTGCCTCTTGGCCGGGGTGGTACTTTCCAGTCTTGGCCTGAAGAAGGGCCTGATCAGCCTGCTGTGGCGTGGTCCCGAACCCGATGCCCGTCGAGATCTTGTGGATCCCGCCCACCGGCGGCAGCGCATCCAACTTCTCGTGAAGCTTGCGAGCGAACTGCATCGCGTGCTCGTTCGACGGGAAGTGAGCGTGGAACTCGTCGCCGCCTGGGCGAAAGATCTTTCCGACGCCCGGCGTGGCTTCGTCGGCCGTTTCCCGCAGCGTTCTGCCATAGGAGCGAATCGCGTCGTCGCCCATGTCGTGGCTGTGGTCGTTCAGCGCCTTGAGATCGTTCAGATCCATGCCCATGTAAACGCCGGGCTTGTTCTTGGACCGAAACTCCTCCCACGCCTTCCTGTTGCCCAGACCCGGGACCATGGGGTCGCCGTACACGTGCTGGGTCATCCCCTCGGACGTACCTTTGGGGATGTGGCCGGCCGCCTCGGCGGCACGAATATGGGTGAGAAGGTCCTGGGCGTGAGGGAGAGGATTTGAGCCAGTGGCCGAGGGGGCTGCTTCTCCGGGGGCGGCGGTGGCCGTCTTGAGGCCCGGCGGTTGCCGCATGCCCTTGGCGAGGTCGCCGAACTGCTCCTCCATCTTGGCGATGGTTCCGGCCAGATCCGGCGCCTTGTAGCGCAGGGTCGCGGCGCCGCTGCTGACGTTGGCCAGGATGGCCGAGACCTCCTCGGGCGTGATGAGCTTGGCGTCCAGAAGTACGTTGCCGTCGTGGAATTCGACGGTGTGGGGCTCGTCGAAGCCGACTCGGTGGTAATCGAACACGGGGGCGCGCACGGGGGCCGGCGGCGGCGGAGCCTCGGGCTGGGGCTCTACTTCATCGCCCTGCGGCTCCGGTGGCACGTACGGGGTCTCTTTGACCTCCAGCTCCGGGCTCTGCTGCATGGCCTGGATCATGTTGACCGTCGAGCTGGTCAGCGGGCCCTCGGGGATCGCCTTGGCGATCAGCCCGAAGTAGTCCTCCAAAATCGACAACTCGTTATTAATCAACATGAAACGGCCGGCGAGGCGCATTCCGTCGCCGACCTTCATGTTGACCGAGTAGATCGTCGGTTTCCTGGGGTCCCCGAAGAGGATGGACGAACGGAGGTCGGTGAGACTCTTTTTTAGCTGAATCCCCCAAGAGTCCAAGAGGACCATGGAGTCGGCCTTCTTCACCTGGGATCGACTGACGCGGACGTCGTCGACGATCTTCTCGAAGTGATCCAGGTACTCGTCGCTCGCATTGGGGAGTTCAGAGCGAAGAAGGGAGCGAAACTCGGTTTTGTCGAAGGTGGTCCGCTCGGTCATGTACCGGCGGAGGGCATCGAGGGCCTTTTCGTTGTCCTTTTTCTTCTTGGAGCCGGAACCGTCCATGACTTCGCGCTGGAGCGCGGCGCCTCCGGTCAAAGAGCTGGGGGCGGCGTCATAGCTACCGGATTCGAGACCTTTGCTTAGGGGATCTTCGACGATGGGGTTGCCTACGAATTCAACGGTGCCGCCGAGGCGGCGGCCGACCGAGGCGTCAAGGGTCGGCTCGCTCTTGAGGGCTGCTTCCAGTAGCTTCGATACCTTTTTGACGTCGTGCCGTTTTTCGTACCCCTCGGGAGCGTTGGGGTCTTCGAGCAGGGCCGTATCCGCGGTCTTGTTCGCGGGCCGCATCGTAATCGCGATGGCCAGACACATCGAGTCAAGTAGATCGCCACCCTCTCGGCGAAGTGTTGACCCCTCGATTGAGAGTCGGCACATCAGGGGCTCGTTGTTGGCGGCATTGTCCCTCATGATCGCCGCGACTGCCTTCGCGCCCTCGTGTCCGGCCCCGTCCCAGAGCCTCCCTTTCACATAGATCAGGGGCATTTTAACCCGATCCCAATACATCCGCTGCCGGTCGTCTTCGCAGTCGGATCGCTCGTAAATCTTCTTCAGGTAAATGACGCGGCCGACGATTGCTCCAGGCCCCTCGGACGTGGGGGCGTGCTCGTAGTTGAACTGGATACCTTCGGGCGTGTCCCAGGCGCTGCAGTCGCACCCCAAAATATCAAGTCGCTCACCTTGCGAATCGAGGGCCTGGGAGGCAGCAACTCCGTCAAAGATCAGTCCGGTGGACATTACGCAGCACTCCTAATCTCTTCCCGGCGGCGTTTCTGCGCCTCGGACTGCGGGGCTCTAGGTTCCGCCGAAGACGACTTGCCTCTGCGGTGGGTGTTTCCGAGCATCACATCCGACTTACTTCGCCGGGGCACCCCTCTCCTCTGAAGCGCTTCGTAGATAACGGAGTCACTCACGCCGAGTTTTTCGGCCGCCTTTTGCGCCGACAAGCCGCTCAGATAGAGCCCAACTGCCGTCAGCTCTGACTCTTCGCTCAACTTGCGGGTCGGGCCGCCCGATCGCATAGTGATTCCCCGCTGCTTAAGCCTGTTGAACACCGATGGATTGGAGATCTCAAATGCGCGGGCGATCTGGGGTGCGGTTTCTCCGGCCAAATATCTGGACACCATTTCGTCGATCTGTTCGTCGGAGACCCTGCGCGATGGGCCCGCATTCCTCCTGATGGCCGCGTGCGCCCCATTGCTCTCATCGTGCCGGTACTGCTTACGCTCATGCGTCCTGATCCGGTGGCAAAGGGCGCAAACCAGATCGCATTTGGCGACCTCCGCCATGACGGTGGCCGGGAGCAGATTGGTCATCTTCGAGACCGAGTAGTGCTTGGTCTCACCTGCGCGATGATCGAAGTCCAACTGGCACGGCTGACGATGTTTCCCACAATCGACACAGGGTCCGGTCTTCAGGGACCGGATGAACTTCAGGCCTTCGCGGCGCCGGAGCGCTTGTCGCGAGGTTGAGCGCGGCTGTTCGAGCGAGCGGCGCTCGGTTCGAAGTCTATGGCACAGCACGCAAACTAGCTCGCACTTTGCGGCCTCGGCCAAGATGCGATCTTCGGTGGCGTGCCTGGCCACCATTCCTGCCAGGCTGTCCACCTTACCGTCGGGAGACAAATGGTCGAACTCCATGGCAAAGGGCTCGTAGGTCTCCCCGCAGTCCGTACACGGCCCCGTTTTAAGCGAGGCAACAAACTGCCGCTTCTTTTCAAGAAGGTTCAGGGTATGGCGGCTTTTGTAGGCGCGAGTCAAGGATGCGCCCTTGTCCGGGTCGTTGATGAGGTCCATCCCCGCCCTACGAGAGGCTGCGACCCACTCCTCTTCCGCCTCGTCTAGCCCCTCGGCGTCCGACAGTTCTTCAAGCACCTCTATGCGATATCGGAGCCCCTGTTCGCTTAGCTGCCTAATCCAGTCGCATTTGGGCGGATTCCCGTTCTCGACGAGGACGGATGTGTGGGCATGCTGTTTCGGGGCGTCCAACCCCGATCGGCTCTTACCGATGTAGCGCCACTGCCCCGAGCGTGGGTCAACCAGCGCATAGATCAGGTACTTGGAGACGGGTGGGGCCACCCTGGGATGATTGCGGCGCTACCAGTGGAGCAGATGCCTGAGGTAGGATCCGCCCATGGCCGCAAGTCCTCCAATGAGGAGCCCGTACCACCGCTGGTCGGCCTTCATCTTCACCACGTCGCCGACGACGCTGTCCATCTTGGTGTTCAACGAACCCAAAACCGTCATCATGTCGTCGTGACGCTTGTCCACATAATAGAGCTTCTCGTCGTGACGAGCCGCAAGCTCTCGGTAAAATGTATCAGCGTGGATTGCACTCATGATCTTGCCTATAGCGAACGGGCACTGAGATGATTGCGTCGTAGAGCGCCATCAAATTTGAGCTTGACACCAAAACCTGGGTTCGCTATAAATGGAGGCATGAACAAGGACGTCAAAGTCGAGAGCCACCCCTCGTACGGCCAGGCCGTATTCCACCGGGTGACCGGCAGCATCGGGAAGCTCTACGGCAGCCCCCTGACCGACCACCACTCCGTCATCCGGCTGACAATCAGCCGGTCGGAGATGCACCACGAGCACGGGCGCAACTGGCGGTTCGGGCGCGACCAGCTCATCGAGGTCACGTTCTCGGCGGCGCAGTTCGCGGAGCTGCTGACGAACATGAACGTGTCGGAGGGCGCCCCCTGCACCATCGACTTCATCCGGGGCGAGGGGAGCATCGAGTCGCCGCCCGAGGAGCAGGAGGTCGAGCACGAGAAGGTGGTCAAGGGCTTCGAGGGCAAGATCGCGGGGACCGTCAAGAAGCTCCGGGAGAACCTGATCAAGCTCGGCGAGCTACTGGAGAAGAAGAGCCCCAACAAGGAGGACCGGCAGAAGATCTATTCGATGGTCGAAGGGGCCCTCCAGGAAGTCGAGGCGAATTCCCCGTTCGTGCTGGAGCAGTTCGGAGAGGCCACGGAGAAAATGGTGAGCGCGGCGAAGGCCGAGATGGCAGCCACTACCATCGCCATCGTCCAGAAACTCGGGTTCGAGAAGCTGGAGGACCTGCGGCAGGTGACCGCGGCGCCCGAGCGGCGGTCCCACTTCGAGTACCTCGACGCGCCGAAGAAGGACGCCGGCTGATGGCACGGCGCGCGGCCTGCGACGGCCCCCACACCTGGGTCGAGCACAAGCACCACGGCGCCGTGGAGCTGCAATGCGAGAACTGCCCGGCGATCTTCCCGTGCCGCGAGTCTTGCGCGCACACCGACTGCGAGGCCCATACCGGCCGCACCGCAGCCTGCCCGGTCTGTGACAAGACGGTGGGCTTCGAGGACGGTTTCCACTTCACCCGCTACGGCAAGCTGATCCGGACGTGCGCGGAGACATGCCGGGCGACTTTCGAGGACCAACGGGCGCCGGAAGAGGCGACGGATGAGTGTTCGCTATAGGTGTATCGTGAAGATCCAACTCACCCAAGGCCAGGTCACATTCATCGACGACAAACACGCCGATCTGGCGGCACTTAGGTGGCACGCGTGGAAGGCCAAAACCGGTAAGACATTCTACGCCGCAAGAAAGATCCAAAAATTAGATGGCAAGTGGACGACCATCTTCCTGCACCAAGTCATCGCTCGCCGAATGAGCATTGTCGGCGCTCCCGACCACATTGATCGAGACGGGTTGAACAACCTGGAGAGCAACCTGCGCCCGGACCCGAACCGTCGGAACGGCGCCAACAAAGAGCGGCAGTCCAACAACACCAGCGGTTTCAAGGGCGTGTCCTGGCACAAGGGCGCTAGCAAGTACGTGGCCCAGATTCGTGTCGACCGCAAACTCCGCCATCTAGGCTACTTCGTCGACGAAATCGAAGCGGCTAAGGCATATGATCGCGCGGCGCGCGCAGCCTTCGGAGAGTTCGCTGTCCTGAATTTTCCGGAACAGGCGCCCGAACCCGAAACACGAGAGGAAGCAGCGGCATGACCAGATCTCAAAGCTACGCGGCGGACCGTTCCAAGAGTCGAAACCAGCCCATCGTTTTGTTCGACGGGGCCGAGGTGGAGATCTTCATGGCGGACCTCAGCCTGTTCCCGGTCGTCCCCAGCCCGATCATCAAGAGATGGGAGCAGGTGCGATCGATCGTGTTCGGGCAGTTCAGCGCGAAGGCGGTCGAGGCCGAGGTTCTGGCTCTGGTGGAGACCCCCAAGGTCGACTACGGATTCGCGCTCCTGGATGATGGCCTCGGCGGCGTCACACTCGGCGTGTTCGAGAAGGTCGTTAGTTAGGTGACGGAGGGCGGCCTACTCCGGAACCGCGACAAAAGGTTGTTGAAGAACCCGACGCCGCCGAGGCGCTTGTCGACAGCGAGCTGCTGTTCAGGGCCATTCGGCGTTGTAGGTGGCACGTGAGGCTTCTGTGAGGCGCGGTTGTTCAGAAACCCAACACCGCCGTGGCGCTTGTCATCGGCGAGGTGCTGGGCGGCCCTGTCCGTGACGGAAAGGATGTCAGGATCCATGTGGTCTGACTCAGCGGAGATCTGCTCGCCAATGGCCCTGACTTCGTCTACCACGGATTTCTCTTCTGCGCTCCTTGCATTGACTCGCAAGTACGTAGAATCGCAGAAGAGAGAAAAAGCCCAATTTCGCATTCGATGGAATAATTGCACCCCTACAGAATGCTCACCGAATGCCCATAGTCAAGCTCTGCCGGTTACCCCCTCTGGGCCTTGTACTCGTCCCAGCCGGGATTGATGTAAGTGATTTTGCCTGCTCCGTCGAAGCCGTAGCCGGGCAGCAGCGACGCCGGCTTGCAGCGACAGCTCGGGTGTAGCCCGCACATGCTCGGGGACTCCTCGCCTCGTTTGTGAAATCCCGCGCTGATCTCCGAGAGCTTCCAGGCACGAGGCGTCACCTTATTGGGCAACAGGTGGATGCGCGTGCACTCGTCGCAGACGTGGTCATCTCGAACAATAATGAAGAACATAATCGGATCCGAGATGCCCGAGGCCGCGTTGACCTTGACGATCCCTTCGAGGGTGCCGAGGTTGCTGGCGGTAGTTGCCTGGCTGGAGACGATCTTGTTGACCTCCGACGTCACCTGGCCCCAAACCCGGGCCAACTCGCCTTCGAGC
>Ga0209483_1000967_pt1 | contig 23169 bp, 19 predicted proteins | sample NGEPerA_FD_184508 | JGI IMG/M metagenome (GOLD analysis project Ga0209483, IMG submission 184508) | Arctic peat soil microbial communities from the Barrow Environmental Observatory site, Barrow, Alaska, USA - NGEE PermafrostL2-A... | ecosystem: Environmental > Terrestrial > Soil > Wetlands >... | reverse complement strand
ATTTATTGTCGTTTGTGGTATTCATAGGGAGCTTCTTTACCCGCAGCGTGGCTTGGCGCGACCGGCGTTTCCGGATCGGTCGCGGTGGCCGCCTCACCCTCGACGGAGACAGTACCGCATGATGAAGTCGTTGTTTTTGCAGCCGCCTTCTTTCGAGGGCTTCGACGGCGGCGCCGGCTCGCGCTATCAGGCGCGGCGCGAAATCCGCTCGTTCTGGTATCCGACCTGGCTCGCCCAGCCGGCGGCGCTGGTCGCGGGCAGTAAGCTGGTCGACGCGCCGCCCGCCGAGATTACGCTGCCGCAGGTGCTGCCGCTTGCCCGGCAGCACGACCTCATGGTCATCCACACCTCGACGCCATCCTTCGCCAACGATGTCAAGGTGGCGCAGGCGATGAAGGAAGAGAATCCCGCGCTCAAGATCGGCTTCGTCGGCGCCAAGGTCGCGGTCGAGCCGGAGGAGAGCCTCGCGGCCGCCGCGGTCATCGATTTCGTCGGCCGCAACGAATTCGACTTCACCATCAAGGAAGTCGCCGAGGGGCGCGCCTGGGACAAGATCGATGGGATCAGCTATCGCAATGCCGCGGGCGTCATCGTGCACAATGCCGAGCGCGCCATCCTCGAGAACATGGATGCGCTGCCTTTCGTCACCGAGGTCTATAAGCGCGATCTCGAGATCGAGAAGTATTTCATCGGCTATCTCAAGCATCCCTACATCTCGATCTACACCGGACGCGGCTGCAAATCGCGCTGCACCTTCTGCCTGTGGCCGCAGACCGTCGGCGGGCACCGCTATCGCACGCGCAGCGTCGGTCATGTGATCGAGGAAATCCGCCTCGCCAAGCATTACTTCCCGCAAGTTAAGGAGTTCTTCTTCGACGACGATACCTTCACCGACAATCTGCCGCGCGCCGAGGCGATCGCCAAGGAGCTCGGCAAGATGGGCGTGATGTGGTCGTGCAACGCCAAGGCGAACGTGCCGCTCGACACCCTCAAGGTATTGAAGGACAACGGGCTGCGCCTGCTGCTGGTCGGCTATGAGTCGGGCAATCAGCAAATCCTGCACAATATCAAGAAGGGCATGCTGATCGACGTCGCCAAGCGCTTCACCAAGGATTGCCACGACGTGGGCGTCACCATCCACGGCACCTTCATCCTGGGATTGCCGGGCGAGACTAAGGAAACGATCGAGGAGACGATCAAATTCGCCACCGAGATCAACCCCCACACCATCCAGGTTTCGCTGGCCGCGCCCTATCCGGGCACCTTCCTCTATAAGCAGGCAGTCGAGAACGGCTGGCTCGACATCGCGCATGCGGAGTTGATCGACGATCACGGCATCCAGATCGCGCCCCTGCATTATCCGCATCTGTCGCACCAGGAAATCTTCACCTCGGTCGAGACTTTCTATAAACGCTTCTATTTCCGCGCCGGGAAGATCGCCTCGATCGTCAGCGAGATGGTGCGGAGTCCCGAGATGATGCGCCGGCGCCTGCGCGAGGGCGTGGAATTCTTCCACTTCCTGCGCGAGCGGGAGCTGGCGCACTGACCAGGCGGCTGATCGTCTGCGCCGACGATTTCGGCCTCGACGCAGCGGTCAATCAGGCGGTCGAGCAAGCCAGCCGAGACGGCATCCTGACCTGCGCCAGCCTGATGGTGTCGGCGCCGGATGCGGCCGACGCGGTGGCGCGCGCCCGACGCCTTCCGAAGCTGCGAATCGGCCTGCATCTGACGCTGGTCGACGGCGCGCCGACGCTGCCCCCCGGGCAAATCCCCGACCTCGTCGACGAGAGCGGACGCTTCCGCGCCAATATGGCGACGGCCGGCTTCCGCTTTTTCTTTTTGCCCCGCGTGCGCCGGCAATTGGCGGCCGAGATTCGCGCGCAATTCGAAGCATTCCATGCAACTGGCCTGGCGCTCGATCACGCCAATGCGCACAAGCACATGCATATTCACCCGACGGTGGCGCGGCTCATGGTCGAGATCGGGCGGGATTACGGCCTGAAGGCGGTGCGCGTGCCGGCCGAGCCGGCGGGGGTCCTGCGCGCCGCCGGGGAAAATGTCGCGCCCCTGGTCTATGCGCCGTGGGTGGCGTTGATGCGGCGGCGTTTCCGCCGCGCCGGCCTTGCGGTGAACGATTGCCTGCTCGGGCTGCGCTGGACGGGGGCGATGACCGAGGATCGGGTGTTGCGGCTTATGGCCGTGCTGCCTGAGGGCGTCAGCGAGCTTTATGGCCATCCGGCGGTGGCGCAAAGTCCGGCGCTCGCCCGCCTGATGCCCCATTACCGGCCCGCGGACGAGCTTGCCGCCCTGGTGAGTCCGGCGGTGCGGCAGGCGGTGGCGCGCGCCGGAGCCAATCTCGCGAGCTACGCCGACATCACTCCTCTTTCCTGACCGCGCTCAGCACCGCGGGCAGGATAAGGAAGGTGCAGAAGAGCGTGTAGCCGAGCGCCATGCTGAGCAGCTTCCCCATCTCGGCGGTGCCCGGATGGTTCGATAGCGCGAGGCTGCCGAAGGCGGTGCCGGTGGTCAGCGCGCTGAACAGGATGGCGCGCGCGGTGCTCGATTGCAGCAGTTCGTTCGTGCCGCTGCGCCAGCGGATGACGAAATAAACGTCGAATGAAACGCCGACGCCCAAGAGCAGCGGTAGCGCGATGATGTTGGCGTAATTCAGCGGGATGTTGAAGAGCCCGGCGGTTGCGAGCGTCATGATGGCGGCCAGCAGCAGCGGCCCGATGACCAGGGCGACATCCAGCGGCCGGCGCAATGCCACGAGCAGCAGCAGGGAGATCGCGACCACCGCGATGATGCCGGCGGTGATGAAGGCTCGGATCACCGTCTTGGCGGATTCCTGGATCGTGACGGGCGAGCCGGTGGCCTCGGGCGCGATCGCGGTCACCGCGTGGACGAAGCGACGCAGGCCCTTATTGTCGCGCGCATCGACCTTGGGAAAGACCTCGATCAGCGCGTGACCGTCGGCGGTCACCCAGTCTTCCTTGATCTCGGGGGGTAAGGTGCCGAGCGTCACCTTCCGCGCGTCCAGCGCCAGACGGATGTCATCCAGCCGCTGGCCGATGCCGTCGGCGAGATTGGCCTTGAGCAGCGGCAAGGCGCCGCTTTTCCGCGCGAGCACGCCGTCGAGCGTATGGACCAGCCGTTCGGCCTCTGCGTAGTTTCGGACGATCTTTTTTACCGCGTCGTCGCATTGCTTGATCGCGGCCAGGATTTCCGCGTCCGAAGGCGGCGGCTTGACCTCGGCCGGCGTCAGCGTCGGTCCGAGCAGCGTCTTCGCATCGGCCAGGATGGCGAGCTTCGCATCCTGGTCGTCGGGCACGAAGCTCGACACGGTGACCGCGTGGAACACCTCCGGCAGCTTGCCGATCCGGTCGGCGAGGGCGGCGGCGGCGGCCGGCGACGGCTCGAGGATGTTGATCACATAGGGGGTGGTCATCGGATCGGCCATGAGATCGAACATTGCCGCCACCGATTCCGATGCCGGGCTTTGCAGGTTGAGCGGGTTGAAGTCGAAACGCAGCTTGGGCAACAGGAACGCCGAAACCGCGATGATGAGGCCGGCGAAAACCATCACCGGGATACGGCGGCGGACGAGGAAACGGTCGATCGGCGCCGCCCAGGTGAAGCCGACGGGCCGCGGCTCGCCCTTGGGGCGCATCAGGGCGATCAGCCCCGGCAGCAGCGTGAGATTGAGCACCAGCGCCACCAGCATGCCCGCGCCGGCGATAATGCCGAGGTCGGAAACGCCGGTGTATTCCGTCGGCACGAAAGCGAGAAAGCCGGCGGCGGCGGCGGCGGCGGCAATCGTCATCGGCCGGCCGATGCCCTGCGCGGTGCGGCGCAGCGCTTCGGCGAGGTCGCCGGCGCGATACCGCTCGTCGCGATAGCGCACGCTGAACTGGATGCCGAAATCCACGGCAATGCCGACGAACAGGACAGCGAAAGCGACCGAGATCGGATTGAGCGCACCGACCGCGTGGACGGCGAAGCTGGTGGTGGCGATCAGCCCTGTCGCCAGGGTGGTGAAGATCGCGATGAAGATGCGCAGCGAGCGGAGCGCCAGGAACAGCCACAGGCACAGCAAACCGAAGGACAGCGCGGCCGAAAACCCGGCGCCTTCGGACAGCGTGGCGAGCTGGTCGTCCGACAGCGCGGCCACGCCGGTAATGCGGACGCGCACGCCATGGTCAGGCGTCAGATCCAAGGCCTTCGCCGTTTCGCGGATCGTGTTCGTGGCGCGCTCGCCGGGCGCCAGCGAAGAGAAATCGAGCGTCGGCTGCAACAGAATGAGCTTGCGGCGATCGTGCGGCTCGGTTGGCCCCTTGCTCAACAGCGTCTGCCAGGAGAGCGGCGCGAACCGCCCGGCCAGCGCATTCTCCGCCCCGCGCTGCACGCCGTTGAGCGCGGCGGTGATTTCGCGCGGCTCGACCGCGCCATGCTGAACGCCCAGCGCCATCAGCGTGATCGTGTCGAAGACCGCCCGCAGGCTCGGGTCGGCGGCCAAGGAGCCGAGAAAGGGCTGAGCCGCGATCATCTGATCGGCGTAGCTCTGCACCTCGTCCTTCGAGAGGAACAGGAGTCCGTTCCGCCGGAAGAAATCATTGAGCTCGGGCAGCCGGACGTTGTGGAACAACTCCGGCTGCGCGCGCAGCTTCGCCGCGAGCGCCAGGGCGGCATCCTCGCTCTGGTCCGGCGTATCGGCGTCGATCACGACAACCATGAGATTGGCGTTTTGCGGGAAGGCGCGGTCCATATCGGCTTCGCGCTGGCGCCACGGCGTGTCGTGCGAAATCAAATTGTCGAGATCGGTGTCGATGGTGATGCGGCTTGCCGCATCGACGGCCGCCACCGCGGTCAGCGCGAGCAGCAACACCACCAGCACGCGGGCGTGTCGACGCGACCATTCGACGACCCGGCCGATGAAAATTCTCATCGACCCTCCGTCTCGAATCGAATTTGAGAAACGACGCCGCCGAGCCGCCGCTTAGAAGCGGTAGCCCAGGCGGATGCCGATATTGGTAAGGCCCGGATTGCGCGGGGTGAGATTGGCGTCCGAGATGTGATCCAGGAACAGGCTGATATTCGAGCGCGGCGTGAAGCGATAGCCGAGATCGACCTCTTCATGGAAAAGGATGCGCGAGCCGAGACCCTTGTGGTTCCGTGTCGCGGGGCTGACCTGATTGGGGCCGTCATGCACCGCGCCGCCCAGGCCGAGCTCGGCGAAAAAGCTGTCGCTCGGACGGAAGACGCCATGGAAGAAATCACCGGTCCAGGCGAGGCCGAAATAGCCGTAGCTGTTCTTGCCCTCGGCATTGACGGTAAGGCCGACATTGGGCCGCGGCGCCCAGAACCAATCGAGGATTTGCGGCGAGGTGAACAGCACCTCGCCGTTGACGTCGACGCAGCATTCCTTGTGGTCGCCGCCGATGGCAACGTCGTGATCGAGAACGCCAAGCTTCAGCTCGTCGATGATGCCGTCGGCGGCAAAGGCGGAAACCGGCATTGCAGCGATGCCCAGTGCCGCGACCCATCCGAATAGCTTGCCCCTCATCGCGACCCTTCGGTTCGTTCTGGACCGGCCCACGCGGGGGCTAATGTGGCGAAATTCGCCTGCCTTGCCAAGGAAAACCGTCGACACGGGATCCCGGCTTTGGCCCGGGTGGGACCGATTGACCGGTCCCATGAGGCTGATCGACTTTTTTTGCACCCAACGAAAAAGCAGTCGCTACCGCCCCTCGCTGATTGGTCGGCAAAAAATATCAGCGGTCGCGGCGCAGGCCAAGGCGATGAAGCCCTAGGCCTGGATCGGCGATGCGATGCCGGCGAGCCGGCCGCCGCGCTTCATTTCGCGCTGGAGCTGCGCCAGCACCTCGCCCAGCGTCCGGGCGGCGGCCAGGCGGAACCGGCGGTGCATCAGGGTGAATTCGCCGCTCCGGCTCAGTCCCGGCGCGGTCTTGACCACCGTATAAAGCGGCGTTTCGAGGCTGTGGCGGAAGATCGAGAAGGCGGCGATGCCGTCGCTCTGATCGATGGCGTAATCGCGCCACTCGCCGCGCGCCACCTGGCGGCTGTAAATCTGCAGCAGTTGATCGAGCTCGTGCCGGCTGAAGAAGACCCGGTTTTGCCGACGGTAATCGGTGAGGCGCGCCACCCTGCTCATGCCGCAGTAAGTCTTTCCCATTTCGGGCTTTGAATCCAGCGCCGAGTCGCGCCGCCAGCGGCCCGGCCCGAGCCGGGGCGGAGCGAATTGCGCGAAGCCCGCCAAGGGGTTATTCTCCCGCGACTTTTCGTGGTTTGGGGCACTTCGTGAGCGATATTTTCCAGGAAATCGATGAAGACCTGCGGCGCGACCGCTTCGCCAAGCTGTGGGCGCGCTATGGCATGCATCTCATCGTGCTGGCCGTGCTGGTGGTGGTCGCCACCGCCGCGGTCACCGGCTGGCGCCAATACCAGGTCAAGCAGCGCCAGGCCGAAGGCGTGCGCTTCGCCGCGGCGCTCGATCTCGTGCGTGACGGCAAGAGCCCGGAGGCGATCGACGCCTTCGCTGCGCTGGCATCCACCGCTGGCGGCGGCCACGCCATGCTGGCGCGTTTCGAGGAAGCGGCGCTCAAGGCGCGCGGCGGCGACGCCGCCGGCGCGCTCGCGCTCTATGACCAGCTCGCCGCCGATCAGGGCATCGACCCGGCCTATCGCGAGATGGCGACGCTGCTCGCTTCCCGCGCCATGCTCGACAAGGGCGACGGCGCGGCGGCGATCGACCGCCTCAAGCCGCTGACCGAAAGCGCCAGCCCGTGGCATCCGGCGGCGCTCGAACTGACGGCCCTGGCGCAGCTCCGGGCGGGCGACCGCGCCGCGGCGCGCAAGACCTTCCAGACCCTCGCCGACGATCTCCAGGCACCGCAAGGAACGCGCGCCCGCGCGGCGCAAATGCTGACGACGCTCGGCTCATGATCCTCCGTGCCGGCGTGCTCCTGATTGCGGCGGCGCTGACGCTTGCCGCCTGCGGCGGCGACAAGAAGGTGCATCTCGAGGGCAACCGCATCTCGGTGCTCGATCTCGACAAGCAGCTCGTGCCCGATCCGAAGCTGACCGCCACGCCGATCCTGCTGCCGAAGCCGTTTGAGAATACGGCATGGCCCGAAACCGGCGGCTATCCCAATCATGCGATGTATCACTTGGCGCTCGGCGACAGGATCAGCCGCGCCTGGCGTTCCAGCATCGGCGACGGCGATTCCCGCTACGGCCGCGTCGTGGCGCAGCCGGTGGTCGCGGACGGCAAGATCTTCGCGATGGATGCGCAGGATCGCGTCTCCGCCTACAACGCGGCGACCGGCGACCGGCTGTGGCGCTTCGACCCGCAGCCCGAGGATGCGGATGACAGCCAGTTCGGCGGCGGCATCGCCTATGCCGGCAACCGGCTCTATGTCACCACCGGTTACGCCCAGGCGCTGGCGCTCGACGCCGCGACCGGCAAGGTGATTTGGCGCCAGCCCACGGCGAGCCCGGTGCATGGCGCGCCGACTGTCGCCGACGGCCGCGTCTTCTTCATCACCGTCGAGAACGAGCTCGAGGTTCTGGCGGCGGCCGACGGCCATCGCCTGTGGACCCACAACGGTATCCCGGAGCCCGCCAGCCTGCTGGGCACCGCGAGCCCGGCGGTCGAAGGCGATATCGTCGTCGTGCCTTATTCGTCGGGCGAGATATTCGCCTTGCGCGTCGAGAACGGCCGGCCGGTCTGGACCGACAATCTGGCGACCTCGCGGCCCTTGGGCGCGCTGTCGTCGCTCGCCGACATTCGCGGCCAGCCGGTCATCGACCGCGGCCGCGTCATCGCCGTCAGCCATGCCGGCATCCTGGTGTCGATCGATCTGCGCACCGGCGACCGCGTCTGGGAGCAGGATATCGGCGGAACTCACATGCCGTGGGTCGCTGGCGACTACATCTACGTCTTGTCGAACGATGCCTCGCTGGTCTGCCTGCGCCGCGACGACGGCCGCGTGCGCTGGGTGCGCGATCTGCCGCGCTATGCGAACGAAGCGGACAAGAAAGACCCGGTGCGCTGGGCCGGTCCGGTGCTGGCCGGCGATCGGCTCATCGTCGTCTCGTCCGACGGTCAGGCCTTCTCGGTGTCGCCCTATACCGGCGCGCCGCTCGGCTTCACCGACTTTCCGGACGGCGTTTTCGTCTTCCCGGTCGTGGCCAACAAGACGCTGTATGTCGTAACCGACAAGGCCGACCTCATCGCCTTGCGATAGCGGCGGAAGGGCACCATGGCGCTTTCCGTCGCGATCATCGGTCGGCCGAATGTCGGCAAGTCAACGCTGTTCAACCGGCTGGCGCGGCGCAATGCCGCGCTGACCGCGCCCGAGCCCGGCCTGACGCGCGACCGGCGCGAGGCGGATGCGGCGCTCGCCGATCTCAAGCTTCGCATCGTCGACACCGCCGGCCTCGAAGACGCCGAGCCGGGCACGCTGGCGGCGCGCATGCGCGCCCAGACCGAAACGGCGCTGGCCCATTGCGACGTGGCGCTGTTCCTCATCGACGCGCGCGAAGGCATAACGCCGCTCGACCGCGAGCTCGGGCGCTGGCTGCGGCGTCAATCCAAGCCGATCATCCTCGTCGCCAATAAGAGCGAAGGCCGCGGCGGGACCTCGGGCATCGCCGAGGCGCATGGTCTCGGTCTTGGCACGCCGATCCCGGTCTCGGCCGAGCATGGCGAAGGGTTGAGCGAGCTCTATGAGGCGCTGGCGCCGTTTGCCGGCCCGGCGGACACGGCGAGCGACGACGAGCCCGCGCCCGAGGATGCCGATACGGCGAAGCCCCTGCAATTGGCGATCGTCGGACGGCCCAATGTCGGAAAATCGACTCTGGTCAACCGTCTGCTCGGGGAAGAGCGGGTGTTGACCGGCCCCGAGCCCGGCATCACGCGCGACGCCATCGCCATCGAATGGTCGTGGCGCGGCCGTCGCGTGCGGCTGATCGACACGGCGGGACTCCGCAAACAGGCCAAGATCGAGGCTTCAATCGAGAAGCAGGCCACCCGAGACACCTTGAGCGCCATCCGCTTCGCCGAAGTGGCGGTGCTGGTGATCGATGCGACGCAGGGGCTGGAGCGCCAGGATTTGGCGATCGCCCGCATGATCGCGGAGGAGGGCCGCGCCATGATCCTCGCGGTCAATAAATGGGACCTCGTCACCAAGCACAAGGAAACGCTGACGGCGATCACCGAGCGGATCGAGGGCTCGCTGCCCCAGCTGGCCGGCTTGGCGCCGGTGACGCTCTCGGCCCAGACCGGCACCGGTTTCGATAAACTGATGCCGGCGGTGACGGGCGCCTACGAGGCGTGGAACCGACGCGTGCCGACCGCGGCGCTCAACCGCATGCTGGGCCGCGCCCAGGAGCGTCATCCGACGCCGCTGGTCTCCGGCCGGCGCCTCAAGCTGCGCTACATGACCCAGGTCAACACCCGGCCGCCCAGCTTCGCGCTCTTCGCCTCCAAGCCGGGCGAGCTGCCGGAAAGCTGGACGCGCTACCTGGTCAACCTCCTGCGCGAGCAATTCGACCTGCCGGGGGTGCCGATCCGGGTCATGCTGCGCAAGAGCGCGAACCCCTATGTCGATAAAAAGTGACGGCGCGCCCGGCACCGGGTCTGGTCAATCAACCCATTGATTTTGAAGAATGTCGGCGGCATCCGACCGGGCGGAATCCGCTCCATTGGACATGGGCCATCTCGACATTCCTACGACGCCTGTGCGAATTTGACGGGCGTCTGGCGCGGTCAGGGGCGCGACGGAGCTTCGGGCAGCGCTCCGGGCCAGGGGGAGGGTAGATTGACTAAGTCGCGGAAATCGCCGGGAAAAACCCGGGCGGATGCAGCGCCGCGCGGCAAGGGGCCCGCCGTCACCGGCGTGCGCAGCATCGACCTCGGCGTCACCGATCTCAAATCGCGCGCCCGGTTCTACACCGATGTTTGGCGCCTGAGTCCGGTCGTCGAGCATCCGGGCGCGGTCTATTTGCGCGGCACCGGCGCCCATCACCATGTCCTCGGGCTGCACGCGCGGCCGCGCGCCGAGCTGTTGCGTATCGACCTGGGGGCCGCCGACAAAGGCGCGGTCAACGCCCTCCATGCCGGTCTCAGAAAGGCGGGTCTGTCCGAGATCGAAAAGCCGGCGACGATCAATGAGCCCGGCGGCGGCTACGGCTTCGCCTTCAAGGATCCCGAAGGACGCACGCTACGCATCCTGACCGGCGACCGGCGCCATACCGACGCGGGCAACCGGCCGGATCGGCCGATCGCCATCACCCATGTCGTGCTCAATTCGCCCGACGTCGATGCGATCGCGGAATTCTATGCCCGCTATCTCGGCTTCCGCATCATCGACCAGACCCGGATGATGACCTTCTTGTGCTGCAACGAGGCGCATCACAGCATCGCCTTCGTGCGCTCGACCGCGCCGACGCTCAACCACATCGCCTTCGAAATGCCGGAGGTCGATTCCGTCATGCGCGGCGCCGGGCGCCTGCGCGACAGCGGCTTCGCCATCGAATGGGGCGTCGGGCGGCATGGGCCGGGCAATAACATCTTCGCCTATTTCGTCGGCCCGGATGAAGTCGTGATCGAATACACCACCGAGGTGGAGCGGATCGGCAAGAACTACAAGTTCCGCGGTCCCGAGGAATGGACTTGGCCGCCCGGCCGCAACGACCATTGGGGCATCGCGGTCGGCCCCACCGACCGCATGAAGCAGGCGCAGCAGCGGATTTCCTTCGCCGCCGGCATTTTCCGGCCCGCCGGCTGATTCCGGCGGCGGCAGTGCCGGCGCGGCACAACGCACGGAAAATTCGCCGTGCATTTTAAATGGTTGCCTTCTATCCCTAGGAAATTCTTAGGAAATTACTTCATACAGTCGAGCCATGCCCGTTGCATCGCTGATCCTTTCCCAGCCTTCCCCGGCGACGGCCAAGGCACCGCCGCAGGCCGCCAAGCTTCTGGCCGGCGGCGAACACGCCATCGCCGTCGAGCTCGCCGATCTCCTTTATGATTCGCCGTGGCCGGTCGCCACCAACCTGGTGGTGACCCTGGCGACGATCGGCGTGCTGTCCTTCGCCTTCCAGAGCCTCATCTTCCTCGGCTGGGGCATCTCCATCGCGGGCATCTGCGTCGTTCGCATTCTGTTGTGGCGCCTCTACCACCGTCATCGCTTGCAGGCCGATTTCGAGCCGCAAGCCTGGATTCGCCGCTTCACCTATTTCGCCGCAGCCACCGGCTGCCAATGGGGCAGCCTGGCGACGGCGGTGGCGCTGCTGTCGAGCGCCAATGCCGACCTCTTCGTGCCCATCATCATCGCCGGCCTGGCCGGCGGCATCGCCTCGGACTACACGCCGCACGTCCCGGTGGTCGACGCGTTCATCTGGCCGGTGGTGCTGCCCCTGATCATCGTGACGTTCGCGGTCGGCGACGCGCCGCACATCGCGTTGAGCCTGCTCTATTTCGTCTTCGTCGTGAATCTGAGCCTGATGGCGCGGCGTTCCTTCCGTACCTTGGTTCATAAATTGCGCGAAAAGGCCGAGAAGGAGCAACTCGTCACGCGCCTCTTCGAGGCGAATCGCCGCGCCGAGACGGCGCTCCGCGCCAAATCGGAATTCCTCGCCAATATGAGTCATGAGCTGCGCACGCCGCTCAACGCGGTGATCGGCTTCTCCGAGATCATCAGCGACGAGATTCTGGGGCCGATCGGCAACCGAAAATACCTCGAATACGCGCACGACCTGCATGCCAGCGGCCAGCATTTGCTGCAGCTCATCAACGACATCCTCGACCTCACCAAGATCGGCGCCGGCAAGCTCGACTTGGTCGAGGAGACGGTGGATATCTCCGAGCTGATCGGCGCTTGCGTCCGCATGATGGCGCATCGCGCCAAGTCGCAGGGATTGACGCTGTCGCAGAGCGTGGCGCCGGACGTCGATTCGCTGCGCGGCGATTCCCGCCGGCTCCGCCAGGTGATGCTCAATTTGCTGAGCAACAGCGTCAAATTCACCCCGCCGGGCGGTTCCGTCGCGGTGCGCTGCTGGATCGAGGCGGGGCGGCTGGTCGTCGAGGTGCGCGACACCGGCGTCGGCATCGCCGAGGACGACCTGCCGCGTGCGCTCGAGCCGTTCGGCCAGGTCGATAATGCGTTCAACCGTCACGGCGGCGGCACCGGTCTGGGGTTGCCGCTCACCAAGCGGCTCGTCGAGCTGCATGATGGCACGTTCGAAATCATCAGCCGCGCCGGCGCGGGATCGGCGGTCAAGCTGACCTTCCCGCCAAGCCGGACCGTGAAGACGCCGCCCCGGATTCAGCCGGAACGCGACGCGCTGACCGCGGCCTGAGGAGCGGTCAGCCGCTCACGAGCTCGCCGTGCCGCGCGCAATCGGCGGCGGCAAGCTCGACGAACATCTCCGTTACATCTTCCGGCGCCTTCAGCTTCGCCGTGTTCTCGGCGGGAAAGGCCTGCAGGCGCAGCTTGGTCCGCACGATTCCGGGATCGACCAGATTGACCTTGAGCGCGGTCTTCGCCACCTCGCCGGCATAGATTTTCACCAGCGCCTCGAGCGCCGCCTTGCTGGCGGCATAGGCGCCCCAATAGGGCGCGCGGTCGCGGGCCGCCGCGCAGGTGACGAAGATCGCGCGCCCGGCGGCCGATTGCCGCAACAGCGGGTCCAAGGAGCGAATCAGCCGGTAATTGGCCGTCACGTTGACGTCGAAGACTTCCTGCCAGGTTTTCGGCTCGAAATGACCCATGGGCGACAGAGTGCCGAGCACGCCCGCCGCGCCGACCAGTATGTCCAATTTTCCGAAGCGCTCGTGCAGCGCCAGGCCCATATGGTCGAGGCGGTCGAATTGGCGCAGATCGAGCGGCACCAGCGTCGCCTCGCCGCCGCCGGCGCGGATCGTGTCGTCGAGCTCATCGAGGCCGCCCTGGGTGCGCGCCAAGGCAATGACATGGGCACCCTCCGCCGCCAGGCGCTTGGCCACGGCGGCGCCGATGCCGCGCGAGGCGCCGGTCACCAGCGCGAGCCGGCCGTTCAGCCTTTTCGCCACGCGGGTTAGGCCGGTTCGGAGAGGAGCGAGAGCTGCGACGACACCTTGCCGGAGTCGCGGTCGACGAGCGGCACGGGGTAATCGCCGCTGAAGCAGGCATCGCAGAATTGCGGCGCCGCGGGGTCGCGCTTGGTCTGCCCCATGGCGCGGTAGAGGCCGTCGATCGAGATGAAGGCCAGGCTGTCGGCGCCGATGTATTTGGCCATGGTCGCGACGTCCATGCGCGACGCCAGGAGTTGGTCGCGCTCCGGCGTGGCGATGCCGTAGAAGCAGGAATTCGTCGTCGGCGGGCTCGAGATCCGCATATGGATCTCTTTGGCGCCGGCCTGGCGCAGCATGGAAAGGATCTTGGTCGAGGTCGTGCCGCGCACGATCGAATCATCCACCAGGATCACGCGCCGGCCTTTGATGCTGGCGCGGTTGGCGTTGTGCTTGAGCTTGACGCCCAAATGCCGGATCTGGTCGGTCGGCTCGATGAAGGTGCGGCCGACATAATGGTTGCGGATGATGCCGAGCTCGAAGGGCAGGCCGCATTCGGCGGCATAGCCGATGCCGGCCGGGACTCCCGAATCCGGCACCGGAATGACGATATCGGCCGGCACATGGCTTTCGCGCGCCAGCTCCGCGCCGATGCGCTTGCGCGCCTCGTAAACGCTGATGCCGTCGATCACGCTGTCCGGCCGCGCAAAGTAGATGTATTCGAAGACGCAAAAGCGCTTCCGGTGATTCTCGAACGGCTTGATGCTCTTGATGCCGGCCGGGCCGATCGAGATCATCTCGCCGGGCTCGACGTCGCGCACGAAATCGGCGCCGATGATGTCGAGCGCGCAGGTTTCGGAGGCGAGCACCCACGCGTCGGCCAGCTTGCCCAGGACGAGCGGGCGAATGCCGAGCGGATCGCGCACGCCGATCATGCCCCGCTGCGACAGCGCGGCGACCGAATAGGCGCCCTCGACCTGCTTCAGGGCCTCGGCCATGCGCTCCTCGATCGTGTCCTTGAGGCTGGTCGCCAGCAGGTGAACGATGACCTCGGTATCGGAGGTCGATTGGAAGATGCTGCCGCGCTTCACCAGCCGGTTGCGCAGATGGTACGAGTTGGTGAGGTTGCCGTTGTGGCAGATGGCGAGGCCGCCGAAGGTGAAATCGGCGAAGAGCGGCTGAACGTTGCGCAGCGCCACCTCGCCGGTGGTGGCATAGCGCACATGGCCGATGGCGGATTGGCCCGGCAGGCGCGACATGACTTCCTTGGAGCCGAAATTCTCGCCGACCAGGCCGAGGCCGCGATGGGCATGGAACTGCTCGCCGTCATAGGCGACGATGCCGGCCGCCTCTTGTCCGCGATGCTGCAGGGCGTGCAGCCCGAGCGCCGTCAGCGCGGCCGAATCGGGATGGCCATAGACCCCGAAAACGCCGCACTCCTCGTGGAGATGGTCGTCGTCCAAGGGACGAATTGTCAGCATCCTGCCGCCTTCACGCGAAAACCGGCCCCGATCCGCGCCGCTCGCACCCTATAGATAGGAAGCGCGGAGATCGCCGTCGAGGGCAGAAGCGTTCTACACGGATCGGCGCTCCGCCGCTAGGGCGCGCGCGGCCGGCGGCGGCGGGCGACAGCTAAAATCTTCCCTAATGGACCTGATTCTGCTGGAAAAGCCGGTCGAGATTGCGCTGATCCTCCGGCGCGTATGCCGGGGTTCCCGCCGGGGTCTTGTCCTGGCGCGGGGCGCGCAGGGCCTTGAGCGCCTCATTGAGCTGCTCCTCCACCGACGGGCCGCCGGGGCCGCTCGGCGAATGCGGCGGCCGTGGCGCCAGCTGGCGCAAGGCCGTAACCCCGGTAGCGAGCAGGGGTCGCGTGCGCGACTCGGTCCACCAATTCGGCAGCGTGCCGAGCGCGGGCAGCACCGCCGCCATGGCGATGTAGATGAGGCAGGCGAGCAGCCCGCCGCGCAGGATGCCGAAGATCAGGCCGAGGCTGCGGTCGATGCCGCCGGCGGGGCTGTCCTTGACGCGCTTGGCCACCATCGAGGTGATGATCGAGAGGATGACCAACGCCACGATGAAGGCGATGAGCGCCGCACCCGCATCGCCGAATTGCGGGTTTGAGGTCATGCGTCCCGCGATCGGACGCAGATAGGGATAGGCATAGAGCGCCGCGACCGAGGCGCCGAACCAGGCGACGATCGACAGCACCTCCTTGACGAAGCCGCGCGCGAAGGCGAACAGCGCCGAAAACACGATGAAGACGATGACGCCGATGTCGAACCCGGTCATGGCCGCCCACTCGATCCGGCGCGGCGCGCGGCCGGCTGGAGGTTCTCGAACATGCCGACGAGATGCTTCAAATGCGCGATCTCGCGCGGCTTCAATCCGGCCGACGCGCGCTCCTTGGCGCGGCCGCGCCGCGCCGGCGTGATCGCGGCGGCGAAGCCGAGTTTCTCCGCCTCCTTGAGGCGCGCCTCGGTCTGGCTCACCGGCCGGATTTCGCCGGAGAGGCCGATCTCGCCGAAGACCACGGTATCGGCCGGCACGGCCTCCTGCGCCAATGCCGAGACCAGCGCCGCCGCCACGGCGAGATCGGCGGCCGGCTCGCTGATGCGCAAGCCGCCGGCGACGTTGAGATAGATGTCGTTGGCGCCGATGGCGACGCCGCAGCGCGCCTCGAGCACCGCCAGGACCATGGCAAGCCGGTTGCCGTCCCAGCCGACCACGGCGCGGCGCGGCGTGCCCAGCGCCGAGGGCGCCACCAGCGCCTGAATCTCGACCAGCATCGGCCGCGTGCCCTCGATGCCGGCGAAGACGGAAGATCCGGCGACGTGCTGCTGGCGGTCGCCGAGGAACAGCGCCGAGGGATTGGGCACTTCCGCCAGGCCGGCATCCGTCATCTCGAAGACGCCGATCTCGTCGGTCGGGCCGAAGCGGTTCTTGACGGCGCGCAGGATGCGGAATTGGTGGCCGCGCTCGCCTTCGAAATAGAGCACGGTGTCGACCATGTGTTCGAGCACGCGCGGGCCGGCGATCACGCCCTCCTTGGTGACGTGGCCGACGAGCAGCACCGTGAAGCCGCGCGCCTTGGCGAGCCGAATCAGTTCCTGCGCGGAAGCGCGCACCTGGCTGACCGTACCCGGCGCGCTGTCGAGGCTGTCGACATACATGGTCTGGATCGAATCGATCGCCACCACCGCCGGCGCGTCGGCGCGGTCGAGGCTGGCGATGATGTCGCGGACCGAGGTGGCGGCGGCAAGACGCACCGGCGCCTCGGCGACACCCAGCCGGCGCGCGCGCAGGCGAACCTGGTCGAGCGATTCCTCGCCCGAGATATAGGCGCAATCGAGCTTCTGGCCGCCCTTGCCGAGCCCCAGCGCGGCCATCGCCTGGAGGACCAGGGTCGATTTGCCGATGCCGGGATCGCCGCCGATGAGCAGCGCCGAGCCCGGCACCAGCCCGCCGCCGCAGGCCCGGTCGAACTCGGCGATGCCGGAGGAGCGCCGGGCCGTCGCCTGCGCATCGCCCTGCAGCCCGACGAAGGTGATGGCGCGGCCCTTGCCGGCGCCGAGGCCCTTGGGCGCGGCCTGGCGCGCGGCCTCTTCGGCGAGGGAATTCCAGGCGCCGCATTCGTCGCACTTGCCGCCCCATTTGGCATGCGCGGCGCCGCAGCTCTGGCAGACGAAGCGGCTTTCGGCGCGGGCCATGCTATGCGCTCCCGCCGCTCACAGCGCGCGCACTTCCATCTGGATCGGGCCTTGCCCGCGGCCGTGGATGAACTGGTCGACATAAGGGTTGCCGGACTGGTCGATCGTTTTGGCGGGGCCTTCCCAGATGATTCGGCCCTTATAGATCATCGCGATGCGGTCGGCGATCTTGTGCGCCGAGGCCATGTCGTGCGTGATCGAAACCGCGGTGGCGCCCAAATCGCGCACGCATTTTATGATCAGGTCGTTGATGACGTCGCCCATGATCGGGTCGAGGCCGGTGGTGGGCTCGTCGAAGATGATGATCTCGGGCTTGGCGGCGATGGCACGCGCCAATCCCACGCGCTTCTGCATGCCGCCCGACAGCTCGGCGGGCCACAGCTCGCCGATTTCGGGGCCCAATCCGACCGCGCCCAGCGTGTGGATGGCGACCTCCTTCGCCGCCGCCGCTTCCATGCCGCGCCCCTGGATCAGCCCGAAGGCGACGTTCTGCCAGACGCGCAAGGAATCGAACAGCGCCGAGCCCTGGAACAGCATGCCGAATTTCTGCATCAGCCTTTCACGGTCGCTGCGCGTGCGGCCGGTCACTTCCTCGCCGTCGATCTTGATCGAGCCGGAATCGGGCTCCATCAGGCCGATGATGCATTTGACCATCACCGACTTGCCGGTGCCCGAGCCGCCGATGACGACGACGCTCTCGCCCACGCCGACGTCGAGATCGATGCCGTCGAGGACCACCTTCGAGCCGAAGGATTTCTTGAGGCCGCGGACGGAGATTTTCGGCTGCTGGCTCATTCGGAAAACAGCAGGGCGGTGAGGATGTAGTTGAACAGCAGGATCATGATCGAGCCCGAAACCACGGCATAGGTCGTGGCGGCGCCGACGCCCTGCGCGCCGCCCTTCGAATGATAGCCGTGATAGCAACCCATCAGCGTGATGATGAAGCCGAAGACGGCGGCCTTGATCAAACCGGAGATCCAGTCGCGCGCCTGCAGCGCGTCGGCGCAGTGCTGCAGGAAGGCCGAAGGGTTGTAGCCGAGCTTGTAGGTGCCGACCAGATAGCCGCCGAAGATGCCGATGATATCGGCGATCAGCACCAGGATCGGCAGCGTGATGATGCCGGCGACCACGCGCGGCACGACCAGGTATTTGTACGGGTTGGTCGACAGCGTCGACAGCGCGTCGATCTGGTCGGTGACCCGCATGGTGCCGAGTTCAGCCGCGATCGCCGCGCCGATGCGCCCGGCGACCATCAGGCCGGCGATCACCGGCCCCAACTCGCGCGTCATCGACAGCACGACGACGTTCGGTATCGCGCTTTCGGCGGCAAAGCGCGAGAACCCCGTGTGGGTCTGCAGCGTCAGCACCATGCCGGTGAAGATCGCGGTGAGCCCGACGACGGGCAGCGAGTAATAGCCGATGTCGATGATCTGTCGCCCGATCAGCCGGGCATAGATCGGCGGCCGGAAGGCATGGCTCAGCGTGCTGACGGTGAACAGCGCGAGGCGGCCGGTCGCGCCGAGGAAGGCGAAAAAGACGCGGCCGATACTGGCAAGGAATTCCATCAGCGCATCCCGCGATAGATCCGCGCGTAGCGCCGCCCGAGCAGCGTCAGGAATTCGTAGCCGATGGTGTTCGCGGCTTCGGCGGCCTCATCCACGCTCTGGTGTCTGCCGAGCAGCTCAACGCTGCCGCCGGCTCTGGCCAACCGTGCGTCGATTCCGGTCACGTCCAGCGTCACAAGATCCATCGAGATGCGTCCGATGACGGGAACCCGCTGACCGGCGATTGCGGCGCCGCCGCGCTCGCTGCCGGACCGTAACCAACCGTCGGCGTAACCGACGGCAATCGTCGCGACGCGACTCGGCCGGTCCAGGCGATGCGTCGCACCATATCCAACGGTCTCGCCGGCGTCAACGTCACGCACCTGCAGGATTCTGGCATTCAGGCGGACGACCGGCTGCATCGGATTGGCTTTGCCGGGAAGTGGATTGATGCCGTAAAGCGCGGCGCCCGGACGCACGATGTCGAAATGATAATCGGGGCCGAGAAAGATGCCCGAGGAGGAGGCGAGCGACGCGGGGGCGCGCGGCAGCTTCGCCAGCGCCGCGCGGAAGCGCGCCAGCTGCTCGGGATTCTTCGGATGCTCGGGCTCGTCGGAGCAGGCGAGGTGACTCATGATCGCGGCGAGCGCAATGCCGTCGAGGCGCGCGGGCTCGTCGACGAGGCGCGCGGTTTCGGCGCGGCTCAACCCCAGGCGCTGCATGCCGGTGTCGAGGTGCAGCACCGCGCCGCGCCGCGCCCGGCCGCGCCCGGCAAACCGTCGCCAGGCATCGACCTGACCCAGATCGTTCAGCACCGGCAGCAGCCGGGCGCGCGCGAATTCTCCCTCGCTGCCGCGCGGCAGGCCTTCAAAGATGGCGATTTCCGCTCGCGGCATCGCGCGTCGCAGGCTCAGTCCCTCGTCGAGCGAGGCAACAAAGAAAAGCTCGCAGCCCGCCTTTGCCAGGGCGGGCGCTACCCGTGCCGCGCCCAGGCCATAGCCGTCGGCCTTGACCACCGCGCCGAGCCGGACGCCTTTGCCGACGGCTTTCCGCAGGCGGCGCCAATTGGCGGCGATGGCGGCGAGGTCGATCTCCAGGGTGGCGCCGGCGCGTGCCGCCGCCTGCCGCTCAGGGGAGGGCATCGGGCAGACGGTCGCGCGCGATGAAGTCCGAGAATTTCGTGATGGCACCCTCGAACTGCAGCTTGCGCATGCCGGTCGGGCCGTGACGCTGCTTGGCGACGATGATTTCGGCGGTCCCGTGCGCCTCTTCGAGACGCTTCTGCCAATTCTCGTACTCGTCGTTGAACTTCTTCTCGTCCATGTAGTTGACGCGCTGCGGCTCCTCGCGGCCGAGATAGTATTCGGCGCGATAGATGAACATCACGACGTCGGCATCCTGCTCGATCGAGCCTGATTCGCGCAGATCGGCAAGCTGCGGCCGCTTGTCCTCGCGCTGCTCGACGGCGCGTGACAGCTGCGACAGCGCCAGCACCGGCACGCCCAGCTCCTTGGCCAGCGTCTTGAGGCCGCGGGTGATTTCCGACACTTCCTGGACGCGGTTGTCGAAATTGCGGCCCTCGCTCGAGCCGCGAATCAATTGCAGATAGTCGACGATGATGAGGTTGAGCCCCTGCTGGCGTTTGAGGCGGCGTGCCCGCGTGCGCAGGCCGGCGATGCTCAGCGCCGGCGTGTCGTCGATGAAGAACGGCACGGAGGCGAGGCGCTGGCTTGCCTGGACGAAGCGCTCGAATTCGGCGTTCGAGACCTCGCCCTTGCGGATCTTGTCCGCGGACACGCCCGATTCCTCGCCGAGGATGCGGGTGGCGAGTTGCTCGGCCGACATTTCGAGCGAGAAGAAGCCGATGACGGCGCCGTCCTCGGCGGTCTTCTTGCCGTCGGCGCCGCGGCCCTCGCGATAGGCCTTGGCGGCGTTGAAGCCGATATTGGTGGCAAGCGCGGTCTTGCCCATGGAGGGCCGCCCGGCGAGCACGACCAGATCCGAGGGATGCAAGCCGCCCAGCAACTCGTCGAGATCGGTGAAGCCGGTCGCCACGCCGGCGATCTTGCCGCTGCGCTTATGGGCGGCGTCGGCCATGACCACGGCCTGGGTCAGCGCCTTGTCGAAGGCCTGAAAGCCGCCCTCGTATTGGCCGGTGGTGGCGAGGTCGAACAGGCGCTGTTCGGCGGTCTCGATCTGCTGCGGCGCGTCGCGCTCGAACTCGTGCACATAGGCTTCATTGACAACGTCCTCGCCGATCGAGATGAGCTGGCGGCGCAGGAAGCAGTCATGGATCGAGCGGCCGTAATCCTCGGCGTTGATGATAGTGACGACGTTGGTCGCCAAATGGTTGAGGTATTGCGATCCTCCGACCTCGGACAGGGCATCGTCCTGGGCGAAATAATTGGCCAGGGTGATGGGATCGGCGCGCTGGCCGCGCTCGATGATCTTGGCCATGCCGTGGAAGATTCGGCCATGCACCGGCAGGCCGAAATGGTCGGGCTGGAGGAACTCGGCGATCTTGTGAAAGGCGTTGTTGTTGACCAGGATCGCGGCGAGAAGCGCCTGTTCCGCCTCGAGATTCTGCGGCGGCGCGCGATAGCCGAGTTCCCCCTCGCGGAGGCTCGTCACCTTCGACAACACGTTTTCCATGACAAAAATATTATCACCGGCTGCCCAGCGGGGCATTCATGAACTTCGGGCAAGACCCCTGTGACTTAGGGGGATACCGGGTAGCGAAATTGTCGGATTGACGACTCGCGGAAAAATCTAGGCGGCGCGTCCCGCGCTCGACGGCATCGGCACCTGGTGGCTGCGTTCCCAATCGAACATATAGTCGCGTGTCAGCGGCACGGTATCGACCTGCCGCGCCATCTGCATCTGGAACACGATGTGGCCGTGGTGGCGGAAGGCGATCTCCGAGCCGGCCAAATAGAACTCCCACATGCGGCAGAAGCGGTCGTCATAAAGCGCGCGGACGCGCTCGCGCTCGGCCAGGAATCGGGTGCGCCAGGCCTTGAGCGTTTCGGCGTAATGGAGCCGCAGAATCTCGATATCGGTGACGAAAAGCCCGGTGCGCTCCACCACCGGCAATACCTCGGACAGCGCCGGCGCATAGCCGCCCGGAAAGATGTACTTGCGGAGCCAGGGGTTGGTGGCGGCCGGGCCGTCGGCGCGGCCGATCGAATGGAGCAGGGCGACGCCGTCTTCGTTCAGCAGCTCCTTTACGCGGCGGAAGAAGGTCGAATATTGAGGCACGCCGACATGCTCGAACATGCCGACCGAGACGATGCGGTCGTAGCGGCCCTTTTCCTCGCGATAATCGACCAGCTTGAAGCGAACCTTGTGCGAAAGCCCCGCCACCGCGGCGCGCCGCTCGGCGACGCGGTGCTGCTCGACCGACAGGGTGAGGCCGGTCACCTCGACGGCGCATTCCTTGGCGAGGTAGAGAGCGAGACCGCCCCAGCCGCAGCCGATGTCGAGGACGTGCTGGCCGGGCTCGAGCAGCAGCTTGGCGGCGATGTGGCGCTTCTTATTGGCCTGGGCCTGGTCGATCGTCTGGTCGGGCGCGGTGAAATAGGCGCAGGAATATTGTCGGTCGCGGTCGAGGAACAAATCATAGAGCGCGCCCGACAGATCGTAGTGGTGCGCCACGTTCTGCCGCGCGCGCTGCAGCGGGTTCCATTGCTGGAAGAAGCGGAACGCCTTGCCGAAGCCGTCATAGAACGGCGAGACCCACGATTTCGGCGCGCGGTTCATGTTGACCGCGACGAAATCGAGAAAATCGTAGAGGCTCGCATTCTCGATCGTGAGCCGGCCGTTCATGTAGGCCTCGCCGAGATAAAGGCGCGGGTTGAACAGGAGCTGGCGCTCGAGCGATTTGTCATGGAAGCGGATGGTCAGGGTCGGGCCGGGCTCGATACCGGCGAAAGTTTGCACGTGTCCGGACGTCTCGATCACTCGGAGCGTCCCGCAGCAAACAAGATGGCGCAGAAGTACGCTATATGACATTCCTGGCCCTAAGCTTATCCCCACCTTTGTAATATTTCCGCAAGGCAATGAGCAAGACAAGCCCCCTTAAAGCAGGGCGAGGGCGATCTTCTTGCGGGGCGGCGGAAATGCGGCGTCCAGGAGGGCCAGCTCCTCGGAAGAAAGTTTCAGGTCGAGGGCAGCCAGGTTTTCGTCCAAATGCGATGCGCGGGCGGCCTTGGGGATGGTCATGACGCCGTCCTGGCGCAGCACCCAGGCGATGGCGATCTGGGCCGAGGTGACGCCGCGCTGTTGCGCCAGCTCCTTCAGGGCCTTTTTGCCGAGGAGGCGGCCCTGCTCCAGCGGCGAATAGGCCATCATGGGCAGGCCGCGTTTGCGCAGGGCAGGCAGCAGGTCGAATTCGACGCCCCGGCGCCCCGGATTGTAGAGCACCTGGTTGGAGGCGCATTCCTTGCCTTCGGGCAGCGCCCAAAGCTCTTCCATGTCGGCGAGGTCGAAATTGGAGACACCCCAATGGCGGATTTTGCCGGCCTGGCGCAGCGTCACGAAGGCCTCGATGGTCTCCGTCAGCGGGACGTTGCCGCGCCAGTGCAGCAGGTAGAGGTCGATCCGATCGGTGTGGAGACGCTTGAGGCTTTTCTCGCAGGCGAGGACCGCGCCCTTGCGCGTGGCGTTCTGCGGCAAGACCTTGCTGACCAGGAAGACCTGGTCGCGGCGGCCGGCGATCGTCTTGCCGACCAGCTCCTCGGCACCCCCATTGCCGTACATCTCGGCGGTGTCGATCAGGCTCATGCCGAGGCCAAGGCCGTGGCACAGGGCCGCAATGATGTCGGGGCCGCGCGAGCCCTGCTCA
>Ga0209483_1000966_pt1 | contig 23173 bp, 27 predicted proteins | sample NGEPerA_FD_184508 | JGI IMG/M metagenome (GOLD analysis project Ga0209483, IMG submission 184508) | Arctic peat soil microbial communities from the Barrow Environmental Observatory site, Barrow, Alaska, USA - NGEE PermafrostL2-A... | ecosystem: Environmental > Terrestrial > Soil > Wetlands >... | reverse complement strand
GAATAAGGTCGTCCCATCCATGCTGGCCTCCTTCCCAGCCGGCATGTTGAATCAGAAGTCTTCTGATTTGGGAATCCTCAATCGATTCAAATTAGACCCATCCCGCTCTAGCGCAGACCGGCGGCCCGCCGATCGTCGGCTATTGGCTCGGCCGCCCGATTGCTTCCGCGATCGCACGCGCCAACATCCTGTTGTTTTTTGGCGCGTCGGATTTCTTTTCCGTCGTGAGTTACGCCTTCACCGGACTGATCACGCCGGATTCGATTCGCTTTGCACTGCTGGTCGGCCCGGTCTACGGCCTCGGCGTCTGGTTCGGTGCCCAGCTCTTCGGCCGCGCCAGCGAGCAATTGTTCCGCGCGATTTGCTACGTCCTGATCGCGATGGCGGTGATTGTCGGCTTACCGGCGCTTGATGGCGTGCTGCGGTGAAACTCAGCTGTCCGGAACAAGCAAATCAAGGGACACCTTTAGGACGTTGGCGATGAGTCCGAGTGCCGCTGCGGTGCCCGTGCGCCGGCCGTTTTCAATGTCCGAGATATAACCTTGGCTCAGATTTGTCTTGAAGGAGAGATACATCTGGGTGATCTCGCGCCATTCACGCAAGACGCGTACGGGATTGTCGCCACTGGCCAGGCGATCGGTAACGTCTTTCGGCAGCAATGGACCGCCGTCGGCGATTTCCTTTCGCGCGCGAGCAACGATCCGCGCGGTACCGGCATCTTCATCCGCTTCAGAGGCCTTGGCGACCAAAAGCTCATAGTCTCTTCTGGGAAGGATCGCGACTTCGCCCCGTGACGTTTTCTGGAACCGAACACTCATGACTTCCTCTCAATCGTAAATTTCCCGGCGGTGTCCCACAGCGGCGATAACGATCATTCCCTGATCTTCGTAGAAGATCACGCGCCAGTCGCCGACGCGAAGTCGCGAACCATCGCGCCGCTTCAGGCGTTTCACATCGCCGCTTCCGGTTGCCGCAAAATCCGTCAAACGTCGGTCGACCCGACTGCGCATATCCGGCGAGAGCTTCGCCCATTGACGCGCGCCCTTAGCGGTGAAGGCAATCGGCTTCATGCCGCAATATCGCATATAGCGATATTATCGTCAAGACACCATCACCAGATCGCAATAGCCATACCCGTCGCGTTCGACGCGCGCGCCAGTCGTCACCGGGAGCCGATGCGAAAACATCGGGCCTGCGATTACGCAGGTGTGAAACTCGCCGTTTTCGCCGCAGGGATCGACGCCTTCGGGCAGATCGTCCAATAGCTGCAAATCGAATTTGCGGCCGGCAAAATCCACCGGCAGCTTTTTCAGATCGACGGTCGCAAGATAGGCCTCGACCCCGCTTTCAATCATCGCATACGCCAGCGCAAGCGTCGGCCGCTCCCACAATGGAAACACCGGCGCGAGCCCGGTGCCTTTGAGCTTCTGTTCGCGATAGGCGCGGATATCGGCGAGAAAGAGATCGCCAAAAATAATGTGCGTGATGCCTTCGCGCGCGGCGCGAGCGACTTCCTCGCCCATCCGCGCCTCGTAGATTTCGTTCGGGCAGGGATAGGGGATCGGCACGATCCGGGGCGGCAGACCGGCGGCTGCCAGTTGCGCCTGCAGGATTTCCCGCCGCACCCCGTGGATCGACACCCGGTCGAAAGTCTCGGTCACCGTCGTCAGGGCGCCGACCACCTCGAATTCGCCCGAGCGCCTGATTTCATGGAGTGAAAATGCCGAGTCCTTGCCGCTGGACCAGGAGATCAGCGCCTTCGGCCGATGCGCGATCAATTGATCGGCGCCCGCGGCATCGCGGTCCTTGCCGGCGTGGCGCGGCGATGATGCTTCGGCGGCGGCGCAGGCGCTGCGGTAGCTTCGTCTCGCAACGCGCCGATCTTGCGCAGTGCCGCTTCGGCGGCGCGCTCGCCGCTGTCCCAGGCGCCGTCGACCGTGCCCCACAGGGTTTCGTGGGTCGCCTCGCCCGCGAGGAACATGCAGCCGATCGGCTCGGTCAGGATTTTCCGCGAAGGCTGGCCGCCGGGGGCGGCCACCGACATCGCGCCGAGCGCGAACGGCGCCGAATTCCAGCGGGTGGCGCTGGTTTTCCTGACCGCGGAGGCGGCGTCGCTGCCATTCGACAGCAAAGGCTGCCATCGCCGGCTCGCCCTGATTCGAAAGATCGCGGCCGAAGGAGCCGGCGACGTCGATGACGCAGAGCGACGATCCCGAGAGATCGGCGAACAACAGCGCCGTCCGCGTCGAATTACTTTGCTCGATGATGACGTCGTCGCGCGATAGTCCCATTGGATTACCCGGCAGTTGCAACGCGATGCGATCATAGCTGCCGAGGCTCAGCCTTGCCGCGGCGTCGAACTGACGCTTCGGAAGGTCGGGGGTGAATTTGATGTTGCCGGCGGCGAGCACGTTGCTCGACACCGTGATGATGGCGGCGCGCGCGGCGATCCTGCCGGCCTGTGTCTCCACGGTGACATCGCGTCCGTTCCAGACGATATGGTTTGCCGGCGTCGACAGCGACAGCGGCACGTCGGCGCCGAGTTTCGCGATCAGCGTGCCCAGCCCCTGGTGGCAGGCGATCGCGGCGTTGCGATCCTGCGCGCGCGCCTTGTCCATGGCCGAGACGTCCTTCAAATCCTTGCCCGTGAAACTGGCGCCGAGCACGAATTCGGCGGTGCCGGCCCAGTCGCCGAGCTCCTTAGGGACCACCGAGGCGCAGGAGACATCGGCCTTGCCGCGCGAGGCGTCGTCGATGGCGCGGTTGGCACGGACCAGAGCGGCCAGGAATTCCTCGGTTTCGCCTGCGCGTGCATAACGGCGGCCGATGCGGATTTTCTGACCCAAGGGAGCAGCCGAAATGTCGAGGCCGGCGCCGCGGGCGAGCCTGATCATCGGATTGGTGTCTGGATTGTGCATCCAGCGCGCGCCGCGGTCGAACGGCGTCTCGAAGGTCGCAGTGTCGGTGAGGCAGCGGCCCCCGATCTGGCCCGTCGCCTCCACCACGATCACCTTGCGGTTGGCGGCCATGATACGCCGCGCCGCAGCGATGCCGGCGGCGCCGGCGCCGATCACGACAATGTCAGCCTCACGCGGCAAGGGCGCCGCGAAGGCTTGCGCGCCCAAGGCCGGCGCCGCGGCAATGGCTGCGGACGCTGAAAGGAAATCGCGGCGCGTCATTGTCATGTCATGGTTTCCGGAACTTTGAAAAACATGGGAACCTTTAGCGAACTTGCCGCATCCAATCGAGGGCAGCAACCATCATGGTGAATCAATCATGATTGATCCAGCCGCTGCATGAACTAAATTGAAACGGCTTGCGACCATGATAAGGAAACAGAAAAATCGGTCGGAAAAGACCGTCTGGGGGGAAGTTATCATGGGTGCGGTACTCGACACCGTCGGCAAACTGATCGCGAACTACCTCCAGAAGGAGGTACCGGGCTATGAGCCGTTCACCCCGAGTGACCCCGAACATCTGCGCGGCGTCATCCAGCAGGGCGACGTGCTGCTGGTCGAGGGCAATAACCGGGTTTCCGGCATCATCAAATATTTGACGCAGTCGACCTGGTCGCATGCCGCCCTTTACGTCGGCCCGATCGACGGCGCGGAAGAGCCCGACGGCGAGCCGCATGTCCTGATCGAGGCCAATATCGGTGAGGGCGTCACCTCGGCGCCGCTGTCAAAATATTTTCCCTATCACACGCGGTTGTGCCGCCCCGTCGGTCTGTCCTATGAGGACCGTACCACGGTGTGCCGCTACGCCATCAACCGGATCGGCTTCGGCTACGACACCAAGAACATCCTCGATCTGATGCGCTTCCTGATCCCGCTGCCAATCCCGCAGCGCTGGCGGCGGCGGATGATTGCGTTCGGCTCCGGCGATCCCACCAAGATCATCTGCTCGGCACTGATCGCGCAGGCGTTCGACGCCGTGCGCTATCCGATCCTGCCGAAGATCACGCGCGCCGGCTCCAGGCAGGCCCGGCGCGAGATCCTGCACATCCGCGACTCCTCGCTCTACATGCCGCGCGATTTCGACATCTCGCCCTATTTCGAAATCGTCAAACCCACCATCGTTCACGGCTTCGACTACACCGCCCTGCACTGGGCCGACAAGCAGAAGCCGCTCCGGGAGGTAGCGGGCGAATTCGGCCCGTTTCCAGAAGCGATCGACGCGCCGGCAATTGTTCCTGAAGAGATTGACGAAGAAACGGCGTTTCCATCTGAGGAAGTGACTGAGATCGAAGAGGCCGGCATGGTGGTGGAGCGCATCACCGTTTCAGAGCATGTCACGACAGTCGAATACGTTACCGAAGGTCCCGCTTTGCCGCGCACGAACTCGCGGGAATTCGCGGCCTGATTCCACCCGGCGTGAATTGACGCGACAACCTGGCGCTCGCCGGGGATTCAAAATTCCGGCGGCGCAAGAGACGCCTTCCATCAGGCCGCGACGCTGGCTTTCCGGTCCGGCAGGCCTGCGCGGGCGAGCCCGCCATAGAGCGTCTCGCCGGGCATTTCCGAGCGCAGGATTCCGCGCACTGCGATCAACTTCTCGATATCGATGGCGGTGGCAAAGCCCTTGCTCTCGCACAGGAACACCAGATCCTCGAACACCACATTGCCGGTTGCGCCGGGCGCGAACGGGCAGCCGCCGAGGCCGCCGAGCGAGCCGTCAAGAATCTGCGCGCCGGCATCAAGCGCCGCCGAGGCGTTCGCAATGCCCATGCCGCGGGTATCGTGCAGGTGAACGCAGACCGGCTTTGAACCGCTCATCTTCACGACAGCGCTGGTCAAATCGCCGACGTGCTTCGGGCCGGCATAGCCGACGGTGTCCGCAATCGCGACGAAATCGACGCCGGCCTCCAGGCACTTCTCCACGAGTTTTAACACTTCCTTCGGATCGACCGCACCCGTGATCGAACAGCCCAGCGCCATCGAGATCGCGGCGTTCACGATCGGCTTGTGGGAGCTCGCATCGCGCAGCTCGCAGAGCCGCTTCACATTGGCGATGGCCTGCTCACGCGATCGTCTGGCATTGGCCTGGCTGTGCTCTTCGGTGGCGGAAACCACCGTTGCGATCTCGGCGACGCCCGAGGCCAGCGCCTCGTTGACGCCGCGCTCGTTAAGCGCCAGCGCGACGCCGTGCGCGCCCGGCAGCGATGCCACCGTCTTGACGATCTCGCGCACGTCGGCAAATTGCGGAAAAGTGTTGACCGGTAAAAACGAGCCGACCTCGAAATGCCGCACGCCGGCGCCATATTCTTCGCGCATCCAGCGCTGCTTCGCCGCCGTCGACGGAAACGTCTTGACGAGTTGCAGGCCGTCGCGCAGGCCCACTTCGCGCAGGCTGACGCGGTTGTCGGGATAGACGTCTCGAACTTGGGTCATGCGAGCCTCGCTGCGGTTTTGCCGGTTGCGGAAAATTTGTCTGCCTCGAGTTCGGCGCGAACGGCGTCCGTATCAGCGCCGAGAACGGGCACCCTCAGGCCTTCGCCGATATTGGCGCCGTTCCACTCGATGGGAAGCGCGGGAACGCGGAACGGCTCGCCATTGGCGTTGAAATTATTGACGAGACCGCCGGGACGCAGCACGTGTGGATCGTCGAACAGATCCTCTGGCCGGTTGATCGGCGAGAAGCAGATGTTGAGCCGGTCGAGGGTCGCCGACAGCTCGGCCGCGTTCCATTCCCTGATGATCTCGGCGGCGCGCGGAATGATCCGCGACCGCGCCAGGATACGATCGGTGGTGGTGCGCAGGCTCGGATCGTCCAGGAATTCCTGCATACCGAACTCCCGGCAAAAGCTCTGCCAATGACCTTCGGTGACGACGCCGATGAAGATGCGCTCACCGCCTTTGGTCTCGAAGATGTCGTAGATCGGCCAGGCGTGTTCGCGCTCCGGCATCGAGCGCGGCCGGTTGCCGGTCATTTCATATTCGACCATGTGCTGGGCCACCAGGAACAGGCAATTCTCGAACAGGCCGATACGGATGTCCGCCCCGCCTTTGTCCGCACCCTTGGCGCCGCCGCGCTTCTGGTAGAGCGCGGCGAGGATGGAAATCACACCGAACATGCCGCCCATGATATCGTTGGCGGACGAGCCGACGCGCTGCGGCTTTTCGCTTGTGCCGGTCATGGTGGCGAGCCCCGACATCATCTGCACGACCTCGTCCAGCGCCGGGCGATGCTCATAGGGGCCGGACAGAAAACCCTTGTGGCCGCAGACGATCAGATGCGGATGTCTCTTGCGCAATTCCGCCGTGCCCAGTCCCTGCTTCTCGAGCTGCCCGTCGCGGAAGTTTTCCAGAAATACATCGGCGCTACTGAGCAGCCGGTCCATGGTGGCGCGGTCCTCGGGTTTGGCAAAATCGAGCACGACACTGCGCTTGCCGCGGTTGAACAGCGGGAAGAACGCGGTCCCCATGCCCCCGAGGATGCGGGTCTTGTCGCCCGAGGGCGGTTCGACCTTGATGACCTCGGCTCCCAGTTGCGCTAGAATCATGCCGCAGGTCGGGCCCATCACCATGTGGGTCATCTCGATGACCCGGACCCCCGACAGCGGCAACTCCTGCGTGTTCATTTTGTCGTCTCTCCGGGTTCCCTGGGTATCACGTGGCCGGGCAAATTGGTGGCTCCGAGCGCTACCCGCCAAATATAGCCGTGGCAAGCGACGACTGAAAGCGCGGGGGCAATGCAGCAATGCACCGCTCGCGCAAAAATATGGGCGAGGAAATCATTGCCGAAGCCATCGCGCGTGGCTACCTCTCGCGAGGGCTTTTCGCGTGAGATAGGGACCGCCATGATCGACGCCGCCGTCAAGGCGCTAGCGCAAATTCTGTCGCCGCCGATGCGTTCGATCCTGTGGCGCTCGATCGGGCTCGCGCTGGTGTTGATAGCCGTGCTGGCGATCGGCCTGCAGCGGTTGTTGAGCTGGCTTGCAACCTCGGGCGAAGGTTGGGCAGAGGCGACGCTCGGCCCCGGCTTCCACACCCCGCTCAATGCGTTGGCCTGGGTGCTTTCGATCGCGGCCGGTTTCGGCGTCGTGTTCGGCGCGGTGTTTTTGATGCCCGCGATCACCTCGCTGGTGGCAAGCGTTTTCGTCGACGAGGTCGCCGATCATGTCGAAACGGAGCATTATCCGGCCGAGCGCCCCGGCCACGCGCTGCCGCTCGGAATTGCCGTCACCGAAGGCGTCAAGACCGCGTTGTTGACGATTTTGGTTTATCTGATCGCGCTGCCGTTCGTGTTCTTTGCCGGTATCGGCTTCCTCGCCTTCTTCATCGCCACCGCCTGGCTGTTGGGGCGGGAATATTTCGAGCTCGCCGCGATGCGCTTCCGCCCGCCGGCGGAAGCCAAGGCGATGCGGCGGGACAATGCGGCTGTCATCTTCACCGCGGGGCTGATCATCGCAGCCTTCGTATCGATCCCGATCGTCAATCTGGCGACGCCTTTGTTCGGCATGGCCCTGATGGTCCACATGCACAAGCGCCTCTCCGGCCCACGGCCGGAACTGATCGAGCCGCGGCGGAAGACGAGCGTCCCGGTGGTGTGAGGAAACACGGGCACCGTCATCCTGAGAGCCTTGCGGTGCACTTGCACCGCACGGCGAGCCTCGAAGGATGCTTTGTGGCTCATCCTTCGAGGCCTTCGCTTCGCTACGGCACCTCAGGATGACGGCAGTGGGTGGGCTGGCTCACACATCGATATCGCGCTCAATGCGCGACCAGCGGGCAGCCGCCCTCCGCGAGCGGGCGAAACGCCTGATCGCCGGGGATCACGCCCAGTATCTTGTAATAATCCCAGGGCTTGGTGGATTCCGACGGTGTCTTCACCTGCGCGAAATACATGTCGTGGACCAGCCTTCCGTCCTGTCGGACATGGCCGTTCCGCGCATAGAAATCGTTCACCGGTATCTCGCGCATCTTCGCCATCACGGCCTTGGCCTCATCGGTGCCGGCGGCCGCAATGGCAAGAAGGTAATGGCGGACGGCCGAATAGACGGCGGCCTGAGGCATGGTCGGCATCCTGCCCTGACGCTCGAAGAAGCGCTTCGACCAGGCGCGGGTTTGCTCGTCGCGATCCCAGTAGAACGCAGTGACGAATTTCAGTCCCTGCGCGGCCTTGAGTTCCATGCTGTGAACATCGGAAATGAACACCAGCAGCGACACAATGCTCTGGCTTTTGGTCAGCCCGAACTCGTTGGCCTGCTTGGTGGCATTGACCATGTCGCCGCCGCCATTGGCGAACGCGACCACTTTGGCGCCCGACGCCTGCGCCTGCAGCAGATAGGAGCTGAAGTCCGCGGTGTTGAGCGGATGACGCACGCTGCCGAGCACCTTGCCTCCGGCAGCCAGCACCGCGCTGGTCGCATCGGCTTCCAGCGAATGGCCGAAGGCATAGTCGACGGTGATGAAGAACCAGGTGTCGCGTCCCTCCGCGACGGTTGCCTTGGCGAGACTCGTGGTCAGCGCATAGCTGTCATAGATCCAGGATGCTTCGGTCGGCGTGCATGACTTTCCGGTAAAGGCGGTGCTGCCGACCGCACCCGCAATCGCGATCCGGTTCTTCTCCGCGGCCAGTTGTTCGACCGCGAGCGCGACCGCCGAATTGTCGAAGCCGATCGCCATGTCGACCTTGCCGACGTCGAACCATTGGCGGGCGATGGCGGCGCCGACGTCGGACTTGTTCTGATGGTCGGCGAACACGATGTCGACGGGCTTGCCCAGCACGGTGCCGCCGGCGTCCTCGACCGCCATGCGCGCCGCAATCACCGAACCCGGACCGCCGAGATCGGCATAGAGGCCGGATTGATCGTTGAGGACACCGATTCGGACGACATCGTCGGAGACCTGCGCAAGGGCTGCAGGCGTCCCCAGGAAGAAGATGGCGACAGACGAGACAAGCGCGGACGGCAATCGCACGGCATTCCTCCCCGGATTTTTCGGTCCTTGATCCGGACCTTGGCGCGCAAACCTATGCCCGGCCTTGATGGCGGGCAAGGTGACAGATCGTCTGGGATAGGAAGCGCAGCCACATGTCCTGCCGCCGATGGGCGCGCGCCCAATCTAGATCGTCTTTTCGGGCCAACGGCAGAGGTCGTTGATCAGGCAGACCTCGCAGCGCGGCTTGCGGGCGAGGCAGGTGTAGCGCCCGTGCAGAATCAACCAGTGATGCGCATGCAGCATGAATTCGGCAGGGATCACGCGCTCCAACCCCAGCTCCACTTCGAGCGGCGTCTTGCCCGGTGCGAGCGCGGTGCGATTGGCGACGCGGAATACATGGGTGTCGACCGCCATCGTACGTTCGCCGAACGCCATGTTGAGCACGACATTGGCGGTCTTGCGGCCCGCGCCGGGCAACGATTCGATCTCGGCGCGCGTCTTCGGCACCTCGCCGTCGAATTCGGCGAGCAGCTTCTGCGACAGCGCGATCACGTTCCTGGCCTTGTTGCGGTAGAGCCCGATGGTCTTGATATAATCGCGCACCTTGTCCTCGCCGAGCGCAAGCATTTTCTGCGGCGTGTCGGCGATGGCAAACAAGGCGCGCGTCGCCTTGTTGACGCCGGCGTCGGTCGCCTGCGCCGACAGCACGACGGCGACCAGCAGCGTATAGGGATTGAGATGTTCCAACTCGCCCTTCGGCTCGGGATTGGCCTTCTGAAAGCGTCCAAAAGCCTCGCGGACCTCGGCCGGCGCCCACGGTTTTGGCTTTTTGGCGGCGCGACCGCGTACCGAAGCGGCCGCGGCCCGCTTCTTCGGTTTGATGGCGCGTTTTGCAGCGGAGGGTTTCGCTACCGGGGGAGCTCTGCGGGTGATTTTCGCCATGATGCGGGTATACTGACACGCCATGACCGCAGGCAATGATTTTGATCCGAACGCGCAGCCGGAAATCTTTTCGGCGCTGCTGACGCCGCACCGCTCGCTGAACCGCACCGGCTTTCTGGTGGTGATGGCGTTCGTCAGCCTGATCAGCTTTGCCGCGGGGATAACGTTTCTGCTGATGGGGGCGTGGCCGGTGTTCGGCTTCTTCGGTCTCGATGCGCTCGCGATCTACTGGGCGTTCCGGATCAATTTCCGCCGCGCGCGAGCCTGCGAGGAGATCCGGATCACGCCGTCGGAGTTGTGGCTGCGCCGGGTCAGCCATCGCGGCCATGCGATCGAATTCAAATTCAATCCGTTATGGGTGCAGCTCGACCAGGAGACCCATGAGGAATACGGCCTGGAAAAGCTCTATCTGCGCTCGAAAGGCCGCCGCGTCGCCATTGCGAGATTCCTGGGACCGGACGAAAAAGCAAGCTTTGCCAAAGCCTTGACGGCAGCGTTGCAGGCCGCGCGGCGCGGTCCGACCCATAATCCGCTGCCATGAAGGTTGATCGGAAATCGGGTGGTTCGGACGCCGCGTCCGGCCTACATCAGTCCCATGATGAACCTTGCCATGAATGAGCACCGCCTCACAAAACCGGGACCCCAGAACGCCGCGCTCCGCGACTATGACTCGGTGCGCCGTGCAATTGCCTTCATTTCGGAACACTGGCGCACGCAGCCGACCATCGAGGCAATGGCGGATGCTGCCTCGGTGACGCCGGACGAGTTGCACCATCTGTTCCGCCGCTGGGCGGGGCTGACGCCAAAGGCCTTCATGCAGGCGCTGACGCTCGATCACGCCAAGGGGCTGTTGCGCGATTCCGCCAGCGTGCTCGACGCGGCCCTCGATTCCGGGCTGTCAGGGCCGGGACGGCTGCACGATCTGTTCGTCACCCATGAGGCGATGTCGCCGGGCGAATGGAAGAATGGCGGCGCCGGCATGACGCTGCGCTTTGGCTTCCACCCCTCCCCGTTCGGCACCGCGATCGTGATCGCGAGCGGCCGCGGCCTTGCGGGCCTTGCGTTCGCCGATCCCGGCGACGAGCCGGCAGCCCTCGCCGACATGCAGCGGCGCTGGCCGCGCGCTGTTTATGTCGAGGATCGCGACGGCACGGCGGCGATGGCGCAACGCATCTTCGACACAAAGACGTGGCGGCCGGACCAGCCGCTGCGCGTGGTCCTGATCGGCACCGATTTCGAGGTGCGGGTGTGGGAGACGCTGTTGAAAATCCCGATGGGCCGCGCGGTTTCCTATTCCGACATCGCCAGCAAGATCAAAAGCCCGAAAGCCTCGCGCGCGGTCGGCGCCGCGGTCGGCAAGAACCCGGTCTCCTTCGTGGTGCCCTGCCATCGCGCGCTCGGCAAGAGCGGCGCCCTGACCGGCTATCACTGGGGCATCACCCGCAAGCAGGCGATGCTCGGCTGGGAAGCCGGGCAGTTGGGAATGCATTGAATTGGCTCCGTCATTCCGGGCTGGGGCGCAAGCGCCCGCGACCCGGAATCTCGAGATTCCGGGTTCGCTTCGCGCCCCGGAATGACGGCGGGACGAGTTAGTACGCCGCCAGATCGAGTTTGGACGCCACCGTGGAATCCGCATTCAGTCGGTAGATGATCGGCACCCCGGTGGCGAGTTCGCGGGCGAGAATCTGTTTCGGCGACAGCTTTTCCAGCACCATGATCAGCGCGCGCAGCGAATTGCCGTGGGCGGCGACCAGCGTGCGCTGGCCACCGAGCACGCAGGGCTGAATCTCCTGGACGTAATAAGGCAGCGTCCGCGCCAAGGTATCTTTAAGGCTTTCGCCGCCGGGCGGCGGCACGTCGTAGGAACGCCGCCAGACAAGGACCTGTTCCTCGCCCCATTTCTTGCGGGCGTCGTCCTTGTTCAAGCCGGAGAGATCGCCGTAATCGCGCTCGTTGAGCGCCAGATCCCGCTTGATCGGCAGATTTGTCTGGCCGAGTTCGGCAAGAGTCAGGTCGAGCGTGTGCTGGGCGCGCTTCAGCACCGAGGTGAAGGCGATGTCGAATGACAGCCCCTGCGCCTTCAGCCGGCGGCCGGCTTCTTTTGCCTCGGCGATCCCGACATCGGTGAGATCAGGATCCTTCCAGCCGGTGAAGAGGTTCTTCAGGTTCCATTCGCTCTGGCCATGACGCACGAGCACGAGAAGCCGTTCGCTCATTTTCTTTGGGTCCGTCTTTGATTCAGAAATCGCTCAGCCCGAGCACGTCGGCCATCGAGTAAAACCCGGGCTTCTTGCCGTGCGCCCACATCGCCGCCTTCAGCGCGCCTTGCGCAAACATGGTGCGGTCTTCGGCGCGGTGCGTCAACTCGATGCGCTCCATCGGGCCGGCAAAGATCACGCTGTGATCGCCGGTGGCGGTGCCGCCGCGCAGCGACGCAAACCCGATGTCGCCCGACTTTCGCGCGCCGGTAAAGCCGTCGCGGCCGCGCGCCGAACGCTCCTCCAGCGAGATGCCGCGACCCGCGGCCGCAGCCTCGCCCAGCATCAGGGCCGTGCCCGAGGGCGCGTCGATCTTGGCGCGGTGATGGATTTCCACGATCTCGATATCGAAGCTCTCGTCCAGCGCCTTCGCCACGCGTTTGACCAGAGCGGCCAGCAGGTTGATGCCGAGGCTCATATTGCCCGACTTGACCACGATGGCGCGCGAGGTGACGCTCCGGATTACGGCTTCATCCGACGACGAAAGCCCGGTGGTCCCGATGACATGGACGAGGCCGCGCTCGGCGGCGATCGCAACATTGGCGATGGTAGCCGCCGGCACCGTGAAATCCAGGATGCCGTCGGCATTGGCCGTCATCGACCACAGATCGGCCGACAATGGGACGCCATTGGCGGGCAGGCCCGCGAGCACACCGGCATCCTTGCCCAGGAGTTCCGAACCCGGCGCCTCCAGCGCGCCGGCCAGCACCGCGCCCGGCGTTTCCGAAATCACCCGCGTCAGCGCGCGGCCCATCCGGCCGCCCGCCCCCGCAACGATCAAGCGCATGTCCGCCATGTTTGATACCTCGCCTCTGCCGTATAGCCGTGGCAGGCAGTTCCGGCAACCGACTCCCTCGCCGTCATTGCGAGGAGCACTCGTGTCCGCCGAAGCCCGCCTTCGGGCGAAGGCGGATGCGACGAAGCAATCCATACTTCCTTAGCCGGACGATGGATTGCTTCGCTTCGCTCGCAATGACGGATACTACGGCTGCGCCCCGTCATAACCCTCGATGACGATGAGCTCGGCGATCGAATGCGGCTGCCGCCGCTTGATATTCTCTTGATATTCCGGCGAGCGATAACAGGCGAGCGCGGTGTCATAGTCCTTGAATTCAATCACCACATTGCGCGAGCGGCTCTGGCCTTCGACGGCCGTGTGCTTGCCGCCACGCACGACATAGCGGCCGCCGAATTTCTTGAAAATCGCCGGGTTGGCCGCCGCATAGGCCTTGTACCCATCGTCATTGTGAACGTCGACGCGTCCAATCCAGTATCCCTTCGCCATCTCTTTTCCTTCCTTGTTTAACCGAGCGCCTGCGCGATCTCCGCGTGGATCGCGTCCGCCGCTGCCCTGGGATCGGCGGCTTCCAGGATGGGACGCCCGACCACCAGATAATCGCTGCCGGCCGCAACCGCGCGGCCCGGCGTCATGATGCGTTTCTGATCGCCGGTGGCGGAGCCAAGGGGCCGGATGCCGGGCGTCACCAGCACCATCTGATGCCCGACGACCTTGCGCAAGGCTGTGGACTCCTCGGGCGAGCAGACAATCCCGTCGACACCGAGCACCTGCGCTTGCCGGGCGCGCGCCTCGACGAGGTCGGAGACGCCGAGTCGATAACCCGCGGCGTGTAGATCGCCGTCGTCATAGGAGGTCAAGACGGTGACGGCGAGCAGTTTCAGCTTCGACCCGGCACGGCCTTCAACGGCGGCCTTCATGGTCTGCGGATAGGCATGCACGGTGAGGAAGGTCGCGCCGAGTTTGGCGACGCTCTCGACCCCGCGCGCCACGGTGTTGCCGATGTCGTGCAGCTTGAGATCGACGAACACCTTCTTGCCGGCATCCGCAAGCCTGCGCACCAGCGGCAGGCCGCCGGCATAGCCGAGCTGGTAGCCGATTTTGTAGAACGTCACACTGTCGCCGAGGCGGGTGATCATCGCTTCCGCCGCGGCCAGATCGGCGAGATCGAGCGGCACGATCAGGCGGTCGCGGGGAGCGATATTAGATGGCTGCATGTCACCTCACATCATGCGTTGCGAAACATCGATCAACTGCTTGACCAGCGCGGCCATCGCCGCGATATCGGCGGGCTGCTTCAGCCGGTCCCGGTCATCATAGGCTTCAGAGGCGAACGGCAGCGAGAGCTGGTTCGGAATGACGGTGGCGTGGCAGGCGGAAAGGATCAGGCGCAGCGCCGCCAACGCACGCGCGCCGCCAAGCCGGCCTTCGGACGCGGCCGCGATGGCAAAGGGGCGTTCGCGAAACACCTGGCCGCGAGTTTCCTGCGCATCCTGCACCCGGCTCACCCAGTCGATCGTGTTCTTGACCAGAGGCGGCACCGAGGAATTGTATTCCGGCGTCACGACCAGCACGCCGTGATGGGCTGACATCATGCGCTTGAGGTTGACGGCGTTCTTGGGCACGCCGGATTTGCTTTGCAAATCGCCGTCATAGATCGGCAGCGGAAAATCGGCGAGCGAGATGCGGGTGACATCCGTGCCCGCTTGCGCGAATTCATGCGCGGCGATGGCAGCCAGCCTCGCATTGAGCGAGCCGGTGCGCAGCGAACCGGGGATCACCAGGATTTTCAGGGCGGACATGAAACGCATTCGGGGCAAAACGCCCGGCGAATGCGCCGGACGGGTCAATCCTTGCGATACACCCAGACGCGCGCGGGCGGAAGGTTCATCCAGATGCGCTCGGAAGCTTCTGTGGACACGCCGGGCAGCGATTTCGGGATCGGCGGCGCCACCGAATAGGTGAACTGCACGAACGGCGCGCCGGGCGCCAGTGCCAGGAAGGCGTCGCGGATCAGTTTCAGCCGCGTCAGCATCGGCTTCGTCACCAGCGGCAGGCCGGAAACCACGGCGGACGCCGGGCCGTTGAGGACGTTGCGCAGCGAATCGCGCAGCGTATAGGCGTCGCCCTGCACCACCTTCGCCTGCGGATAACGGTCGCGCAGCAGCGCGCAGAAGGAGGGATTATATTCCACCAGCACGAGACGCTTCTGATCGACGCCATGCTCGATCAGCGCGTTGGTGATCGCGCCGGTGCCGGGCCCAAGTTCGACGACGGGACCGGTGGAATTGGTATCGACATATTGCGCCATGGTCCGGGCCAAAAGCCGTCCCGACGGCATCACCGCACCCATATGCAGCGGCTTTTCGATCCATGACCGGAGAAAGCGGACCTCGTCATCGAGACGGAGGGGCTTTTTCAACGCACGCACGGACGAGTGCAATGGCATGTCGCTTCCAGGCGGGACCGCTTCTTGGGCGGCGGTGTCAGAAAATGGTCATAAAGAGGTATAGGTCGCAGGCGAAACGGTCAAGCCGAATGGACTCAGCGCGTGATTCGAAGAAGGCGAATTTTGCGTTTGCCCGCCGCGCCTTACGGGTTGGCGCGGTTGCCGAAGAAGTCCTTGACCTTGGTGAAGAAACCCGCGGCCTCCGGTTGGGTTGCACCGGATGACAATTTTTCGAACTCGGTGAGCAGTTCCTGCTGCTTCCTGGTCAGATTCTGCGGCGTTTCGACCACGACCTGGACGTACATGTCGCCGGTCTGCCGCGAACGAAGCACCGGCATACCCTTTGATGCAATGCGAAAGCGCCGGCCAGACTGCGTTCCCGACGGGATTTTCACCTTGGTCTTGCCCTTGTCGATGGTCGGCACCTCGAACTCGCCGCCGAGCGCCGCGGACACCATCGAAATTGGCACCCGGCAGTGCAAATCGGCGCCATCGCGCTGGAAGAATTCATGGCTCGCCAAAGAGAGGAAAATATAGAGATCGCCCGGCGGGCCACCGCGGACACCGGCCTCGCCCTCGCCGGCGAGCCGGATGCGGGTGCCGTCCTCAACGCCTTGGGGAATGTTGACCGACAGGGTGCGCTCGCGCGTCACCCGCCCGGAGCCCACACAGGAGGGACAGGGATCCTCGATCATCTGGCCGCGGCCCTGGCAGCCCGGGCAGGTGCGTTCCAGCGTAAAAAATCCCTGCGCCTGGCGAACCCGGCCTGCGCCGCCACACATCGAACAGCTCTTCGGCTTGGTGCCGACCTTGGCGCCGGTTCCGGAGCATGATTCGCAGGTCACCGAGACCGGGATCTCGATCTGGGCGGTCTTGCCCTGGAAGGCTTCCTCGAGCGCGATTTCCATATTGTAGCGCAGGTCCTGGCCGCGCTCGCGGCCGCCCCGGCTGCGCTGGCCCGCCATGCCGAACAGGTCTTCGAAAATATCGGAGAAAGAAGAGGCAAAGCCGGCGCCGAAGCCGGGACCGCCGCCACCCATGCCTTGCTCGAAGGCGGCGTGGCCGAAGCGGTCATAGGCGGCGCGCTTGTCGCCGTCCTTCAGCACTTCATAGGCTTCGTTGATTTCCTTGAAGCGGACCTCGCTCGTAGCGTCGCCCGGATTCTTGTCCGGGTGCCATTTCATGGCGAGCTTGCGGAAGGCCGCCTTGAGTTTACCGTCGTCCGCGTTGCGTTCGACTTCGAGGGTTTCGTAATAGCAGCGCTTGGTCGACATCCGTCAAATCCGCCCGATCTTCGTCCTCGCTCCGAGGGACTGCGCGCCACGAGAATGCAGCCTCCGGCTTAAAGAACAATGACCCCCATTCCTGGAGACGCAAGCTGGCGTGCTCTTCGGAACGAGGGTCATGATATCAGCCGTTCAAGCAGACTTCTTGTTGTTCTTGTCGTCGTCGACTTCGGTGAATTCCGCGTCGACCACGTCGTCCTTGGCAGCATCCTTGGCCGCGTCGCTTTCGGCCTGCTGCTTGTACATCGCCTCGCCGAGCTTCATGGAAGCCTGCGCCAGCGTGTTGGTCTTGGCCTTGATCGCCTCGGCATCATCACCCTTCAGCGCTTCCTTGAGATCGCTGACTGCGTCCTCGATGGCGCGACGCTCGTCATCGGCGATCTTCGAGCCATGTTCGGCCAGCGCCTTCTCGGTGGAATGCACCAGACTGTCGGCATGGTTCTTGGCGTCGACCGCCTCGCGGCGCTTCTTGTCCTCGGCGGCGTTGGCCTCGGCGTCCTTGACCATCTTCTGGATGTCGGCTTCCGACAGGCCGCCTGAGGCCTGGATGCGGATCTGCTGTTCCTTGCCGGTCGCCTTGTCCTTGGCCGAGACGTTGACGATGCCGTTGGCGTCGATGTCGAAAGTGACCTCGATCTGCGGCATGCCGCGCGGCGACGGCGGAATGCCCATCAGGTCGAACTGACCGAGCACCTTGTTGTCGGCCGCCATTTCGCGTTCGCCCTGGAACACGCGGATGGTGACGGCATTCTGGTTGTCCTCGGCGGTCGAGAATACCTGGCTCTTTTTGGTCGGGATCGTGGTGTTGCGATCGATGATACGGGTGAACACGCCACCCAGCGTCTCGATGCCGAGCGACAGCGGCGTGACGTCCAGCAGCAGCACGTCCTTGACGTCGCCCTGTAGCACGCCGGCCTGAATCGCCGCGCCGATGGCCACGACCTCGTCCGGGTTGACGCCCTTGTGCGGCTCCTTGCCGAACAATTGCTTCACCACTTCCTGGACCTTGGGCATGCGGGTCATGCCGCCGACCAGCACCACTTCGCCGATTTCCCCGGCGGTAAGGCCGGCATCCTTCAACGCCTTGCGGCAGGGCTCGATGGTCTTCTGAACGAGATCGTCGACCAGCGCCTCGAACTTGGCACGCGTCAGCTTCATCGTCAGATGCTTCGGCCCGGTCTGATCGGCCGTAATGAACGGCAGGTTGATTTCGGTCTGTGTGGTCGAGGACAATTCGATCTTGGCCTTTTCCGCGGCCTCTTTCAGGCGCTGCAGGGCCAGCTTGTCGTTGCGCAGGTTGATGCCCTGCTCCTTCTGGAACTCATCGGCCAGATAGCTGACCAGCCGCATGTCGAAGTCCTCGCCGCCGAGGAAGGTGTCGCCGTTAGTCGACTTCACCTCGAACACGCCGTCGCCGATTTCGAGAATGGAGATATCGAACGTGCCGCCGCCGAGATCGTACACTGCGATGGTGCCGGTCTTGGTCTTGTCGAGGCCATAGGCGAGCGCGGCCGCGGTCGGCTCGTTGATGATGCGCAGCACCTCGAGGCCGGCGATCTTGCCGGCGTCCTTGGTGGCCTGACGTTGCGCGTCGTTGAAATAAGCGGGGACGGTGATGACGGCCTGATCGACCTTCTGGCCGAGATGGGCTTCGGCGGTCTCTTTCATCTTCTGCAGGATGAAAGCGGATACCTGCGAGGGCGAATAGGTCTTGCCGTCGGCTTCGACCCAGGCGTCGCCGTTGGAGGCTTTGACGATCTTGTAGGGGACGAGCTTCTTGTCCTTCTCGACCATCGGGTCGTCGTAGCGGCGGCCGACGAGGCGTTTGACCGCGAAGAAGGTCCGCTCGGGATTGGTCACCGCCTGGCGCTTGGCGGGTTGGCCGACGAGGCGCTCACCGTCATCGCTGAAGGCGACGATCGAAGGCGTCGTCCGCATGCCCTCGGCGTTCTCGATGACTTTCGCTGTCTTGCCATCCATTACGGCGACGCACGAATTCGTGGTGCCGAGATCGATCCCAATGACCTTTCCCATGGTCCTCATACCCTTCTTTTTGCGGCAGGTTGGCTGGGCCCTGACGGCGCACCAATCCAAACCCCCAAACGATCAAATGCTCGCGATATTGCGACGGTGAGCCTCATATAGGAGAGGGGGCAGGCCCCGCAAGGACTGGAACGCAACCTTAAGCCCTGAAAACGCTCAGCCTTGGAAGATAGTGTCCCGCTTTCGGCCAAGGGGCGGGTCGGCGCGCGGGAAGTAGACGGGAAACGATGGGGCCGTGTGCCCCCACGTCCCCGCAGCAATCACGTTAGGCGCGTATGGCAATCGCCACGGTTCATGACCACCAGCCGATGCTGTGGCCAGGCCGCGCCTGTGGTCGGTTGGGGGCCGCCGGTCACAACGGGGGCCCCCCGCAAACCGATCAGGCCGCGGCGGCAGTGATGCACGCAGCCGCAAACCCTTGACCCGTACAGCGCCCGGTGGCGACGACACCGCGATGGATATTTCCTTATATTCAGATCCAATGCCGACAGCCGTTAGGAGCGCCCAATTACGGTCGCCAACCTTACGCCGGATCGCCGCGAGCTCGTTACGGGCAGTCAGGGCGTCTTCGGGATGGGCGGTCGCGATATCTTCAAGCAACGGTTCACGGCGGCTGCCGCGATGACGCTCCCGCCTCCTGCTGGTGGCAATGACTTGATTGATTTCGTCCTCGGTCGGTGACACGCCGGCCGCCGATTCGAGAATATGGTCCATGCCGGCCTCGGTGCGAGAGCGGCCGTCTTCATTCCCATGCCGAAGCGCCCGATTCCTTCGCGATTGCCATATCGCATGGAGCCACCGAACGCAGTTGCCATCCTGAGAACATTTGGCGACATGCCTTAGCCGTTGTCATCGACGGCCGCGTCGATTTCGTAGCTTCCCTTTCCTCCGCGTTGGCGGAAGTAGATGCGGATTTCCTTCGCACCGGCTTCGATGGCGTTGTCTACATGCTCGCAGAGGGCTGACGTGGTATTGTTGTAACCTACGTCTCGTAAGGACGCGATCAGGGTCTGAGCAAAAAACAACGGAACGGTCGCATTTTCCTTCAGTATCCGATTCATAACGGTTTTGCCCCCTCGGGGGCATCCGCTGCCCAGTTTGGCGCAGCCGTCTCGGTCGTGTCGCGATTGGTTTCTGGGATATCCAACATATGATCTCTCCATGTTTTGTGGCGTCGGCTATTCGACACCGGCGAGGCCAATCTTGGCTCTCACTCCTTAAGGAGATGACGCTTGAGATTTGTTACAGGCGACTTTTTGCCGCCACCCGACTCCATCACGGCGGACCTGACCCGGTGAGCGGCCAGCGCGACGTGTGGCGCATGCGCTGAACAATAACCTCGTCGCCGGTAACACGGTAGAAGATCAGGTAGGGGTAGGGGCTGACGAAGAGGCGCCGCACGCCTGGAAGGTCGGTCGCCTGACCCGCATATGGGTGCTGCGCCAGCAAAAGGAAAATGTCCCGAATCCGTTCCCGCAGGCGGCTTGCGCCCTGAGGTGATTCCACCTCGATGTAGCCCAGCGCTTTCTCGATCTGCGTCACCGCACGCTTGGTGACGCGCAACTTCACAAAGGCCGTTTCGCCAGCATTGAGCGGATCTGTTCGTCGGTGGCAAACTCGCCCCGCGCGATCTCCGCATCAGCCTCGATGAGGTCAGCGCGTTCCTCGGCCGTCAACTGAATGGCGGGCTGCTCCTCACCGGCTACCTGCAGAAGCAGACGCGCAAGCTCGTCCTGCACCTCGGCGGGAAGGGAGCGCACGCTGTCGACCGCATGTTCAAGCAGTTTGGTCATGGCTCAACGATAGGCCTTTCCCTGGTCGCGCGGAAGGATTTTCATTTCCCTAGGTATTGTATATTGAGAAAGCCGTTTCCTATCAATGGGCTCGGGGTAGTGCATAATTCTGGATTCCTGAATCCTCTCAACGCGCGCGAACCCAGCCTGTTGCCGCTCCGCCAAATCCGCTAAAAGCGGGCATCAAGGCCTCGGCCTCCGGCAGGCGGGTCACAACCTGCCGACCATTGAACGGCCTCAATGCGAACCCAGTAGAAATTTCATGAAGCCCATTCGACTGACCTCCGCCATCGTATTTCTGGTCGCCATCTGCGCGGGCTTTTCGCCCGCGCTCGCGGCCGACCCGGTGTTTCCGCCGGGTATGCGGATTGGCCTGGTGCCGCTGGTCGGCCTCTCGCGGGCAAAGAACTTCGTCGGATTCGCAACCGAAGACCAGACCGTCAAGGTGCTGATGGCGGAGTTGCCGGCCGACGCCTTTGGCGAAGTGTCAACCGCCTTCAAGGCCAATCCGGCGGGAACCGGCGGCATCAAGCCCGAAAGCATCGAGACGTCGGCGGGCCTTGCCTACTACACCGTCGAAAGCGCCAAGGATGGCACGGGCAATTTGCGGCGCTATTCGATGATCCTCTCGGGCGGCACGTTCTCCGGCTACGTCGCCGTCCAGGTCCCGGAAGCTGCCAGCAAGATCTACACCGACGATGCGGTGCGGCAGATGTTTGCATCCGCCGCGATCCGCAAGAACGTGCCGGTCGACGAGCAGTTGGGATTGATGCCGTTCAAGATCTCCGAACTCAGCGATTTCAAGAATATCCGCACGCTGGCGCCGGGCGCCGCCATCATCCTTGCCGACGGCGACGAGACCAACGGTCTGGAGATCGCGCCGTTCATGGTGATCGGCGTGATGGCGGCGGCGCCGGCGCTGCCGGACGACCGTGGCCGTTTCGCGCAGGAGACGGCGAGGTCGATTCCCGGCGTACGCGAGGCCCGGATGACGATGTCCGAGCCGATCCGTATCGACGGCACGGCCGCCTATGAAACCCGGATCGATGCCGTCAGTGGCAAGGAGAATACCCCCGTCACCGTCGTGCAATGGCTGCGATTCGGCGCCCAGAACACCTTGCGCATCATCGGCAGTGCGCCGCGCGACGGCTGGCCGCAAGCTTTCCCCCGCTTCCGCGCCGTGCGCGACGGCATCCAGCCACGCGGGTGATGGTGGAGTTGATCTAGGCCGCGTTGGGTTCGTTGCCATTGGCGGCGCTTGCCTTGGCGCCGCCCTTGGAGACTGCGACCAGGGCCGGCCGCAACACGCGCTCGCCTATCATGTAGCCGGCCTGCACGACCTGGACCACCGTTCCCGCCGGCACCGAGGGGTCCGGGACCTCGTACATCGCCTGCTGGAAATTCGGATCGAATTTCTCGCCCGCGGGATCGAATTTCTTCACGCCGTTTTTTTCCAGCGTGTTGAGCAGCGAGCGTTCGGTCAATTCGACGCCCTCGATCAGCGCCGTCAGGCCGGGATCGGCCGACGCCTTGGCCTCGGCCGGGACCGCGTCCAGCGCGCGCTGCAGATTGTCGGCGATGTCGAGAATGTCGCGCGCGAATCCGGAGATGCCGTAGGTCCGCGCGTCCGCTACCTCGCGCGCGGTGCGCTTGCGCAGGTTTTCCATCTCCGCCAGCGTCCGCAGCATCTTGTCGCGCGATTCGGCGGCTTCCTTCGCCAGCGCCTCGACTGAGCCGACCTCGGGATCGTCGGGCATGATGTAGGGCTTGGAAACCACGGGCTCCGGTCCCTGCGCCGTGTTCGCCGCATCATCGTTCTGCCGGTTGGGATCGGTCATTGCGGGCCTTCTTGAAAAAGTCGCGTGGGATCAATGGGGAGCGTCGCTAGCGGCGGATATCGTGCTTTGGGCGGAGAAAATCAAGCATGGCGGTTCCGGCAATCCGCACTCTTTGGGCGGCGTCAACCGCCCAATATCCGGCTGACGATGCGCGCGGCGTAATCCACCGTCGGGATCACCCTCGCATAATTAAGCCGGGTCGGCCCGATCACGCCGAGAACGCCGACGATATGGCCGGCGGCGTCGCTATAGGGCGCGATAATGGTGGAAGAGCCGGACAGCGAAAACAGCTTGTTTTCCGAGCCGATGAAAATCCGTACGCCTTCGGCGCGCTCGGCGCGGCCCAGGAGATCGATCACGCCGCGCTTGGTCTCGAGATCGTCGAACAATAGCCGTACCCGCTCCAGATCCTCCAGCGCATGCAAATCTTCCAGCAGGTTGGCATGGCCGCGCACGATCAGCTGGCGGTCGTCGTTGTTGCCGCCGGACCAGCTCGCCACGCCGGCCGCGATCACCTTCTGGGTCAATTGATCGAGTTCGTCGCGGTTTTGCGCCAACGCGGTTTCGAGTTCCAATCGCGCCTCTGCCAGCGTCCGTCCCCGGATGCGGGCGTTGAGGAAATTGGTGGCTTCGGTGAGCGCCGAGGAGGGAACGCCGGGTGGTAACGCCAGCACGCGGTTTTCGACCTGCCCGTCTTCGCCGACCAGCACCACCAGCGCCCGCTCCGGCTCCAGCCGCACGAATTCGATATGCTTCAGGCGCGAATTGGATTTCGCGGTCAGCACCACCGCCGCCGCGCGCGTCAATCCGGACAGCCGTGTCAGCGCCTCGCCAAGGGCTGCCTCGACCGATTGCGCTTTGCCGATTGACGTGAGCTGGCTCTGGA
>Ga0209483_1000965_pt1 | contig 23174 bp, 18 predicted proteins | sample NGEPerA_FD_184508 | JGI IMG/M metagenome (GOLD analysis project Ga0209483, IMG submission 184508) | Arctic peat soil microbial communities from the Barrow Environmental Observatory site, Barrow, Alaska, USA - NGEE PermafrostL2-A... | ecosystem: Environmental > Terrestrial > Soil > Wetlands >... | reverse complement strand
TGGTGACGTTGATCTCGGTGCAATGGCCTTCGAGCGCCTCATCCACAGAGTTGTCGACTACTTCGTAAACCAGGTGGTGCAGGCCCACCTCCCCGGTGGAGCCGATGTACATCGCCGGGCGGAGACGCACGGCCTCCAGGCCCTCGAGAACTTTGATACTGCTGGAATCGTAGACTGCGCTGATGTCTTTTGTCGCCATACTTCTTTCTTGAAAACCGCTCGCCGAAAAAATCTCAGATTCGCATGGGCATGATCACGTAGCGATAGTTGTCCGCTTTTTCGCCGCCGGGGCGAAGCTCGCCAGCGCTATGTGCGTCCTTGAACAAGAACGTGACCTCCTCCGTCGCCACGGCGCGCAGGAAGTCCAGAAGATACTCCGCATTGAACCCGATCTCGACCGCTGGCCCATCGTAGGCAGCGGCGATACTGTCCTCGCTCTCGCCGGTTTCCGACACCGAAGAGTGGACTTTCAACTCGCCCCCGCCGGCCGCCACGCGAATCCCGCGCGACCGCTCGTCGGAGAATTGCGCCACGCGTTCGATCGCGCTGCGGAACTCGTCACGATTCACCGAAACCGAGTGCGCATGCTCCTTGGGGAGCACCCGCTCAAAGTCCGGAAAGTTTCCCGTGAGCTTCCGGCTCAACAGCATCCGTCCGCCCAGTTCGAAGAACAGATGATTCTCATCGCCCGCGAAACGCAGCACGGAATCCGGACCCGCGTCCGCGGCAAACTTCTGCAACTCGGCCATGGCCTTGCGAGGAAGCAGCGCTCGATACGCTCCCGTTACGCCGGGGAGGTCCCCCGAGCTTTCGACCATCGCGAGACGATGTCCATCCGTCGCCACCATCGCCATACTGCCTTTTTTCAGCACCAGCAGCGCGCCATTCAGAGTGAATCGGGATTCCTCGCTCGAAATGGCAAAAATAGTTTTCGCGATCATGCCGGCGAGCACCCCGATCGGAATTTCCGCGAGCACCGCAGGCATCGCTGGCAATTCCGGAAAACTTTCGCGGGACATTCCTGCGATCCGCGTCTTGGAGCGCCCGCACACCAGACTCGCCCACTGGTTTTCGAGAATCTTGACCTGGACCTCGCCTTCGGGGAGCAACCGAACGTAGTCCAGTAAGCGCCGTGCCGGAATGGTGCCCGCGCCCTTCTTCTTCACCTTCGCGGTGCAGGAGGAACGTACTCCCAATTCCAGATCCGTCGCTGTCAGCAACAGGCGATCCCCATCCGCTTCCAGCAGAATGTTGGACAAAATTGGAATCGTGGTCTTTTTCTCAACCACGCCCTGAGACAGATTCAGTTCTCGAACCAGATCAGCCCTACTGACGGTGAATTCCATAGCGGGAAAGTTGTTTTTCTGACTAGATCTCTTTCAGGTAAGAGTAATCGTAGTCGTAGTACCTGTGGAAACCTTGATTTCTTTCTAAATTATAGCAAGACTGAGGAGTTAAAGCCATCGGAAGCTGTGCGGAACGAAGTGCATCCCGAGGGGTAAAGTCGACCTGGGCTGAGCTATTCACAGGATGTCACAGGGTGTATGGAAGCCTGGCTGTGGATGACATCGACAACACTAATGGACTGAGTCGATTAGGCTGTGGATCAATCTGTTGAGATCCGTGTCGGTCTGGCGCAGCCGTTCGATCTTCTGGACCGAATGGAGAACGGTAGTGTGGTGCTTGCCGCCAAAAACCCTGCCGATTTCAGGAAGCGACGCCTGGGTCAGATCCTTCATTAAGTACATTGCGATTTGCCGAGGGTAGGCAATCTGACGCGTATTCGACTTCTGCTTCAGTTGCTGCGGCTGCATGTTGAACTTCTCAGCCACCGCGCGAAGGATGGAATCCATGGTGATGCGGCGCTCCCCACCTGAGATGAGGTACTTCAGGACTTGCTGCGCCATCTGTAGCGTCACAGGAGAGCCCGTAATCGACGAATAGGCGATCAGCTTGATTAGGGCGCCTTCCAGCTCCCGCACATTCGACTTGGTCTTCGTGGCGATGTAAATCCGGACTTCCTCGGGAAGCGCGACGCCCTCGAGCTCCGCTTTTTTATCGAGAATTGCCATCTTTGTTTCGAGGTCCGGAGGCTGGACGTCAACCATCAGTCCCCATTCGAAACGCGAGCGCAGACGCTCCACTAGGCCAGGCGTGCTTTTCGGCGTCGAATCGCTCGATATTACGATCTGTTTTTGATGATCGTAGAGTTCGTTGAATGTATGGAAGAACTCTTCCTGCATGCGCTCTTTGCCGCCCAGGATTTGGACGTCGTCCACCAGCAGGACGTCCGCGGATCGGTAGTGCCGTTGAAATGACGGCATGCGATTGGTCCGCAGGCACAGGATCATCTCATTCATGAAGCGTTCGCTCGAGGTGTACACCACGCGGATGGAAGGATACTTGTCGAGCAGCTCTCGCCCGATCGCGTGCATCAGGTGAGTCTTGCCCATTCCGACGCCGCCATAGATGAACAGCGGGTTGTAGCTGCGCGAAGGGCTGTCGGCCACCGCGCGCGCCGCGGCATGCGCGAACTGATTGCAACTGCCGACCACGAAGTTGTCGAAACGGAAGCGTGTGTTCAATTGTCCGGCCGCGGAAGCAAACGCCGGCTCTAAAGAGTTCACCGGAGCCGTGTCGGAAGCGGCTGTCCTGGATTCCGCGTGCGGCAGATACACCACGCGATCCACGGGAAGATTCAATTCCTGGATGGTGGACCGGATTTGTTCCGCGTACTCCTGTTCGATGAAATCTTTCGTGACTTGATCCGGCACCTGAACCCGTAACGAGCCTTGGTCCAGGCTCTCAAGCGCCGTTCGCATCACCCAGTTTTGAAATTCCTGCGGAGCGATTCTCTCGGCCAGTTTGGCCTTGATCAAATCCCACGTATTCAACTCCCGTGCTTCCGCCACCGCTCCGGCCGACTCCCAGTTTCCACCCACGTCTACTCCTCCATTCGTTCATGATCCCCAGCGGGCGCAAATTTCCCACAGGATTACCACAGGCTGTGGAAATCGTACTGGCAGCTTCTCTGATCCGGGGGAAATTCTCGACGCTCGTTGTGTGAGCCGGGGTTGCTTAACCAGGACGGCCCGTGCTCACCGACGGATCTCAGCATAGCACAAAATGTTTGGCGGGCAAGAGAAACTTTGCATAGTTTATCATCCGTATTTTCAGCAGATTACGACCGTACCCCCGATGCGGGCAAAGCACCAAAACATTTCGATGAAAGACGTTTTGTCATCGTGCTCCTAGGGGACTACGAGGTCGGATTGAGCCACTCTCCCTCAAGTCGTAGCACCCCAAGCTGAGCCCTCAGCGGGAATATCGAAATCGCCAGCATGGCGGACCCGCTGCCGACGTTCAGCGCCGTTTCCGTGTCGACTTATCGTGACTTATCGCCAGGTGGCGGGTCGAAGGCCCCTGGTGTTCTTGAGCCTGCGGTGCTCCGCTCTCCGATCTCTTTGCCGCCAGCGGTGACGTCGATCGCAAGCATGGTGAACATCTGGCGTTCCCAGATGATGTCTACCATTTCGTTCCCCTCGCCATTTGGACCTGCGAGAACGCGAATGACCTCTCCGGACGGAATGGTGATCCAACCACGCCTGACAACAGCATCAAGAGCCAAAGCAGGCTTCGTCAGTTTAAATCGTTTGTTGCGCAACACGGGATGCCTTTCTGCGCCGCGCTAGATGTCGTTTAGCGTCAGAGCGCCGTTTGGTGAACAGCGACGACTTTGGATCGAGGACTAAAGTATGCGCCCACCCAAACCCAAACGCAAGGGTTATCCCTAGCTTTGTTTGTATGCCGAATCTGCTCCCAGCGACCATCAGTACCCGCTATGTGGAGCGCCAGAATCTTACCAGGCGGATGCACATGCGCCGCTTCACTCGGCTTACCAATGCGTTCTCCAAGAGAAGCTTGAGAATCACGTCGCGGCTGTAGCCCTGCACTTTCGTGTTCTACAACTTCATTCGTATCCACCAGACGTTGTGCGTTACGCCTGCCATGGCCGCTGGCGCGAGTGACAAGGTTTGGGAGATCGCTGATATCGTCCGGCTGGTGGAAGAACGGCAGCAAGCGGAGCAAGCGGAAAAAAGCAGAACGGCGATTCAATTTGCTTTCGCGGACTGGTCCCGTGCTTGGGCATGAAGGCAGCGGATGGGCACCAAAGTAGGCCAGCTATCACTTTTCAAAAACATTTGCAAGAGGTTTTGTTCTCTGCTAACATTTACTACAACATATCCAGCTACTCCCCCGATGAGGCGTATAAGCAGGGCATCCGCCCAAATTTTTGCAACCGAGACTGAGGTAATGGATCGCATTGACGCCAAGGAGCGCCTGATTGTCGCGCTCGACTTAGAGGATATCCGCGCCGCCCGCGTACTGGTGGCCGCTCTTGAAGGTGTGGTTGACTTCTTCAAAATCGGGCTCGTACTTCAGATGGCCGAGGGTGCAGAAGAATTTATTCACAGCCTTCTCAAGCAGGGCAAGCGAGTTTTCCTGGACTACAAGTACTACGACATTCCACAGACAGTTAGCAAGGCCGTCCAGCGCGCTTCGCAGATAGGGGTAACATTTCTTACGGTCCACGGTTCCACTAGCGTCATTAAAGAGGCCGTCAAGGCTAAGGGCAACAACCTGAAGCTCTTCACCGTGACGATCCTGACGAGTATGGATGCCGAAGACATCGCAGAAATGGGCTACACCAAACATTCTGTGGCGGACTTAGTGATATTCCGCGCAAAGAAAGCCTTAGAAGCGGGATGCGATGGCGTGATCGCCAGTGCTATAGAAGCCGAGAGGATAAAGAGGGAAGTTGGTAGTCTCTTGGTGGTAGCTCCCGGCATCAGGCAATCCGACTCGCCTGCTGACGACCAGAAGCGCACGGCAACTCCGGCTGAAGCAATTACGGCGGGCGCCGATTACCTCGTTGTCGGTCGTCTCATCACCGAACCTAAGAAGTACGGTCCCCACTCAACCCCCAGGGAAGCTGCGACAGCCATCCTTCGGGAGATGCAGACTGCATTCGATCAGCAACAAAGCTAATCGCCCTACTTCGCGATTGGGTTAGCCATCCGCCTATCTTTGGCTTAATTGCCGCATCGAACTGCCGCCAGCGCTCCAAATCTCGCGTCCCTTGGAGTCACGCAGCACTATGCGCGTCGGAAACGCAGTCGGCCTTAGTTGGGGTGTATTCAGTCTTGAACTTGGCCCAGGCTGGATAAACGGCTGGATGCCAGATGTATCTGGCTCGGCCGTAAACGTGCCAATGGCGCGGTCTGACGGATCAACGAGCGTGAAACTCTGCGCTCGAACCTCTTTCGTGACCGGCGCTTGATTCTGCGCGAAGGCAGACGGTGGCGCGAGGTATCGGCTGAGCGACCCGCCAGCAAGTCCAGCTGCGAGCGCCAAGGCGATAACCAGTTTGTTGTTCATTGAGGCAACTCTCCGCCATCCATCATGCTGCGGAGTCACGTTAACATTTTTATAGATTCAAATGGACCCAATACCCCACCACCGGGTAGCGGCTGGGCACCGAAATGAATGGGTTCGCCCTTATGCTGACTCCGCGTTTAAGGAGACCGATAGTTCGATTCGACCGACTGGCCGCTTGATCGTCACCGACAGCGCACCTTGGTCGTTAGTCAAAGTAAATTGACGCTCGAACTCGAAACTCAGTTGTTTCTCGCCCGGGTGGGACACCTTGGCCCCAGTGAGGGTTTCCGCGCCAATCTTGAATCCTCGGTACTCGAACGTGAATCCCAGGCCAGAACACAGTAAATACAATACTTCTGCGCTAGGAATGCGCGGACGTTTAGTCTTCGAATCATCCTTAAAGTACGTGTTGAGTCGCGCCCGGCTAAGACCTACACTTTTGGCTGCCCGGTAGCGCGTATCTCCATGCTCAGATAGGAACTTCTCCAGTGCATCGCGAAATGTGCGGGAAAATTCGTTGCGATCCATGCAGCGTCAAATATAATTGACGGAATCGATCTTGTCAAATATAATTGATCCGTGGCGTCCAAGAAGAAAACTACTGAAAAACCTCGCAAGATTGCGAGCAATCCCAAGCTGTCTAAGTTTGGATTGCAACTACAGGCCATCAGCGAACGGGCGCTCAAATCAGGCGTTCCGACGATTACAACTCGTCAAATTCACCAGGGCATCAGAAGCATGCTCTAGATCCGAGCTTCCTCATCACTCGCGTCTTTGTTGATAGCGACGTTCTGATAAATGCTTTCCGTGGGCGCGATCCAGCCCTTCGACAAGCATCCTTGGTTGTTATTTCCTCGCTGGATTTCGAGTATGTCTACAGTCCACTTCTGCGGCTGGAGGTTGTGCTCCATCCAGAACATTCAAATCGGAGGGATGAGGCAGAGTTTTTCGGTAAGTACTTCAGCCGCGCCATGTGTTGGGGCGACCTAAACCGAATGTTTGAGATCGGTGAGCGGGAGGCCCGCGAGAATGGAATCCAGGCGCTAGACGCGCTACATATCGCGACCGCGAACCTCGCCAGATGCCGCTACTTCTTCACATCCGAAAAACTAACCAGTCACATCTACAAAACCAAACTTGTCCAGGCGGTACGAGTGACCGCGCAAATGACTGCGCTACCGAAAAGCTAGCCTTGACCGTTCATTCGATGAACGCTCAATCTTCTGCTCGTTTCGACTGCCAGGGAATGTTAAAATATTTCTAGATTCAAATTGAGCCACTACCACCGCCCCGGCCTATTTGACTTTCCAGGCACCTGGCGCGACAATGAATGCTGTCCGCAAGCCATTAGCCGTTCCCTCCGTAGGCGCGGGAGTAACTCAGCTGGTAGAGTGCGACCTTGCCAAGGTCGATGTCGCCGGTTCGAATCCGGTCTCCCGCTCCATTCCAGCCACAGGTGCAAATCCATAGACCGATCCGCACAGCGCCGTCCCAGGACCGGACACCTCGGGAGCGTGTTACAATCGCTCACGGTGAGATAAACCTCTGTAACTACAGGCATTTTTCGAGCTTGTCGTTGTGGCAGAAGGCGTGCGCTAAGGAATCACCACAGCCGACCCGAAGCCAACAGGCTCCTGGAGGACGTCCCACAGGTAACCATGGACATTAAGCGAGAAGGCGTCGCAAAGAAAAAGCGCATCAGGTTCACCCTCTACGGGATCCTGGCGATTGGCGCGCTGGCGGCAGCGGGCTGGCGCGTATCCAAACTCCAGCCGGCCGCTCCTTCGGTGGAGCGCGCCACGGTGTGGATCGATTCGGTCAAGCGCGGCCCCATGCTGCGCGACGTGAAAGGTCTGGGAACACTGGTTCCCGAGGACATCGTCGTGATTCCCTCGCTCCAGGATGGACAGGTCATCAAGGTTTTGGCAAAATCGGGCGAGCGAGTGAAACCCGACACGGTCCTGGTGGTATTAATCAATCCCGACATGGATCTCGCTGCGAACGATCTGGAGTGGCAGATCAAACAGGCCCAGGCGACCTATGCCGACCTGAAGGTCAAGCTGCAGAGCCAGAGATTCGACCAACAAGCCGCCGTTGCCAGCGCCCAGAACGCCCTCAAGCAGGCTTCGCTCAACAAGGATAAGGACGAACAGCTTTTCAAGTTCCAGCTTCAAACCGATCTGAACGTAAAACTCAGCACGGCCAATTGGGAACAGGCCACCAATCGCTTTGAAACCGAGAAGGAAAAGCTGGACATCATGAAGGATTCCACCGACGCCCAATTGGAATCCCAACAAGTGCAGATCGACAAGCTAAAAGCGACCTGGGAGCGTAAAAAGCAGCAGCTCAGCGATCTAACGGTTCGAGCCGGAACGGACGGCGTGGTCCAGGAACTGACCTTGGATGTCGGAACGCACGTCACCTCCGGCACCGTGGTTGCCAAGGTGGCCCACTCCACGCTGAAGGCCGAGCTGCAGATCGCCGAAACGCAGGCCAAGGACATCCTGCTGGGCCAAAAAGCATCCGTGGATACCCGGAACGGAATTATCCCGGCGCACGTAATTCGAATAGATCCGAACGTGATCAATGGAACCAGGACTGTCGACTGCAAGCTGGATGGACCGCTGCCGAGCGGCGCCGTACCCAACCTCAGCGTCGATGGGACCGTGGAAATCGAGCGCCTGGCGGATGTGGTCTACATTGGGCGGCCTGTGTTTGGCCAGCCCAACAGTTCGGTGAGTTTATTCCGATTGGACCCGGACGGCAAAGGAGCCTCGCGCGTAACCGTGAAACTGGGGCGCAGTTCGGTGAATACCATCGAGGTTAAGGACGGGCTGAAAGTAGGCGATCAGGTGATTCTCTCCGATATGTCGGCTCAGGATCAGAATCCCCGCATCCGTCTGGACTGATCGTTGCGAACGAGAGAGGAGCGCACATGGCTGAAGTTTTGATTCATCTGGATGGGGTCAAGAAAGTTTTCGTCACCGACGAAGTGGAGACGCATGCGCTGGCCGGTATTCATCTGGACATCCAGAAGGGTGAATATGTCTCGATCGGCGGTCCCTCCGGCTGCGGCAAATCGACGCTACTGGCGATTCTCGGGCTGCTCGATTCCTCTTCCGACGGCACCTACGAACTCAACGGCCGGCCGGTCCAGGGACTGAAGCTCAGCGAGCGGGCCCGCATTCGCAACCGCGAGATCGGATTTATTTTCCAGGCGTTCAACCTGATCGGCGACCTCACGGTCTACGAAAACGTGGAACTGCCGCTCACCTACCGCGGTATGCCCAGCCCGGAGCGCAAGAAGCGGGTGCACGAATCGCTCGAACGCGTTGGCATGAGCCATCGCGTGAAGCATTATCCCTCGCAGCTCTCCGGAGGCCAGCAGCAGCGCGTGGCCGTGGCCCGCGCGCTGGCCGGCGATCCATCCATTCTTCTGGCCGACGAACCGACCGGGAACCTGGACAGCACCAACGGCGAAGCGGTCATGGAGTTGTTACGGGATCTGCACCGCGGCGGCGCGACCATCTGCATGGTCACCCACGATCCACGCTACGAGCGCTTTGCCGATCGCAACATTCATTTGTTCGACGGACGCATCGTGGAAGAAAACGCCGAGCGGGCGTAATTCTCCCGCAATGCCGCGCACCGGTACCGAGCAGGGGCGCGGTACTACGACCCTGATCTAAGGTGCAGGTCTCTTCATCCATGTCCGATAGGTAACTCAGTTCCCCATTTTCTTGGGTTCTTGATCACCTGGAGGATGCATTCGTGAGTGCCATTTCCGATCCGCCCCTGCGCAGCGGCATTCAGATTAATATTCCGCGCCCCGCCGCCCCGTCGCCGGAGCCGATGGAAGCTGAGCCAGCCGCGTTCAGATCTGGCCCGGAAGACCTGGTCGTCACTCCGCCGCCGCCCGAATCCCTGGACGATACCGGCATTCCCCTGGCTTTGATCGAACAGCTGATTCTGAAGTTTCTCTATTTCCGCGGCGAGGTGATGGGCAGAGATCTGGCGAGCCTCCTGGGTCTCCAGTACAGCCTCATCGATGAACTGATGGAGTCCCTGAAGCGGCAGCATCATGTCGGGATCAGGAAATCGCTGGGCATGGGCAACAGCTCGGGAATTTTTGCGCTCACCGAGGCTGGCCGGAATCTCACGCGGGAGTACCTGGAAAACAATCAGTATGCCGGGCCCGTTCCGGTGCCTCTCCACCAGTACGCGGAGGTGGTGCGGCAGCAGAGATTAGCCGAGAACTGGCTGACGCCGGATTCGCTCCGGCGCGCCTTCAAACATCTGGTGGTGGAACAGGACATCCTGGCGCGCATCGGGCCGGCGGTGAACTCCAACAAGTCCTTCTTGATTTACGGTCAGCCGGGCAACGGCAAGACGGCGCTGGCCGAATCGCTGTTCCGCGTGGAGACGGCGCCCATTTACATGCCCTATGCGATCGAATCCCAGGGCAACATCGTGCAGCTTTACGATCCCATTTATCACCAGAAGATCGACGATTCGGACAGCGACAGCGTGACCATGGATCGCGACCACGGCTACGATCGGCGTTGGTTCAAGTGCCGCCGCCCGTTCATCATCACCGGTGGCGAGCTGGGCATGGATATGCTGGATCTGAGCTTCAACAAGGTATCCAAGGTGTACGATGCGCCCTTCCAGCTCAAGGCCAACAACGGCATCTATCTCATTGATGACTTCGGACGCCAGAAAGCCTCGCCCGCCGAGATCCTGAACCGCTGGATTGTTCCGATGGAACGCCACGTTGACTATCTGAGCTTCCAGGCCGGCGGTAAGATGACGGTTCCGTTCGAGGCGTTTCTGATTTTTTCCACCAACCTGCGGCCCGACCAGTTGGGCGACGAAGCTTTCCTGCGCCGCATCCAGTACAAGATGTTCCTGCGCAGCCCCGAAAGGAACGAGTTCGTCGAGATTTTCGAGCGTTTCGCCGAATCGCGCCTGCTCACTCACGAGCCGGGCGTCATCGATGCGTTCGTCGAGAAACACTATGTGAAAGGCGGCAAACGCTACCGCCGCTGCCACCCCCGGGACCTCGTCAGCCACGCCATCGACCTCATCAACTTCGAGGCGCGGCCGAAGAAGCTGACCACGGACGTGCTGGACCGCGCCTTCGATAGTTGTTTCACCGACAACATCGACGTCAACGACTGATATCGTTGTAGAGGCGAGACATGCCTCGCCTTCCCATGAATCTTCGCAACGGGTTCGATACTTCTTTCCGCCTGCGCCCGGCCGCACCGGCGCTCGAATGGAAGGGCGCGATTTACACCTTCGGCGATATTGACGCGCGCAGCAACCGCATGGCCCACGCCCTGGCCGCCCGGGGATTCCAGCGCGGCGACCGGCTTGCCCTCTACCTGGCCAACTCGCTCGACTTCATCGATCTATATTTGGCCAGCTTGAAACTGGGTGTGATATTCGTTCCGGTCAACATTCTGTATCGCGAGCGCGAGATGTCGCACATTCTGGGCGATGCAGAGCCGAAACTATTCGTCACCGAAAAGGAGCTTCCGGCGTTGCGCGCGGAAGCGGCGACACAGCCGGCCGATCTGGAAGAGACGCGTTTGGATGGCGAATCGCCTGCCGCGCTGGTTTACACGTCCGGGACCACCGGTGTTTCCAAAGGCGCGATCCTCACGCACAACAACTTCGCGGTGAACGCCGCGAATCTCCTGGACGCCTGGCGCATTACATCGAACGACAGGTTCCTATTGGCGCTTCCGCTGTTTCATGTCCACGCGCTCGGCAACGGGCTGCACTGCTGGCTATTTTCGGGATGCCGCATGCGCCTGTTGGAGCGCTTCGAGCACGAAAAGGCAGCGGCCGAGTTTCTGGATTTCCGGCCGACCCTGTTTTTCGCGGTGCCGACCATCTATGTGCGCCTGCTCGAAACGCCGCCCGAGACCGCGCGCGAAATCGGACGAAGCATGCGCCTGTTCGTATCGGGCTCGGCGCCGCTGCCGGCGCAGGTGCTCGAAGAGTTCCGCAAATTATTCGGGCACACCATTCTCGAGCGCTACGGTATGACCGAAACCATCATGAACATCTCCAATCCGTACGACGGCGAACGGCGTCCGGGAAGCGTCGGATTTCCTCTATCGGGCGTGCAGGCGCGCATCGTTAATCAGGAAGGGCAGGATGTGCCCGATGGAGAGACCGGCGAGCTGTATCTGAAGGGTCCAAACATCTTCTCGGGCTACTGGCGGCGGGAAGATGCCACGCGCGCCGCGTTCGTGGATGGCTGGTTCAAGACGGGTGATCTGGCGCAGCGATCGTCCGATGGCTACTACACCTTGTGCGGCCGCCGCAGCGACCTCATCATCTCGGGCGGCTTCAACATTTATCCGCGCGAGATCGAAGAGTTTCTCATGGAGCAGCCCGAGGTGGCCGAAGCGGCGGTGGCGGCCGAGCCCGATCGCGTGCGCGGCGAAGTTCCGGTGGCGTACATTGTTCCTCGAGGCGGCCTCGGAGGCACGTGTGATACGAAGGCTCTCGAAGCTCGCTGCCGCGAAAACCTGGCTTCCTTCAAATGCCCGCGGCGTTTTATCGTGGTGGAAAAACTTCCTCGCAACGCGCTGGGCAAAGTCCAAAAACACTTGCTGGGAGCCGCCGCGAAGTGAAAATCCTGATGGTGGCTTCCGAAGCCACTCCCTTCGTCAAGACCGGCGGTCTGGCGGACGTGCTGGGCTCCCTGCCGCCGGCTCTGGTTCGCCTGGGCGACGAAGTCGGCGTGGTGCTCCCCAAATATCGTGTGGCGGAAACGCTCGTGAATAAAGAAATGGGCGCGGAGCCGGTGTGGCTCGCCATGCCGCTCTGGGTCGGCCCGCACTCCTACGCGGTGGACATCCATCGCCTGATCCACCGCGGCGTGCACTATTTTTTCGTGGATTGCCCGCCGCTCTACGATCGCCCGGAGATTTACGGCGACTACCCCGACAATCACATCCGGTTCGCACTATTGAGCCAGGCCGCGCTGGGAATCGCGCGCCACATCTTCCGGCCCGCGGTGCTCCACACGCATGATTGGCAGGCAGGCCTGGTTGCTCCGTACCTGCGGACCACGTTCGCCAGCGACCCCACGTTTTTCGGAATGCGCACGCTGCTGACCATCCACAATCTGGGCTACCAGGGAAATTTTCCCGCCGCCGCGTTTGCGGATCTGGGCCTGGATCCGGGACTCTACCATCCCGGCGGCCTGGAATTCTGGGGTCGGGTGAGTTTTCTTAAAGCCGGAATCGTCTGGTCCGACGCCATCAACACCGTCAGCCCCACCTACGCGCGCGAGATTCAAACTCCCGAGTACGGGTTCGGCATGGATGAACTTTTGCTTATGCACAGCGGCAAGTTAAGCGGAATCCTAAATGGCGTCGATTACGAGGAATGGAATCCCGAAACAGGCCCGTTTCAAGTGGCGCACTATTCCGCGCGCGATCTTTCCGGCAAGCTCGCATCGAAAAAAGCGCTGCTGGCCGAGGTGGGCTTGCCACCCAACACCCAGCGGCCGCTGATCGGAATCGTATCGCGTTTTGCCGATCAAAAAGGATTCGACCTGGTGCAAGGCATCGCCGCCTGGCTGGCGGATCAGAATGTGGCGATGGTGGCGCTCGGCAACGGACAAAAGAAATACGAGGACATGTTCCGCCAGCTCGCGGCCTTGCGGCCGGAGAAGTTCGCGGTTCGGATCGGCTATGACGATGCACTGTCGCATCGCATCGAGGCTGGCGCAGACATGTTCCTCATGCCGTCGCAGTACGAACCTTGCGGGCTCAGCCAGATCTACAGCCTGCGTTACGGAACCGTGCCGATCGTACGGGCCACGGGCGGCTTAGACGACACGATTGTGGACACAAAAAGCGACCAGGACACCGGCTTCAAGTTTGTGGAATACACGCCGGCAGCCTTGCAGGAGGCGATCGAGCGGGCGCTCAAGGCCTTCGCGAATCGGGAATCCTGGATCGCCCGGATGCGGCGGGGAATGGTCAAAGACTTTTCGTGGGATACGTCCGCCCTGGAGTATCAGCGTCTGATGCTCTCGCTGAATGTGTTTCGCTCGCTATAAGAAGGCGCCCGAGATCGCGACCACGATGCCCAGAACTCCGAATATCAGGCTCATCACCGGGAACAGTTTCTTGCGCGCAATGAAGTACAGCGATGCCAGAACTACCCCGATTTCGAGCATTCCCTCGCCAAGATCGTAGCGAAGAGCCTGGTCCTCGGTGTGGCCGGTCTCCTGCTCCTTCTTTTTGGCCAGATCTTCCACGTCCTGGCTTTCTTTCTCGTACTTCTTCTGCTCGGCCTGGTAGCGGACCAGAGCCTGTTCCGCGCCGGGCTTATCGGCGCCCAGCACGCTCATCAGGTCGGCGCCCAGTTCCAGACTGTGGAACTTGATGCGCTTGGATTGGTAAAACGACCACTGATCGTTGGCCTCCGCTTGCTCGACGACCGCCATGGTGTGCGCGCGGTGAGACGCGATGGAGACCACGGCCAGAAACACGGCCAGTACGGCGGCCAGGACGCCGATCTTCTGTCCCAGGGGGTCCGATCCGCCGCCTTCGGTTTTGATCTCGATCTCAGGCATAGTTTTTATAGGTAACGCTGTGTAACAGGATAGCGCCCCGGCAACAGGATAATGGCCGGGGTTGCATCTTTCGGGTCCGATCCCGCATCATAAAGGAGCGGACCCCCAAGGGATACAAAGAAACATGGCTGCTGAAAACACACTAACCTTTACCGATGGCGCTTTTGACCAGGACGTGCTGAAATCCGAGACGCCCGTGCTGGTGGATTTCTGGGCTCCCTGGTGTGGACCCTGCAAGGCCATGGGCCCCACCATCGATGCCCTCGCCGCCGAGTACGTCGGCAAGGTGAAAGTGGGCAAGCTGAACACCGACGACAATCCAGGCACGGCGATGCGCTACGGGATCCGCGGCATTCCCACCCTGCTGCTGTTCAAGGGCGGCCAGGTGGTCGATCAGCGTGTGGGCGCGATGCCCAAGCCCGAAGTCCTCAAGATGCTCGAACCGCATCTCGCTAAGGTTAGTAGCTAAGGTCCGCTTAGCTTGTAACAGCCCCCTGGGCGGCCGAACCGACCGCATTCACATACTTCCGAAACACGCCCGTGGTGTATTTCAGCTCGGGAGCTTTCCATGCCGCGAGCCGCGATTCTATCTCTTCCGGCGAAACTTCCAGGTCGATGGTCCGTTTCTCCAAGTCGATGGCGATCATGTCGCCTTCGCGCACGGCCGCGATCGGGCCTCCCACGAAAGCTTCCGGAGCGATGTGGCCCACCATGAATCCGCGCGTGGCACCGCTAAAACGGCCGTCGGTCAGCAGCGCCGTGCTGTCGGCCAATCCGGCGCCCACGATCGCGCTGGTCACCCCCAGCATTTCGCGCATTCCCGGACCCCCGCGAGGCCCTTCATAACGCACCACCACCACGTCACCGGCCTTGATCTCTCCGCTGGTGACCGCGTGCATGGCGTCTTCTTCGCGGGCAAAAATGCGAGCCGGGCCACGATGCGACTTCTTGTCGAGCCCGGTCACCTTGATCACGCTGCCCTCGGGCGCGAGATTCCCTCGCAGGATCACCAGGCCTCCCGTCGACTTGATCGGCTTGTCAAGGGGCCGAATCACCTGCTGGCCGGGCGTCTCCTGGGCGTCCGCGGCTTCCTCGCCGAACGTCCGGCCGGTGACCGTGATGGCGTCCTTATGGGCGTAGCCTCCGTCACTTAATCGTTTTGCGACGACTGCCCAGCCGCCGGCCTGATCCACGTCGTACGCGACGAAACGCCCAGCGGGTTTCAAGTCGACCAGCAGGGGCGTGCGCGCGCTGATCGTCTGGAAATCGTCCATGTTCAGCGGAACGCCGGCCTCGTGGGCCAGTGCGAGCAGATGCAGCACGGCGTTGGTCGACCCGCCGGTCGCGGCCACCGACGCGATGGCATTCTCGAAAGCTTCACGGGTAGCGATGCTGCGCGGGCGGCGATCGGCGCGCACCGCATCCATCACCACCTGGCCGCAGCGAAACGCGACCTGCTGCTTGCGCGGGTCGACTTGTGGCACCGAAGCCGTACTCATCGGAGAAAGCCCGATCATCTCCATCACCGTCGCCATGGTGTTCGCGGTGAATTGTCCGCCGCAGGCGCCAGCGCCGGGACACGACGTATTTTCGATCTCCAGCAGCTGCTCATCGGTGATCAGATTCGCGGCGCGCTGGCCGACCGCTTCAAACACCGTCTGCACCGTGGAGTTGTTGGGCCCGGGCATGATCGTTCCGCCGTACATCACCACGCCGGGCACGTTCAGGCGCAGCAGAGCCATCGCGGCGCCCGGAATGGTTTTGTCGCAGGCCACCAGGGCGACGATGCCGTCGAACATGTGCCCGCGGCCGACCAGCTCAATCGAATCGGCAATCACATCGCGGCTGACCAGCGACGCTTTCATGCCTTCCGTGCCCATGGTCACGCCGTCGCTGATCGCGATGGTATTGAATTCCATGGGCGTGCCGCCGGCCGCGCGGATGCCGTCCTTGACGTGCGTGGCCAGCTCGCGCAAGTTGTAATTGCACGGCATGGTCTCGATCCAGGTGTTGGCGACACCGATAATGGGCTTCTTCAGGTCCTCATCGGTGAAGCCGATGGCCTTGAGCATGGCGCGCGCGGGGGCGCGGTCCCGTCCTTGGGTGATCGTGTAGCTTTGAAGTTTCATGGAAACTTCCATCGTACCGCGGCGAAACCCAAGTTTTTTTGAATGGTCGCCAAAGTTTTTTCGCCGATCGCGGTAAAGATTTGCCCGTTTCGTTCGTCTAAACTAATTGCAGGTAGCCAGGTAGCCGAGGAACTTTCCCTCCCAGGAACTCGTCTTTACAACTTGAGGCTGGCTGTGGAGACGCTAAAATCGTGAAAACACAGTGGAAGGTCGTTATCGGGATCGTATTGGCGGCGGTCGCCGTGGGCGGGACTGTGGCGAGTGTCCGATGGAGCCAGAGCGCCCAGGTGACGGTGCAGACCGCGACCGCTGCCCGTAGCGACCTGACCTCCATCGTAACTGCTTCTGGAGAGATTAAACCTAAGACCTACACTAACTTGGGAGCCAACGCCCAGGGCCGCGTCATGGAGCTGATGGTCAAAGAGGGGGACCATGTTCACCGCGGTGAGGTCGTCGCCCGGATTGAAAGCATCCAGGCCAATGCGGACGTCACGGCGCAGAAGGCCACCATAGCTTCTGCCGAAGCTGACTCGAGCGCCTCGGAAGCCGGTCTGACGGTGCAGGACGATACCATCAAGACCCAGGCGGCCACCATTGAGCGGACGAAGTCGGATTTGGACCTGGCCAAGATCAATTTTGACCGCTACGATAAGCTCTTGAAGGCCGGTGTAGTCCCGAAATCGGACTACGATCAGCGCAAAGCCTCCTACGACTCAGAAGTGGCCTCCCTCCGGGAAGCCCAGTTGCACCTGGACGAGCTCCGATCGCAACGGGCCCAGAGTGTAGCCCAGGTCACATCCGCGCAGCGGCGTGTTACGCAGGCGCAAGCCGGACTGACGCGGTTAGCCGACATTCTGGAGAAGCATGACGTGGTCACTACTTCAGACGGCATTGTCACGACTTTGCCCGTGCAGGTCGGCGAGACGGTGGTGCCCGGAATCCAGAACTCGGCTGCATCCAGCGTGATGACGGTGGCCGACATGTCGCTGGTCACGGCGGAAGTCAACGTGGATGAGACCGACATCGTGAACCTGCAGCTTGGCCAGAAGGCCGAGGTGACTATCGATGCGATTCCCGATCGCACATTTACCGGGCACGTAACCCAGATCGGAAATGAAGCCATTCTTCGTTCCACCGGACAGGTGGCTTCGAGCAGCGCGACATCTTCCACGGAGGCCAAGGACTTCAAGGTCATTGTGACGCTGGATAATCCGCCCGAAGAGGTTCGCCCGGGGCTTTCCTGCACCGCCAAGATCGTCACGGCGACGCGCCAGAATGTGCTCAACATCCCGATTCAGGCGCTCACGGTTCGGCAACAAGGCGAACTGGACGATGCGGCGGCGTCCAAGAAAACCCAGAAGGACAACGGCCAGGCGCCCCTGAATCTCGCTACCGAGAAACAACGCCGCGAAGAAGTCACCGGTGTGTTCATCATCGCGAACCAAAAGGCGGAATTTCACAAAGTGGAAACCGGAATCACCGGCTCCACGGATATTGAGGTTCTGAGCGGGGTCCAGCCCGGCGATCAGATTGTCGTCGGCAGTTACCAGGCCATTCGCACCATGCGGCCCGGATCGCGGGTGAAGGTGGACAATCGCAGCGCCGTGATCGGGGCCGGAGGCTAGCCGCGGAGCCAGGAAACAATGACACAGGCTGCAGTGCTGGATAAGGCGGAGCGTGGAGAGCAGCTTCGGCGCGATGGAGTCATCATTCGCACCTGGGACCTGATGAAGACCTACGTCATGGGCGACCAGACCATCCATGCGGTGGCGGGCATCGATATCGAGATCAAGAAGGGCGAATACGTCGCCATCATGGGTCCTTCCGGTTCCGGAAAATCGACGCTGATGAACCTGATCGGCTGCCTGGACAGTCCCTCCTCGGGGTTGTACTACTTGAACGGCAACCTGGTCAGTGACATGGACGATGACGAGCTGGCGCGCATCCGCAACCAGGAAATCGGATTCGTGTTCCAGACCTTCAATCTGCTGGCGCGCGCTACGGCGCTGCACAATGTGGAGCTGCCGCTGATCTACGCAGGCGTTTCCTCCCATCAGCGTGCGGAGATGGCCAAGGCGGCTTTGAAAGAAGTGGATCTTCAAGACCGCATGCTGCACAAGCCCAGCGAGCTATCGGGCGGGCAGCGCCAGCGCGTGGCGATCGCCCGGGCCCTGGTGAACCATCCTTCGCTTCTGCTGGCCGACGAGCCCACCGGCGCACTCGATACCGCCACCGGCAACGACATCATGGCGCTGTTCGCGAAGCTGCACACGGAGGGCAATACCATCGTGCTGGTGACGCACGAGCACGATATCGCCATGCACGCGCATCGCGTCATCCACATCCGCGACGGAAAAGTGGAAAAGGACGAGATCGTTCTTAAATGACCCGCGCCAAGCGGAGAGTGTCCCCTGAACGTTCGATAGACTAGGGCGAGTGTCTTGGCGTCATCTTGGGCGATAATGGTCTCTCCCCATGCAACAGCTCATGATTGAGGAACCTCTATCAGAGATAGTGCAACTGGAGCAGGCGGTCGGAAAGCACTTTGCGAATCTCGAAACTGCCAGGAACCACGCTAGATCCTTTCGCGACAGGTTTGAAGTCGGCCTTTCCGGACTGAACTCCGATGACACGAGCATCGTAGCGTTTGGCTCACTGGCCCGCGATGAGTTTACCGAGGGCAGCGATGTCGACTGGACTGTTCTGATCGACGGCGTCGCTAACCCAAAACATCTTGATCTTGCACGCCAAGTGAGAGAAGTTCTGGACGCCCTTGGAGCCAAACCACCCGGACCAGAAGCGATCTTCGGGAATATGGCCTTCAGTCATCCCATCATCCACCAGATCGGGGGAGAGGATGATACCAATCGGAATACCACACAACGGATCTTATTGATCCTGGAGTCACGTCCGATCGGCCGAAGAGGAGCCTACGATCGAGTTTTAGACCAAGTCCTCACTCGGTACATAGCCGAAGACCATCGTTTTTTACAGCGGGATGCCCGCTTTCACGTGCCGCGATTTCTCTTGAACGACTTCGCTCGGTACTGGCGAACGATGGCAGTAGACTTCGCCTTCAAGCGCCGCGCACGAGGTGGCGAGGGTGCCGCGATCCGCAACCTGAAACTCAGAATATCTAGAAAGCTGATCTTCGTCTCAGGCTTGCTCTCGTGTTTCTCCCATCACCTGCTCCTTGAGAAAGCTGAAGGTGACGCCATTCTTGCGGCGGCTGATCCAGTTCATGAATACTTGCGATCTTTGCGCAATCTTCTTGCTAACACGCCTCTTGAAATTCTGGCGCGTGTAATTAATCGATATCCTCATCTCTGGCCAGTAGGGTCGAAGCTGTTCGAAGCGTACGATGACTTCGTCGGCGTACTCAGTGACAACGCGGCGCGCGGAGTCTTGAATAGCTTGAGGCCCGGCGCTGAGCTAGAAGACCCTACTTACAGGCGCTTGCAGAGTACCAGCCATAGCTTCCGGGATGGTCTGCTCCGACTATTTTTCGACGAACAGTCAGGACTGATGGAATTGACAAAAACATACGGAGTGTTTTAATGCGGTTAATCGGTTTTTCAACTGGAGCGCTAGCCTACGCGAACTTCCGGGAAGCTCTCAGAATGCTGAAGGAAGAGCGAATAAAGGCGGTTGAACTGTCCGCCTTGAGAATTTCGGAATGGAAGACTCTTTTCCTCAGTCTCCCGCAACTCGACTTGAACCTGTTCGATTACATTTCCATACATTTACCCAGTAAAATGACGGCTCAAGAAGAGCGAGCTGTCGCTACTGACATCCTAGAAAGCAGTCAAGGATGGACTTGGCCTTTGGTAATTCATCCCGATACGATTTCTGATTGGGGTTTGTGGCGCGAGCTAGGGCAGCTCGTCTGCGTGGAAAACATGGACATGCGAAAAGAAATCGGCCGGACCGATCGTGAACTGGAATTGATCTTTCGACACCTCCCTGAATCGCGGCTATGTTTCGACATTGGGCACGCCTGTCAAGTCGATCCCTCAATGGGGGTCGCCTATTGGATACTAAAGCACTTTCAGCAGAAGCTAGTGCAGGTTCACGTGAGTGAGGTTAACTCGCATAGCAAACACGACACATTGTCTTACACGACAATGGAGTCATTCCGGCAAGTCGCAAATATGATTCCGCCCGACATTCCTCTGATCTTAGAGACCCCTGTTGCGCAAGCGGAAATGTTGACTGAGGTGCACAAGGCGCGATTTGCCTTAGCCCACTCCGGTGCCTCAGTTTTGATCGCCTAGGACCCCATCTCGGGTTCGTTTGTGGTCGATTTACTATTTCGCCGAGGCTGCGGCCGCCTTCTTGAAGTCGCCTGCCTTGAAGTAGGCAATCGTCGCCGGGTCGATCCATTTCTTGAAGATCGTCGAAAGCTGTTCGGGAGTTGTATCGGTAATACTCTTCTCCAGATTGCTCTCCCTCTGCATCGTCCGGCCGAGCTCGGCCTGGCTCACGAGCAACCCCACCAACGATCCATCCTGCGCCCGACTTAGCTGCCTTTCCTGCATCAGCGCGTTCTTCGCCGTCGCGACTTCGTCCGCGGTGAACCCATTGCTGATCACTTTGGCGATCTCGTCTTTAAACGCGGCTTCCACCTTGTCGATGTTTTCGGGCTTGGCCGAAGCACCCGCGGCAAAGGAACCGTACTTCTCCTGCGGACCGGCGCGGAAGGAACTTTGCACTCCGTAACTCAGGCCTTCCTTCTCGCGGATCCGGACCCACAGCTTGCTCTTTTCGTCGCCGCCCATGATGCGGTCGGCCAGGACCATGGCCGGGTAATCTGGGTCCTGCTGGTCCATAGCGACCGGGGTCACCGCGTAGATCATCGCGTTGGCTTTGTCGGGCGCATCAAGTGTTTCGTCCACAGGGCTGAGCTTCTTCCAGCTTCGCTTGACCACCGAATACGGTTTAGGACTCTTCCAGGAGCTGAACAACTCCTCCGCGACCTTCCGGACTTCGGCGGCGTCGAAATCCCCGACCACCGCCAGCTCGGCATTCGATGCGCCATAGAAATCCGTGTAGAACTTCTTGGCTTCTTCGGGCGTGACTTTCTTCAGCTGATCGATGCTCTCATCGATGGACGGCGTGTAGCGCGGATCGCCCGGCGGGTAAGCGGCATTCAGAAACCGGTTCATGGCGATGCTGGCCATGCTTTGCGGCTCGCTGCGCCCAGCTTCGATCTGGGCGATGGCTGCCTGGCGAATCTGCTCGAAATCGGATTCCGGGAAGGAAGGTTCCCGCAGGATCTCCGCGGCGAACTGGAGCGCGGGAATCAATCCGGCACGGACCGTATCGATCCGGGCGCTCGCTCCGGTAAGCGCGCCGTTCACGTTCACGCGAGCCTTGATTTTATCGAACTCGTCCTGCAATTGCTGTCGCGTGTGCTTCTGGGTACCGCGCATCAGCAGGCTGCCGGCCATGCGGGGCGCCGCGCCTTTTCCCGTCAGGCTGTTCTCGTCGCCGAAATGAAGCTGCAGGTCCGCGACCACCGTCCCGCCGCGCGTTTTCTTGGGCAACAGAACCAGCTTTAGCCCGCCGGGCAGCGTGACGCGCGTGGTGCGCGATTCGATATTGGCGGGCGAAGGATCGAACACCTCGCCGTCTTCGATGGCCGCCTTGCCCTTGTAATCCTTGAGCTCGGACACGACGTCCGGGCTGGGCGGAATCACCGAGCGATCCGGCTGCGCCTCGGGAATGTAGAGACCGATGGTGCGATTGGAGGGTTTCAGGTAGAGCTTGGCCACGCGTGCGACGTCTTCCGGCGTGACCTTCTCGACCTCGTCGCGGTTGAGAAAGATCAAGCGCCAATCGCCCATCGAACCCCACTCGCTGAGCGCCAGTCCCACGCGGCCCGAATTATTCAGTTCCAGGTCGATGTTCTTCAGCAGACGAGTCTTGGCGCGATCCACTTCTTCCTTGCTGGGCGGTTCCTTGATCAGGCCGTCGATCACGCTCAGCATGGTTTTTTCCGCGTCGTCCAGGGATTTGTCCTTGGCCACCGTTGCGCTGAACATCTCGACGCCCGGATCGTGCAGCGAATAATTCTCGGCGTCGGCGGAGACGGCCTTTTTGCTCTCAACCAGGGCCTTGTAGAGACGCCCGGCAGGCGCATCCGACAAGATGCCCGAGAGAACATCCAATGCCGGCGAATCCGGATGCGATCCCGCGGGGACGTGATACGCCATCATGACCGACTGGTGATCGCCCACGCGCCGCAGAGTCACTTCGCGCTCTCCGTCCTGGGTAGGCTCCACGGTGTAGGTCGGCAGCAGCTTGCGGGTGGGCTTGGGAATAACTCCAAAGTCCTCCGTGATCCAGGCCAGCGTTTTCGCGGGATCGAACTTCCCGGCCACCAGCAGCATGGCGTCATCGGGCTGGTAGTAGTTGCGATAGAAGGCTTGCAGTTTCTCGATGGGTACTTTTTCGATGTCGCTGAGAGTACCGATGGGGCTGCGTCCGTAGGGGTGCCACAGATAGGCTGTGGAGAGCACGCGTTCTTCGAGCACTTGGTCCGGGCTATTCTCGCCCCGTTCGAATTCGTTGCGGACCACGGTCATCTCGGTATCCAGATCGCTTTTTGCGATCCGCGAATTCACCATGCGGTCCGATTCCATTTCGAGCGCCCAGCGCAGATCGGCGTCGGTGGCGGGCACGGTCTCAAAATAGTTGGTGCGATCCCACGACGTGCTCCCGTTGAAGTCGTTGCCATGCGCGCTGAGCTCGCCCATGATCTCTTTGTGCTTCTGGGTCCCCTTGAACAGCATGTGCTCGAGCAGATGAGCCATGCCGGTTTCCCCGGCGCCCTCGTTCCGCGATCCGACCATGTAGGTTACGTTGACCGTGACGGTGGGCTTGGAGTTATCGGGGAACAGGAGCACCTGGAGACCGTTGCTCAGGCGGTATTCGGTGATACCTTCCACCGAGGTGACTTTGACCGGCGCCGTGGGGGTTTGGGCGGGGAGTGTGGG